>Ga0160459_100137_pt1 | contig 49237 bp, 46 predicted proteins | sample HID1973K_E6MG_FD_108208 | JGI IMG/M metagenome (GOLD analysis project Ga0160459, IMG submission 108208) | Enriched mosquito-associated microbial communities from UW Madison campus, WI, USA - HID1973K_E6 MG | ecosystem: Host-associated > Arthropoda: Insects > Digestive system > Unclassified ...
CGCGCGCGCTTACCAGACGAAGGGCACGAGCCGATAGCGCACGCGTTGCGCATATTGGGCATAGCCTTCGAGATGCGCGACGAGTTCGCGCTCTTCCATCACCGTGCGCCAGACGATCCCCGCGAGCAGCAGCGCGGAGAACGCGAGGCCCCACCACGAGCCGAGCACGAGCGCGCTCGCCGGAATCATGATGCAGGCCGCTGCATAGAGCGGATGACGCACGATTGCATACGGCCCGCTCGATATGACGCGATGCCCGCGCTCCTTTTGAATCTTCACGACGGGCGCGAGAAACGTGTTCGCGAGAAACACGCGCGCGACGAGCCAGAACGACATGGCGACGAGCGCCGCGCCGACCGATGCGAGCCAGAGCGGCATGACGGACCAGCGAAAGCGCACGGCGTCGAGGCCCATCAGCACGAGCCATGCGCACCACAGCGCGCCCATCGCGACGAGAAAGATCTTGTCCCATAGCGGCTGATCGGGCTGCATCGGCGAGCGCATGCGTTCGGCGAGCAATGCCGGATCGCGCTGCGCGATGAGCACGGTGACGACGCCGCCACCGACGAACATCAGGAACATCCACGCCCAGCCCGCGCCCCATTCGAGCGTGCCCGCCGCGCCGAACAGCAGCGCGACGAACACCGCTGCTTCGACGATGACTGCAATCGCAACTTTCGATGCGAGCGGCATGGCGTGATGGCGCGTTGGCGTTTCCGTGCGCTTCAGCCGTTCAGTTCCTCGTGCAGCGCGACATATTCCTGCGCGAGCTTGTGACGAGGTTCGAGATAGATCATGGGGCGCGCGTGCTGATGGCTCTCGCGGATCTTCACCGAGAGCGACAGATGCGAATTGAGCACGGGCAGATCCTCGCTGCGCAGTTCGTCGACGAGTTGCTGCGGCAGGCTCGCGCGCGGCTGGAACTGATTGATGACGATGCCTTCGACGCTCAGATCCGGATTGTGATCATGGCGGATTTCCTGCACGTTATCGAGCACCGAATAGAGCGCGCGGCGCGAGAAGTCGTCGCAATCGAAGGGAATCAGGCAGCGTTCGACCGCGATCAGCGCGGAGCGCGTGAAGAAATTGAGCGCGGGCGGCGTGTCGATATACACGGCGTCGTATTGTTGCAGGTTCTTCAGGGCGTCGCGCAGCTTGTAGATCTTGTAGCGCGATTCGAGCTTGCTTTGCAGCGCTTCGAGACTCGGATGCGACGGCACGATGTCGAGATTCTCGAACGGGGTCGAATGAATGAACGATTCGAACGCCGGTTCGCGGAAGCTGTAACTTAAGGCCGACTCGAAAAAACTCGCGAGATTCGGCTGGGCGTCGCGGGATTGTGCGCCGAGCAGGTACTGGCTCGCGTTGCCTTGCGGATCGAGGTCGATGACCAGTGTGCGCAGGCCGCGGGAGGCGCTGATCGCGGCCAGATTGCAGACGATGGTGGACTTGCCTACGCCACCCTTTTGATTGAAGACCACACGGCGCATCAGGTTATTCATCCTCGGTTTTGAACGCTCGTTTTTTTATGGCGTTCTTTTAGCTGGGTTGGGTTCGTCTTACGCGGGATGAATATTAGCGCATCAGAATTTGCGGGTTTGGGTTCGGTGTGTTTTTGTTGGGCTTCAATATCAAGGAAACGCCGGAATCGTAGGATCGGCCCCTTCGACATCGGCCTCCGGATGATGGCTTCTGACGAGTGCCTCGATCTCCTCGACCCGATCCTTCGGCACATCCACCATCATCAACAATTCGCCTTCCTCGATCGCGTGCTCGAATCGCCGCAAGCGCGTATTGGGAATCCCCACCCCGATCATCGTCGCCGCCCACGCTCCGAAACCCATGCTCGCGAGCGTCATGCACACGACGACACCACCGGCGATCGTCAAACCCGCCGGCGGAAACGCCATCGCGACGAGTCCTGCAAGCGCGCCGGTCACACCACCCGCCGCCGTGCCGCGAGCCAGCGCCGGCAAAAGGTCGCTACGTTGCGCAAGGGTGGCCTGCGGCAAATCCTCCAGCGGCTCATGAGGCCGCGCGAGCACGTGAATATGCCGCCATTCGATACGCTTCAAAAGCAGTTCGTCGATGATCCCCTTCGCGCTCGCCACGCTGGGAAGCAGAAAATAGATGCGCCTCATCTCGCACCTCCATACCGGATCTCCATGAATCCAATATAGACGACAGGCACAGGAAGCGAATCGCTTACGTTATCCCGACGGTTTGACGAACGCGCGCGCCGTTCTCATCGAAGAAATAGATCCGCTCGCGATTCACGCGCACACCCGCCGCGCCGCCGATCTCGCCCGCGAATGTATTCGGCACCTTCACGACGATCTGCTGTTCGCCGATGTTCATCGTGACGAGCGAATGATCGCCGATCAGTTCGACCGAATAGATGCGCCCCTGCAATTCGCCCTCGCCGGCCGCGACGAGCGAGCACTCCTCGGGCCGAACGCCAAGCGTCGCCTTGCCTTCGTGACGAACCGGCGTGGCAAGCGAGATATCGGGCGCGTCGAATCGTCCTTGCGCGAGCGTGCCACGCAGAAAGTTCATCGGCGGCGAGCCGATGAAGCCCGCGACGAACAGATTCGCCGGATCGGAATAGATACGCGCGGGCGTATCGAGCTGCTGCAACGCGCCCTTGTCGAGGACGGCAACGCGATGCGCAAGCGTCATCGCTTCGATCTGATCGTGTGTCACGTAGATGGTCGTGATGCCGAGCTTATGCTGCATGTGCTTCAGCTCGGCACGCATGTGACCGCGCAGCTTGGCATCGAGATTCGAGAGCGGCTCATCCATCAGGAATGCGGAGGGCCGCCGCACGATCGCGCGCGCCAGCGCCACGCGCTGACGCTGCCCACCGGACAACTGGCGCGGCAAACGCAACAGCAGCGGCTCCAGTTGCACGCTCGCCGCCACTTCGCGCACGGCGGCATCGATCTCCGCCTTCGGGCGCTTTCTCACGATGAGCGGATACGCGATGTTCTCGAACACCGTCTTGTGCGGATAGAGCGCATACGACTGAAACACCATCGCCACATCGCGGTCGCGCGGCAAATGATGCGTGACATCGGTATCGCCGACGAAGACCGCGCCTTCGGTCGCCGATTCGAGTCCCGCGACGATGCGCAGCGCCGTCGTCTTGCCGCAGCCGGATTCGCCGAGCAACACGAGAAATTCGCCCGCCTGCACGTCGAGCGACAGATCGCGTAGAACACGCGTATCGCCGAACATCTTGCCGACGTTTCTCAGCGACACGCTCTTCGACTGGCGCGCCGCAGCGATCTTCGTCAGGCGGGCGTCGTCGACCTTCATCGCCTCGCTGTCCATGACCGTCATCCTTTCACCGCTCCCACGAGAATGCCCCGCACGATGAAGCGCTGCAATGTCAGCGTCAGCAGCATAACCGGCAGGATCATGATGAGTATCAGCACCGACATGTTCCACCATTGCGGACCGCGCGTCGCGTTCTGCGCGGCGACCAGCAGCGGCATCGTCTGCGCATTCGCGGTCGTCAGAAAGAGCGCGAACAGGTATTCGTTCCACGAGAGAATCAACACCAGCAGCGCCGTTGCGACGAGACCGGGCGCGACCAGCGGCAATACGATGCCGAACAGGATCGCGAAGCGCGTCGCGCCGTCGATCTGTGCGCTCTCTTCTATTTCACGCGGCACGCCGTCGAAGAAGTCGAACATCAGCCATACGACGATCGGCAGATTCGCGGTCGCATACGTGATGATGAGCGCGAGGTGCGTGTCGAGCAGGCCCACGTCCCTGAACATGAGATAGATCGGGATCACCGTGACGACGGGCGGCAGGATGCGCTGCGATATGACCCAGAAAAGAATGTCGTCGTTGTTCAGATGCTTGCGCGCGCGGCGCACGATCGGGCGCAACAGAAGGAAGAAGAGCGCGAAAGCGACGGCCAGCGCGATGCGCAAATCGACATGCCCCCATGCGACCGCAGCGATCAGCAACGCGATCAACAGGACGCCGAGGCTCACTGCCGCGACCGGTGGCCGATATTGAATGCGCGCGAGCGCGTAGGCGGCCATCGAGCCGAGAAAGACAGAGGCCGCCGTGCCGCATGTCGCGACGATCAGCGAGTTCATATAAGGCCGATACGTATCCGGCCCGAGGTCGACGAAGATGTAATGCCACGCGTCGAGATGTGGCTGGAAGTCGACGAATGGGATATAGAACGGACCCGTCGATACATCCACCGGCAGCTTGAACGATGTTATCGCCATCCAGTAAAGCGGAAACAGCACGACGAGCGACCATAGCCCGAGCAACAAATAAGCCACCGCCTTGCCTCCGACGGGCAACTCATCCACGCGCGCGGGCACGAACCAGCGTTTCAATACGCTCATGCCTGATCTCCCCGCGCGCGCCGCACGACGAACTGGAAGAATGAAACGCATGCGATCGTCGAGACGAAGAACAACATGTACGCCACCGCCGATGCGCCGCCGAGATTCAGCGCGCGCCATTCGATGAACGCGTGCAGCGTCATCGATTCGGTCGCGATGCCGGGGCCGCCATTGGTCAGCACGTTCGGCAGATCGACGATCTTGAACGCCTCGATCAGGCGGATCAGCACGGCGCTCGCGGCGACCGGCGCGATCGATGGCCATGTGACGTCGCGAAACACGCGCCACGCCGATGCGCCGTCGAGCTGCGCCGCCTCGATCTGTTCGCGCGAAGTGCCTTCGAGCGCCGCAAGCATCACGAGGAACATGAAGGGCACCCATTGCCATGTATCGCCGATCACGACGACGAGCCGCGCGAGCCACGGGTCCGCCGCCCACGCGATCTGGCCGAGGCCGAGCCACGACCATACCGGCGCGAGCGGGCCGACGGACGTATCGGCCATCATGCGAAACATATATGCGATGCCGACGGGCGTCACCATCAACGGCAGGAAGAACAGCAGACGAAAGAAGCGCCCACCCACGAGCGGCAGCGTGCACAGATAGGCAAGCCCGAGCCCGATGAGAAACTGCAGCGCGACGCCAAGCACGACATAGAAGATCGTGACCATCAGACTGCCGAGCGCGCCACCGCCGCCCAGCGTGTTCGCCGCGAGCCACACGAGCGCGAGAAACGCGGCGGCGGCGATCAGGCGGCCGAGCGTGCCCATGACCGAACGGCGCTCGCTCGCCAGATAACGATAGAACCAGACCAGCACGGCGAGCCACGCTATCACGATCGTTGCAATGCTGATGATTCCCGGTGCGCGAAACACGCCGGTGAAGTGATATTGCTGGCTGCCGGAAAAGAGCCGCACGTAGTTGCGCAGGCCCGTGAAGGTCAGTTGATAGCCGCCCTCGCCCAGTTCGAAGCGCGTGAGCGAAAGATAAGCCGACGTCACGAGCGGAAAGATCGAGAACGCGAGAATCAGCAGCACGGTCGGCAGCACGAATACGAAAGGCGCTTGCCGGTCGAGCCAGTTCGCGACGCGCGCGCGCGAGCCGCGCTCGTTGGTGACCACGGAAGATGCGTGCGACGGCGTGTTCATCCTCTCTCCGATGCAAGACGAGCGCGCCGCGCATGCGCGCGCTCGCCATCCCCTTTACTTCGCGCCGATCGACGCCTTGTAGGCACGCAACTGCGTGTCCTTGCCGAGATCGTCGGTAATCTCGCTCCAGCCGCTGTCGATGGCTTTCATCGTCGCGTCCGCATCGATTTCGCCCGCGACGAAGCGTGCGACAGCGGTATCGAGCACGACCTGCTCATAGCGCTGGTTTTGCGGAATACGCAGATCGATGATCATGTTCGGGCTCTGCAAGCTCTGCTGGATCGCGCCGAGATACGACTTCGCCGCCGCGTCGCTCATGCCCGCTTTTTTCCACGCCGACATATCCGTGAACTGCGAACGCCGATAAGGATTGAAGCCCGATGCGCCGATCGTCACGTCGACGTTCGATTGCGCCGGCTGGCTCATGAACGAGAGGAACGCGTAGGCGGCGTCCTTCACCTTCGGCTTCGCCTTCGCGTTGATGCCGCCCGACCAGCCGCCGAAGGCCGCGAACGGTGCGTGATTCACGCCGTCGATCGCATACGGGCAGGTGGCCTTGTCGCACGGCACGAGCTTGCCCGTGTCGCGATCGACTATTTTGCGCGAGCCGGGCAGGATCACCGCGCCGACCTTGTCGATGACCTTCGACTGCTTCGGATCGATCGCGAGCACGCCGACATCGCCCCAGTCGAGCGTCAACGCGCAATGGCCGGAGATGAACGCGCTGCGCGTATCGCCGACATCGAGATTGATTTCGTTGGGCGGGCCGTAGGACGTCGATTCCTTATAAATGCGCAGCGCTTCCTTGAAGCCGTCGTTGTTCACGAGCGCCTTGAAGTTGCGCGGATCGAAGAATGCGCCTTGCGCCGTGCCCTTCGATTGCAGATAGCCGCCCGCGATCGAGATGATCGCCCAGTACGCCTGCGCGTTGCGCTTCTTCGAAATGCACGAGCCCGCGACCGGCTTGCCGTCGCCGCCGAAGACCTTGCCGTTGGCGGCTTTGGCGATGTCGAGATAATCGTCCCAGGTTTTCGGCGGCTGCTTGCCGAGCTGCTGAAGGATGTCGGTGCGGTAATAGACCATCTGGAAGTCGCCGTCGAGCGCGACGAGATAGGTCTTGCCGTTGAACTTCTGCGAGAAGTCGACGAAGAACGGCATCACGTCGTCTTCCTTCAATGCCGCATCTTTCGCGACGCGCTGCGTCAGGTCTTCGAGAAACGCACCCTTGGTGTAATCGACCATCCACTGCGGTGCGAACACGGCTGCATCGACGGAGTTCGTGCCGGACGCCCAGTCCGTCAACAGCTTTTGATAGAGATCGGAGAACGGCACCGTCAGCACGTTCACTTTCGCGCCGGTCAGCTTCTCGAACTCGGGCGCGCGGCGCTGCAGCGGCTCGGCGATCTGCGGACCGACGAAGGTCATCACGTTGACGGTCACGCCCTTGAAGTCCTCGGCCGCTGTCGCCTGCGATGCGGCGAGACAGGCAGCCGCGAGCGCGGCCACGGCGCCGGCTTGTTTGAACAGGTTCATTGTGTGTCTCCTCCATTGCGGTTGACTACATGTCGCTCGTCTTCCTTGTCTTCTACTCCCTGAACAGGTCCGGTCTTTCAACAGAAAAGCGCCGCAGTTCCGCGACGACTTCATCCAGGTGATCGTGCATCGCGCGCGCGGCGGCATCGCCATCGCGCGCGCGGATTGCATCGGCGATGCGGGTGTGCTCGGCGAGCGTATGCGCGTGACGCTCGGGACTCGCCATCAGACGGCGCGCGCGATCGAGTGCATTGCGCGATGCCGCGACGATCTCCTTCACGCGCGGCAGATCGATCGCGTCCAGTAGCAATTCGTGGAACGCGAGATCGAGCAAATGAAACTCGCGGCGCATGCCTTGCTGCACTGCATCGCGCTCGCGTTCGAGATTGGCGGCGAGCGCATCGAGTGTCGAGGCGTCGCATGCGGCGGCGAGCGTACGCACTGTCTCCACTTCGAGCGCGCTGCGAATGAACAGATGCTGGCGTATGTCGTGCATGACAATGGGCATGACGCGTGTGCCGCGCTGCGGCAAGACTTCGACGAGACCCGCCGACGCGAGCTTCGCCAGTGCGGACGAAACCGGAAAGCGCGATACGCCCATGCGCTCACACACTGCGAGCTTGTCGATCATCATGCCGGGCTCCATCGCCAGATTGACGATAGCCGCGCGCAGCGCCTGTTCGACCGCGTCGGTGAGGCTGCCGCGCCCCGCGGCGTGCAAGCGAGGCAACGCGCGATAAGGGTCGGCGGCAAGGCTGTTTTCATTCGTCGATGAGCTCACGCCGCCCTTGATTTCGCACTAACATGCTAGCAGGCTAGGAGGCGAATCACGGGTTGTCAATGCAGTTTGCTCGCGTGCGTTGCAGCATATTTGCGCCTTGATATTGGCCTCCGATCGAACCCAAGGAGATGAACATGACCCGCATCACGAAGCTCTCCGTGCGCGATATCCGCTTCCCCACTTCGCGTTCGCTCGACGGCTCCGACGCGATGAACGCCGCGCCCGACTACTCCGCTGCCTACGTGATACTCGAAACCGATGCGCCCGGACTTGCGGGTCATGGCCTCACGTTCACGATCGGCCGCGGCACGGAAGTGGTCGTAGCGGCGGTCGAGGCGCTCGCGCCGCTCGTCGTCGGCAAGAACGTCGAGGACATCGCCGCGGACATGGGCGGCTTCTGGCGCGCGTTCACATCGGACAGTCAGTTGCGCTGGATCGGTCCGGAGAAAGGCGTCATTCATCTCGCGACCGCTGCGGTGGTCAACGCCGTGTGGGATCTCTGGGCGAAGAGCGAGAAGAAGCCCGTCTGGAAGCTGCTCGTCGACATGACGCCGGAACAGCTCGTGCGCTGTCTCGACTTCCGTTACGTGACCGATGCGATCACGCCATCCGAAGCACTAGCGTTGCTCAAGCGCCTGCAACACACACGCGGCGAACGCGAAAAGGAAATGCTCGCGCACGGCTTTCCCGCTTACACGACTTCCGCGGGCTGGCTAGGCTATGACGACGACAAGATTCGCCGTCTCGCGCGCGAAGGCGTCGCGGCGGGCTGGACGCACTTCAAGCAGAAAGTCGGCGGCAATCTCGAAGAGGACATGCGTCGCGCGCGCATCCTGCGCGAAGAGATCGGCCCCGACCGCAAGCTGATGATGGACGCCAACCAGGTGTGGGAAGTCGATGAAGCGATCGCGAACATGCGCCGTCTCGCGGAGTTCGATCCGTGGTGGATCGAAGAACCGACGAGCCCCGACGACGTGCTCGGCCACGCCGCGATCCGCAAGCGTCTCGCCCCGATGATCGGCGTCGCGACCGGCGAGCATTGCCAGAACCGCGTGATCTTCAAGCAACTGCTGCAAGCCGAAGCGATCGACTTCTGTCAGATCGATAGCTGCCGTCTCGGCGGCCTGAACGAAGTGCTCGTCGTGCTTCTGATGGCCGCGAAGTTCGGCGTTCCGGTGTGTCCGCATGCGGGCGGCGTCGGCTTGTGCGAGTATGTGCAGCATATTTCGCTGTTCGATTACATCTGCGTGTCGGGCTCGCTCGAGAATCGCGTGCTCGAATACGTCGATCATCTGCACGAGCATTTTCTCGATCCGGTCGTCATTCGCAACGGGCGATACATGCCGCCGCAAACGCCCGGATACAGCATCGAGATGCATGCGGCATCGCTCGAACGTCACGAGTTCGGCAAGGGAGAAGCATGGCGCGAATGAACGCTCCTTCTTGGCAAGCCGTCGTCACGCAGACGGAGCGCGCGCTCGCATGCGGCGCGCTGCGTTCCTTCGATACGGTGCAAAGCGTGATCGAAGACAGCGGCGTGCGTTTTCTCGTCAGGCAGGCGGCGAATCTCGCGCGAAAGGAAGAAGCGTCGAAGCTCGCGGCGAAATCCACAGCCGATGCCGCGAGCGCGTGGCGCGATCCATTCTCTCCTTGCGAAGAGGCCTTGCGAGTCGGCGATATCGGCGAGCGGCACTTTCTGCTGCTCAACAAGTTCAACGTGCTCGCGCATCATCTGCTCATCGTGACGACGGATTTCGAGCCGCAGGAATCGCTCATCGGCCAGGAAGATTTCGCGGCGCTGTTCGCCTGTCTCGATCGTTTCGATGGGCTCGGCTTCTACAACGGCGGCACGGTCGCCGGATCGAGCCAGCCGCACAAGCATCTGCAGATGGTGCCGCTGCCGCTCGATGGTCACGCGCTGCCGGTCGAAGCGAGCATCGAAGCGGCGCGCACGAGCGGCGTCTTTCGTGCGCCGCCACTCGCGTTCACGCACGCGGCGGCATGGCTCGAAGACAACAGTGCGGCGAACGCGCACGCGATCTATCTGCAACTGTTGAACGCGATCGGCGTGCAGCCATTCGATGTCGCGGGCGTTGCGCATCAGAGCGCGCCATACAACCTGCTCGTCACGCGCCGCTGGATGCTGGCGGTGCCGCGCGGCGTGTCGCATGTCGAAGGCGTTGCGGTGAACGCGCTCGGCTTCGCGGGCTCGCTTTTCGTGCGCGACGATGCGCAACGCGGCATCGTCGAAACGCTCGGGCCGATGCAGTTGCTTGCAAACGCAGCGATCTCTTGAAATCGGCGGCAGCGGCCCGCATGTCCGCTTCCAGAACATCGGGAGTCAAGGAACATGGGAAGCAGGCCTCAATTCATCGACGATCTTGCGCGCGGCGCGCAGGACGCCGTGCCCTCTGCACCGCTCGACCCTATCGACGATAACGCCCTGCTCGACGCGTATTCGCGCACGGTGATCGGCGCGCTCGAGCGCGTGCAGCAGGCAGTCGTGTTCATTTCGGTCGAGCGGCAAGTCGCCGATCAGCGCGGCGCGCGCCGCCAGGTTGGCGGCACGGGCTCGGGATTCATCTTCACGCCCGACGGCTATCTGCTGACCAATAGTCACGTCGTGCATGGCGCGACGCATATCGTCGTCACGCTCGCCGACGGCGCGCGCTTCGATGCCGATCTCGTCGGCGACGATCCCGCGAGCGATCTCGCGGTACTGCGCATCGGTTCGCCGGAGCCGCTGCCGCATGTGGAACTGGGCCATTCCGGCGGTGTGCGCGTCGGGCAGATCGCGATCGCGGTGGGCAATCCGCTCGGGCTCGCGCAGACCGTCACGACGGGCGTCGTGTCCGCGCTCGGCCGCTCGTTGCGTTCCACGTCGGGCCGCATGATCTACGACGTCATCCAGACCGACGCCGCGCTCAATCCCGGCAACTCCGGCGGACCGCTCATCGATTCGGCGGGACGGGTGATCGGCGTGAACACTGCGATCATCGCCGGCGCGCAGGCGATCTCGTTCGCGACCGCGATCGACACGGCCAAGTGGGTCATCATGCAGATCTTCGCGCACGGGCGGGTGCGGCGCGCGTATATCGGCGTGGCGGGCACGACCACGCCGATTTCGCGGCGCGTGCAGCGCTTCTTCGAACTCGCTTCGGCGAGCGGCGTGCATGTGATGGAGATCGTGAAAGGCAGCCCGGCCGCGCTCGGCGGTTTGCGCACGGGCGATCGCATCGTCGCGGTGGATGGCGTGGGCGTCGATAGCGTCGATGGTTTGCAGCGCACGCTGGACGCGTCGCGCATCGACAAGCCGGTGAAGGTCGCGGTGCTGCGCGGCTCGCAGAAGCTCGATATCGAAGTGACGCCGGTCGAGCAAGCCGGTTGACGTTACGGCGGCGCATGCCGGATTTCAGATGCGCCGCCGTTCACGCCGCTTCGCTTCGTTTTCTGCCGCCAGTCTCCTGCGCCGCTCTCCCGCTTGCCCCGTGTCTCGTTCGGGCGCGTCGGCGAAGACGTCTGCGAGACGCTCGCGCAGCGCCGCCGCATCGCGCCGCAGCGGTTCGTTCGTCGATGCGGCCATCAGTACATCGATGCGCTTTTGCCAGTATTCCGGCCGCATGACGGCATGCCGCAGCGGGTCGCCGCGCCCCGTCATCGCGCGCTCCAGCTCCGCGATCATTCGCCCGATGTGCGCGAGTTCCTCTTGCGCATGTAGATCGGCGCTCACAGGCTTCTCCTCCCTTGCCCGCGTCTCGCTTCCAGCGCGGGTTCCTGCAGTGCTAAACGGCCGGGACGTAAGGTTTATTCCAGGTGCGTAAGCAATCCCCATGGCTATGTGCGCTAACAGCCGGTTCCGTATGCGCGGCTACGGCTTAATGTGACAGCAGCAGGCAGCGTTCGCGCGCACGGGTCGCCCCGTCGAACGATCATGCCCTGCCGGGGAAGGTCCTAAAAAAGGATTGCCATGACCACGCACAAGAAAAACCAGACGGCGCCGCGCCGCGAAGGGTTCCGCTGCACCGGCGCGCAACTGGACGCCATTTGGCGCTTCGCCGAAGAGCGCAAGCTGGAGCATCAGCCGCTGCATATCGTGGTCGCCGAATACTGGCGCTGTCACGCGCACGCGAAAGCGGCCTGATCGTTCGTTCTTCTTTCGATTGCAGCGCAGCGCCCATGCGGGCGCACGGACGCTATTGTCCCGACAGCGCGCGCTGCTTGAGCACCCAGATCGCGGTCGGCACCGCGTAATAGCTGCTGACGTTGCCCGTGACGAGCTTGCCCGTCAGCTGGATGCGCGCGTTGTCCGCCGGCGTTGCGTCGATGATCTGCACCGCCGATACCGTCGACTGTTGCCGCCCGCCTTGTCCCGTGCTCGCGCTCGTGACGCAGATCGGGCTCGTCAGCGTGAGTACCCACGCCGGCTTCGCGGACGCGTCTGCTTCACGCGCGCCCTGGCGGGTCGCCGTGCCTTCGAGTGTGACGACATCGCCGTCGCTGTAGCACGGCGCCGCCGCCGCGGAGCCTGCCATCAGCACGAGCATCCAAGCACAGGCTTTCGCAATCATTCGAACCTCGCGAAGAGCGCGTCGCGTGACGCGCGGTTCCGGGACAAGAAGCTCAGTTACTTTAGGTGATAGCCGTTGGGGTCGCAACCTGCTACGGATTCGTAATCGACATCCTTCCTTTCAAAACCATCATGCGGGAACGGCCGTTGCTGATGTTCTTCTGACGAAATGAACAACACGGAGCGCGGATCAGACACGCGCATAAACACATCCGTTGCTTGGTGCGCTCGACGAAGCGGACCGACAGAGGGGGCGACGATGAATCAGGTCATAGTTGGGGTGTTCGGTTCCTATCGGGACGGACACGACGCGCTTCGCGCGTTGCAGCTCGCGGGCTTGCGACGCGACGATGCACATCTTTACCGCGCGGGACGAGGAGACGTCGACATCGATGCGCTTCTGCCGCCCGCACACGACGAGGACGATGCCGAATACGTCGCGCACGGCGAGCATCAGGGCGTGATCGGCGCGCGCAACCGGTTCGTGCCGCATGAGCCATTGCCGCCGCGTCCGCCCACGCCGCACGTCTCCGATGACGCGACGCCGCATCGAACCTTGCTCGTCATCCGGATCTCCGACGAGATCAAGCCTGGCGCCATCGGCGAGGTGCTGCACGAGCATGGCGCGATCGCGGTGAAGGACGCGAGCGGGCACTGGCGCTTCTCGCCGTTCAGGAATCCGGCACGCGTCTGAGCGGACGACGCTCAATGCATGCCCGGATGCGGCTTGCGCACAGCGAGATGCGCTTCGGGCTCGGCACGCTCGTCCTCTTCCGCGTCGTCCTGCGATGCCTCATTGGCGAGATCGCGCGCTTCTTGCGCCGCTGCGGCCGCGCGCAAGCGCCGGCAATGCGCGGCATGACGAAACGTGGCGAGCATACGCACGACTTCGCGGGTTCTCGTTCTCATCGTTGCCTCCCTCGAAGCAGTTGAGAAACTACTTTAAGTGTAGGCGGCAAATACTCAGGCGCAAGGCGTTTGAGCGAAATAATGAGCCTTGATACTTTCCCATTGGCGCAGGCTGACGCCGCATGAAAAAGCCGGGCGGCTGCTTGCGCAGACGCCCGGCTTTTGTACTGCATCACTTCTACTACAACTACTCACTTTCACGCGGTTATTACTACTGCACTGCTGTTGCAACTACTCACTGCTTCTACTACTGCACTGAAACTGCTACTGCTTCGCTACTACTCACTGCCACTGCTTTACTTCCACTGCTCCAACATCGCGACGGCATCGGCCGGCGAACGATTCTGCTCGTGATCGACCGCAAACATCGTGCTGCTATCTGAATACATGTCGAATGCGGCGCGGCCGGTATTCATCGACATGAACGCGATCAGGCTCATCGACATGACCGCGGCGGCGAGGATGATGCGCTTCTTGTTCATGATTGCTGTTCGTGCTGTGTCGTTCGGCGTTGGTGAAATATTAGAGAGCCACGCATAGGAAAGCTCTAATCCACGTCTTAAATCGCAACGACAAGAATTAGGACCGAAAAGCACGAGCGGTTGATGATCCCCACTGCCGCATCACGCGTTTGTTCGAACCGTCTAGTACATTTACCGCGTCGTGACCCACACACAACACGCATGAAAAGAACTTTACTGTCGCCTTGCCAGTAGCCTGCGATGCCGGGAGAATTGAAGCAACGGCCTAAAAGCCGTCCTTCACAAACGAGAGTTCGATGGCAACCTTAGAGGGCAAGGCGCGATACCGGATTGATACCGATAACACCGGCGCCGGTATCGCCATCATGATCCTGACGACGGCACTCTTCGCTGCCAGCGATTCCACCGTCAAGCTGATCGGCACCGCGGTCCCTCTCCTTGCGCTCCTCTGGGTGCGCTATCTCTTCCAGATGATCGTGCTGGGCGTCTGGCAAGTCCGGCGCGGCGCGTTCGGGCTGTTTCGCACGGGCGCGATCAAGCTCCAGGTCGTGCGCGCGGTGCTCCTCCTCACCAATTCCGCCTGCACGTTCGCGGGCCTGCGCCATCTGCCGCTGCCGGTCACGACATCGCTCGCGATGCTCGCGCCGCTCATCTCCACGCTGCTCGCTGCGCTCGTGCTGAAAGACGAAGTGCCGCGCAGCAAATGGGCGATGGTCGTGCTCGGCTTCATCGGCATGTTGCTCGTCGTGCGGCCGGGCGGCAGTCAGTTCAGCTGGACGGTGATCTTTCCGATCGGCGCGGCAACGACCTTCGCGTGCTTTCAGGTCTTGTCGAGCCATCTTTCGCGTGTCGACGACGCGATCACCACCAACTTTCTCACGGCGCTCGTCGCGACGGTCGTGCTGTGCGTGCTCGTCTGGATGGATCAGGCCGAGACCTTGCCGGCGCTCGCGCAAGTGCGCGTGGGAAGCTGGCTGCTCGTCGTCTTCATGGCGACGATGGCAACCGGCGGGCAACTGCTGATGTTGCAGGCGCTGCGCCGCGCGCCGCTGTCCCTGCTGACGCCCTTTTCCTACGGTCAGCTCGCATTCGCCGCGTTCTTCAGCTGGCTGCTGTTCGGCCAGGTGCCCGACATGTGGATGGCAATCGGCATGTGCGTGATCGCCGCGAGCGGCATCGGCACCGTGCTGATGCATGGACGCAAGCCGGCGCCGTCCGTACCGACGGAAATCTGACGTTCAGGGAAGCACGACAGACGGCGCGCGCAAGGCGCGCCGCCGCGAACGCGTTCAGTTGGCGTGATGCGCGTGCTGCGCCTGGCCCGTGCAGAGCCAGTGCGGATCGATATCCAGCGCTTTTGCGATGCGGCTGAATGCGGCAAACGGCGGAACCGTGATGCCGCGCCGCCAGAATTGCACGTCGTGCTCGCTTACGTCGAGCCAGCCGGCGGCTTTTGCGGAACTGATGTTGGCTTTCTGCAGGGCTCGGTCGAGCCGCGCGGCCATGGCGCGCCGCAAGGTGTTGTCTTCGTGACTACGCTCAAGGTGGCCCAGGGTTTGGGAATGTCGCCCCATTTTCTCTAATTCTCTCGATTTATATCTATATGCCGTTCAGCGCCGGCTCATTCGCGCGAGGTGAAGCGTACGCATTTACGATGACGAGGCAGTGACAGGAACAACTCCTCACGCCTGCTCTGGAAATGCCGATCGACCCGCGCGTTGCAGTGCGAGATTGTTTCAATTGGCACATCAATGCGTCAAGTGGGTAAACAACGCATTCGAACGCTTTTGGCTTAGGTGTTTACGAGCAGAATGCCGCCACGCTTGCCGGACAGGCAGCTATGCTACCGCAGGTTCACCGTCCGGTCGGACGGGATTCTTTCGAATTTCGGAATATTGCCAGAAAATGAAATGATCGTTCTGTTTATGTGATGTGTGATCAAAGTATACAGTCCTCATAAGCCTGCTTATTAATTGACTATTAGTCATTATTTTTGATCAGATAGCAGCCTCGTTTAAAGTCAAGCGGGGAAAACGTAATTGACACTTCATCCACTTGGCTTAGAATAAGGCATTCGCTGCACTGCACAATTCAGCGGTACCTCATTGCGCTATCTATTCGCAACTTCCCTATGGAGTCGAGCATGAGCAGTCTTGCGCCGGAAAACGTAATCGCGTCACAAAAGGCCGGAGTCGACACGACCTTCGGTCTCGCCTCCCGAGCCGTGGAGGGTTTCGAGAAACTGGTCGATTTGAACGTGCGTACGGTCAGAACGACGCTCGACGAACATCAGGCGCTCATCGCCCGGTCGCTGTCCGTGCGCGATCCGCAGGAATTCTTCGCGTTTCAGAACCAGCATCTGCAAGACAGCGCGAAGCGCGTGCAGGCGTACTGGCTGGGCGTCTATGAGATCGCGGCGGGCGTGCGCGGCGGTTATCTCGAAGCGGCGCAGGATCAGATCGAGAAGTCGCAGCGCAATGTTCAGGCGTTCGTGCAGAGCCTCGCGAGCAACGCGCCCGTCGGCAGCGAAGCCGTGGTGACGGCGTGGAAGACCGCGATCGACGCCGCGACCGAATCGGCGAATTCGGCTTATGAAGCCGCCAAGCGAGCCGCGCAGCAAGTGGTCGAGGCCGCGCAGAACGACGCCACCGTAGCGAGTCAGACGGCCGTGCGCGCCGTGTCGCCGAAAACGGCCAGCGCGAAGAAGTAATCTCGCGAGCAGTCAAGAAAAGGCGGACGCGGTCCGCCTTTTTCTTTTTGCATCAGCCACCCAGACTCGTCAGCACGAGTTCGTGCGAACGGCCGATCCACACGGCCGAATCGCGATGATCGACGAGCGCATCGCCGGTATTCGGATGCATGAAGACGTCGAGCGCGCCGTGATTGAGCGTGAGCCACGCGAGCATCGGCGCGAGCAGGTCGCCGCCGAATCCCAACTGGAACGACCACATCGGATGCGGTCCAACCGGGCGTTCGTGAAAACGGCCGAGGCGCAACGCGCCGCTTTGCAGTTCGTCCGCGAAACGCGCTTCAATGACGAGCCGCAATTGCCACGCGGCGTCGCGGCTCACGGCATCGAAATAAACGTGCGCGTGCCAGTCGGCGATCGTGCGGGTGTGCGTGGCTTCCATCGTTTCGTCCGTGCGCGGCAATATCGAGATGCGTTCATTCTAGCGAAGCGCTTTCAGCCGTGTTCGAGCGTCCATAGCAGCGAGCCGTCGTCCCATGCGCGATGATGCTGCGCGCGCATACCGATCTCCGCGCCCAGTTGCGCGAAAACGAAGGCATCCGCGAAGCGCGTGATTCCGCCGATTCCATCGGACCGCGCAACCGCTTCCTTCGACAATCGCTCGATCCAGAGCCAGCCCGCATCGCCGGAAAGAGCGGCGAAACGGGCGTCCCGACGCAACACGAGGCGACTTTGCGGCAAGTCCCGATCGACGACCCAGATGCGCGTCGAAGCCCGCATGACGACGCCGGACGCGTTCCAGGGCCATCCCGCTGCGCCCATCGCGATGAGAAACTCACGCCGCGTCGTGCTCATCATCCGTCCCGCGAAAAAAACTTCGACGGCCAGATGCCCTGCTTGCCCGGCGACAGAATGCCGTTCGGATCGAGCGCGCGCTTGATCGTTTCCGATAGCCGCATCGAGGCGTGATCGTTGAAATCGTATTGCGCGGCGGCGAGATCCATATACGCGAGATGCGTCCGATATTGCCCGTAGCCCGCCGCGCCCGCGTCGCGGATCAGCGTTTCGATCAGCGCGCCCGCCGCGCGCGACTGTTTCGGATCGTCGCGATCGAAAATCGCCGCGAAGATGTGATGCATCGCGCGTTCGCCCACGGTGAAACCGCCGTAATAGTCGAAGCCGGATTGCGCGGCACGCTCGCGGACCATACGCACCTGTTTGACGGCGTCGCGTCCGATCGGCGGGCAGACCGGCGAGAAATCGATATGCGCGCCCGAGCCGCCACGCCAGTTCAGCAGACTGAATGCTTCGAGACCGGGAATGCCCACTTGCGCGCGATCGCCGCCGCCCTCGGGTTCCACGACGCCCTCGCGATACGGCATCTCGAAGAGCGTCGCGCCCGCGATCGGCTTGAAGCGTGCGTGCACGATATCGCGCCGCGCCTTCACGAGCGACTCCGGCCCGTACAGGCAGAAGCGCAGATTCCAGCGCCCGATGCCGATCCTGCGCGCCATGGCGTCGATGGCGTCGTCGGGCATGGCGCCGTCGCCGTCGTACCACTGTTTGCGCGTCGACACGCCCGCCGCCCAGCGCACCGCGCTTTCGATGACCGCGTTGCTCTGGATCGTGCCGTCGCGTCGAAGCGGGCGCAGCGTATCGACGATGGCCTCCAGATCGTCCTCGCGCGAGAATGCGTAGCGGCAGATCATGTAGCCCTCGGGCGCCGGCATGAGCCAGAGACCCAGTTTCGTGACCACGCCGAAGTTCGACTGCATGAACATGCTGTCATACGACGGCCCGAAGCCGCTTTTGAACACCTGCCAGTCGCGGCTCGACGACATCGCGCCCATGCCGGTGCGCACCACATCCCCGTTCGCGAGCACGACTTCCATGCCGCACTGATTGGCCGCGTGGTCGCCGTAAGGCGTCGTGCCGTAGCCGCGTTCGAGCGTGTTGCCGATCACACTGCCCCAGCCGGCCGCGGGCGGATCGAGCCAGAAACGCCGTGGCGTGCCGAGCGCGCGATGCAAATCGTAGTACGTCACGCCCGGCTCGACGAGCGCATGACCCAATGTCTCGTCGATCTCGATGATGCGGTTCATCCGCCGCAGATCGAGTACGACGCAACCGCGCATGCGCGGGGCCGCGCCGCCGTATGCGAAGTTGCGTCCCGTCGAGACGGTCCAGAGCGGCACGCGATACCGGTTCGCCACCGCCAACGCTGCGCGCACGCCGTCGACATCGTTCGGCAGCACGACGGCGGACGGCGCATGCGCCGACGCATCGCCAGGCGCGAACGGATCGAGATACGGCTCGAGTTGCGAAGCGGCATGGTTCGGCAGCACCGCATCGCCGCCGAGCGCCGCCGCGAAAGCCGCGAGCGCCGCGCGAAACTGCGCCGCCGACATGCCCGGCGGCAACGGCGCGGCGTCGGGACCGACAGACGCGCTCAATATCCGCCGCTGCTGCCGCTGCTGGACGTCGTGCCCGATGACGTCGAACCGCCATCGGTCTGACATCCCGCGAGCAGGCCGGCGAGGAGCGCGAGCACGACTGTTGCGATTCTGGCGAGTTTCATGAAACGACCTCCGAAAGGTTTGAAAACCAGGCGCGGCGATTAAACCGCTTGTCCATTAAACGCGCGGCGGTACGTCGATATTCCTTCGCGAAACCGTGTGAGACAATTTCGCGCCGCGCAAAGCCTGCGCGCGAACTCTTACTCACGTCACGCGATGAAGCGCTATCAAGCCCTTGCCGACACGATGGCCGCCGAGATCCGCGCGGGCCGGCTGGCCGTCGGCACGCGCCTGCCTTCGGTGCGGCATCTGACGACGCAGTACGGCGTCGGACAATCGACGGTCTTTCGGGCGTATTACCTGCTCGAAGAGTGGGGGCTGATTCGCGCGCGCGAGCGCTCCGGCTATTACGTCGCGCCGGGCGCGACGCTGCCGCAGCAAACGCCGTCGCCCGCCCCGCTCACGGAGCCCGCGCCCATCGACGTGAGCAGTCTCGTCTTCTCCGTGCTCGATGCCGTCAAGCGTCCGGACATCGTGCCGCTGGGTTCGGCGTTTCCATCGCCCGCGCTCTTTCCGTTGGCGCGTCTCGCGAAGTCGCTCGCGCACGCGGCCCGCATGCTCGATCCGTGGAGCACCGTCGTCGACATGCCGCCGGGCAACGAGCAACTGCGGCGGCAGATCGCGCTGCGTTACATCGGCATGGGCATCGCGCAGCCGGTGGACGAACTCATCGTCACGAACGGCGCGATGGAAGCGCTCACGCTCTGTCTGATGGCGGTGACGAAGCCCGGCGATGTCGTCGCGATCGAATCGCCGTGCTTCTATGCGGCGTTGCAGGCGGTCGAGCATCTGGGGCTGCGCGCGGTCGAGATTCCCGTCGATCCGCGTGATGGTCTCGATCTCGACGTGCTCGCCGAGGCGCTCGACAAGCATCCGGTGCGCGCGTGCTGGTTCATGACGAACTTCCAGAATCCGACCGGCGTGACGCTGTCCGTCGAGAAAAAGCGCGCGCTGGTCGCGTTGCTGGCGAAGCACGAGGTTCCGCTCATCGAGGACGACGTCTACGGCGAACTGCATTTCGCGCAGGATCGCCCACCACCCGCGAAAGCCTTCGATACCCAAGGGCTCGTGATGCATTGCGCATCGCTGTCGAAGACGCTCGCGCCGGGTTATCGGCTCGGCTGGGTCGCGGCGGGCCGCCACGCCAGCGCGATCCGCCGTCTCAAGCTGATGACGAGCATCTCGACCAGCATTCCGATTCAGGCGGGCATCGCGGACTATCTTCAGCACGGCGGCTTCGACAAGCATCTGCGCAAGCTGCGCGGCGCCCTGCTCGCGCAACGCGACGCGATGGAGCACGCCATCGCGCGCTGGCTGGCGACGGACGTCGCGTGCGTGCGGCCCGACGGCGGCTATTTCATGTGGCTGCAACTGGCCGGACACGTCGACGCGATGCAGTTGCATCGGCGCGCGCTCGAACACGGCATCAACGTGACGCCGGGGCCGATCTTCTCCGCCCGCCACGCTTACGGGAATCACGTGCGCATCAACTTCGGCCATCCGTGGTCGCCGCAGATCGAAAGCGCGATGAAAACGCTCGGCACGCTGTTGCGCGCGGCATCCTGAAACACGCTTTGGCGGCGATAAGCGCATGCTAGACTGCTGTACATGCATACAGTACCCGAGCCCGCCTACACGGTCGCCGTGCGCGCGCTGTGCGAGTTCACGGCGAAGCAGGGCGATCTCGATCTGCGCTTCACGCCGACGCCGAGCGCGCAGGAAGGCGTCGCGGGCCACGTGACCGTCACGGGCCGGCGGCCGGCCGGATACCAGAAGGAAATCTCGCTGTCGGAAACCTGGGGGCCGCTGTGCGTGCGTGGCCGCGCCGACGGCTACGATCCCGCGCTCAACCGGCTCGAAGAGATCAAGACGCATCGCGGCAGGCTCGAATCCATGCCGCAGAATCATCGGCATCTGCATTGGGCGCAGGCGCGCGTCTACGCGCATCTGATGTGCCGCAAGCTCGGGCTCGACGCCATCGAGATCGCGCTCGTCTATTTCGATATCGTTGATCAGAGCGAGAGCGTGCTCGTCGAGACGCAGACGGCCAGCGCGCTCGCCGCGCATTTCGAGGCGCAGTGCGAACGCTTCATCGCGTGGGCGCGGCAGGAACTCGCGCACGCCGCCGCGCGCGACGCCGCACTCTCCGCGCTCGCGTTTCCGCACGCGGATTTCCGGCCCGGCCAGCGCGCGCTCGCGGAAGCGGTGTATCGCTCGGCGGTGTCGGGGCGCTGTCTCGCAGTGCAGGCGCCGACTGGCATCGGCAAGACGGTCGGCACGCTCTTTCCGCTTCTCAAGGCGTGGCCGGGCCAGCGACTCGACAAGATCTTCTTTCTCACGGCGAAAAGCGCGGGACGCCAGTTGGCGCTCGATGCGCTGACGACGCTCGCCGCGACGCCCTTGCGCGTCGTCGAACTCGTCGCGCGCGACAAGGTCTGTGAGTATCCGGATCGCGCGTGTCACGGCGAATCGTGTCCGCTCGCGCGCGGCTTCTACGATCGCCTCGCCGATGCGCGCGCCGCCGCGCTCGACTGCGTGCAGCTCGATCGCGCGTCGATTGCCGAGGTCGCGCGGCGGCATGAAGTCTGTCCGTACTATCTGAGCCAGGAACTGTCGCGCTGGGGCGATGTGATCGTCGGCGATTACAACTACTACTTCGATACCAGCGCGATGCTGTTCGCGCTCGCGGAGGCGAATCGCTGGCGCGTGGCGGTGCTCGTCGACGAAGCTCACAATCTCGTCGAACGCGCGCGCGGCATGTATTCCGCGACGCTCGATCAGGCCGCCTTCAACGCGATGCGCCGTGGCGCGCCGCCGTTGCTGAAAAAGGCGCTCGGCCGTGTCGCGCGAAGCTGGAACGAGACGGCGAGCGACCAGCACGCCGCCGGCGTCGAATACGCGGCGCATCCGGAATCGCCCGCGCGGTTTCTGAACGCGCTCGGGCAAGCCGTCTCGCTGATGACCGAAACGCTCGGCGAGCAACCCGACATTTTCACGCCCGACACCCTGCGCTTCTATTTCGATGCGCTGCATTTCACGCGCATCGCGGAGCGTTTCGGGACGCATTCGATCTTCGACATCACGCTGACGGGCGCGGCTTCGGGCGCGAAAAAGCCCAACGCCGTGCTGTGCCTGCGCAACGTGATTCCCGCGCCGCATCTCGCGCCGCGTTTCGCGCGCGCGCACTGCGTCGCGCTCTTTTCCGCGACGCTCACGCCCGCGCATTTCTACGCCGACACGCTCGGGCTGCCGCAGTCGAGCGTGCGTATCGATGTCGAATCGCCCTTCTCCGCCGATCAGCTCGACGTGCGCGCGATCGCCGATCTCTCCACGCGCTATCGCGACCGCGAGCGCTCGGTGGATCGCATCGCGGATCTCATCGCCGCGCAGTATTTCCGCGCCGAAGGCAACTATCTGAGCTTCTTCAGCAGCTTCGACTATCTCGCGCAAGTGGCGGCGGCGCTCGCGGCGCGGCATCCGTCGATTCCATGCTGGCAGCAGTCCCGCGCGATGAGCGAGGCGGCGCAACGCGAATTTCTCGCGCGCTTCGTGCCAGACGGACGCGGCGTCGGCTTCGCGGTGCTGGGCGGCGCGTTCGGCGAAGCGATCGACTTGCCGGGCACGCGGCTCATCGGCGCGTTCGTCGCGACGCTCGGCCTGCCGCAGTTGAACCCCGTCAACCAGCAGATGAAGGCGCGCATGCACGAAGCGTTCGGCGAAGGCTACGCGTACACGTATCTCTTTCCCGGCTTGCAGAAAGTCGTGCAGGCGGCCGGCCGCGTGATTCGCGGGCCACTCGATCGCGGCGTGCTGTTTCTGATCGACGACCGCTTTGCGCGCGCCGAGGTGCGGCGTCTGCTGCCCGCGTGGTGGCGGGTGAAGGTGCTGCGGCAACGTGACCTGAACGTTTCGGCGGATTCGACCATTTAGACCGGCGCGACGACGCCGTTAACTGGTCAAATCGCGGGCATTTGTCTTGCTGCGCTTTGGCGCCTGAGGACGCGCAGATGTCGCTTAACGGGCCGCCAGAGCCCTCTATTGGAGAACCCCATGTCTATCGCTCAAACCCCGCGACCCATTGATGCGCTCGACATGCTCGAAGCCGATCACCGTGCGATCGAACAATTGTTCGATGCCTTCGAACGCGCCGACGCCAACGATTTCGAGCGCAGGAACGCGCTCGCGCAGCGCGCGTGCGAGTTGCTGACGATTCACACGATCGTCGAGGAAGAATTGCTGTATGCCGATGCCCAGCATGCGCTCGCCGCGCACGAACGCATCGATGTGGACGAGGCCTATGTCGAGCATTTTCTCGTCAAGACGCTGATCGAACGGCTCACGAACCTGAAAGCGGGCGAAGACGGCTTCGACGCGACCTTCAAGGTGCTCAAGGAAAACACGGCGCATCACATCGAGGAAGAAGAATCCACGCTCTTTCCGGAAGTGCGCAGAGCGAAGATGGAACTCGTCGCGCTCGGCGCGAAGATGGCCGCGCGCAAGGCCGCGCTGCAGGAGCGCATCGCGGAGACCGCGATGGCGCATTGACCGCCGGCGCGAATTGCACAGCAAGACCCGGAGTGCGTTAACCGGGCGCCCGGCGCACACTGCGGGCACGCTCACGCACATCCGGAGAAACGACATGAAGGTGCTCGAACGCGCAACGGCGGCGAATATGGAAGCACGCATCGACGCGCTCGACTGGGCCGATCTCGCAGCCCAACTGGACGGCTACGGCTGCGCCACGACGCCCGCGCTCCTCACGCCCGAAGAATGCGAGGCGTTTGCCGCGCACTACGATCGCGACGGGATTTTTCGCAGCCGCGTCGTGATGGAGCGCCACGGCTTCGGGCGCGGCGAATACAAGTACTTCGCGTATCCCCTGCCCGACACGCTCGAGCGCGTGCGGCGCGCGGTCTATCCGCATCTCGCGCCGGTCGCCAATCGCTGGAATGAGGTCATGCGTATCGAGATGCGCTATCCAGGTGAGCACGCGGCGTTCATCGAGCGCTGTCATCGCGCGGGGCAGACGCGGCCGACGCCGTTGTTGCTACGTTACGTGCCCGGCGATTTCAACTGCCTGCATCAGGATCTCTACGGCGAACACGTTTTCCCGATTCAGATGGCGATCCTGCTTTCCGCGCCCGGCCGCGATTTCACCGGCGGCGAATTCGTGATGACCGAGCAGCGTCCGCGCATGCAGTCGCGCGCGGAAGTCGTGCCGCTGTCACAGGGCGATGCGGTGTTCTTCGCCGTACATCATCGGCCGGTGCAGGGCACGCGCGGGCCGTATCGCGTGAACATGAAGCATGGTGTGAGCCGCCTGCGCTCCGGGCGGCGGCACATGCTGGGGGTGATCTTTCACGACGCGCGGTGAGCGCGCGCCTTATTCGTTCTCGTCGAAGTAATGCCCGAAGCGCGCCTGCTTCGTCTTGATGTAACGCTCGTTTTCCTCGCGCATCGGAATGGCGAGCGCGACACGTTCGCACACGGGAATATCGTGCTTGAGCAGCGTGTCGAATTTCGACGGATTGTTGCTCATCAGCCGCACCGACTTCACGTTCATCGAGCGCAGGATCGCGGCGGCGGAGTCGTATTCGCGCGCGTCGTCGGGCAGGCCGAGATGCAGGTTCGCATCGACGGTATCGAGTCCCTGTTCCTGCAGCGCATACGCCCGGATCTTGTTGGCAAGGCCGATGCCGCGCCCTTCATGCCCGCGCAGATACAGCAGAATGCCGCGATCCTCCGCGGCGATATAGCGCAGCGCCAGATCGAGCTGCTCGCCGCAATCGCAGCGGTAGGAGCCGAAGACATCGCCCGTCACGCATTCGGAATGCAGGCGCGTCAGCACCGAGTCGCCGTTGCTCACGTCGCCCATCACGAAAGCGATGTGCTCGACGTCCGTGTGCTTCACGCGATAAACGTAGGAATCGAAGGTGCCGTAGCGGGTCGGAATCGTGGCGGTCGCGACGAGTTCGACATCCGCGCACTCATCGCATTCGCCGAAGCGGTGTTGCGGGTTCTGCACGTCCTGCGGGGGAGAAGCGGTTTTCATAGATCAATCTGCGAGTCCACGACGGCGGACGATGACTCGATGAATCACGCCCATCGCGCCAGCCCGGTCCGTCATGTTAAGGCTCATCGGGAAAGTTTGCAGATTGTCGCACGGCGCGCGCCGCTTCTCGCGCTTTCCCGTACGGACGTTCCGCTTATCGAACCCGTCAACCCCACTCCGGAAATTCCGAATTTCATGCCATCGCCGTTGAAATGAAGATGTAAGACGCTATGTCTTTTAGAGCAGCGTGTGGATGCGGGAAAACGAGAAAATATCGGGCCGATAGGCCATCGCTATCTCGACAATAAAATCAATCCACTTCGCAAGAGTGATAGCTTTCCTGTATAGTTCACGTACTTCTTCAACACCACTCCAAAGAGGAATCTGGTAATGCCCATCATCAACAGTCAAGTCAAGCCGTTCAAAGCAACCGCCTACCACAATGGCGACTTCCAGACCGTCACCGATGAAAGCCTGAAGGGCAAGTGGTCGGTGTTCGTGTTCTACCCGGCCGACTTCACGTTCGTGTGCCCGACCGAATTGGGCGACCTGGCTGACCGTTACGACGAATTCAAGAAGCTCGGCGTGGAGATCTACTCGGTGTCGACCGACACGCACTTCACGCACAAGGCCTGGCACGACACGTCGGACACGATCCAGAAGATCAAGTACCCGATGATCGCCGACCCGACGCTCGCAATCTCGCGCGCTTTCGACGTGCTGATCGAGGAAGAAGGCCTGGCGCTGCGCGGCACGTTCGTGATCAATCCGGAAGGCCAGATCAAGCTGTGCGAAATCCACGACAACGGCATCGGCCGTGACGCCGGCGAACTGCTCCGCAAGGTTCAGGCAGCGCAATACATCGCCAAGCACCCGGGTCAAGTGTGCCCCGCCAAGTGGACGCCGGGCGCTGAAACGCTGACCCCGTCGCTCGACCTGATCGGCAAGATCTAAGCCTCGTCACGAGCGCTGTATCGAACCTGCCGCGACTCAGCGGCGGGTTCACCCCAAAAGACGCCTTCGTCCGGCGCTGCGAGCTTCGCAGCGCCGCGGTGAAGCGCGTCTGCACTACCCAAGTCAAGGAACGGACATCGCCATGCTCGACGCCAATCTCAAGAATCAGTTAAAAGCGTATTTGGAAAAAGTCACCCGGCCGATCGAACTCGTCGCCTTCCTCGACGACGGCGACAAGTCGCGCGAGCTGAAAAGCCTGCTCGACGAGATCGCCTCGCTGTCGCACCAGATCAGCGTCGTCGAGAAAGAGGACGCCGGCGTGCGTCGTCCGTCCTTCACCATCGGCGAGGCGGGCAAGACCGCGGGCATCCAGTTCGCCGGCATCCCGATGGGTCATGAATTCACGTCGCTCGTGCTTGCGCTTTTGCAGGCGGGCGGCCATCCGATCAAGCTCGACGACGCCACCATCGAGCAGATCCGCAACCTCGACGGCGACTTCGCATTCGAGACGTATTTCTCGCTGTCGTGCCAGAACTGCCCGGAAGTCGTGCAGGCGCTGAACGTGATGGCGATCATCAATCCGCGCATCAGACACGTCGCGATCGACGGCGCGTTGTTCCAGCAGGAAGTGGAAGAACGCCAGGTGATGTCCGTGCCGATGATGTTCATCAACGGCGAAAGCTTCGGCTCGGGCCGCATGGGCGTGAAGGAAATTCTCGCGAAGCTGGACACGGGCGCATCGGCGCGCGCGGCGAAGGAACTTGAAAACAAGCCGGTGTTCGACACGCTGATCGTCGGCGGCGGTCCGGCTGGCGCGGCTGCGGCGATCTATTCGGCCCGCAAGGGCATCGCGACGGGCGTCGTCGCGGAGCGCTTCGGCGGCCAGGTGCTCGACACGATGGCGATCGAAAATTTCGTCTCCGTGCAGGAAACCGAGGGACCGAAGTTCGCGACGGCGCTGGAACAGCACGTCAAGAGCTATGAAGTCGACGTGATGGACGTGCAGCGCGCCGAGAAGCTCGTGCCGGGCCGCATCAACGAGATTCATCTGGCGAGCGGCGCGGTGCTGAAGGCGAAGACCGTGATTCTGTCGACCGGCGCGCGCTGGCGCGAAATCAACGTGCCGGGCGAGCGTGAGTATCGCGGCCGCGGCGTGGCGTACTGCCCGCACTGCGACGGCCCGCTCTTCAAGGGCAAGCGCGTCGCGGTGATCGGCGGCGGCAATTCGGGCGTGGAAGCGGCGATCGATCTCGCGGGCCTCGTCTCGGCGGTGACGCTGATCGAATTCGGCAACGAACTGCGCGCCGACGCGGTGCTGCAGAAGAAGCTGCGCAGCCTCGCGAACGTGACGATCGTCACAGAGGCGCAGACGACCGAAGTCACCGGCGATGGCAAGAAGGTCAACGGCATCACGTACACGGACCGCGCGACGGGCGCGAGTCACCATGTCGAACTGGAAGGCGTGTTCGTGCAGATCGGTCTCGTGCCGAACACCGAATGGCTGAAGGGCACGGTGGAATTGTCGAAGCACGGCGAGATCGTGGTCGATGCGCGCGGCGCGACGTCCTTGCCGGGCGTGTTCGCGGCGGGCGACGTGACGACGGTGCCCTACAAGCAGATCGTGATCGCGGTCGGCGAAGGCGCGAAGGCATCACTCTCGGCGTTCGATCATCTGATCCGGGCGTCGGTGGAAGACGAAGCAGTGGTCGAAGAAGAAGCGACGGCCTGAGCGTAGCTCGGGTGTCGTAGTGACCGGAAGGCGGACGGGGCGACCCGTTCGCCTTTTTTACTGGCCTTGCGCCGCCTTCGGTTCCAGCACCATCGGGAACGTCACTTCGAACACGCTGCCGTGCCCTTTCGACGACTGGAACCGTAAGTCCCCTTCCAGCGTGCGAGACAGTTCCTTGACGATCGCGAGTCCGAGCCCCACGCCGGGGATGTCGTCATCGGCGGCGCGCTCGAACTCCTCGAACACGCGTTCCTGATCCGCCGCGCCGATGCCCACGCCCGTATCGGCGACGCGCAACTTCCAGCAAGCGTCGGGCGCGGCGGTAATGGCGAGGACGATCTCGCCCGAGGTCGTGTACTTGATCGCGTTCGACAGCAGATTCAGCGCCACCTGTTTCACTTTCAGCCGGCTCGACGTCACCGCGCCGAGCGCCGGATCGAAATGCCCGACGAGCTTCAATCCCTTCGCTTCGGTCGAGATACGGCACGCCTGCATCAGTTCGTCGAAGAGTCCGACGAGATCGAATGGCTCGACGACCAGCAGCGAATCGTCGCCGAGCACTTTCGAGTATTCGACCATTTCATCGACGAGCGTCGCCATATCGGCGACTTGCCGGTTCGCGAGACCGAGCGCCGTGTCGCGCTTCGCGGGCGAGCGCGTGGCGAGCTGCAGCGCCGTCGAGAATACATTGAGGAAATTGCGCAGATCGTGGGCGACGCGCCGCGTGATCTGCATGCGCGTTTCGTAAAGATCGCTGATGAGCTTCTGGCGCAGCGTCAGTTCGTAGTTCGCGCGCTCCAGCATGCCGGTGTATTCGTCGATCTTGCGATCGCGCTCGCCGATCGCTTCGCGAATCGACGCGAGGGTTACGAAGCTCACCACTTCGTCGGTCATGAGGCGGGCGTGCTCCTCGTCGGCGCGGGAAAAATCCTCGTGCGTGCTCGCGTACTCGCCGATTGCGAGCAGCAGCACCTGACGGAACAGATCGAGCTCGCGCACCAGTTCGTCGACACGATAGCCCTGCTGCCAGCGCCATTGCCCGTGCTGACGCGCGTCGCGCTCGATCGCGCCTTCCTGATCGCGCAGATTGCGCGATTCCAGCACGATGCAGATCTCTTCGAAAATGCTCGGCAGATGATCCGCGAGCTGTCGATAGGTGAGTTGATCGGAATGTTCGACTTCCTGATCGCCGAACACGAGCTTCATCCATCGCTCGGTGAGCGCGGGTTGTTGCTCGCGCAGCGCGGCCACGAGACCCTTCAAGCCGCCGACTGACGTGTCGCTCATCTACGAAGTCCCGATTTGCTGAACGCGCCGGACCGCGGCGCGTGTGGTGACGGTGATATGCAGTCGAAAGCATTGCCCCGGTGGCCGGAGCCGCCCGCGATCGCTTCGCCAGTATAGGCGCGATGCTCGCATCAAAGTGCCATACCCGAGTTTTCCCTTGGACCTTTCCGCGACCTGGATTCAGTACTTCCTTCAAATGCCATCGGACGGTTTCATCAGCATGGCGTAGAGCGCCTGCGCTGCCGGCGACAGCGACGCCGTCTTGCGCGTCACGAGCACGAGCGAGCGCGTGACCGTCGGCTCGACGAGCTCGATCGCCCGCACGGTCGGATACGCGTCCTTCTGAATCGCGAGCGCCGGCACGACCGCCGCGCCGACGCGCTGCGCCACGAGCCCGAGCGCGGTCGAACTGCGCTGGACTTCGTAGAACGAATGCAAGCGGATGCCGCTGCCCTCCAGCGCGGCATCGATCAGGGCGCGGTTGCCGCTCACGTCGCCCGCGAGAATCAGCGCATGCTCCGACAGCGCGCGCCACGCGATCCGTCTGCGTTTCGCGAGCGGATGATCGCGATGGCAGACGAGCACGTAGCTGTCGTCGACGAGCGGCTCGGTGTGCAGTTCCGGATGATGCTCGCCGGCGATCTTGATGCCGAATTCCACCTCCCGATGCAGCACCGCCTGCGCGACCGCCGACGACGCGTGATCGAGAATCCGGATGCGGTTATGCGGGTAGCGCGCGGAGTACGCCTGTAGAACGCGCGGCAGATATTGCACGCCGACGGTCGGCACGCACGCGATCGAGACGTCGCCGCGCTGCGCCATGCCGGTCTCGCGAATCTCGACCAGCGCGGCGGACAGTTCCGCCAGCAGACGCCGCGCTTGCGGCAGGAACGTGCGCCCGGTTTCGGTCAGATTCATCGATCGCGTGGTGCGCTCGATCAGCGGCACGCCGAGGAACTCCTCGAGCTTCTGCAGGCGCTGGGTGATCGCGGTCTGCGTGATGTTGAGGCGCTCGGCCGCGCCCCGGAAGCTGCCCTGATCGGCGATGGCGACGAAAGCCTGCACACCCAGCGTGTCGATTTTCATAAGAAAAACCAAATAATCCGCAGCATAAATTCATTTTACGCTGAGCACGCGCGGGTCCAGAATCGCGGCTATCCCCAACACGAACCATCGGCTGGAGTCCGACATGACGACACAATCGACCGACTGGCAAGCCCGCCAATACACGCTGTTCGAAGCGCAGCGCACGCGCCCCGTCCGCGATCTGCTGAACGCGGCGCAGGCCGCGACCGCGCGCACCGCGATCGACCTCGGCTGCGGCCCCGCCAATTCAACCGAAACGCTGCTCGACTTTGCACCGCACGCGCGCGTCATCGGCGTCGACAATTCCGCCGACATGATCGATGCGGCAAGAAAACGCCTGCCGGACGTCGATTTCGAACTCGCCGACATTTCCGCGTGGGCGGGCGAAGGCCCGTTCGATCTGATCCTCGCGAACGCGTCGCTGCAGTGGGTGCCCGATCACGAGACGCTGTTGCCGTCGCTGGTTCGCAAGCTCTCGCAAGGCGGACGGCTCGCCGTGCAGATGCCGGACAATCTCGACGAACCCGCGCATCGGCTGATGCGCGAAATCGCCGCCGACGGCCCGTGGCGCGACAAGCTGAAGGGCGTGGAGCGCACGGCGCGTTATCGCGCAGAGGCGTATTACGCACTGCTTGCGCCGCTGTGCGCGAGCGTCGATGTGTGGCGCACGACGTACCATCATCCGCTCGAAGGCGGCGTCGATGCGATCATCGAATGGTTCAAGGGCAGCGGGCTGCGGCCGTTCCTCGCGCCGCTCGACGCCGATGAAAAGACCGCGTATCTCGAACGCTATCGCGGCGGGCTGAAAGCCGCCTACACGGTTTTCGACGACGGCACCGCGCTGTTGCCCTTCCCGCGCATCTTCATCGTCGCGACGCGCTGAACGTCGTTGAAGGTCAATGCGGCCGGCTCTGTTCGCGCAGCATCTGCACGAACTGCCGCGCCGCCTGCGAGAGCGCCCCGCCCTTGCGCGTGACGACGCCGTAGGTCTGCGATTTCGATTTCATCCGCACCGGCAAAATCCGCAGCATGCCGTAGCGCTCGAACACGCGCGCGACGCTCGCCGGCAGAATCGACACGAGTTGCGGGCTTTCCTGCAGCAGCGTCACCGTCATGAGCGGCGAAGCGGTGGAGATCGGGTTGGCGGGCATCGGCAGCCCGGCGAGATCGAGTTCGCGTTCGAGCAGCGCGCTCATCGGCATGTAGCTCGGGTAGGTCACCCAGCGATACGGCGCGAGGTCCGCGAACCCCACTTCCCGCGCGCCCGTGCGCTCGTGCGCCGGACCGACGACGATGCACAGCGGCTCGTCCGCGAGCGGCTGATAGTGATATTTCGACGGCTGATCCGACACGCTCGAGCGACCGATCACGAGATCGACGCGGCCGTCGTCGAGCATCGGCAGCATGCGCGCGCTCGTATCCTCGATGATCTCGATAGCCAGATCCGGATGCTTCGCGTGCATGTCGTTGACGATCGGCGCGACGACGGCCGGTACCGCGCCCATGATCGTGCCGACCGTGAGCCGCCCGCCCGTGCCCGCGCGAATCTGCGCGACTTCCTGACACAGCGCGCTCAGATCGGCGGCCAGCACGCGCGCGTAGCGCACGACGCAGCGGCCGAACGGATTCGGGATCAGTCCGCTTTTCGCGCGTTCGAACAGCGGCGCCTCCAGCATCGATTCGAGTTCGGCGAGCGCCTTGCTGGCGGCCGATTGCGTCATCGCCATCGCGCTCGAGGCCTTGTGCAGCGATTTATGATCGTCCAGCGAGATCAGCAATTGCAGCTGCTTCATGCGCAGCCGCGACATCAGTACGTCGAGCGTGTTCTTCATGCCTCAGCCTGCGGGAAAGCGCGGGGTGATTCCAAAAAGCGATCAAGCGATGGAAAGGTTTCACTATACAGCCGCCCGCGCGAAGCCGTATAGTCGGGCATGATGCAGTCATCGTACAACTGGCTGCCGCGAATCAATTCAAGCAAGGACGAGACAACATGCAACTCACTGGCAACCTGCTCATCGGTCAGGAATCGGTCTTCGGTTCGAACGGCTCGATCAAGGCCGTCAACGCGTCGACCGGCGCGGCCATCGAACCGGCTTTCGGCGGCGCGACGCTCGCCGACCTCGACCGCGCGTGCGCGCTCGCGTGGACCGCGTTCGACGTCTATCGCGAAACCGCGCCCGAGGCGCGCGCGAAGTTCCTCGAAACGATTGCGCAGAACATCCTCGATATCGGCGACGACCTGATCGAGCGCTGCATGATCGAAAGCGGCCTGCCGCGCGCGCGTCTCGAAGGCGAGCGCGGCCGCACGGTCGGCCAGTTGCGCATGTTCGCCGATGTGGTCCGCAACGGCGACTTCCTCGGCGTGCGTATCGATCCGGCGCAGCCCGAGCGCAAGCCGCTGCCGCGCGTCGATCTGCGCCTGCGCCATATCGGCGTCGGTCCGGTCGCCGTGTTCGGCGCGAGCAACTTCCCGCTCGCGTTCTCGGTCGCGGGCGGCGACACGGCTTCGGCGCTCGCCGCCGGCTGCCCGGTCATCGTCAAGGCGCACTCGGCGCACCCGGGCACGGCGGAACTGGTCGGCCGCGCGGTGCAGAAGGCCGTGAAGGACTGCGGCATGCCCGAAGGCACGTTCTCGCTGCTGTTCGACAGCGGCCGCGACGTCGGCCAGGGTCTGGTCAAGGACAACCGCATCAAGGCGGCCGGCTTCACCGGCTCGCGCGGCGGCGGCACGGCGCTGATGCAGCTCGCGGCGGCGCGTACCGAGCCGATCCCCGTCTACGCGGAAATGAGCAGCATCAACCCGGTTCTGCTGTTCCCGGCGGCGCTCGCGAACCGTGGCGAAGCCATCGCCAAGGCGTTCGTGGGCTCGCTCGTGCTCGGCGCAGGCCAGTTCTGCACGAATCCGGGTCTGGTGCTCGCCGTCGACGGCCCGGATCTCGACAAGTTCATCGCAGCCGCGTCGGCGGCGCTGAATGAAACTGCCGCGCAGACCATGCTCACGCCGGGCATCTGCAAGACGTATCAGAGCGCCGTGGCGCGCGCCGGCGAGCATGCCGGCGTGACGACCGCCGCGCGCGGCGTCGAGCCGAAGGGCGAAAACCAGGGCCAGTCGGCGCTGTTCGTCACCACCGCCGACGCGTTCCGCAAGAGCCACGCGCTGCAGGAAGAGATTTTCGGCGCGTCGTCGCTCGTCGTGCGTTGCCCGGACCTCGCGACGCTGCTCGCGCTGGTCGAATCGCTGGAAGGCCAGCTGACCTCGGCGCTGCACATCGACGAAGCGGATTACGCCGAAGCGAAGCGCATCCTGCCCGCGCTCGAGCGCCGCACCGGCCGTCTGCTGGTGAACGGCTTCGGCACGGGCGTGGAAGTCGGCCACGCGATGGTGCACGGCGGCCCGTTCCCGTCGACGGCGGATGGCCGCTCGACGTCGGTCGGCAGCCTGGCGATCAACCGCTTCCTGCGCCCGGTCAGCTATCAGGATCTGCCTGACGCACTTCTGCCCGATGCGCTGAAGACGGACAATCCGCTCGGTCTGAACCGCCGTATCGACGGCAAGCTGCAACTGGCCAGCTAAGGTCTCTCCGAGTCCGATCCCGGCCGCGACGCGAAACACGCGTCGCGGCCCTTTCGTTTTGCGGACAAAGATTCGGAAACCTTAACAATCCGGCCGCGAAGTGTTCGCCGACTGGCCAATCCGTGTTTACGCACCCCCGACGTGGGCGCGTAACAACGCTTCGGCGTGGAGCGTAAACGCTTTGGCATCAGTGGGTTATCCGGCCATTGCGCGCCCTTGTCGGTTAACGGCTAAGGATTGGCGGTTCAAAACCGCCGGCGACATCCCAAAATGTCAGAAATATCGTGAGCGAGAGAAGCGTGGCGCTCTGCGCGCGCCGGTCCGGAACCGTACGCGCATCGATCCGACGCTTTCACATCGACATCAGGGCCATGCGCGGCACAGCGAAACGCTTTGGTGTAGCCGCTTAAAATACGCCTGAAAGTGGCCCGGAAGTAGGTGCGAAAGGCAATTGACGTCCGATAGCGCTTGAACCATAGTCGAAATGTCGCTCCCCGACTGCGCAGCGTGCGCGGGGAAGGATGACGAAGGATTGCTGTCGCGGAACCGAGCTTCCGCGTACAGGCGCGACGACTCGGCGCGCATTGGCGGCCACGCGAATTTGGCAACCTCACGCACATGTCCTTCGAGGGCTCCAGCATGACCACGCGTCTGACGTTTCCCGCATCCATGTTCTCCGTCGTCTGCCAGCGGTGCGGCAGCACGATGCGCAAAAACGCCGACAGTTGCCCCAATTGCGGCGCCGATCGCAACGCAGCATTCGGCCAGCAGCGCGAAACCGCCTCGGGCAAGCCGCGCACGAACGTGTTCGAAGAAGCCGCGCCGCTCGCATCGGCGGCGGCTTCGGCTTCTGCATCGCCTTCCTCCGGGTCGATGGGCGCGCGCGGCAAGCCGTCCGAGCGCGTCGAGCCGGGCATGCGCTCGCGCTGGACGGAGCGCGCGAGCGAGCGCATCGCCCAGAAAGCCGCGGAATACCGCGCACGGCGCGCAGAAGAAGCCGCGCGCAACGCCTACGCCGAATCCAGCAACGATGCCGACGCCCTGCCCGGCTCCGAGCGCTGGAATCAGAAGAAGACCGTCATCGCGGGCGCATGTGCGCTCGTGCTGCTGCTGGGCGCGGCGTTCTATTACCAGCTCGGCGATTCCGAGGGCGGCGGGACGCCTTCCGCCGATCACAGTGTCTCCGGCGTCATCGATTCGAAAGTCGGTTCGCTGATCCGCGGCGCGACCGACACGCCCGCCGCGCCCGCCGCACCGGCCGTCGCGGAGCGGCGCGTGCCCGCCGATACCCGTCCGCTCGCATCCGGCGATCCGCTGCAAGGCGTGCGCGCCGCGCTCGACGACCACGATCTCGCCACCGCCCGCGCGCGGCTGAGAGTTTTTCCGACGCAGCAGCAAGGCCGCGCGGAATATGAAACGCTGAAGGACGAACTCGTCAAGCGCGAATCCCAGCGCGACGCGGCGCTGCAACTCGCGCGCGCCTGCGAACGCACGTCCGCGTGGGCCTGCGTGCAGCAGAACGCGGGTGAGGCGCTCGCGCTCGACGGCAGCAACATCGAATCGCAAGCCATGCTCGAACGCGTGATCTCGCACGCGGGCTGGCTCGCTCCGACGGCATCGGCGGCGCTTGCGAAAAAGGTGCCCAGCACGACGCCTTCGGCGGCTGTGGCTGCCACCGCGTCGAAGCCTGCCGACACGGCGGCAATCGCGGCGGCCAAACCCAGCGCCAGCGCGCCCGCGCCGCTGCCCGCGCAGGCAAACGTTGCAGCGTCCGCCAAGCCGAATGTCCTCGCGCAGAAGCCGCCGACGGAGCGGCGTCCGGCGCAGCGCAGCGCCGCCGCGCGGCAGGCCGACGATGAAGCCGCCGCCCTCGAAGCGCGCGCGGAGAAGTTCGCACGCGGCCAGGCGGCGACCAACGCGATCACCGCGGCGACCATCACGCCGCCCGCCGCACCTACCGTCGCCACCACGATGACGACGCCCGCGCCCGCGCAGGCGCCTCGACAAGCCGCTGCCGCGCCGTCGTCAGCGGCGCAGCAGCCAGCGGCGAAGCCCAGCGCGCCTCCGGTCACGCAGGCGGCACGCACGCCCTACTATCTCGGCGACGAAGAACAGCAGCCTGCCGCCGCCGCGAATCCGCGTGCCGCGAGCCCGCGCGCGCCCTACTATCTCGGCGACGAGCCGCAGCAGCAGCAGACCACGCGCCCGGCCAACGCGCGCGGCCCGTATTACCTCGGCGAGGACCCGCCGCAGCCGGGCGCGCGCGCCACCGTGCCGCGGCCGCCGCAATCGGGCAGCCAGAGCAGTTCGACGACGGCACCATCCACCGCGACGACGCAGGCCGCCGTGCCGCGTCCGCCCGCGGCGGCCAGCACGCAACCGGTCGCGCAGCGCAGCACACAGTCGGCGGCCGCCACCACGGCGTCGCCGCAGTTCGCCACCATGCCGGCGGGCGCGCACATGGATTCGGACAAGTCAGAGGAACTCGAGCGCGCCATCAAGCAATACGGCTGGAGCGGCGACTCGACGCCCAAGCCGTCGCGCTGAAAAAAGCACAAGAACACGCAGAGACAACCACGACGCACGGCACACACGCCATCACGCATCTTCGCGTCGGGCCGCATGTGAGTGACAGCGCATGAGCAGATTGCGCGCGCCGCGAATCGACCTTCGCATCACGCGAGTTTCAAAAGCACCCGTCCAACTCCGATCAAAGGGTCAATCATGTTCACCACAAAAAGCATGCGCAACGCCGCACGGGGCGCGCTGGCACTTCTTGCCATCGCCGGGCTGATCGGCGCAGGAGCGAGTTTCGCCGCCGATCCCGTGCCCTACAAGATCACGACGGGCCAGGAGCGCGGCACGTATATCCAGATCGGCCAGGACTTGTCGAAGTACGTGGCCGAGCCGGCGGGGATCGAGCTGGAAGTGCTGCCGTCGAAGGGGTCGGCGGAGAACGTGCAGCGCATGCGCTACGAACCCGGCGTGAAGTTCGCGCTGGTGCAGTCGGACGTGTATCAGGCGTACATGGACATGGCGACCTCGGGCAACGCGGAGGCGGGCAAGATCATCAAGCCGCTGCGGCTCATCATGCCGCTCTACGACGAGGAAATTTACTTCGTCACGCGCGCGGATTCGCCGATGAAATACATCCACGAGATCAAGGGCAAGAACATCAGCGTCGGGCCGATCGGCAGCGGCACGGCGCAATCGGCGGAGACGCTGTATCGGCTGATGTTCGGCGAGCCGATCGCCGATGCGAACGAGCAGCACCTCAACAACGAGGATTCGCTCGCGCGGCTGATCGTCGGCAAGATCGACGTGGCGGTGATCGTCGCGGGCCAGCCGGCGAAACTCTTCCAGGACATGAATCCCGAGTTGCTGAAGCAGATCAAGCTGCTGCGTCTCGATTCGAGCGCGCAGGAAACCGCGCGCGCGAAGCAGACCTATTTCCCCGCGACGATCCGCACGACGAGCTATCCGAACTGGATTCAGGAAGACACCCCGACGCTCACGGTGAAGGCGTTCCTCGTGACCTACGATTACGGCTTGCGCGGCACGGTCGGCGCGCTGTCGAAGTTCGCCGATTCACTGTGCACGAACTTCGACACGCTGCAGGCCAACGGCCATCCGAAGTGGAAGCAGGTGCATCTGGAACTGCCGCCGCTCACGCGCGGCTGGAAATACTATCCGCCGATGGAAAAGCACTTGCGCGCGTGCATCGCGCAGCGCACGGCGGCGGCCGAGCAGTCGCAGAACCCGACGCGCAGAGTCGCCACGCGTGACCAGGACCCGGCCGCGCAAAAGCCGAAGAAAGCAAGTTGCAGCGCGCAGGAAAAGCTGCTGCTGTTGTGCGATCAGTGACCGTCGAAGGCTAGCGGGCGAGCGTCGGCATGAGCGCGGCGATGCGCTTCATGCCGCGCTCGACCGCGGCGGCGTTCGTTCCGCCGTAGCCGAACAGCACGCCCTGCTGCGCCGGCGCGCCCGCGTAGAGCGCGCCGATTCCATACAGCCCGACCGACACGGCGCGCGCCGCCGCGACCACCGCTTCTTCCTGCAATGGATCAGCGAGCCGCGCGACCAGATGGATGCCTGCCGTCGCCGGCAGCGGCTCGAACCAGGGCGCGAGTTCGCCTCTCAGATGCCCGATCAGTATCGCGCGACGTTCCGCATACGCCTTGTGCATGCGGCGCAGATGCTTCGCGTATTCGCCGTCGAGCATGAACGCGCCGAGCGCCGTCTGCGTCAGCATGCAACTGTGCCAGTCGCCGATCTGCTTGGCGTTCCAGAGCGGCCCGGACAGCGTCGCCGGCGGCACCACGTAGCCGAGCCGCAGATCGGGAAAGAGCGTCTTCGAAAACGTGCCGACATACGCGACCAGCCCCGCGCGATCCAGACTCTTGAGCGATTCCACCGGCCGGCCTTCGAAGCGGAATTCGCCGTCGTAGTCATCCTCGACGATCATCGCGCCGCGCTTCGCCGCCCATTCGAGCAGTTCGACGCGCCGGTCGAGGCTCATCGGCATGCCGAGCGGAAACTGATGCGACGGCGTCACGTAGACGAGGCGCGTGTTGCGCGGGAGCTTCCCGACGATGAGACCTTCGCCGTCCACCGGCACATGTGCGATGCGCGCGCCGAGCGCCGCGAAGATCGCTCGCGCGGGCGGATAGCCTGGCTCCTCGACCGCGACGACATCGCCCGGCTGGAGTGTGACGCGCGCGAGCAGATCGAGCGCCTGTTGCGCGCCCTGCGTCACGAGCACGTCCTGCCAGTTGCACACGACCGCGCGGCTGAACGCGAGATAACGCGCGATGCCGAGCCGCAATTCCTGCTCGCCACCCGGATCGCGATACCCTGCGACGCCGCCGCTCGAGCGCGCCTGCGCGCGCAATGCGTGATTCATGCAGCGTCGCCAGACGTCGTGGGGAAAGAGGGATTTGTCGGTCACGCCGCCCTTGAAATCGCAGTCGAGCGTTTCGCGGGCGGGCGGCATGGGCATCGACATGCGTTCGGGCATGTTGCGCCAGATGCCGGTCGCGCGGGCGCGGGCCGACGCAACAGGTTCGGGTTGCGCGGACGGCAGGCGCGTGAGCCCTTCCGCGACGAAAGTGCCGTCGCCCGCGCGCGTGCGCAGAAAGCCTTCCGCGATGAGGCGTTCGAAGACTTCGAGCGTGGTCTTGCGCGAGACGCCGAGTTGCACGGCGAGATCGCGCGTGGAAGGAAGGCGCGCGTTCGCGGCGAGCCGCCCTTCGATGATGCCCGCGCGAAGCTGGCCGTAGATCTGGCCGGTAAGGTCGCGGCGGCCGAGCAGGGTGATGTGGATGTCCAAGGGCTGAGCAGTAAGGCTAAGTGGCCACCTATGATGCACCCAGATCTGTCGAATGACGAGGCCAGTCGATTTGCGACCCGTTCACGAACCCTCCCCGAACACCGCCCGACACAGCCTCACCCCTTCCTCCGTCAACCACGCGCTTCCTGTCCCTTCTTCGTTCATCTGCATCTCGATAAGCCCGCTATCGGCCAATCCGGTCAATTGCCGCCGCAACGCGCTCATCGGCAGATCGGACTGTTTCGCCAGCTTCGCGAGCGACCACGCGCGCCCGGGCGTTTCCGTCCGCGCGCGCCAGAGCTGCGCCAGCACGGCGACGAGCGCCGGATCGATATCATCACTCATGCGCGATCTCCTTTGCCGTGGCCAATCTCGCCGACGAGTTCCCCGAGCCGCTGCAACGCGGCCTCGCTCTGCGCGGTCCACGGATAACTGTAATTGAGCCGGATGAAGTGGCTGAAGGCATTGCGCGTCGAGAACATATGGCCCGGCCCGACCGTAATGCCGCTTTCGAGCGCCGCGCGATACAGCCGCATCGAATCGACGCGTTGCGGCAACTCCATCCACAACACATAACCGCCCTGCGGCGCCGACGTGCGCGTGCCCGCCGGGAAAAACCGCTCGACCATCGCGCTCATGATCCGCGACTGCTGCCGATACAGCTTCCGCACGCGCCGCAGATGCCGGTCGTAGCCGTCCTGCCGCAGATAATCCGCGATCGCGACCTGCGGCACCGATGGCGTCGTCAGCGTGTTAAGGAACTTGAGCTTTTCGACCTGCGCCCGATACCGCCCCGGCATCGCCCAGCCGATACGGTACGACGCCGTCAGACTCTTCGAAAACGATGCGCAATGCAGCACCAGCCCTTTCGTGTCGAAGTTCTTGAGCGCCGACGGACGCGCATCGCCGTAATACAGCTCGTGATAGACATCGTTCTCGATGACCGGTATCTCGTGCGCGGACAGCAGCTCGACGAGTTGCCGCTTGCGCTCATCCGGCATCTGGAAGCCGAGCGGATTCTGGAAGTTCGGCATCACCATGCACGCGGCGATCTTCCTGCGCGCGATGATCTGCGCGAGCGCCTCGATGTCGATGCCCTCGGCCGGATGCGTCGGCACCTCGATCGCGCGCATGCCGAGACGCTCGATCGCATGCAGCATCGCGTAGTACGTCGGCGATTCGACCGCGACCGTGTCGCCCGGCTTCGCGACCGCTTGCAGGCTCAGGTTGATTGCCTCAGTCGCGCCGACGGTAATCACGATCTCCTCGGGATCGACCGGCACGCCGTTCTCCGCGTAGCGCCGCGCGATCTGGCGGATCAGTTCCGGATTGCCCGGCGGCAGATCGTCGATGAGGTTCCAGCTCGCATGCCGCCGCGCTATCGCGTTTGCATACTGGTTGATGCGCCGCCACGGGAACGGCCCGGGATCGGGATACGGTGAGCCGAACGGAACGGCATCGTGCGCGCCGATACTGCGCAAGGTCGAGAGCACGAGCCGGCTCACATCGACCTCTGACGCGGTCGCGATCACGCGCTTCGGCTGACTGTGCCCCGCACTCGGCTGCGGCTGCGCGCGCACGAAATAGCCGGACTGCGGGCGCGTTTCCAGAATGCCGCGGCTTTCCAGAATCGCGTAGGCATGCAGCACGGTCTTGATGCTCACGCCGTGCTGCTGGCTCGCCTGCCGCACGGACGCGATCTTCTCGCCCGGCGCGAACACGCCGCGGCGCACGGCTTCCGCGATTTCATCGGCGAGTTTTTCGTAGAGCTTCAACGGGCGCTTTCCGGTGGTTTCGGACGTGAGTTGCAGTCTAGGGCAAAACGCCGCAACTGTATCCCTCCGATTTCGCATTTTCTGTGCGCCGCGTTTAATTCGGAACACAGTACGCTTCAGTCATCGCATGCTCTACCTCGACCAAACGCCATGACGAAGCCCGAAGCCCGCATCGAACCGTACACACATCCCGCCGCTGGCTGGGGCGCGCTGAAGCAGGTCGCCATCAATCTCGTCAAGGAAAGAGTGGCAGGCGGGAACTACCGGACACTCTTCAAGCAGAACCAGCCCAATGGCTTCGATTGCCCCGGCTGCGCGTGGCCGGACCGCGAGCACGCCTCGACCTTCGAGTTCTGCGAGAACGGCGTGAAGGCCGTCGCCGCCGAGGCGACGAGCAAGCGCGTGACGCCCGCGTTCTTCGAGGCGAACACGGTGTCGTCGCTGATGGCGCAAACGGATTACGAACTGGAGCAGCACGGGCGTCTTACCGATCCGCTCGTCTACGATGCGAAGCGCGACCGCTACGTGCCGATCGAATGGAACGATGCGTTCGAACTGATCGCGTCGCACCTGAAGAAACTCGACGATCCGGACCGCGCCGCCTTCTACACCTCCGGCCGAGCGAGCAACGAAGCGGCGTTTCTGTATCAATTGTTCGTGCGTATGTACGGCACCAACAACTTCCCCGACTGCTCGAACATGTGCCACGAAGCGACGAGCCGCGGCTTGCCGCACACGGTCGGCATCGGCAAGGGCACGGTCACGCTCGACGACTTCGAGCACGCCGACACGCTGCTGCTGTTCGGCCAGAACCCGGCGACGAACCATCCGCGCATGCTCGGCGAACTGCGTGACTGCGCGAAGCGCGGCGCGACCATCGTGTCGATCAATCCGCTGAAGGAGCGCGGCCTCGAACGCTTCGCGAGCCCGCAACACACGCTCGACATGCTCTCGCCGAAGGGCGTGAAAATCAGCTCGGTGTTCGTTCGCCCGAAAGTGGGCGGCGACTTCGCGCTCATCAAGGGCGTCGCGAAGCGCGTGATCGAACTGGACGACGAAGCCCGCGCGAACGGCGCCGAACGCGTGATCGATGTCGATTTCATCGCGGAGCATACGGTCGGTTTCGACGCCTTCGCCGATGACCTGCGCGCCGAAAGCTGGGACGCGATCATCGCGGAATCGGGCGTGGACATGGACGAACTGCTCAATCTCGCCGATATCTACGCGAAAGGCCGCGCCGTCATCGCGACATGGGGCATGGGCCTCACGCAGCACAAGAACTCCGTGCCGACCATTCAGATTCTCTCGAACCTGATGATGATGCGCGGCAATATCGGCCGGCGCGGCGCGGGTCTGTGCCCGGTGCGCGGCCATTCGAACGTGCAGGGCGACCGCACGGTGGGCATCGAGGAAAAGCCGACTCAGGAATTTCTCGACAAGCTCGGCGCCGCGTACGATTTCGAGCCGCCGCGCGAGCACGGCCACGACGTCGTCGAAACCATTCACGCGATGCTCGAAGGCAAGGTGAAGGTGTTCATCGGACTGGGCGGCAATTTTTCGATCGCGACGCCCGACACGCCGCGCACCTGGGAAGCGATGCGCTCGTGCGATCTCACCGTGCACATCACGACCAAGCTCAACCGCAGCCATCTCGTGCATGGCCGCGACGCGCTCATTCTGCCGACGCTCGGCCGCACGGAAATCGACTTGCAGAACGGCGTGCCGCAAGGCGTGAGCGTCGAGGATTCGATGAGCATGGTGCACATCTCGTACGGCATGAACAAGCCAGCCTCGCAGAATCTGCTTTCCGAAGTGGCGATCGTCGCGCGCATGGCGCGTGCGACGCTCGGTTCATCGAAGGTCGACTGGCTCGCGCATGCGGCCGACTACGCGTTGATCCGCGATGGCATCGAAAAAGTGATCGAGGGCTTCGAACGCTATGACGAGCGCCTGAAGCAGCCGGGCGGCTTTCATCTCGGCGTGGCTTCGCGCGATCGCGTCTGGAAGACGCCGAGCGGCAAGGCGCAATTCATCGTGCACGAGATCGCGTTCGATACGCCGATCCACCGCGCCCGCGCGCTTCACGGCGAGCGCCTGATGACGCTCATGACGACGCGCTCGCATGATCAATACAACACGACGATCTACGGCCTCGACGATCGGTATCGCGGTGTGTACGGACAGCGGCACGTGCTGTTCGCCAACCGCGAAGATATCGACATGCTCGGCTTCGAGCCGGGTGAGTTCGTGGATATCACGAGCGTGTGGGACGACGGCGTGGAGCGCCGCGTGGACGGTTTCAAACTCGTCGAATACGACATTCCGCGAGGCTGCCTCGGTGCGTATTACCCGGAAACCAACCCGCTCGTGCCGTTGTCATCGGTTGCGGATGGCGCCGGTACGCCGACGTCGAAGTCCATTCCCGTGTTGTTGACGTCCTCCAGTCAGGCCATTGCTGCCTGAAGTCAGTCATCGCGGACATGCTGCAGAGCGCGTAAAGACGCGCCTTCTCGCGCTGACGAATGCGACGTTCGAGCGCAGCCGCGCCACTGAAGCGGCGATCGATGAATGCGCCCAGCATGGCGAGAATCGCAACCCACGCGATCCACCCGGCGGCGAAGCTGTCGAACTGGCTGCTGAACCACACGCCGCCCAGCATGGCCGCGGCGAACACCAGCATGACGAGAATGTATGGCGGACAGTCCTCGTGCTCGACGTGAGTATTACAGCAGGCTCCCAAGCCCAGTTGATAGCCGCTCAACGAATAGGCGCCGATGGAGTAAATCATTCCGTTATCCAAACTGTTATCGATTTGTGCCCATCACAAATTTACGCAGTTGGAGCGCCCAGCAATACCAGATAATTCCGAACAACATGTTTCGGTGCTTCGCTGTTGACTTTTGCGAAGCACCAAAAAACGCTTGCGGCGCGAGACCTCATTTCGCTCCGGCGAACTCCTGAATATCGGCATCGGCTTCGCCCGCGAGCGGCACGACGCCGGACGGTCCCGTCGCATGCGGATGCAACAGCAGCGCGACCAGTCCGCTCCAGCCCGTCTGATGCGATGCGCCCACGCCGCGCCCGTTGTCGCCGTGGAAGTATTCGTGAAAGAGCACGAGATCGCGCGAGCGCGGATCGGCCTGAAGCAGCGGGTAAGCGCCCATCACCGGGCGTTCGCCGTTTTTATCGAGCAGAAAGAGCGTGGTGACGCGGCGCGCGAGTTCGTCGGCGATCTGGGCGAGCGAGAACTTCTGCCCCGAGCCGGTCGGATATTCAACGCGAAAATCGTCGCCGTAATAGCGATGAAACTCGCGGATCGATTCGATCAGCAGATAATTCACCGGCATCCACACGGGGCCGCGCCAGTTCGAATTGCCGCCGAACACGCGCGAGTCCGATTCCGCCGGAAGGTAGCGGATGCTGAAGCTCTCGCTGTTGTGATAGAAGACGAACGGGTTGTCCAGATGCACGCGCGAGAGCGCGCGCACGCCGTGATCGGAGAGGAACTCGGTTTCGTCGAGCATGCGCGCGAGGAGCGCCTTCATCCGGTGTCCGCGCAACAGCGACAGCAGCACGCTGTTGCCTTGCCCCGCGACATTCCAGCGCGACACGAGCCGCGCGAGATCGGTGCGATGTTCCAGGAACCAGTGCAGGCGCTCGCGCAATTCCGGCAACGAGCGATACACCTTCGGCTCCAGCACGTGCACGGCGAATAGCGGAATCAGCCCGACGATCGAGCGAATTCGCATCGGGATGTTCGAGCCGTCCGGCAGACGCAGCTTGTCGTAGAAGAATTCGTCCTCGCTGTCCCAGAGGCCGGTATCGCAGTTGTCCTCGCAGCTCACCGCCTCGGCGATATACAGGAAGTGCTCGAAGAACTTCACCGCGATATCGACGAACACCTTGTTCGCGTACGCAAGCTCCAGCGCGATACGCATCAGGTCGAGCGCGTACGCGGCCATCCACGCGGTGCCGTCGGCCTGATCGATGTGGCCGCCCGTGGGCAGCGGCGACGAACGATCGAAGATGCCCACGTTGTCCAGCCCGAGAAAGCCGCCTTGAAAGATGTTCTTGCCGTCGGCGTCCTTGCGGTTGACCCACCACGAGAAGTTCAGAAGCAGTTTGTGAAACACGAGTTCGAGAAAATCGCGATCGCCCTTGCCCGTGATCGCGCGATCGATCTCGTAGACGCGCCATGTCGCCCAGGCATGCACGGGCGGGTTTGCATCGCTGAAGGCCCATTCGTAGGCGGGCAACTGGCCGTTCGGATGCTGATAGCGGTCCTTCACGAGCAGCAGCAATTGACGCTTCGCGAACTCCGGATCGATCAGCGCGAACGCCGCCGCGTGAAACGCGAGATCCCACGACGCGTACCACGGATATTCCCACTTGTCCGGCATCGACACGATGTCCGCGTTGCACAAATGCCGCCAGTCCACGTTGCGCCCGAAGCGCCGCTGTTTCGGCGGCTTCGGCTGGAGCGGATCGCCGTCGAGCCAGCGCGTCACGTCGAACTGATAGAACTGCTTCGACCACAGCATGCCCGCGAGCGCCTGGCGCTGCACGAGCCGCTGATCGGCATCGACGATGTCGTGTTGCAGCGCGCCGTAGAACTCGTCCGCTTCCGCGAGACGGCGCGCGAAGAGTCCGTCGACATCGAGCGGCACGGCGTCAGGCGCGGATTCGGGCCGCCAGCGCAGATACACCACCGCCTTGCCGTGCGGCGCAAGTTCCAGATGCACATGCGCCGCCGCGCGCGTGCCCGTATCGCGGCGGATCGCGTCCGTGTTGCCGTTCAGGATGTAATCATTGAAGCCGTCCTTGAACGGCCCTTCGCCTTCCATATGAAACAGACGCTTGACGTTGGTCTCGTTTTCGCAGAAAAGCCATTCGATATCCTGAGCATCCGGCGACCATGCGGTGACGACCATCGGCTCGTGATTGCCCTGTTGCGCGAGCACGTAGGTTCCCTCGCCCTGCACCGTCTCCACTTTCAGCGACGGTTTCACGGGCGTCTCTTTCCATGACCACGTATTGCGCGCCCAGATCTGCGGCAGCACATCGAGCGCCGCGGACACGTCGCCGCGATTCTCGATCGTCACGCGCATCAGGATGTCGTCGGCCGTGTGTTTCGCGTATTCGACCTGCACGTCGAAGTAGCGCTCGTCGTCGAACACGCCGGTGTCGAGCACTTCGTACTCGGGCATGTCGGCGCCGCGCCGCGCGTTTTCATCGACGAGATCGGCGTAGGGGAACGCCGCATGCGGATACTTGTAGAGCATACGCATGTAGGAATGCGTCGGCGTGCCGTCGAGGTAGAAGTACAGTTCCTTCACGTCCTCGCCGTGGTTGCCCTCTTCGTTTGTCAGACCGAAGAGCCGCTCCTTGAGGATCGGATCGCAGCCGTTCCAGAGCGCGAGCGAGATGCACCAGTTGAGTTTGTCGTCGCCGAAGCCCGCGAGCCCGTCCTCGCCCCAGCGATACGCGCGGCTGCGCGCGTGATCGTGCGGGAAATATTCCCACGCCGTGCCGAATTCGCTGTAGTCCTCGCGGACCGTGCCCCATTGGCGCTCGCTCAGATACGGGCCCCAGCGCTGCCAGCGCGAGCAGTCCTGCGAATGGAGGCGCGAGCCCTCGACGGTGTCGAGCTGATTGACGGGGCGCGATTTCGGCATGGACGTCTCCTCGTTTGCGAAGGCAACACAGCAGGCAAGACTGGTAATTTAGCGCGTTTCAGCCGGCATCGAGCAGCTTCTCGATGCGCAGCAACTCCGCCAGCGACCACGCCTGGAATGGCGTGCCGCCGGGCGTGTGCGGCGCGTCGCCATCGGCGACTTCGCTGACGTGATCGAGGCCGTATCGATCGAGATGCGCGTACAGCGGCGCAAGAAAGCGCTCGCGCGCGCCCGCCGCGCCGTGCACGCGCACCCACGCTTGCACGAACGGACCGATCAGCCACGGCCACACGGTGCCTTGATGATATGCCCCGTCGCGTTCCAGTACGCCGCCCGCGTAGCGCGCCCTGTACGCGGGATCGGACGGCGCGAGCGTGCGCAATCCGAGCGGCGTGAGCAGTTGCGTTTCGACCTGCGCGACGACGGCGCGCGCGATATCGCCATCGACGAGCGGAAACGGCAAACCGCCGACCGCGAAGATCTGATTCGGACGAATCGAGCGATCGACCTTGCCGGACTCGTGATCGGCGTCGACGACATCGAACAGCGTGTGCGTGTCCGGATCGACGAAGCGCGCGGCGAACGCGCCCTGCGCCTGATCGCGCAACGCCTGCCAGTGCGGATTCCACACGCTCGCGATGGAGAGCGCGTTGATCCACAGCGCCTGCACCTCGACCGGCTTGCCGATGCGCGGTGTCACGACCCAGTCGCCCGCCTTCGCGTCCATCCACGTCAGTTGCACGCCGGGCGTGCCCGCACGCAGCAGGCCGTCGGTATCGGCGGCGATGTTGAAGCGCGTGCCGCGCGCATAGCCTTCGAGAATGGCGTCGGCGGCGCGTTGCAGGCGGCTCGTGGTCGCGGCGTGCGCGTGGCCCGTCGCCAGATACTCGTGCACGGCGACGACGAACCACAGCGAGGCATCGACCGAGTTGTACTCGGGCAGCCCGCCGCCGTCCGGGAAGCGGTTCGGCACCATGCCTTCGGAGATCGTGTCGGCCCATTCGAGCAGGATCGATTCCGCTTCCTGATGGCGTCCCGATGCGAGCAGCAGACCGCGCATCGAGATGAAGGTGTCGCGGCCCCAGTCGGTGAACCACGGAAAGCCCGCGATGATCGTGCGCCCGACGTTGCGGTTGACGACATACGCGTCCGCCGAGCGCGCGAGCCGCGAACCCAGCGCCGCGCGGCGCTCCGTTTCCCGCGCCGCCAGCCGTGCTGCATGTGCGAGTGCGCTGTCTTCGAACGGTTTGTCGTGACCGGCGTGCGCGTGCAGGATCATCACGGCGTCGCCGCGCGCGAGGTCGAAGCTGAAGACGCCGGGCGTCGCGAGGTCTTCGACGAAATCGAGGCCGCGCTCGCGTTCGCGCGCATAGCAGAAGTTGCGATACCAGTCGGGCGCGTGCTCGTAGGCGCCGTTCGACGTCACGCAGATGGCGGGCAGATCGCCGTAGGTTTGCCATTGCACGCGTTCGCCTTCGAGCGTGGCATCGAAGGAAAATGCGGGATTCTCGTGATGCAGCGCGTGATAGTCGCGTCCTGACAGGAGCGGACGCACTTCGAGTTTCGCTGCTTTCGGTGCGCCTTCGAGGCGCCAGCGCAGCACGGTCTCCCGGTCCTCCTTCGCGACGAACACCTCCGCGACGACGGTCGCATCCTCGCCGATGCGAAAGCGCCACGTCGGCCACGGTTCGGTGTCGAAGGAAAGCAGGCTCGCGGATGCGTCCGGGTAGAGCACGTCGGGAGCGTAGCGCTGCATCGTCAGGGGAAAGCGCGTGCCGTTCACGTCGAGCCACGCTTCGACGCCGTTCACGAGCACGACGCGTCCGGCGGGCGGTTGCGTCGCGGCGAGCAGGAGCGCGTGATAACGCCGCGTGCGCGTCGTGCCGACGGTGCCGGAAGCGAAGCCGCCGCTGGCATCGGCTTCGAGCCATTCGTCTTCGATATTGCTTTCGTCGGGGCGGTCGATCCGGGTCATGGCGTCGACGCCTTCTGGCGATATGCCTTGAGCGCCGTGCGGGCCTTTTTCTGGATCGCGCGCTGCATCTGCGGCGTCCAGCCGAACAGCCAGCCGCTCACGCCGAGCGCCTGACGGCTCCAGCGCCAGAGATCGAAGACATCGGTTTGTTCGACGATCAGGCCGTCGCGGATCGCGAAACGCGACTGGATTGCGTTGACGACGGTGTTGCCCGTGGCGGAATAGGTATAGCGCGCGATGGCTTTCGCGCTCGCGGTCTGACCGATGGAGTCGATGCTGTCGTAGGTGAGCGTGAAGTCGGTCGCGCGGCCGAGGAGCATGCGCCACATGTCGCCCGCTTCCGCGCCGCGCAGTACGCCGAAGGCGGGGTCCTGGAAGTGGATGTCGGGGGCGTAGCAGGCGGACATCGCTTCCGCATCGCGGTTCTGGAACGCTGTGTAGAAGCGTTCGATCAGGGCGGTGTTGGCGTTGGGCATTGGTTTTGTTTTGCGCTTTGTCGTGACGCTGCTCTTGGGTTTGTCGCTGGATCCCGTGATCGTGTCGGTCTATTAGCACTGCCCCTGTGCGGGGCGGCAGTCACTTTCTTTGCTGCTGCAAAGAAAGTAACCAAAGAAAGCAGCGGCGGATTCAACCGGTCAACGCAACGCCCAACGTCTCGGCCAATTTCTCCGCTGGCGTCATAAAACCCAAGGTCTGCCGCGGCCTTTCATTGAGCCGCTTGGCAATTGCGTTCAACTCAG
>Ga0160459_100138_pt1 | contig 47276 bp, 43 predicted proteins | sample HID1973K_E6MG_FD_108208 | JGI IMG/M metagenome (GOLD analysis project Ga0160459, IMG submission 108208) | Enriched mosquito-associated microbial communities from UW Madison campus, WI, USA - HID1973K_E6 MG | ecosystem: Host-associated > Arthropoda: Insects > Digestive system > Unclassified ...
GTGTGCAGCGTCATGAGGGTCACCACGCCCAGCCGCTTGGCTTCCGCGACGGCGGCGTCAATGTCGGCGCCGGGGGCATCGGGGATCTGGTCGGCATCAGCCACCAGCGACACCTGCTCCAGGAACGCTCCCAACGATCCTTCAGGGTTCTCCTGTTCGTACTCGCGGACCACGGCCACGAGTTCGGCGAGGTTCTCCACCCTGGACTCGTCCTGGGGGTCGGTGCTGGAACGCAGGCCGGCGAGGTAGCCGGTCTGTTCCAGGACTGCTTCGAGGGCGGCGGCAGCACCGGAACCGGCCGCTACCTCGGCGAGGTCGTCCAGGAGCTTCACGAAGCCCAGGACCGCGTTGACGGAGCGGGTGGCCATGGCGGGAGCCTGCTCGGCGCGGCGGGCAGCGGCCATGAAGGAAATCCGCTCACGGCTGGCGAGCGCCGCGACTGCCCCTTCGGCGCGGTCGCCGATGCCGCGCTTTGGTTCGTTGAGCACCCGCCGGAGGTTGACGTCGTCGTCCGGGTTGACCAGGACGCGCAGGTAGGCGAGGGCGTCCTTGATTTCCTTGCGCTCGTAGAAGCGGGTGCCGCCCACTACCTTGTACGGCAACCCCACGCGCACCAGGACATCCTCAATGGAGCGTGACTGGGCGTTGGTGCGGTAGAAAATGGCAACGTCACCGGGGCGGAGGTTGTCCTCGTCCTGTAGCCGGTCGATTTCCTTCGCGATGAACTGGGCTTCGTCGTGTTCGTTTTCGCCCACGTAGCCGATGATCTTGTGGCCTTCGCCCTCGGCCGTCCACAACCGCTTTTCAGGGCGGTTGGGGTTGCGGGAGATCACCGAGTTGGCGGCGCTGAGGATGTTTTGCGTGGAGCGGTAGTTCTGCTCCAGCTTGATGGTGCGCGCCTCGGGGTAGTCCTTTTCGAACTCCACGATGTTGCGGATGTCTGCCCCGCGGAAGGCATAGATGGACTGGTCCGAGTCGCCCACTACGGTCAGTTCCGAGGCGCCGGGGCCCTCCCCCACGATTTCGCGGACCAGTGCGTACTGGGCGTGGTTGGTGTCCTGGTATTCGTCCACCAGGACGTGGCGGAACCTCCGCCGGTAGGACTCCGCGAGCGCCGGGAAGGCCCGGAACATGTAAACGGTCTCGGCGATGAGGTCGTCAAAGTCCATGGCGTTGGCCTGGCGCAGCCGCTGGGTGTACCCCTTGTAGACCTCGGCGACGGCCTGCTCGAAGGGGTCGTTATAGTTGGCGTCCGAGGCGTAGGAATCGGCGTCGATGAGCTCGTTCTTCAACGCCGAAATCTTGTGCTGGATGGCTTTGGGCGCAAACTTCTTGGGGTCCAGGTCCAGGGCCTTGGACACCTGGGTGACCAGGCGCAGCGAGTCCGCCGCATCGTAGATGGAGAAGTTGGATTTCAGGCCCACGTTGGCGGCCTCCTGGCGGAGGATGCGGACGCAGGAGGAGTGGAACGTGGAGATCCACATGATCTTGGCGCGGCCGCCCACCAGCGCTTCGATCCGTTCCCGCATTTCCGCGGCGGCCTTGTTGGTGAAGGTGATCGCCAGGATTTCGCCGTGGTGGGCACGCCCGGTGGCGATGAGGTAGGCGATCCGGTTACTGAGCACACGGGTCTTGCCCGAGCCTGCACCGGCAACGATCAGCAGTGCCGTTCCGGCGTGCTTGACCGCTTCCTCCTGCTGGGGATTCAGGCCCTCCGTCAGCTTGGCGGGATCCAGGCGCCTGCCGTGATGCTGCCCGGACTGGTGCTGCCCTGCGTGCTCGTCAGCGGCATGGCCGCCGGACGCCGAACCACCGGGCCCGGCCGCGGTGGCCACCCCGTCGGAACGGGTCCTTGTGTGGGTGGCAGATGCGGGGGCGGCCTTGAACGGTCCGTCAGAGTACGGGTCAAACAACATATCCATGGTGCCTACAAGTCTAGGCGGTGGGACCGACACCCACTCCCGGCCTGTGGATGACGTGCCCCGGAGAGCCTGGAACGGCTTACGCTACCGAGCCTGATTCGAGCGCGGCACGCAACTCGCGCACCGCCGTCGTGCCCCCGGCCATGAACCACTCCAGGCCGTTGACCTGCACGGTGTCAACGGCGCCGCCGGCGGCGCGGACAATTGCCTTGCCGGGCAGCCAGTCCCATTCGGGGCAGCTGTGCTGGAACCAGCAGCCGAGCTGCCCGTCCGCCACCCTGCCCAGGTCGCAGGAGCCGGATCCGAGCATGCGCAGCGCCGCGGCGGAGGTTGCCGCTGCGTGCCAGGGCATGGCGCAGAGCGGGTCCATCAGCCAATTGGGGTGGATGTACGTGGCGGCGCCCAGTTGGGCGGCCGGGGTGGCGTTGCGTTCCCCGTGGTTGTCGCCGTACACGGTGATGGTGTCGCCGTTCAGCGTGGCCTGCCGGTCGCTGCCGCCCAGCCACAACTTGTCCTCCTCAGGCTGGAAGATGGCCCCCAACTGGACGTCATGCTCATCCTTGAGCGCAATGGCCGAGCACCAGTACGTGGAGCCGTGCAGGAAGTTGTAGGTGCCGTCCACGGGGTCGATGACCCAGGTGCGGCCGCTGCTGCCCTGCACGGAGGCGCCTTCTTCGCCCAGGATGCCGTCCCCGGGCCGGCACCGCTGCAGCTGGGAGAGGACGTATTCCTCCGCAGCGTGGTCCGCGGCCGTCACTACGTCGGAAACGGAAGTCTTCTGCCGGGACTGCAGTCCTGCCATCCGCATGAGGAGCGCCAGTTGCCCGGCTTCGCGGACCAGTGCCGCAGCCAGTTGGTAGTCGTCCAGTGCAGGATCAAGTACAGCTGCGCTGTGTCGGCCAATGGTCATGGCTTCAGTCTATGGGGCGGAATAATGGAGCCATGGCCAAAACCCCTGCCCAGCGGATCAAGAAGCACGGTGCAAAGGCTGCCGTGCCGCAGCACCATCTCCCGCCGGTGGTGAACCCCACTACCGCGCGCACGCCCGAGAAAGCGCAGAACAACAGCAACCTCATCCTGATCGCCGGTGTGGTGGCCAGCCTGTTCCTGTTCTGGTACCTGCACCTGCTGACCATGGACCAGCTCACCCAGCTCTCTGTCGACAAACCCATGCCTGACTCCCTGGTGGGCGGCTTCGATCCGGCGTACATCGAGGATCTGCGCGGCGCCATGAATGACGACGCGCGCGGCCAGCTCAACTACGTCCATAAGACCGCCGGCATCCTGTTCCCGCTGATCTTCGGCTTCACCTGGCTGCTGCTCATCGGCACCAATGTGGCCAAGAAGACCCTGCGCTGGGTGCTGTGGGCCCTGCCGATGCTGTTCGTCGTGGTCCGGCTGTGGGCCAACGTGGCGATTGACGCTCTGATGGGGCCGGATGCTCCCGACGCCGGCCAGGTGGCCCTCGCGTCCGGCCTCACGGTGGCGGGCTGGGTGCTGCTGGTCCTGAGCCTCCTGGCCGGCGCTGCCGCGGTGGTTATCGGGACGCGGAAGCGGAAGGCAGCGACGGCCGCCTGAGCCCCTCCGTTGCTCCGTAGCTGCCCTTTTGGACACCCGAAACGGCAGTTACGGAGCAATCGATGAAGCCCGTAGGCTTTTCCGGTGCCTGTGGACCCGCCGTGCAATGACGATGCCCGCGGTTGCCATGCCCACCGTGACCGGATAGCCCATCAGCCGTTCCAGGGTCCCTGGTTCGGGAACATCCATTCCGGTCAGGCCGCCGGTTGCCAGCGCCGCCAGGGAGACGGCCCCGAAGGCCAGGAGGAACCAGGCCATGCGGGCCTTCCGCAGCCACAGGAAGCCCAGCACCAGCAGCGCCGCGGCGCCGGTGAGGAAGTACGTGACGGCACCGACGAAGTGCCAACCGGAGCCGGCGTCCTCCGGGACGAGCCCCACCACCACGGTTCCCGTCCCTGCCGCTGCCGTCAGCACCCGCACCGCGGCCGCCGCGAACCATGGCCTGCGCCGGACCGGCTCAACCCGGGCTCCGGAACGGGCGGCGACGCACAGCAGCCCGGACGTCAGCAGCACCGCGCCCAGCAGCATCCCCAGCCCCTGCACCACGAACGAGGCATTCATCAGCCAGTTCAACGGCGAACACACCTGGCGGCCATCGTAGATACCGCAGTTCAGCGCGCCAAGGTCGCTGATGTAGCCGGTGCGCAGGTCGTAGGGGCGCGGACCGGCCCAAGCCATGACCACGGCGGCCTCCGCCGCGAAGTACTGGAGAACGCTCAGGACGGACCACGCGCCGATGTACTGCCGGGTGGACGCTGTGTCCGGTATGAAGGTGGCAGCGGGAGCGGCCGACGGGGCAGGACTCATGCCTTGAGCGTAGTACGGCTCTGTACCTTGTATGCTGGTATGCGTGTCCGTCCGGACCGGCGCCGCCGATCCCCAGGATGCCTGCCCTCGTAGCTCAGTGGATAGAGCACGGCTCTCCTAAAGCCGGTGTCGTTGGTTCGATTCCAATCGAGGGCACTTGAATTTCGCGTCCCCGGCGTTCGACCTTCGCGCCTACCTGCTCGGCCCCGCCGGTGCACCGGACGGGACAGTGGGACCGGGACGCCCCGGCCGCTGGACCGTCGAACGGGACCTGCTGGACCGGGCGGCCGGCACCCGCGGAACCTTTTCCGGCGTCGTACTTTTCACGCCAACGCCCGACGCCGGCCTGGACCTTCGCGAGGAAGGCACCATGCGATGGCCCACCTTCACCGGCCCCGCCACCCGCGACTACATGCTCAGGCCCAGCGGCCGGCCGGACGCCCTGGACGTCTTTTTCCCGGACGGGCGGCCGTTCCACCGCATGAGCTTCGCTCCGGAGGCCAACCTGGACAACCACTGGTGCGATCCCGATACCTACAGCGTGGCTTACACGTTCGAGGGCCCGCACCGGTTCAGCTACAGCTGGGACGTGGCCGGGCCTCACAAGGACCTGCTCCTGACCTCGCACCTGACCCGGAATGGGGACTCATGAAGCACCGGATCGTGGTGTCCGCCGTCTGCGTTTTTGACGACGCCGGCCGCCTCCTCACCGTCCGCAAACGCGGCACCACCATGTTCATGCACCCTGGCGGCAAACCGGAGCCCGGGGAGACGGCCGTGCAGGCGGCGGCCCGCGAGCTGGAGGAAGAAGTGGGCATCGTCATCGATCCTCGCCAGCTCCGGCTGATGGGGGTATGGATTGCCGATGCCGCCAACGAAGCCGACACGGACATTGAGGCCACGGTGTTCATGGCGCCAGGGACGTGGCAGGCCCATCCTTCAGCCGAGATTGCGGAGATCCGCTGGCTGGACCTTGCCGGCCGGGACGGAGCCGTTTCGGAAGCCGTTGGTTCGGAAGCTTCCGGGCTGGGTGCCGGCGCTCCGCTTCCGGGCGACCTCGCACCGTTGCTGACGGACCACATCCTGCCTGCGCTGGCCGCTCCCGGTGCCACCCCGCCGAGCCCTTAATCCCGGACGGGCTGCTAGGGCTCGGGGACGGCTTCTGCGGCAACGGCGGTGGCCTCGGCGAACTGCGTCCGGTACAGCTCCGCGTAGCGGCCCCCGGCGGCCAGGAGCTCGGTGTGCGTCCCGCGTTCCACGATTTGGCCGCCCTCCACCACCAGGATGGCGTCGGCCGCTCGGACGGTGGACAGCCGGTGCGCAATAACCACGGCGGTCCTCCCCTCCAGGGCGGCGCCAAGGGCTGCTTGCACAGCGGCTTCGCTCGTGGAGTCCAGTGCGGCGGTGGCTTCGTCCAGGATCACCACCCGGGGCTGGGCGATAAGGAGCCGGGCGATGGTCAGCCTCTGGCGTTCACCGCCGGAAAGCCTGTAGCCGCGCTCCCCCACCACCGTTTCCAGCCCGTCCGGCAGCGACCTGATCATCGTCTCCAGGCGTGCTTGCCGAAGGACGTCCCACATGTCATCGTCCGTCGCGTCCGGGCGCGCAAGCCGAAGGTTCGAGGCGATGGTTTCGTGGAACAGGTGGCCGTCCTGGGTGACCATTCCCAGCGTGTCGCGGAGGGAATCGAACGTGGCGTCCCGGACATCCATCCCGGTTCCCGGCAGGGTGCCGCCCAGCCGCACCGCGCCCGAGTCGACGTCGTACAGCCGCGACAGCAGCTGGGCGATAGTGGACTTGCCGGCGCCGGATGAACCCACCAGCGCCACCGTCTGGCCCGGCTCCACCCGGAAGCTGACACCGTGCAGCACTTCCTCGCCGCCGCTGGTGTCCAGGGTGGAGACTTCTTCGAGCGAGGCCAGGGAGACCTTGTCCGCCGACGGGTACGCGAAGCGGACGTTGTCGAACTCAACGGACACCGGCCCGGCCGGAACCGGGAGAGCGTCCGGCTTCTGCTGGATGAGCGGCTTCAGGTCCAGGATTTCAAACACCCGTTCGAAGCTGACCAGCGCGCTCATGACTTCCACCCGGGCGTTGGACAGCGCCGTGAGCGGGGCGTAAAGCCGGGTCAGGAGCAGCGCCAGGACCACCACGTCGCCGGGGGCCAACTGGCCGCCCAGGGCAAGCCAGCCGCCCAGTCCGTACACCAGCGCCAGCGCGAGCGCGGAGACCAGCGTCAAGGCCGTGACGAAGGTGAACTGCAGCATGGCCATGCGGACGCCGATGTCACGGACCCTGCCTGCGCGGGCAGCAAACTCGCGGGATTCCTCATCCGGGCGGCCGAACAGCTTGACCAGTGTGGCACCCGGCGCGGAGAACCGCTCCGTCATCTGGGTGCCCATGGCGGCGTTGTGTGCGGCGGCTTCCCGGCGCAGGTCTGCCAGCTTGGAACCCATGCGCCGGGCCGGGATAAGGAAGATCGGCAGCAGCACCATGGCGAGCACGGTCACCAGCCACGACGTATTGAGCATTACGGCCAGCGTCAGGACCAGTGCCACAGAGTTGCTCACTACGCCGGAGAGGGTGCCGGCGAAGGCGGACTGCGCCCCGATAACGTCATTGTTGAGCCGGCTGACCAGCGCTCCCGTCCGGGTGCGCGTAAAGAAGGCAATGGGCATGCGCTGCACGTGGTCGAACACCCGGGTGCGCAGGTCCACGATGACGCCTTCGCCGATTGTCGACGACAACCAGCGGGTCAGCAGCCCCACGCCGGCCTCCCCCACAGCCACGATGGCGATCAGCACGGCAAGCCAGATCACGGTCCCGGTGGCTGACTTGGCAATGATGGCGTCAACCACCTGGCCGGCGAGCACCGGGGTGGCCACGGCCAGGAAAGCCGCCGCAATGGAAGCGAGCACGAAGGCGATGAGCTTGCCCTTATGCGGGGCGGCGAAGGCCAGCACCCGCTTCAGGGTTTCCTTGGAGAACGGCTTGGAGCCGCTCTTTGCGGTGCTGATGTTGTAAAGCGAGCTCCAGGCCACGCGGTCCATACTCATGCTTATTTCTCCTGGCCTGCAGTGTGGTGGAGCTCCCGGACCGTGCCGTTTTCGAGGTGCCACCGGTAGTCGAGTCGGACGTTTTCCAACAGCCGCCGGTCGTGGGTGACCAGCAGCAGGGCTCCGTCGTAGCTTTCAAGGGCCTCTTCCAGCTGCTCAATGGCCGGAAGGTCGAGGTGGTTGGTCGGTTCGTCCAACACCAGCAGGTTCACACCGCGCGCCTGGAGCAGTGCCAGGGCCGCCCGGGTCCGCTCCCCCGGAGACAAGGAATCCACGGTCCGTGAGGTGTGGTCCGCCTTCAGGCCGAACTTTGCCAGGAGCGTCCGGACGTCTGCGCTGTTCCAGTCGGCCAGGACCGCTTCCACGGCGTCGCCCAGCGGCGAGCCGCCGTCCAGCAGCCCGCGGGCCTGGTCAATCTCGCCGACGGCGACAGTGGCACCCATGGACGCGTCGCCGTCGTCCGGTGCCTGGGTTCCCAGCAGGAGGCGCAGGAGGGTGGATTTCCCGGCACCGTTGGGCCCGGTGATCCCGATGCGCTCGCCGCCGTTGAGCTGGAGGCTGACCGGTCCCAGCGTGAAGCTGCCCTGGCGTGCCACTGCGTTGCGCAGGGTGGCCACGACGGCGCTGGAGCGGGGAGCCTGGCCGATGCTGAACTGGAGCTGCCACTCCTTCCGCGGTTCTTCCACCGCGTCCAGCCTGGCAATGCGGGACTCCATCTGGCGGACCTTCTGGGCCTGCTTTTCTGAGGACTCCACGCTCGCGGCCCGGCGGATCTTGTCGTTGTCCGGGCTCTTCTTCATGGCGTTCCGCACGCCCTGGGAGCTCCACTCACGCTGGGTCCGCGCACGGGAAACCAGGTCCGCCTTCGTGGCAGCGAATTCGTCGTATTTCTCGCGGGCGTGCCGGCGAGCCACGGCGCGCTCTTCGAGGAAGGCGTCGTACCCGCCGTCGTAGACCGCCACGGCGTTCTGGGCCAGATCCAGTTCCACAATGGTGGTGACGCAGCGGGCCAGGAACTCGCGGTCATGGCTGACCAGCACCACACCGCCGCGCAGGCCGGTGACAAAGTCTTCCAGTTTGGCCAACCCGGCAAGGTCGAGGTCATTGGTGGGCTCGTCCAGCAGCACAACGTCGAACCGGCTCAGCAGCAGCGCGGCCAGGGCAACCCTGGCGGCCTGGCCACCGGACAGTCCGGTCATCAGGGCGTCGGCGCCCGTTGCCAGGCCGAGGTCGGCGAGGACAGACGGGATGCGTTCGTCCAGGTCTGCGGCGCCCGACGCCATCCACCTGTCGAAGGCCCGTGCGTAGGCGTCGTCCGAGCCGGGAGCTCCCGCACCCAGGGCTTCTGCGGCGGATTCCATTTCAGCGGTTGCCTGTGTGCAGCCGGTGCGGCGGCCGATGTAGGCTGCTACGGTTTCGCCGGACACGCGCTCGTGTTCCTGCGGCAACCACCCCACAAAGGCATCGGCGGGGGCCAGGCTGACGGAGCCGCCCTGGGGCTGGTCGACGCCGGCGAGGAGGCGCAGCAGCGTGGATTTCCCGGCACCGTTGGCGCCCACCACGCCCACCACGTCTCCCGGGGCCACAGTGAAGGAAAGATTTTCGAAAAGCCTGCGGTGGCCGTGGCCGCCGGAGAGGTCCTTGGCAACAAGGGTTGCAGTCATTGATGCGTCCTTTCGCCCGGGTGCATGCGCAGCCGGTCCCATGCCGGAACGGGCCGGCGATGCCGTACGGACAGTCCCGGGAAAGGCACTCCGGGCCGCGGGCATGAAAGAACCCGCTGGTCCGGACTTGGGGGGTGTACGGACCAACGGGCTCGACCATCAAGCATAGTCGAAACACCTCCCGGGGTAAAATCGGCTGTCCTGCGGCACGGTAAAATCGACTCACCATCCGTCCTGCAGAGAGCACTTCATGACCCTTCCCGCCAAGGCGTTCCAGCGCTGGCTGCACGGCATCGCCCCTGATGCCAGCACGGCAGACGTCTGCCGGGTCTCCGGGATCAAGCGGACCACGCTGGCCCAGCAACTGGTACGCGGCAAGGTTTCCGTCTCCACGGTGGTGAGCATCAGCCGTGCGTACAACATCAATCCGGTGGCCGCCCTTGCGGGCTTTGACAGTTATCGCATCCTTGCGGGGCCGCCGCAGCCACCCACCCGGTGTGAGCTGGTCAGCCAGATTTCGACGGCGGACTTGCTGCGCGCGGCGCTGGCACGCCCGGCCATGGACCCCGTGGGCCGCCGGGGCGCTGCGCCACCTGCCCTGAGCCCGGTCCCGCATGCCTCCTCCGTGAAGAACTGGGTGGATGCGATCGACGACGGCGAGGTCCGGCACCGGGTGTCAGCCGCCACCGGGATCGCACCGCAGAATTACTCCGCCCAGCTGACGGCCAACAGGCTGTCGCCGGAACTGGCGGTGGCCACGTCAGTGGCGGCCGGGGTGGGTCCTGCCGGCGGACTGGTAGCCACCGGCCTGGTCACGGAAGAGGAAGCCGGGTGGGCGCCCGGAGCGCGTCAGGAGGCGCTGGACAGCATGTCCGACGGCGACCTCACCGCCCTGGTGGGCGACAGGATGCAGGCATTGGGCAAGGTATTGCGCCGCCAGGAGCAGGACCAGGCACAGACGGAAAAAATTTGGGAGAACCTGGGATGATCACGATCCTTCAATGGACCACTTTGGCGATCTGCGGACTGGTCGCGCTGGCCCGCATCCCCAGTGCGGTGCGGGGTGAAAACAGGTCGCTGTTCTATATTTTCGCCCTGATGACCCTCGCCATCCTGCTCAGCATCGAGGCTCCCTACGTTGCCATCGACCATGCGCTGGGTGGTGTCAACCTGACCAACCTGTTGCTGCGGTTCGTCATCTTCGGTGCCATCTACTTTGTGGGGGTCCGCATCACCAAGGGCTTCGGCGCCGCGAATGCATACCGGCTGATCACGGGCCGGACAGGCATGCTGGCGCTGGCTGCCCTCTCGGCACTGGTAGTGGTGGTGTACCTCCTGATGGACACGGCCGGATCCTCGGCGGGACTGGTGACCGTCTCCGGCAAGGACCCACGCAACGGCTTGTTGGTGGAGTACTACGGGGCCGCGGGGCGGGCCTACCCCGCCTTCGTTTCACTCGTACTGTTCCCGGCGATGGTCCGCGCGGCGCGCAGCCGCCTGCCCCTGCTGGTCCGCATTGCCGCCGGACTCCTGGCGGTGGGCGGCCTGTCGATCGCGCTGACGCTGTTCTTCCCGGCGGTCCCCCCGGAACTGGGGTCGCTGGAGTTCATGGTCAACTACACGGCCGTACTGTGCTTCGTCATTGGCCTGGCACTGATCTGGGCCGCGCGCATACGCCAGGACAAACGGGCCGGCAGCGGAACGTCATTTACCGAAAAGTAACCAAACCGCCTTTCACAAAATCATTAGAATATGAAACAATCATGAATGTGTGAAGGTGAGGCACGGCGCGTTTTTGAACGGGGATAAATTCTTGGACGAAGCCCTGCTTCGGGGGCCTTCACACGCATTGGGGGGATGAGTGGTGGCGGCCGTTGGGGACCGCCCCCACTCAGCCTATTTAAGGGCCCTTTTCGCAATGCAGGCGCGTCTGCGCCGCGGGCTTCTGTCCAGGCCAGCGGGCCGGCAGGCCACTGAACCTGCAGACCTGGACAATGACCTCCGGGGCATTACCGCACGAAGCGCAGGGTCACCAGCTGGAACGGCCGGAGCTGCAGTTCCGCACCGCCCTCAGCCGCGGACACGCCGGGAGCCTCGGTGGGCCGCTCCAGCAGGTCCGTCACCACAACGTCACGCACGGGGAAATTCGCCGTGATGCGCCCGGCAGTGCGCTGCCCCAGCGACTCATACAGGCGGACCACGACGTCGCCCGAGCCGTCTTCGGCAAGCTTGACCGCTTCAACAACCAGGCCCGGCGTGCCCACCGAGACCAGTGGCTCAACCGGATCGGCCCCCGTGACCAACCGGGGCACAAGGTTGGTCCGGTACCCCTCCTCCACCGCGGCCCCGATATCTGCACCTGGTCGGACGGTAACGGTCAGCTCGTGCCGGCCGCGGTCGGCCGTAGGGTCCGGGAACTTGGGCGCCCGCAACAGCGAGAGGCGCACAGTGGTGGTGGTGCCGCCGTCGGCCTCCCTGATGTTCCTGGCGACGTCGTGGCCGTAGGTGGACGAGTTGGAAACTGCGACACCGTAGCCGGGCTCCCCCACGTGGATCCAGCGGTGCGCGCAGATCTCAAACTTCGCAGCTTCCCAGGACGTGTTCGTGTGGGTAGGCCGGAAGACATGTCCAAACTGGGTTTCCGACGCCGACCGGTCGGCACGGACATCCAGGGCAAACCCGAGCTTGAGCAGTTTCTCCCGTTCCTGCCAGTCCACCGATGTGGTGATGGCCAGGGACGGACTGCCCGGAGCGAGGGTGATGCGCTGGGTGACCGGCGAGGTTCCGGCCAGGCGTTCCACCACAACAGTGGCGCCATAAGGCCCCTCCTCCAGCCGGATCGATTCCGCGCCGGTCAAGGCAGTGACGTTGCGCCGGTAGAACTCATCAATATCCCAGGCGTCCCACTCGTTGGGGGTATCCCGGTGCAGCTCCAGCAGGTTGCCGCGCTGTCCCGGTGCTATGGCTTCGCGGCCGGAGGCATAGTCCTGCAGGGATGCCACCAGGCCGTCCGCGTCCAGGACCGCCCGGATCACGCCGTTGTCCAGGACGAATCCGCCATCCCCGCTGCTGGCCCGGACTGTTCCGCCCCGGTCCGACGGTTCGGCGGCGGCCATCGCCGGAACTCCGTTCCGGGCATGCGGGGCGGCGTTGAGCAGGAATGTCCGTTCCCCTGTTCCCAGCGCTGCCGCGGCGGCCTGGCTGATGATGCCTTCCAGGGCGGCCTCGATGGCTTGGTAATTGCGCTCGGCGTCCTGGTGTACCCAGGCAATGGAGCTGCCAGGAAGGATGTCATGGAACTGCTGCAGCAGGACCAGCTGCCAAAGCCGCTTCAGCTCAGCTGCCGGGTACTCGAAGGCGCCGTCGGTGCGGACGGCGGCAGTGGCACACCACAGCTCGGCTTCCCGGAGCAGGTGCTCGCTGCGCCGGTTGCCCTTCTTCGTGCGCGCCTGGCTGGTGTAGGTGCCGCGGTGCAGCTCGAGGTACATCTCCCCCACCCACACGGGCAAGGCCGCATATTCCTCTTCGGCCTGCCGGAAGAAACTCTCAGCGGATCCGATCCTAACCCTGGGTGAGCCTTCCAGATCTGCGGTGCGGGCGGCGGCACTGAGCATTTCCCGGGTGGGTCCGCCGCCGCCGTCGCCGTAACCGAACGGCACCAGGGAAACGGTGCCCCGGCCGTGATCCCTGTAGTTGCGTTCCGCGTGCGCAAGCTCGCGGCCGCTGAGCTCGGCGTTGTAGGTGTCCACCGGGGGGAAGTGCGTAAACAGCCGGGTACCGTCGATGCCTTCCCAGTTGAAGGTGTGGTGCGGCATCCGGTTGGTCTGGTTCCAGGAGATCTTCTGTGTCAGGAACCAGCGGCTTCCCGCGGACTTCACGATCTGCGGCAGGGCGGCGGAATAACCGAATGAGTCCGGCAGCCACGCCTCCCGGCACTCGACGCCGAACTCGGACAGGAAGAACGATTTTCCCTCAATGAACTGCCGCGCCATCGCTTCGCCGCCGGGCATGTTGGTGTCAGACTCCACCCACATGCCGCCCACCGGAACGAACTGCCCGGCGCGGACCTTCTCCCGGATCCTGCTGAACAGTTCCGGATATGACTCCTTGATCCAGGAGAGCTGCTGGGCGGAGGAACACGAAAACACGAAGTCCGGGTTCTCGTCCATCAGGGCCACCACGTTGGAGAAGGTCCTGGCGCACTTCCGGACGGTTTCGCGTACCGGCCACAGCCAGGCCGAGTCGATGTGCGCGTGGCCGGTGGCCACCAGCTGGTGGGCGGAAGCGTAGGCGGGCTGGGCCAGCACCCCGGCCAGAGCCTCCCGGCCGGCCGCCGCGGTCCCGGCGACATCGTCCGGATCCATGACGTCCATCATCCGTTCCAGGGCCCGGAGGATTTCGTGCCGTCGCGGGAGTTCCAGGGGCAGCTGTTCCATCAGGCCCGACAGCGTCCAGACGTCCTGCTGCAGTTCCCAGACGGTCTGGTTGAGTTCGGCGATGGCGATAGTTCCCAGCCGGTAATGCGGGGCCGTTCCGGCAGTGGACTTGTCACCGTAGGGAGTGGCCGCAAAGGTCCAGTCCTGCGCGAGGTCCGGGTTGGCCGCTGCCTCCACGTAGAAGTCCACCGTCATGCCGGTGCCCAGGAGCTTGAGCGGGATGTACCGGTTACGGGGCGAGACGGCCTTGATGATGGTGCCGTCCGGCCGCCAGGCAATACCCTCGCATTGGAAACCGGGGGTTTGGACGGTGAAGCCGAGGTCAACCACCACTTCGACCGTCGTGTCCGGGCCGGTGCCCCACGACTCGGGTACGTCCCCCTGCAGCCGGAGCCACTTGGTGCTCCACGGTTTGCCCCATGCCGTCCCGTGCTCGAGGGGCTGGAACTGCTGCCGCATCGCCTCGAGGGCGGCTACGGGCTCATCCGGTACGTCCCAGCTGCCCAGGGTCAGGGGCACGGTCCGGCTGTAGACAGCAGGGTCGATACGCTCACGCACAAACCTGGTGAGTCGGACTTCCGTGATCCTGCGGTCGTCATGCAATGTGGGCCCTCTTTAGCGCTTGAAAAAATTGGATCATCGTGTCCATTCGATGGACAAATCTACCCGCTGGTAGCCCTCAAACCAACCCCCTCGCGGCAGGCGCCGAAGGGAGTTGGTGGAGCGTCAGGCGGGCGCGGAGGCAACTGCCGGACTGCTGATCCTGGCGTCCCCGGCGTAGACATTAAGGCTGGTCCCCCGGCTGAAACCGGCAAGCGTCAGGCCGCTGGCCTCCGCGAGCTCCACGGCCAGGCTGGACGGAGCGCTGACGGCAGCCAACACGGGGATCCCCGCCTGGGCCGCCTTCTGAACCAGCTCGAATGATGCCCGGCCGGACACCTGGAGGACGGTGCCGCGCAGTGGCAGGAGTCCTTCGCGCAGGGCCCAGCCCACCACCTTGTCCACCGCGTTGTGCCGTCCCACGTCCTCGCGAAGGCACAGCAACTGCACGCCGCCGTCGTCCTCAATCCGGAACAGCCCGGCAGCGTGCACCCCGCCGGTATCGTCGAATAGGCGCTGCGACTTCCGGAGCAGGGCGGGCAGGGATGCCAGCACGTGCGCGTCGATCGTGAGGGGGTCCGCCGCGGGGCTGTGGTGCGAGGACTTCCGGACAGCTTCGATGGAGTCCGTCCCGCAGATGCCGCAGGAGCTGGACGTGTAGACGTTCCGTCCCGTCTCCGGCAGGGGGACGTCCGGGCGCAGCTGGGCCTCCACCACGTTGAACGTCTGGACACCGTTTTCGTCCTCGCCGGCGCAGAAGCGAAGGGATACCAGCTGGTCCGGGGTCCAGATCACACCCTCGGATACCAGGAAGCCGGCTACCAGGTCGAAGTCGTCGCCAGGGGTCCGCATGGTGACTGAATAAGAGAGGCTACCCAGCCGGATTTCCAGCGGTTCCTCCACTGCCAGGACATCCTCGCGGTAGCGGACCGGAAACTCCAGCGCCTTCGGCGAGCCGTCCAGGACATACTTATGCACCTTGCGGCGCTGCGTCACGCGTCCCATTGACCGTCCTGCCTGTTCATGTCTCCATCATCGCACTGCAGTGCGCCTGCCCGGCCAGCCCCCGGCTCAGCCGAGAAGGGCGCTCCAGTCCACTGGCCCGGCGGCGCCGGCCTTCGCCGCCGTCCGGGATGTCCTGCTGCTGCGCGGTTTGGCCTTGGCAGGATCCGCCGGGGCTGGAATGGGCGGGCCCCACGGCAGCGCGAACGCCGGTACCGGCTCTCCCAACTGCACGCCGTGCGGCGGAACCACCATGACGCCGTCGGCCGCGGCAAGCCCGCGCATCATGCCCGGGCCGGTGTGCTGGGCCGGCGACGCCATCCCGTACAGAAGCCGGAACGGCATGAGGCGCGTGCGTCCCGGATCCGGGTCTATGAGGGTACCGGAGGCCACCTCCTGCACCTCCGGCAAGCTTCCGTGCCCCAGGGCGGCCAACAGGGGCGCGCCCACGGTAAAGAGCGCCATCATGGCGGCGAGCGGATTGCCGGGCAGGCCCAGGACGAACCGGCCGTCGGGGAGTTCGGCCAGCACCACCGGGTGCCCGGGCCGCATGGCCACCCCGTCAACCACCAGGCGGCCGCCCAGTTCGGCAACGGCGCGGCGGAGATGATCCGTGCCGGAGCGGCCCGTTCCCCCGGTGGTAATGACGACGTCGGCGGGGAGCCCGGGTGCGCCAGGGCCGTCCGGGACCACGTCCTCAAGGGCCGCGAGCCATTCCCCGTAGGAGTCGCCGATGCGCTGCTGCCCGCCCGGTATACCGCCGAGCATGCCGACGACGGCCGGCAACTGATGACCGAATGTGTCCCGGACCTTCCCCGGGGCAGGCAGGCCTTGCACCACCACCTCGGACCCGGTCAGCAGCAGGCGTACTAGGGGTTTGCCCTGGACCTGAAGCTCGTCGTATCCGGCAAGTGCGGCGAGTGCCAGGTGCGCCGGATTCAGGGTCACCCCCGCCGGGACAAGGGTGTCCCCTTCATGTGCTTCCTCGCCGGCTTTTCGCACGTGCTGGCCGTTTCGCGGTTCACCGGGACGGGCGGTTCCACCGGCTTCAAGGACGGGGAGCCCGTCCTCGTCCTCGGCGAGGACGGCACTTTCGCTGCGAAGGATCCCCTTGCCACCTGGCGGGATGAGTCCGCCGGTAACGATCGGGCTGGCCTGGTGCGGCGCCAGCCGGGCTCCGGCTTCCACGGGGATCCATGGCCCGGACCCGTTGACTGCCCAGCCGTCCATGGCCGAGGAAGCGTAGTGCGGCATGTCCTGGAGCGCAATGATGTCCTGCTCCAACCTGCGGGCCTGGGCCTGGTCCAGCGGCACCGGACCGGGCGGGATGGGCGTTGCGGCGTCAAAGGCGGCCTGGCGTGCTTCCGCCCATGTGTGAGCCAGGTGATGGTGGCCGTGGCCCTGTTCCTGGCCGGTTCCGGCCTGGCCTTCGTCGTTCTGCTCCTGCGGTTGTTCCTGCAGTTGTTCCCGCGGGTTTCCGTGGCTGTGGTCGTGGCTGTGGTCGTGCCCTGCGGGGGATGCTGCTTCCTGCCCGGGTGCTTCTGTCATTCGCCGGGAGCCCCGGCGGCTTCAGCGTCATAGTCGGCAGCCAGCGTGCGGGCGACGGCGAGGGCCTTTTCCATGGCCGCGGCATCCGTCGAACTGCCGGAGTGCGAGGCCAGGCCCGCGGCGAATCCGGCGATGAAGGTGGTCAGCGGGGCGGCGGGACGGACCACTGAATGCGCCGCCACACCGGCAAGGGAAAGGATGGCATTGATGTCCACCTGGACATCTTCAAGCTCGTAGGCCTGGAGCAGCGACCTGCACCACTCCTCCAGTGTTTCGTCCTGGCTCTTCACCACGTGCCTCCAAAGTTAACTGCGGCCGCGCCCGGCCCCGTCCACGTCCTCCACGTCCGGGCTGCCGGCGGCAATCCCCAGTGCGGCGGCATCGTCCCACGTGTCCACATCTGCCGTGTAAGCGGCCGGAACGGCGACAAGCTGCACGTCCAGACTAGCAAGGAGTGAGCGGACTGATCCGTTGACCAACCGGCCTGTGGCAGCCATCCCGCGGGCGGACTTTTTTAGCATGTCCGTGCTATAAATTCCGGCCAGCGGCTGCATCCGCCCCGCACCGTTTTCATCCGCGGCAAAGGCCACATAAGACCCCGCCCCAAGCCCCGTGGACAACTCATGCAGGAGGGTCCGCACAGCCCCGGAAACCAGGGGCATGTCACAGGCCAGGACGAGGGTGTGCGGAGCGCCGGCCCCCGCCCGGTCCAGGACATCCAGGCCCGTGGCGATGGCCGCTGCGGGGCCGGCGAACTCCGGCTCTTCACGGCACGTGAGCACTCCGGGAGGCAAAGGTCCGGGATCCGGGCCGACAATCACGGTGGCCCGGGCTCCCTCAGCCGCAGCCAGGGCCCGGCCAAGGAGGGTGGTGCCGCGAAACAGCAGCCCCTGTTTCGGGACGCCGCCCAGCCGCGAGGATCGGCCTCCCGCCAGGATGAGGGCATCAAAGGCCGGCACGTCGTCTTGCATGGTCCAAGCGTAGCCAGTGCCGGACGCCCTTCGGACAGTCCAGGCACTCGGCAGGTCAGGCGGTCAGGCCAGGCGGCCAGCGCATGCAACACGTCAGGACCGGCCAGACAAACAGCGCACCTTACGCGGCCCGCTCCGGCAGGAGGAACGGGTCCCACGCCGGCGTGGGCTTTTCCAGTTCCTTGATCTGCCAGATGGTGCCGTGCGGCGGTGCCGGCTCGAATCGCAGCTTCCAGCCCATTTCAGCGGGCGTGTGGTCGCCCTTAACGTTGTTGCAGCGCAGGCAGGCTGCCACCAGGTTCTCCCAGGAGTCCGCCCCTCCCCGTGACTTGGGGTGCACATGGTCGATCGTGTGCGCCGCTTTTCCGCAGTAAGCGCACTTGTGCCCATCGCGTCTCAGGACGCCGCGCCGGCTGACGGCGGTGGCATGGTTGTATCTGGGCCGGATGTAGCGGTTGAGGAGAATCACGGAGGGGCGGCCCAGGATATCCTGCGGACCCACCACGGGATCCTCGCCCTCGGCAACCACGCTTGCCTTGCCCGTGAGCACAAGCACCAGCGCCCGGCGGAAAGTAATAACCGCCAGCGGTTCATATCCAGCATTCAGAACGAGAGTGCGCATGCACGTACCTCTTCACGGCCGCACCCGTCAGGGGCACGAGGGCCGGCTGCCCTCGGCATGTCCGGGCTATGGATCGACACCACAAGAGTAAACAAAGAAATGCAGGATCAGCTAATCACGGCACACCCTACCGTCAGGAACGGCCGCCGGGGCGCACCGCCCGTGAACGGCAAAGGACCCCGGCCGCGTGGGCAGGGGTCCTTTCACTCCGAGGGGCGGCCGTACCGGCCAGCCCTCGCGGGGGGATCAGTTGACGCGGATGAAGACCGGTCCGGAACCGACGTTGGCGCTGAAGACCACGGTCTGGTTGCCGTTGTAGCCGCCGTGCACAGCCTGGCCGTTGCCTGCGTAGACAGCGATATGGGCCATGCCGGCGCCGCCGTCGGCGTAGTAGATCAGGTCGCCGGGCTGGGCCTCGGCAGCGCTGACGGTGCGGCCAAGGGAAAGGTAACCGGCGGGCCAGTCGTGGAAGTTGATGCCCACGGCAGCCAGTGAGTTGGTGACGAGCATCGTGCAGTCCTGGTTGACGCCGAGCTGGGCGTAGGCTGCGGAAAGGATTGCTGCGCCCTTGCCGCTGGCAGACGCCTGGGGTGCAGACGCTGGCTGCGCCGTGACTGTAGCGGTGACCTTCGGCGCTGCAGCCGTCTGGGCGGTGGCGGCCTCGGCAGCCGGAGCCGGAGCGGCTTCCTGGACCTCGACCTCGGGCTCTGCCTCAACCACCGGAGCCGGGCTGGTGCTGACGGCCGGCTTCTCGAAGGAGATGTTGATGGTGGACGCCGCGGAGATCGGGGCTTCAACGGCTGATCCAACTTCAAAGGCGGATGCAGGAGCGGAGTCGCGCTGGATGTTGGTGTCAGCTGCGTTTGCGGCGATGCCGCTGGTCAGGACCAAGCCCGAGGCTGCGGCGATAACCGCTGCCTGGCGCCCAACGCCGCCGGCGTTGCCGCCGACAGCCTTGGCGATGATGGCGATTGAGTTGGTCTTGGTGACTTCGGCGCGATGCCGTGCGGTAGCACGAGTCGTCATCAGTTCTCTCTTTCGTTGTCCCCGGGCCTGTAGGCAACACGGGGGTTATGGACGCGCCGGCATCTTGGGGGTACGCCGGCACGTCCCGAACGGGGATGTGTGATTTAGCGAAAAGCGGGGGCAAAGAAAAAGTTCCTGGGGCCTGTGGCCCCGGGAACTAGTTCATGGTGTAGAACGAGGAGGTTCCGGTAGCGGCAACCGCGTGCAGGAGGGTGCCCTGGGACGGGTTGAGCGCGCTGACCATCATGCCGTTGCCGACGTAGATGCCAACGTGTGCGCCGCCGTTCTGCATGACGAGGTCGCCAGGCTGGGGAGTGGAGGTGGGCTTCATGGCGTTCCAGGCGTTGACGCGCGGGATGCTGATGCCGGCCTGGGCGTAGACCCACTGGGTGAATCCGGAGCAGTCCCAGCCGTTGGGGGTGGTGCCGCCCCACACGTACGGGTGGCCAATGCCGGTGTACGCGATAGCTGCGATGCCCGAAGTGGCAGCGGAGGAAACAGTCTCCGCGAGCTTCTCGGAAGCAGCTTCGGTTGAGTCAGCGGCTGCGGTGACGGCATTGCCGGCATCCCGTGCTGCTGAAGCTGTGGACTGGGTGCGTACCGGCTCCGGCTTCGGAGCGGCGGTGGTCTTGATGACCGGGCGCTCGAAGGAAACAGTGGCGGTAGGTGCCGCGGTGACGGCAAGGGCGGTCTGGGCCGAACCCGACTCGGTGGATGCCGAGACGCCCGCGGTGGTATCCGCGACGGCCGGCAGGCCCATACCCAGGACGAGGCCGGAAGCGGCTGCAACTACAGCAGCCTGGCGACCCACAGTCCCGGCATTGGCACTAACAGCCTTGGACACGGCGCCCAAAGGGTTGGTACGAACCGTTTGCGCACGGTGGCGCGCAGCATTATGGCGTGAAGACACGAAGGTAGCCTCTCCCAATGCCTGCGAGGTGAGCTGTCGGATTCGGATGGGAGTCACCCGGCCACACGGCTTCCAAGGAAGCTTTCGTGACTTAACCCCAAGGCCTTCGAAACAAGAAGGCCAAAATTGGTTCCCCCGCCCCTGCCAGACGATGAAATGCGAACGGACCTTGAGCGGTGGCAGAGTTAGGCAATCCACTCAAGAGCGTCAACTTCGGAAAAGTTGACGCGAGTTAGACGGTACAGCAGTTTTGTTTGAATGTCACATTCAGGTCACGGCGGGTTACAGCCATTCGAGAGTCCGCCATCATTTGGCTAGAGCCAGCCGGTGGGGTCAACGACCTCGCCGTTGACCTGGACTTCAAAATGGAGATGGCAGCCAGTGGAGGCGCCTGTGGTCCCGCTGAGGGCAATGACGTCACCACGGGAGACGGTTTGGCCCTCGGTGACGTTGAACGACGACAGGTGGTTGTAGGTGGTCTCCAGGCCGTTGCCGTGGTCCACCACCACCCTGTTGCCGCCGCCGTACTGGTGCCAGCCCACAAAGGTCACGGTTCCGGTGGCGGCAGCCATCACAGAGGTTCCGCACTGGGCAACATAGTCCTGCCCGCGGTGGAAATCGCCGGTGCCGCCGGTGATGGGGCTGACGCGGTAGCCGAACGGCGATGCCGTGGCCATGGTGGCCAGCGGAGCCCCGAGGCTACCGGCGGATGCAGCCCGGGAGACCGATCCTGCGGACTGGGCGCTGAGCAGCTGCTTGAGCTTGCCGTCAGGGTCCGCCTGGGTCACGACGGCGGAGCGGCTGAAGTCGATCTGGGCGCCAGCTTCCGCGGAAATCGCGGGCTGCGGCGTCACCGACGAGGCTGCAACAGCACCGGTTCCGCTGGCGTCAGTGGCCATGACGGGACTGGTGACGGGAACGGTCACGGTGAGCACCAGGCCGGTGGCGGCTAGCGCGATGCCGGCCTTCTGGCCGATGCCGCTGGCCGAGGCGAATTCCGTTATCTGGCGGAATGGACCCCGACGGCGGCGCGCATCACGGTGGAGATCGCGGGGGCGCGAGGTCTCGGCAGCCTGGACGGTTTCGACAGCACGCGGCGTAGCAGCGGGGCCCGCCGCGCGTCGGCGGCCCCGGGGGGTCTGCATGGTCAAGAAGGGTTCCTCTCTGGATAGCCTGCGAAGTTAGCTGTCGGATTCGGGTCAGAGAGTTCACAGACCCGGTCCGCCGTAAGCAAGCTGCGGCACAGAGAAATCCCCGGAAGGTTCCTTCACTGGAAGAGGCTTGCTGCTGACGGACTTCACCCCAAGGCAGTCCCCCGCTGCCAGTTGTGGTTCCCCCGCCTCTGCCAGTTATGACTTGGTGCTCCTGATCCGCTGGCAGAGCTCGGCTCCAGATCAGGTAACGCTTAAGTATCAACGCTTTGGTTCAACTATAGGGGCTTAAGTCCCTTAGTAACAATTCCGTTATTTTTGCGTGATTCAGCTCCCACGGGGTAGAAGCAGGGCTTTTACGGTGTCAGTTGACGGCTACGAATACGTGGGCAGCCACCTCAGGAGGCAATTCAAGGGCGCCTTCAATGCCCGGAACACGGACCGAAATATAGTCCCCTACACGCTCCAGCGATACTGCCGCTCCGGGGCGGATGCCGCCTTCGTCGAGCTGCGACAGGAGTTCGGGTTCCACCTGGATGGGCTCGGCCAGCCGGCTGATGGTCACGGCAGAGGCGGGACCGTAGGTCTTCATGGCCTCGAGGAGGCTGATCGCGCCGTCGGCCAACGACGGCTCCGGGTGTCCACCCAGTGCCGCCAGTCCGGGAATTGGGTTTCCGTAGGGCGATTCGGTGGGGTGGTTGAGCATTTCGTAGATCCGGCGCTCAACGCGCTCGCTCATCACGTGCTCCCAGCGGCACGCTTCGTCGTGGACGTAGGCCCAGTCCAGGCCGATGACGTCGGCCAGGAGCCGTTCGGCAAGACGGTGCTTGCGCATGACCTCTGTGGCACGTTTGCGGCCGGCCTCGGTGAGCTCCAGGTGGCGGTCGCCGGACACCACCACCAGGCCGTCACGCTCCATCCGGCCGATGGTCTGGGACACCGTGGGGCCAGAGTGGCGCAACCGCTCGGCAATACGGGCCCTCAGGGCAACGATGTTTTCTTCCTCCAGCTCCAGGATGGTCCGAAGGTACATCTCCGTAGTGTCGATCAGATCCGTCATCCAGCTCAGCTCCTCGAGCGCAATACCCTGCGTTGTTCCGCGTTGTCCTACCGCGTTGTCCTACACAGTCCGCCGCCATGCGGCGCGACATAGTCCGGAGGCAAGCTTAGCCTATTTTGACTTAGTCCGAATAGTTGCCGGCCCCACGTACCAGTGTCTCAATGTTTGGACTTTAGCGGCTCCGACTCCCGCGCCTACGGCGGTTCAGGCAGAATGGGTAAGGCCTGTATGGCAGTCACTGCCGACTGTCGGGCGGCGTTGTCCGCCCGACCGGGCAAAGCCACCTCCCCGCCGACATTGGAGCACCCGTGAGCGAAACCAGCATCACTATTCCTGCCGACCTCCTGCCCCGGGACGGACGGTTCGGAGCCGGGCCATCCAAGGTCAGGCAGGAACAGATCGATGCGCTCTCCGCGGCGTCGAAGACCATCCTGGGCACGTCCCACCGGCAGGCCCCCGTCAAGAACCTCGTGGGCTCGGTCCGCGAAGGCCTCAGCCGGTTCTTCCGGGCGCCCGAGGGCTACGAGGTTGTCCTCGGCGTCGGCGGTTCCACCGCTTTCTGGGATGTTGCCTCCTTCGGCCTCGTGGACAAGAAGGCCCAGCACCTGTCCTTTGGTGAGTTCGGGTCGAAGTTCGCCGCCGCCACCAACAAGGCACCTTTCCTGGATGCGTCCTCCATCATCACGTCCGAACCGGGTACCCGCCCGGCTGCCCGGGCCGAGGCCGGCGTCGACGTATACGCCTGGCCGCAGAACGAAACCTCCACCGGCGTCTCCGCTCCGGTAAAGCGCGTAGCAAATGCCGATGAGGGCGCACTGGTCCTGGTCGATGCAACCTCGGCCGCCGGCGGCCTGGACGTCGATGTTGCCGAGAGCGATGTCTACTACTTCGCCCCGCAGAAGAACTTTGCCTCCGACGGCGGCCTGTGGCTTGGCCTGTTCTCCCCCGCCGCACTGGAACGCGCCGCACGGATCAAATCCAGCGGCCGCTGGATCCCGGATTTCCTGGACCTCCAGACCGCCATCGACAACTCGAAGCTGAACCAGACCTACAACACCCCGTCGCTGTCCACCCTGGTAACGCTGGACGCCCAGGTGCAGTGGCTGAACTCCAACGGCGGCTTGGACTTCGCGGCGGGACGCACCTCCGACTCCGCCGGCCGCATCTACACGTGGGCCGAAGCATCTGAATACGCGACGCCGTTCGTCATCAACCCGGATGAGCGCTCGAACGTCATTGCCACCATCGACTTCGACGACTCCGTGGACGCCGCCGCGGTGGCCAAGGTCCTGCGCGCCAACGGCATTGTGGACACGGAGCCTTACCGCAAGCTGGGCCGCAACCAGCTCCGTATCGCCACCTTCGTTGCCATCGACCCCGAGGACGTTTCGGCCCTGCTGGCCAGCATCGACTTTGTGGTGGGCGAGCTGCGCAAGTAGCTTTCCGCCGTCGGCAAGGCCCCGGCGAATGAACATACGACGGCGCCGCCCGGGTTTACCCCGGACGGCGCCGTTCGCTGTTGGCTGGGTCGACGGACCCGCCACAAGGGGGCTGGCTAGCCCTCTGGGTCGTCTGCCTGGCCAGCGTCCGAGGACCCGGCCTGCAGCGCAGGCTCTGCCTCTTCCGGATCCTGTTCCGCTTCGGGTTCCCCGGAACCCGCATCAGCGGGTTCCCCTGCAGCCTGGGCGTCAGGGACCGCGCGCTCCTGCTCGTGCTCCTCTTCCCGGGCGTCCTCGGGCCGCACCCGCTCAGCCCACGGCACCCATTCCGGGGCCAGGATCGAATCCTCCGAGGGCAACAGGCCCAGTTCGTTGACCGTCACCAGCTTGGAGCGGGAGTTGCGGGTGATAACGGCGTACCACTGCCAGCCCGAGTAGCCAGGCAACCTGGATTCGAAGAGGTGCGTCACCAGGCGGTCGCCTTCGCTCTTGGCAGCCAGGTGTGGACCGATGTCCGACGCTGAGGTGATTCCCTCCAGGGCAGTCCTGGCAACGTCGACGGCGGCGGCCAGGAATGCATCCGGCTTCCCTGTCCGCCACACCGGCACGCCCGCCTTGCGTTGGGGAGCCGCCTTCACGGCCGTGGCGGAGCCGGAGACGGCCGTGCGCTCCGAGGCAGCTGCCTGGGGCACACCGGCTGTCTCCTGTTCCGAGGCCTGCATTCCTGCGTCGGGCTGTTCAGCTTCCGGATTCATTGCTGCCTAAACGTCCAGCTCGTCGGCAACCTTACGCAGGGCGGCGGCAATGGCCTTGCCCTTGTTGCCGTCCGGGTACTTGCCGTTGGACAGGGTGCCCGAGAGATTGTCGAGGACAGTCACCAGGTCCTGGACCAGGGGCGCAAGGTCGCGGGCGCTGGGCCGCTTCGCCTTGGCGATGGATGGAGTCTTGTCGAGGACGCGCAGGCCCAAAGCCTGGGCACCCTTGCGGCCGTCGGCCACGCCGAACTCCACGCGGGTGCCGGCCTTAAGTTCCGTCACGCCCTCGGGCAGAGACGATTTGGGCAGGAAGACCTCCTGGCCGTCCTCACCCGCGAGGAACCCGAAGCCTTTGTCCTTGTCATACCACTTGACCTTGCCGGTAGGCATTGAATCAACCTTCTTCGTTCTGCTGTTGTGATGCACGGCCGGCCGCCACCGCATCCGCACCGATTGTGCGGGTTTAAGGTATGGCAGCTGCGTACCGTGTTGGTCTGTATCCTTCAAGGTTATCCTGCCCCGCGCCCGAATCCCGCTTCATGCCGCCCCCGACGCCGGGTTCACGCGCGCTGCCGGAGGGGCGGTAGCGTTACGTCCATGACACCCTCGCGCTACCGGCGGCCCATCATGATTGCCGCCGCCGTCATTGCCGTGCTCTCGCTCGCCGCCGTGGCGGCGGTCATGGCCCTTGCCTTTGCCGGGTCCGTGGCTCCCGCGTGGGTCACCTACACGGCGCTGTACGGCCTGCCCGCGGCGTTCGTCCTCATGCTCTTCCTGGTTCTCGACAGCGTTGCAGGGCGGCGCCGGGCAGGAAAACCTGACCAGCGGTAACGTTGGACTGATGTCCCTCATTCGCGCGCTCAGCAAGGACCTGGCGGCCCGCAGCGACGACTCGCTGCGGGAACTGTTCGCCGCGCGTCCGGACCTGCTGTCCCCCGCCGTGCCGGACTTCCCTGCCCTGGCGGCGCGGGCCAGCTCGCGGGTCAGCGTGCAGCGTGCCCTGGAGCGTCTCAACAGGCCACAAATGCAGGTCCTTGAAACCCTCCATCTGTGCACCAACACCGATACCGGGCACAGCGCCAGCGCACCCGCGCTGCGCAAAATGGTCGCAGGCTCCTCTGTGCCCATCCTGGAACGGATCCTGGACCGACTGCAGGAACTTGCACTGGTGCACCGGGCCGATCCACCACACGGCACCCCCTCCGGCAACCGCCAGCGCTTCTACCTCCCCGTAGGCTGCCTCAAGGACGTAGTAGGCATTTATCCCGCGGGACTGGGCCGCAGCTACACCGAACTTGTCCGGCTCCAGCCTGCGTTCGCCCAACGGGCGGTACAGCTTGTGTCCGAACTGCACCGGAGCGGCGCCGAGATCCAGGATGCCACCACCCCGATGGAGGCGGCACTCGCCCTGCAGCACTGGACGTCCTCGCCGGAAGCCGTGCAGGACATCCTCGCCCACGCCCCGGAGCGGACGACGGCGCTGCTCGCCAGGTTCCGGAACTGGGCCATGGGTGCCGTCCCCCAGGCGCAACGCAAGGCGTCAGTCGCCACCGAGGGCGCCGACGTCGGGCCCATCGACTGGCTGCTGGCCCGGGGGCTGCTGGTTCCGCTCGACGCCGCCCACGTTGAGCTGCCCCACAGCGTAGGGCTGTCCCTGCGGGGCGGCGCCATCATCAACGACTTCACGCTGACGCCGCCGGTGCCGAAGCTCGGCACCACCACCGCGGCCCTCCGCCGGAATGCTGCCCTGAGCGCCATCTCGGACACCCTGCGGCTGGTGGGCGAACTGCTGCACACCGTGCAGCGCCAGCCCTTGGCCACGCTGCGCAGCGGTGGCGTTGGGGTACGGGAAACGCGGCGGCTCGGTGAGCTGCTGCAGATCAGCCAACCGCAGCTGGGACTGCTGCTGGAGCTCTGCGGCCTTGCTGGACTCATCCGCCTGGACGTCGACTCGTCGTCCTGGGTGCAGCCACCGCAGCTTGAGTGGCTGGCGCTGCCCAGGCAGGAGCAATGGCAGTGGCTGGTCAATGCCTGGCTGTCCAGCGAACGCGTACCGTCGCTGGTGGGCCAGCCGGTCAACGGAACCTCCGGGGTTCCGGCTGCGCACCGGTCGGGTGCCGGCGGGGCCATTGTCCCGTTGTCTGCGGAAGCGCAGCGGCCCGACGCCCCCGTCATCCGCAAACGCATCCTGGAGATACTGCTGGAGCTGACCACCGAGGCGGCGTCCGGTGACGGCGCCGCGCCGGTACTGGACGCGGCGGCGGTCCTCCAGCGCGCCGAGTGGGCGCAGCCCCGGATGGCGCGGCGCTTCAGCTCCCTGATCCGCGGCGTCCTCGCCGAGGCCGAGCTGCTCGGCCTGGTGGGCTCCGGGGCCCTGACCCAGCTGGGAGCCGCCTTCGCCGGTGACAACCCCGACGAGGCAATGACGCTACTGGGCCAGCACCTGCCGGCCGCCCTGAACCATGTACTGCTCCAGGCCGACCTGACAGCAGTGGCTCCTGGTTACCTGGCACCCGATTTGGCGGAAAAGCTCCTGGCCATGGCCGACGCCGAAGGCCAGGGACCAGCCACGATCTACCGGTTCTCCGAGGCATCCGTCCGGCGCGCACTGGACGCCGGCTATGACGCCGGCCGCCTGCTGCAGTTCCTGCGCGACCACTCCGCCACCGCGGTGCCGCAGCCGCTGGAATACCTCATCCAGGACACCGCCGCCCGTCATGGGCAGCTCCGGGTGGGGACCGCCGCCAGCTTCATCCAGGGCGATGACGAGGAAGCGCTGCAGGAACTCCTGTCCGGGCCACGGGCAGCCGCGCTCGGCCTGGTCCGGCTCGCTCCCACCGTCCTGGCGTCCTCTTTGCCGCCGCGCGAAACAGTGCAGATCCTGCGCGGACTCGGACTCTCGCCGTCGGTGGATGGCGTGGAGGACTCCGCAGTCCGGCTCCGGCGCGGACCGGTCCCGCAGGAAAGCCCGCGGCCCGTTTACACGGCGCCCCGCCTTGCACCGGCCGCCGGCGATGTGGACGCCCAGCTTGCCGTACTGCGCCAGGCGGACGGCGCTCCTGGCCGCCACGGCGCGGCCGGCCATGAGGCGGAAGCGGCAACCCAGCTGGGGTTGGAGGCGCTGCAGCGCGCCATCCGGCTCAAGCAACGGATCAGCATGAACGTGGTGGACAGCATGGGGAATGCCACCCTCGAAACCGTTGTTCCGCTTTCAGTAAGCGGCGGACGCGTCCGTGTCTTCGACCCCGCCAAGGACACGGAACGGGTCCTGTCCATCCACCGGATCATCGATATCGAGGCTGCAGAGGAACTGCACCAGTAAAGGACTGTCCTGCGTGAACGACGGACCCCTCATTGTCCAGAGTGACAAAACCATCCTGCTTGAAGTGGACCACGAGCTCGCCACCGAGGCCCGGCATGCCATCGCGCCGTTCGCGGAGTTGGAGCGGGCACCCGAGCACATGCACAGCTACCGGCTCACGCCGCTGGGGCTGTGGAATGCGCGCGCCGCCGGGCTGGACGCCGAACGGGTCCTGGACACGCTGTTGAAGTATTCACGCTTTCCCGTACCGCATTCGCTCCTGGTTGATATCGAGGAGACGATGTCGCGGTACGGGCGGCTGCGCCTGGAGAAGGATCCCCAGCACGGGCTGGTGATGCGCACCGACGACTATCCGGTGCTGGAGGAAGTCATCCGGGCCAAGAAGATCCAGCCGCTCCTTGGGCCTCGGATCGACGGCGAGACAGTGGTGGTCCACGCATCGCAGCGCGGCCAGGTGAAGCAGCTCCTGCTCAAGATCGGCTGGCCGGCTGAGGACCTTGCCGGCTACGTTGACGGCACCCCGCACCTCATCGCATTGAACGAGGACGGTTGGCAGCTGCGCCCCTACCAGCGGCTGGCCAGCGAAAACTTCTGGTCCGGCGGCAGCGGCGTGGTGGTGCTCCCCTGCGGAGCCGGTAAAACGCTGGTGGGCGCCGCGGCCATGGCCACCGGATCCACCACCACGCTGATCCTGGTCACCAACACCGTGGCCGCGCGGCAGTGGAAGGACGAGCTGCTGAAGCGCACGTCCCTGACCGCGGACGAAATAGGCGAATACTCCGGCGCGCTGAAGGAAGTGCGCCCCGTGACCATTGCCACGTACCAGGTCCTGACCACCAAACGCGGCGGCCTGTATCCCCACCTGGAACTGGTGGATGGCCACGACTGGGGCCTGATCATCTATGACGAGGTACACCTATTGCCGGCTCCGATCTTCCGGATGACCGCCGACCTGCAGGCGCGGCGCCGCCTGGGCCTGACAGCCACACTGGTACGTGAGGACGGGCGTGAGGGCGAGGTCTTCAGCCTGATCGGGCCGAAACGGTACGACGCACCATGGAAGGACATCGAGTCCCAGGGCTACATCGCACCGGCAGACTGTGTCGAGGTGCGGGTGGACCTGCCGAAGGACGAGCGGGTTGCCTACGCCATGGCCGACGACGCGGACAAATACCGGCTGTGTTCTACCTCCGAGTCCAAATCCCTGGTGGTGGAACAGCTGGTGGCACGGCACGCCGGCGAGCAGCTGCTGGTGATTGGCCAGTACATCGACCAGCTCGACGACCTCGGCGAGCGCCTGCAGGCACCTGTCATCAAGGGAGACACCTCGGTCAAGGTGCGGCAGCGGCTCTTTGATGCGTTCCGTGCCGGGGAGATCCAGACGCTTGTGGTGTCCAAGGTGGCCAACTTTTCCATCGACCTGCCGGAGGCTTCGGTGGCCATCCAGGTGTCCGGTTCGTTCGGGTCCCGCCAAGAAGAGGCCCAGCGGCTCGGCAGGCTGCTGCGGCCAAAGAAGGATGGGCGGGCGGCCCGCTTCTATTCGCTGGTGGCCCGCGACACGCTGGACCAGGACTTCGCCGCCAAGCGGCAGCGGTTCCTGGCCGAACAGGGGTATGCCTACCGGATCATGGACGCCAAGGATGCCGACTCAGCGGAATAGCAAGCCTCGATTACCTCCTCACCACACGCCTTCGGAGCTGTCCCGTTCGATGGTTCCGGTCCGGGGGTCCAGCTGGGGGCGTTCATAAGCCAGTTCCCCGCCGCTGCGGCCACCATAGGGGCGGCCGTGGTCAGCGAATTCCTCCCGGAAGAATGCAAGGCACCACTGCCCCATCTGGATCCTCGCACCGGTCCGCAAAATGGAGGGTCCTGAAAGGACCACGCTGCCGCTGACCGGCCCGTGCGGCACCAGGACATACTCGTCCTGATCGTCGTGCCTGATTTCCGCGTGCAGTGCCTCCAGGCCTTCGAGCTGGAGGCCGGAGCCCGGGCTGCTTCCGATAGTAGTGACATCTTCCGTCAGGGCCACCTCCCTCGGGATTTGGCCGTTCCAGGTGGCAGCGTCCTGCACGAATATCAGCCTTGGACGGCCCCCGCCCCTTGCGTAGTGGGTAGTGGTGACGCGGCGGACAATCTTTCGCTGCACGGTGGGAAAAAGCGGCATGGGTGTGAACGGTGGCAGCAGCGGCATGCCTTTGGGCCGGCGCCTGCCTTGGCGGACCAGTGGCAGCAGGGACCCCAGTTTGCCCAGCTTGATGTGGGGCGAGCGGGTTATGAGCCGCTGCGAGGCCCGGCTGTCCACCTTGCCCAGGCTAAGGATGGGCCCGTCCGGGCCGGCGACGGTGACTGTTAACCCCTTGCGGGCCAGGAACTCCGCCAAAGGTTTGATGACTCCCACCGAAGGTAATCCGCCGCCGCTTAACGGGGCCAGCTCCTCGAGGGATACCGTAACCTCTGTGCCGGCGGCTCGGGCTTTACCTGTTGTGACCGCTCCGGACTCGTCCGTGAATGAAATGTCCAGATCCATGTCCAGACGGTTATCCGGCATCTCCGTCAGCCGCGGTCCGCGTCCGGCCCGGCTGTATCCCGGTCGCTGGTGGTGACTCTCAGGGCACCGTTGAGCTTCCACGTGGCACGCGGCGCATCGGGGCCGATGTCCCGGGGAACCTCTACGGTCATGTCGATGAACTCATAATTGATGGCTGCGCCCTTGCCCGTGAGATAGGACCACATCTCCTCGGCAAGGTCAGCCCAGTCCCGGATGGTGCGTTCGTCGGCGGTTGTGTTTTCGGTGGCGCTCAGGTCAGTCATGATGGTCTATCCCCTTCGATGGCCAGGAACTATCGGGTACTACCGGTGGAAGGGGCCACCGGCAGCGCTTGGAACAGCACGCGGTGGTCCGTTAAACAGTTCGTGCCAGGCCCATGCCCGGCAAGCATCACTGTATTCCCGCATCCGTTGCTGGGGAAGATACCGCAAGCCGAACGTTCTTGCCGCATTTTGGGTTCCCGAGTGCGTCAGCGTCCGCCGGGACGCACACTGGACACATGAGGCAACGAATCACTCCGGCAGTGCCGGGACCGGGTCAGGAGTCGGTGTGGGACTATCCACGGCCGCCGCGGGTCGAGACAGGCTCCGGGCGGATCCGGATCTTCCTGGGCGGAGAACTGATCCTTGACACCACAGACTGGCTTAGGGTGCTGGAAACCAGCCATCCGCCCGTCTACTACCTACCTCGCGCCGCATTCCTTCCCGGCGCTTTGGAGTCCGCCCAGGGAACCAGCTGGTGCGAGTTCAAGGGCCAGGCCGAATACTTCACCGTTCGCGGCGGCGGCCGGTCGGCAGAGCGGGCCGCATGGTCCTACCCGCAGCCGCTTCCCGGCTACGCGGAACTGGCGGGCCGGGTGGCCGTCTATGCGGGGCCGATGGACCGGTGCGAGGTGAACGGCGAAGTTGCCCGCCCCCAGGCCGGGGGCTTTTACGGCGGCTGGGTTACCGACCAGGTGGTGGGGCCGTTCAAGGGTGAGCCCGGCACGCTTGGATGGTGAGTCCTGCTGCCCTGGCAGGTGCGCCTACATGCCCAGCGCGTCCAGCCGTCCCAGGATGAACCGGACCATGTCCAGCCGCCCGGCCACCACGTCTTCCAGCCCGGGGCGCGGCGCCGCCAGCTGGTCCAGCGGCAGTGCGGACAGGCCGGTGAATACGGCCATGGCGGCTGCATGGCCGCGGGCGACGGATGACGCATCGGGTTCGGTCCCGGCCTCGGCCATCCCATTGCAGTAGGCGTCCACGCACAGCGGCGCCAACCGGACAAGGTCGCTGCCTGGCATGTCGCCGTCGTTGACCCGCCCGGCCAGGAGCTGCGCCAGGTCGAAACCGGCCGGGCCCCTCCCAAAGTTTCCCCAGTCAATGAGGATGAACGCTTCGTCCCCACCGTTGGCTGCCCGGGCCAGCAGGTTCTGGGGGCTGGCGTCGCCGTGCATGGGGAACTGGGGCAGGGCCACAAGCACGTCCACCAGGTCCCGGGCCCTTCCTGCCAGGCCCCTCAGCCCGCTGATGACCGCGGGGTCCGCTGCGCCGGCCACCACCGGGTGCTGCCACACGTCGTCGCCCATGATCGCCGGGATGAGCAACTGCATTCCGACACCCTCGAGGAAGAACTCCAGGCGCCGCGATGTCGTGGCATCCGGCACTGCCGTGACAAGTGCATCCACGTCCGGGCTGCCCGCGAGGCCGCCCAGGACAAAGGCGGCGTCCGCAAACTGCTCATCGCTCCACCCGTGGGCACCGCCGTCGTCCACGTCCTCCATCCAGATGAGGATCCGTTGCGCATCCAGCTCGGTGATCCGGAAAGCCTCAGGCATCCGGGCGTTGAAGGGCAATGCTGTGCTGACCCCGGCGGCGTACGCCTGCGCTTCAGTGCGCCACGGGTAGCGCTCTGCCAGCTGCTCGCGGAACTCCGGAGGTACAGCCTGGATGCCCGGCCACAACAGTGGCGACTGGGTGAGCTTGGCAATGACGCTGAAGGGCGCAGGTTCCGCTTCGTTGCCTGATCCTGCCTGCTGTGCCATTCCCTGGATCCGCCAAAGCCCGCCAGTGGTCATGTTGGCCCCCGGAGGGATGATGCTCTCCGTTTTGGCCCGGGTGACCACCATGCCGCGCCGGCGCAGGGCAGCGTCCACCACTGCCGGCAGGTCCTGGCGCAGCAGGCTGGGGACGGGCAGCTCCAGCTCGCCAATCACCCGCTAGGAGCCGGCCGGGGGAACCACGACGGCGGGTGAGCCCTCGTTGAGCGGGTTGGCTGTGGCCGAGGGAGCCACCACGCCAAACTCATACCCTTGGGCGCGCAGCGCGTCGATGGTGGTGGCCAGGTATGTCCACTGTGAAGCCGGGCAGGACAGGACGTCTTCGGCATCATGGAGGAGTATGATCGCCCCTGGCGCCGCCTCATCCATGACGAACTTCTGCACGCCGGCCGCCCCGGGGCACTCAAAGTCGCCGGGCTGGCCAATGTGCCAACGCCACAGAATGCCGCCGCTCATGCCGATGGTCCGCAGGTAGTTCACTGCGTACGGGGTGCCGTTGCCAAACGGGAAGCGCATGAGCCGTGGCGTCTCGCCAGTCACGGCACTGATAGCCGCATTAGTGCTGTCTATCTGCTGCTTTTGGTCTGCCTGGCTGATTTCGAGAAAATTGGCGTGGTTCCATGAGTGGTTGCCGATGACGTGCCCCTCGGCCTTGATCCGGCGCACGAGGTCGGGGTAGAGCTGTGCGTTGGCCCCCTGCAGGAAGAACGTTGCCTTGACGTTCTTTGCCTTCAGGACATCCAGGACGTAAGCCGTGCGCTGTGGCGACGGCCCGTCGTCGAATGTCAGTCCAATCAGCGGTTCGTCGGCTGCGTGAGCGGCCTGCGTGGGGCCGCCCGCCAGTAAGGCGATGACAAGGGCTCCTGCTCCCAAAGCCATGGCCGCAAATTTGCTCTTCATTGTGCCGGCCCTCCCTTGCCCACGGCTGCCCGTAAGCTCTAGGTAAGCACCATACGGCGGCGGTTAAGGCGCTGTAAACAGCCCCCGGTGACACGTGGGGAACGCCCATGAGGACGGGTAGGTGGCCGCAGGGGAGGCTGCAAAAGAGGGGGAAGCCGGCCGCCGGGAGGGGGTGTTCCACCCTTGTGGGCCCGTGCGGCAGGTGGGAGCATTTCCCGCCACCTTCGGCACGAGGGGATTCCGCCTGCGGCCGTGCCGAGGATACGCAACGTTCTTCCATGGAACATCCAGACAACTCCCAGAGACTGGGAGCATGATGGGAACATGAACAAGAACGGCCCCGAAGCGAAACTCCTCGTTGTTGACGATGAACCCAACATCCGCGAGCTGCTGTCCACGTCACTGAGGTTCGCCGGCTTCGAGGTGGTGTCCGCGGCCAACGGCCGTGATGCCCTGGCGGCCGCCGATGCCCACGCGCCTGACTTGGCTGTCCTCGACGTCATGCTTCCGGACATGGACGGGTTTACCGTCACCCGCCGGCTGCGTGCCTCCGGCAAACACTTCCCGGTTCTGTTCCTCACCGCCAAGGACGACACCGAAGACAAAGTCACCGGGCTCACCGTTGGCGGGGACGACTACGTGACCAAGCCGTTCAGCCTCGATGAGGTAGTGGCGCGCATCCGCGCCGTGCTTCGCCGCACGCAGCCGCTCCTCGACGACGACGCCGTCATCCGGGTGGGCGACCTGGAACTCGACGACGACGCCCACGAAGTGCGCCGCGGCGGCACCGTCATTGAGCTCTCCCCCACCGAATTCAAGCTGCTCCGCTACCTGATGCTGAATCCCAACCGCGTGCTGTCCAAGTCGCAAATCCTGGACCACGTCTGGGAGTACGACTTCAACGGCGACGCCTCGATTGTGGAGTCCTACATTTCCTACCTGCGCCGCAAGGTGGACATCGATCCCGAGGCCCCTGCCCTGATCCAGACCAAACGCGGCGTGGGCTACGTGCTCCGGACGGCCGAAAAGCGCTGACCTTGCTGAAACGGTGGAAGTCCTCGTCCCTGAGGACACAGCTGGTGGCCATGATCATGGCCCTGCTCATTATTGCCCTGACGGTGACCGGGGCCGGGACCCTGGCGCTGCTGCACAGCTACCTCCAGGGCCAGGTTGATGACAAGCTCAATGCCGCAGTGGGGCTTGCCGTCAAGCAGCAGTCATTCTCGCAACTTCAGGCCACCAGCCCCGAGGTCCCCACCGATTACTCCCTGCTTCTCTTCCGCCAGGACCAGGAGCCGCTCAGGCTCGGCGGCGACCCGGACAACCATCCGGCCGTCAGTTTCATCAGCCCGGAGCAAGCACGAGCCCGCGACAGCGTGCCCTTCCAGGTTGGTGGCACGGACGGAGAGAACTGGCGGGTTGTGGCCGTGCCCGTCCTGTCCAATAACCAGCCGGCGGTAGTGCTCATCGGCCTCCCGCTCGAGGGCGTGGATGACGTCCTCAAGCACGCCACCCTGGTGGTCACAGGCGTCGGCCTGCTGACGCTCCTGCTCGCCTCACTGATTGCCAGCTGGACTGTTTCGCGATCTTTCCGGCCATTGGCAAGGGTGGAAAAGACCGCCGCCGCCATCGCAGCCGGAGACTTGTCCCGCCGCGTGGACGTCGAAAACCCGGCCACCGAGCTGGGCCGGCTCAGCAGCTCCCTGAACGCGATGCTGGCGCATATCGAGACGGCTTTCGCGGCCCGCACTGCGTCTGAGGCACGGATGAGGCGCTTCGCCGCGGATGCGTCGCACGAGCTGAGGACCCCGCTGGTGACCATCCGCGGCTTCTCCGAGCTGTACCGCCACGGAGCCCTGACCACGGACGAAGACGTTGCCACCGCCATGGGGCGGATCGAAAGCGAAGCCAAGCGCATGGGCTCCATGGTGGAGGACCTGCTCCTCCTTGCCCGCCTGGACGAGCAGCGCCCGCTGCAGCAAAAGCCCGTTGACCTCCAGCTCATTGCACATGATGCCGTGGTGGACACGCAGGCCAGCGACCGCTCCCGGGTGATCACGCTGGCCGGGCTCGACGACGGACCGGCCAAGCCCGCACCGGTACTCGGCGATGAGGCTAAAATCCGGCAGGTGCTGGGAAACCTGGTGGGCAACGCCCTGCGCTACACTCCCGAAGGCAGCCCCATCGAGCTGGCTGTCGGCGTGCGTACGGTGGATGGGCAGCCGCGCTCCGTGGTTGAGGTACGGGACCATGGCCCGGGCATCTCCGAGGAGGACGCGTCGAAGGTCTTTGAACGTTTCTACCGTGCAGATACCTCGCGGACACGCGACACGGGCGGCAGCGGCCTGGGCCTGGCCATTGTTGCGGCAATTGTTGGTTCACACGGCGGTTCGGTCCGCGTACAGGAGACCGACGGCGGGGGCGCCACGATGGTGGTCAGCCTGCCGTACCGGGACGAGGCCGCGGCGGACGGCGAAGCCGAGGTCAGCGACGGCAAGGTTATCCACATATAGCTCTGTGGCCGTGGCCCACTGTCCTGCCCGTCCCTAGGCTCGTTTCAGCGGCCCGGACCAGCCGGGCCAGGGCAGCCTGCGCTGTCCCGCCGCGAGCGAAAGGCACAGCCATGAGCATCATCTCCGTCGATACCGAACTGCTGCAACTGAAGTCGGCCAGCGTCCAGGCCACGGTGGACAGGATCAGCACCGACGTCCAGTCCATGAAGCGCGGCCTCGACGAACTCCAGGGGTCCTGGCGGGGCTCCGCGGCCACGAACTTCCAGGCCTTGATCACCGAGTGGGCCATCACGCAGGGCAGGGTAGAGGCCTCGCTGGCCTCCATCAATACAGCGCTGGCCTCCGCAGCGGCCACCTACGCCCAGGCGGAGCAGGGAAACACGCAGCGTTTCAGTTAGGCCCTTTATGCCTCCGGCGTGCCCTGGTGGAACCGCAGCCGCCAGCGGCCGCCGTCGAGCACCCACAGTGAGCTTCTCAGCGTGGTGCCGGAGCGGGCGAAGCTTCGGTAGGTCAGCAGGACAGCGCTGGTGCCGACGCGGTCGGTCCCCAGGATCTCGATATCGGTCCGCTCCCCCGGGTCTTCTTCGAGGGCCATCATCATGGCATCCCGGGTCCAGACCCGGCCCGAACTGCCGATCTCCATGAAGTCGGGGTGCAGCAGGACGGCTGTGCGGCCCATGTCGCCGCGGACGAGGGGACCCAGGAGTTCACGTTCGAGTTCCTCCACCTGCGCTTCCGCGGATGGCTCTGCCGTGCCGGGTTCAGTGTCGAAGGCTTCGCTTCCCAGCTCACTGAAAAGGTCCGGTTCGCTGAAAAGCTTTGGGTCGCCAAAGAGCCCGGGGTCAGTGAACAGATCCGGCTCCGGCTTGGCGGCAGGCCGTGCGGCAGCTGGTGGCATCGCCGAACGCTGCGATGCTGAATGGCCCGCTGCTGCACGCTCCGGGGCAGCAGGTTGTGCCGCCGAACGCTGCGATGCTGCAGGCTGATCGGTTGAAGGCTGCTCTGCGGCAACCCGTGTGGTTGCAGGCGCGCCGGCCTGCGCTGTTCCGCGGCCTCCGGATTCGTGCTGGTGGCCCTGGAATCCCGGTCCGGAACGGGCAGCAACCCCCTGCTGGTAAGCCGTGGCTGCCGCCCTGGCCCGTTCGTCGGCGGCCTCGTTGAGGTCATGGCCAGCATGGCCTTTCACCCACTCGAAGGTGTATTTGCGCCCGGCAAGCTCACGGTCGAGTTCCTTGAGGAGCTCAACATTAAGGACCGGCTTGCCGTCTGCCTTGCGCCAGCCCTTCCGCTTCCAGCCGGGCATCCACTTGGTGATCGAATTGATGACGTACTGGCTGTCGCACAGGATGTGGAGGTCCTCCTGCCGGACGTGCGCGGTTGCGCGCAGCAGGTCCAGCACTGCCATCAGCTCGCCCTGGTTGTTGGTTCCGTGGGGCCACCCGCCGGCACGCCAGCAGTCGTCATTCACGTACCAGGCCCATCCGGCGGGGCCGGGGTTTCCCAAGGCCGAACCGTCAGCCGCTGCAGTAATCGTCACCGGTCCATCCTGCCAGACCGGCCCGACAATGCCTGAACGCTGCCGGGCGCAGCCGGGACCGCGCAGAAGCGGAAAGTCTTGCAGGATGAAAAAACCATTTCGGGAAAACGTTTACCCAAAACTATTGACTGCCCCCGACCAACAAGGACACAATCACTGTATCGAGTGAGAAAACGCTTTCTCACTTGGGCGAAACGGCACGGATGCCGGCGCAACGCCCGGGAAAGCGCCTAAAGATTTCAGGAAGGCAGATCGATGACGATTCCAACCGTAAGCCGCCGAAGGTTCCAGCTGGGAGCTGCAGCTTTGGCAATTACGCTGCTGGCAACAGGCTGCGGCGCCTCGGGCAGTTCGGGCAGCGGCGACCAGGTCACCCTGCGGTTTGCCTGGTGGGGCAACGAATACCTCAACGCCCAGACAGAGAAGGTCATTGACGCGTTCGAAGCCAGCCACCCCAACATCAAGATCGAGTCCGAGCCCGGCGAATGGGGCGGCTACTGGGACAAGCTGGCCACCAAGACCGCCGCCAACGATGCCCCGGACGTTATCCAGATGGACCAGAAGTACATCGCGGAGTACGGCGGGCGGGGCGCACTCCTTGACCTGTCGAAGCAGGAGGGAGTCGATACTTCAAAGCTCGACAAGGAGGCCCTCGCCTCCGGACAGTACGATGGCGCCCAGTACGGCCTGAGCACCGGGCAGAACGCCTACGTCATCATGGCGAACACCAAAGTCTTTGAAGCGGCCAACGTCCCGGTCCCGGACGATACGAAGTGGACCTGGGACGAGTTCCTGGACATTGCAGCCAAGATCACCGCCTCCGGCGACGGGAAGACGTACGGCGCGGCCTACGGCAGTAATGAGGCGGACTTCATCATCTGGCTGCGCCAGCACGGCCAGGACCTGTACTCGCAGGACGGGAAGCTGGACTTCGACACCGCCACCGCAGCATCGTTCTGGGAGCGGCTGAAGGAGCAGCGGGATTCAAAGGCCAGCCCGCCGGCCACGGTAGCAACTGAAGACTCCGGCGCGGGCCTTGAAGAAAGCCTCTTCGGCACCAACCGCGTGGGCATGGCCTGGTGGTGGACCAACCAGCTCGGCTCCCTCGAGTCCACCACGGCCAGCCCCATCAAGATGCTGCGTGCGCCCAGCCAGGACGGCGCGTCAGCGAAGAACGGCATGTACTACAAGCCCACCATGTTCTGGTCCGCTTCGTCCCGCTCCAAGCACCCCAAGGAAGCGGCCGCCTTCATCGATTACCTCACCAACAGCCCCGAAGCGGGGGCCATCCTGATGACGGACCGCGGCGTGCCCACCAACGCTGCGATCGTGGACAGCATCACGCCCAGCCTGAAGCCGGCAGACACCACCGTGGTGTCCTTCCTCAAGGACATCGCTCCGGACATCAAGGACGCACCCCCTGTCCCGCCAGTGGGTGCCGGCAGCGTGCAGAACGTGATCAAGCGCTACACCGACGAAGTGCTGTATGACCGGCTGACTCCGCAGGCCGCCGCCGACGCCTTCAAGAAGGAAGTCGAAGGAATGCTCGCCAGCGCGAAGAAGTAGACCCGGCAGCACGGAAAACGCAGAATGCGGCCCCCTCCAAAGAGGGGGCCGCATTCTTGTATCAGCGGGACAGGTCCCGGACGGAAGGGCTAGAAGCCGCCCATTCCGCCCATGCCACCCATGTCGTCGCCGCCGGCAGGAGCAGCGTTCTTCTCGGGCTTGTCAGCAACAACTGCCTCGGTGGTGAGGAACAGGCCGGCAATGGAAGCCGCGTTCTGCAGGGCAGAGCGGGTCACCTTGACGGGGTCGTTGACGCCGGCCGCCAGCAGGTCGACGTACTCGCCGGTGGCTGCGTTGAGGCCGTGGCCGGCGGGCAGGCCGCGGACCTTGTCGACGACGACGCCGGGCTCGAGGCCGGCGTTGAACGCGATCTGCTTCAGCGGGGCGTCGATGGCAACGCGGACGATGTTCGCACCGGTTGCTTCGTCGCCGGACAGCTGCAGGTTGGCGAACGCCTTGGCGCCGGCCTGGATGAGGGCCACGCCGCCACCGGCGACGATGCCTTCCTCGACGGCAGCCTTGGCGTTGCGCACGGCGTCTTCGATGCGGTGCTTGCGCTCCTTGAGCTCAACCTCCGTGGCGGCACCGGCCTTGATGACTGCAACGCCGCCGGCCAGCTTGGCCAGGCGCTCCTGCAGCTTCTCGCGGTCGTAGTCGGAGTCGGAGTTCTCGATCTCGGCGCGGACCTGGGAAACCCGGCCGGCGATCTGGTCGGCGTCGCCTGCACCCTCGACGATGGTGGTCTCGTCCTTGGTCACAACAACCTTGCGTGCCTGGCCCAGGAGTTCGAGTCCAGCCGTTTCCAGCTTCAGGCCGACTTCTTCGGAGATGACCTGGCCGCCGGTGAGCACGGCAATGTCGGCGAGCTGTGCCTTGCGGCGGTCACCGAAGCCCGGAGCCTTGACGGCGACGGACTTGAAGGTGCCACGGATCTTGTTGACGATCAGGGTGGCCAGGGCCTCACCCTCGATGTCTTCGGCGATGATCAGCAGCGGCTTGTTGGACTGCATGACCTTTTCCAGGACAGCAACCAGTTCCTTGACGTTGGAGATCTTGGAGTTGACGATCAGGATGTACGGATCCTCAAGGACCGTTTCCTGGCGCTCAGCGTCGGTGACGAAGTAGGCGGAGATGTAACCCTTGTCGAAGCGCATGCCTTCGGTGAGTTCCAGTTCCAGGCCGAAGGTGTTGGACTCCTCGACCGTGATGACGCCTTCCTTGCCCACCTTGTCCAGGGCTTCGGCGATGAGGGCACCGATCTCGTCGTCACCGGCGGAGATGGAGGCGGTGGCCGCGATCTCTTCCTTGGTTTCGATTTCCTTGGCGGAGTTCAGCAGCTCGGCGGTGACGGCCTCAACGGCCTTTTCGATGCCGCGCTTGAGGGACAACGGGTCGGCGCCGGCGGCAACGTTGCGCAGGCCTTCCTTGACCAGGGCCTGGGCCAGCACGGTAGCCGTGGTGGTGCCGTCGCCTGCGACGTCGTCAGTCTTCTTGGCAACTTCCTTGACCAGCTCGGCGCCGATCTTCTCGTAGGGATCGTCCAGCTCGATCTCCTTGGCGATGGAAACACCATCGTTGGTGATCGTGGGGGCGCCCCACTTCTTTTCGAGGACGACGTTGCGTCCACGCGGGCCGAGGGTGACCTTAACGGCGTCGGCGAGGATGTTCAGGCCCCGCTCAAGGCCGCGGCGTGCCTCTTCATCAAATGCAATGATCTTGGCCATAACGGCAATAGTCCTTTCGGGACAGTCGTTAAGAATGAACCTCAGCTGCAGTGCCCGCGACGGACGGTTCCTGGACGGCAGCCTCTGTATGCCTCCGCGTGGGAACCTCACTCCAGTAAGGTGTTTCTTCGCTCCTCGGCCGATGCCGGGCGCCGCCGGCTTAACCGGGCGTTGCCTTTAGCAGTCGGTACGTCAGAGTGCTAACTCAATAATTAGCACTCCCCCGGTGAGAGTGCAAGCGAAAGTGACCACCGGACCCGCGTTTATGGCCCGTATTCGCCGAGGGCGATCAGCTGCCGCCGCGGCCGGCGGTTTCGCGGCCGGTTGCCGTTGGGTTGTTGTCGCTGCCATAGGTAAACACCGTGAAGGCAGCGGAGGTGATATCCCCGTTGGTGTCGAAGGCGATGGGACCTGATTCGCCGTCGTAATTGATGCCGGCCCCTGAGGCGAGGGCGGGCAGGCAGTCCTTGTAGGTGGTGCAGGGCGCCGCTGCAGTGGCTTGGGATTCGGCGGCGGTCCCGCCGGAGACGGCCACGAGGTTGGCAGCGATGGAGGGGCCGGCGTCATCCTGCGCTCGCGCCGCCGCCAGGGCAGCGAGGGTTACCGCATCGAACGTTTCCGCAGCATACGAAACATCTTTCAGTCCCTCGTCCACGCCCAACAGGCGGGCCTGGAAGGCGGCGCTGGGAAGCTGACCGGACACTACGGCCCTGGCGCCGTCCAGCGCCTTGGTCCCGAGTTTCGATCCGTAGCGCGCGAACGCTCCATCGCTGAGCAGCAGGCTGGCCCCGGAGAGCCCCGCGTTGTTGAGTTCCGCCAGTGCCCCCTGCGACCCTTCGCGGGCAACCACGACGACGGCATCCGGCTTCGCGGCCCCGGCTTTCCGGGCGGCGTCCCCGGCCTCGCCGGCGGCAAACCCGGCGTTGTCCAGGACCTGCAGCCCGGCCCCTGCGGCGGCGTCGGCGACTGCGGCAGCGACTTCCTTGCCGTAAGTACCCTCCTGGTGGAGGATGGCGATGGTCTTGGCACCCCCGTCCTTGGCGAGCTTGGCCAGGACGGGTCCCTGTGCAACGTCCGCGGCCGTGGTCCGGAAGTAGTAGCCGCCCGACTCGGCGCTGCTGAGGCCTGCGGCGGTGTTGGCGGGCGATATCAGTGGGGTCCGCGCCCGGGACAGGACATCGATAGCCTCGGTGGCGTGGCTTGAATCGGTGGGACCGATCACCACGTCCGCCTTGTCGGAGACCAGCGCGTGGGCCTGCGCGGCGGTATCCCCGCCGGCCTGGACGGGAAGGAGTTCCACGGGCCTGCCCTTATGGCCGCCGGCGGCATTGATTTCGCGGACGGCAAGCTGGGCCGCGGCGAGCTGGGAGGTATTGAGGAAGCTGCTGTCCCCGGTGTTGTCCAGGATCAGCCCTACACGGAGGACTCCGTCGCCGGATGCTTCCACGGTGTCCACACGGGCATTGCCGGTAACTCCGGAGCAGGCACTGAGGGCCAGGACGGCAGCAAGGGATGCGGCAAACACCGGTCGACGGCGGTCCGCTGGGCGGGGAGGATGCATCACCCGGCGGGCCGGACGCTTTCGGCCTGTGGGCCTTTTTCGCCTTCCCCGACTTCAAGTTCCACCCGCTGGCCCTCATCGAGCGCCCGGTAGCCTTCACCCTGGATTGCCGACCAATGCACGAAGACATCGTCCCCGGAACCGTCCACGGTGATGAAACCGTAGCCCTTTTCGGCGTTGAACCATTTGACGGTTCCCAGTGCCATGATGACCCACTCTTTCCGTTGAGACCGGAGGACCCCTGCTGCGGTGCCGAGTCATTGACGTGCGTTGCGGGGACCGGGCAGGAGCCTGGATTTCACTCTAGCCAAAGGCTGCCCCGTCCTGCAGGCGGCCGGCAGCGGGTGCGGTAAACGTTATTCAGGCGTGACCGCCGGAATTTTGTCCGGGGTTAGCGGTAGCCGGGCCCCAGGACGACCACCAGGGGCACCTGGAATTCGGTGCTCGCCACTACGGTGGGCACGCCCAGCAGGTTGGCAAGCTCGCGCGCATTGGCTGCTTGGTCCGCTCCGGCGTAGTACACCGTGGAGCCCTGCTGCGGGGCGCCGGCCCAGTTGCCCACCTGCCCCAGCGTCCAGCCTGCCGCCTTTACCGTTCCGCCCACCCGGCTGGCGAGTCCGGATGTTCCGGCAGCGTTGTAAACGGCCACCGGCTGGGTCTTGTCCAGTTCCGGCCCCACCGACGCCGTGGCGCTGGGCTCGGGTTCCGGCTCGGCGGTGCTTTCGGCACTGGGGTCCGTGGATGGCTCGGCCGAAACCGACGGTTCGGATGCCTTGTCCGCAGCGGCGGAAGGCGTGGCGCCTGTGTCAGCCAGCGGCGCCTCGGACACGACCGCCGAGGCCTGGCTTTCGGTCCCGCCAAGGCCCAGCTTGGGCAGGATCAGGAAGGACACCAGGCCGATGGCCAGGGCCGCAATGCCAACGGCAAGGATGGGCCACAGCCGCACGCGGGACGGTGCGGTCGCCGTCCGGTGGACACCTTGTCGCGATGCTGTCTCCGGGACCTTGTCGAATTCATCGCGGGCGTATTTGGTCATGGTGGGATGGATCCTTGCTGGTGGCTGCTGAAAAGGCGGGCGTCCTAGGCGTCGGATCCCAGTCGCCGCGCAGTGCGTGCACGGTGGCGCGACGTACGTAGTCTACGCAATCGCTTAACCAGCATGGGATCGTGGGCCAGCGCATCTTCCCTGTCGATCAGGGCATTCAACACCTGGTAGTAGTGCGTTGCGGAGAGGTCGAAGAGTTCCCTGACGGCCTGCTCCTTGGCTCCGGCGTACTTCCACCACTGCCGCTCCAGGGCAAGGATCTGCTGCTCACGCTCGGTCAGCGGCGAATCCTTGAGGGTGAAGTCTGCCAACAGTGAGTTGGCCTCGCCGTCTCCCCCGCCGCCCTCCGGCAGGTAACCGGTCAGTTGTTCCCGGGCCGGTTCAGCCACGGCGCACTCCTTCACTGGTTACGGAAAATATCTCACCCCCATGCTACGGACGAATAACAGCGTTGTCATTTGGCATCCCACTCCGCCCCCGGGCCCGTTCCGCGCGTCCAGTGCCCTGCAAGAATGGGACGGTGGCTGAATCAGATGCGTTGTTCGAACTGGAACCGGAGCCCCTGCCCGGCGGTGGATTCGCTGAACTTGCCGGGCTGCCGCTGGAGAGGCTCGTTGCCCCCGACTGGGCAGCCGCCCTTTCCGGCGTGGAAGCCGAACTCCGGCAGGTGCTGGCCTTCCTGGCTGCGGAGGAGTCCGCCGGGCGCCATGTCCTCCCGGCGCCGTCGAACGTCCTGCGCGCCTTCGGCCAACCGCTGGCGGACGTCAAAGTACTGATTGTGGGACAGGACCCCTACCCCACGCCGGGACACGCCGTCGGCCTCTCCTTTGCCGTGGACGGGCAGGTGCGGCCCATCCCCCGCAGCCTTGCCAACATCTACCGGGAACTGGAATCCGACCTGGGCCTGCCGCCGCGGATCCATGGCGACCTCTCCGCCTGGGCCGGCCAGGGCGTGCTGCTCCTGAACAGGGTCATGAGTGTCCGCGCCGGGGCGGCCGGGTCGCACCGGGGCAAGGGCTGGGAGAAGGTTACGACGGCGGCAGTCACCGCCCTCGCGGCCCGCACCTCTGCAGACGGGTCACCCCTGCCGCTGGTTGCGGTGCTGTGGGGCAAGGACGCCGAGTCGGTGCGCCCGTTGCTGGCCGGCCGGCCGGCCGTGTCCAGCGCCCACCCCAGCCCGCTGTCGGCATCGAGGGGCTTCTTCGGTTCCCGGCCCTTCAGCGGGGTGAACCGGCTGCTGCAGGAGCAGGGTGCCGAGGCCGTAACCTGGGAACTCCCGCCTTTGCCCTAGCTTAGGCTTGCCTTATGAGCACTGTTCCCGCCGCCGCCGGCGCCCCGAAAAAGAGCCGCCCCCAGGTCACCCTCACGGTACTGAGGAGGGAGTCGTTGTCCCCCCATATGGTGCGGATTGTGGCCGGTGGTGACGGCTTCGGGGATTTCGTGAACAACAGCTTCGCTGACCGGTACGTCAAGATCATCTTCCCGCAGCCCGGCGTGGAATACCCCGCTTCCTTTGATCTGGCCACCATCCGCGAAACCATGCCGCGGGAGCAGTGGCCCACCACCCGCACCTACACCATCCGCCGGGTCGATCCTGAGGCACGCGAGCTTGCCATCGACTTCGTGGTCCACGGGGATGAAGGGCTGGCCGGCCCGTGGGCGGCTGCTGCGGAACCGGGCGACACCCTGACGTTCACTGGCCCCGGGGGCGCGTACAACCCCAACCCCGACGCCGACTGGTACCTGTTCGCCGGTGACGAGGCCGCATTGCCGGCCATCGCAGCGAGCCTGGAGGCACTGCCTGCGGGGGCCACGGGGCTGGCGTTCCTTGAAGTGGATACCGAGGCCGACATCCAGCCCGTTTCTGCCCCGGCCGGAGTACGGGTCGAGTGGCTGACCCGCAACGGGGAACCGGCCGGTGCCAGCCGCTTGCTCGTGGACGCCGTGGCCGGTGCGGAATGGCTTTCCGGGACGGTGGACGTCTTTGCCCATGGAGAGCGCGGCTACATGAAGGCGCTGCGGGATGTCTTCTTCGCCCAGCGGGGACTTGAGCGCAGCCAGGTATCGCTGTCCGGCTACTGGGCCCAGGGCCGGGTCGAGGATGTCTTCCAGGCGGAGAAGAAGCTCCCCGTCGGTAAAATCTAGCGGCACATCCCGGCGCGAACCGAGCAACAAAAGCGCGCCCCGGGCAGGAGCCCGGGGCGCGCTTTTGTTGGACCTTCCGGAGCCTAGCGGCGCCGGGCTCGCCGGCGTTCGTTGCTGGCCAGGCTGCGGGTGAACGGGCGGGCCAGGGTGTCGCCCAGAACGATGCCGCCCGCGGTGCCCAGGACGATGGCCCCGGCGCTGAGCATCCCGCCGGCACCGAGCAGGATTTCCGATTCCTCGATGGTGAGCACGTACATGGACCGGAAGATCGTCAGGCCCGGCAACAGGATCAGTGCTGCGGGGACTGCCACCACCAGCTGCGGGGCTCCCATGCGCAGTGCCAGCACCCGGGCCAGCAGGCCGATCACCACGGCCGCCAGTGCAGGCGCGAACCGGTCGCCGATGCCCAGCAGTCCGCCGCCCAGCAGCACCAGGTAGCCGATGACTCCCACAGCTGCGGTGGGCAGCAGCAGCTGCCAGCTGGTCTGCTCGGTGATGCCAATGGCCATCACGGCCACCGCCACGAAGATGATGAGGACCCACAGGTCGTAGGCGGGCGGGAACGTTTCGGTGACGTCGATCCGCTGCGCACCGGTCAGCTCGCCCACTACGAAGGCGACGGCGATGCCTGCCACGATGGCGCCGAACGTCAGGAGCGTTGAGAGGAAACGTCCGGCGGCCGTGACGGGGAAGCCGTTAATGGCATCCTGCACCGAGGAGACCAGGCGGCCTGTGGGCAGCAGCAGGAGGATGCCGCCCACCACCACGATGGCCGGCGAGGTGGTAAGGCCGAACTGCCAGAGCAGCAGCGCCAGCTGGGTGACCACGAAGGAACAGCTCGCCGTGATGAAGAAGTCAGGGACCCGCCAGCGTCCCAGCTGGCGGGCCAGGAGGCTGATGCCGATGTTGGCTGCGAAGGCGATGGCGGAGGATACTGGCCCGCCGCCGAGCACGCCCACGAACACAGCGGCGAAGACACCGAAGGCCGAGGTAACCATCCAGCGCGGAAAGGGCTTGGGGCTGGTGATGATTTCGTTGAGGCGCCTGATGGCCTCGTCGCGGCCCACTCCCCCGGCCACGATGTCGGTGACCAGCTGGTGCACCCTGGCCAGGCCGGCGTAATTGTTGGTCCAGGACCGCACCACGCGCAGCAGTGCGATGGGCGGCTGGTCCTTGGGGGCGTAATTGATGCCGACGGACTGGTTGGTGATGTCCACTTCGACGTATTTCAGCCCCAGTGCGGCCGTGACGGCGATAATGCTGGTCTCCACTTCGAGGGCGCCGGCGCCGTAGCGGAACATGGTTTCAGCGAGGTGGAGGACAAAGTCCAGGGTCTTGCGGGCCGACGCGTCCACGCCGCTCACCTGGATGGTGGGGTTGGCGTAGGGGCTGCCGGTCAGCCTGTCCACGATGCTCAGCGGCGCGGTGGGAGGGTTCTCGCCCTGCACGAGCCGGCGCAGCATCTTCTTCGCCGCAGCGTTCTGGCGGACCTGGGCGGCCGTCAGCGGTTCGGTTTTGGGCAGGGCTTCGGTGCGGGGCAGCGCCCGTGCCGGCCCGGTGGGCGGGCGGTCCTTGGCGCCGGTTGGTTGAGCTTTGGGATGATCGCGCCGGTCGGCCATGATCTCCTCCTCCCTGATGCGCTGGTGTGGTGCGCTGGTGCGGATGTGTGGGTCAGGCGCGCTTGATCGGAAGCTTGCCCAGCAGGGTGCGGGCCGCCGCCGCGGCGGACCTGGCCAGCCTGTTGGCGTGGAAGGCTGCGGGACGGACCGGCATCACAAAGTCGCCCACGAGTTGGACCACTTCGCCGCCGAAGCCCTTCTTGAATTCGTA
>Ga0160459_100139_pt1 | contig 46837 bp, 38 predicted proteins | sample HID1973K_E6MG_FD_108208 | JGI IMG/M metagenome (GOLD analysis project Ga0160459, IMG submission 108208) | Enriched mosquito-associated microbial communities from UW Madison campus, WI, USA - HID1973K_E6 MG | ecosystem: Host-associated > Arthropoda: Insects > Digestive system > Unclassified ...
TCTACGAAGGGCTGGCCGGCGCCCCCTACGAGGAACTGCCGGATGCGCGGATCTACCACTGGAGCATCCAGCCCGGCCGGGAACACCGAGTGGAAGCTACACTGGCGTCTTCGCTGCACGACCATGCCATCGGCGATGCGCTGGACGAGGTTCTCCGGGCCGGGCCCTGGTCCGGGAAACGCATGGTGGGCGTCATGGGAGGGCACGCGGCGCAACGGGGGAGTGCTGACTACGCTGAGGCTGCACGGCTGGGGCGGCTGCTGGTCAGCGGCGGACATGCGGTGGCCACGGGCGGCGGGCCCGGCGCCATGGAAGCCGCCAACCTGGGCGCCTATCTTGGCGGGTACGACGACGGCGGGCTGGAGGCCGCGCTCAGCCTCCTGGCTGCCGTCCCCGGCTTCCGTCCTTCCGTGTCCGCGTGGGCACGCGCCGCGGCAGCCGTCGTCGAACGCTACCCCGGCGGGACACCCTCGCTGGGCATACCCACCTGGTTCTACGGGCACGAGCCGCCCAACTACTTCGCCACCCACATCGCCAAGTACTTCGCCAACTCCATCCGCGAGGCCGTCCTGCTGGACGTCTGCCGGGGCGGCATCATCTTCCTCCCCGGCGCCGCCGGAACCGTCCAGGAAATCTTCCAGGACGCCTGCGAGAACTATTACGGCGCACGGGAAAAGGTAACGCCCATGGTCCTGGTGGGCACCCGGTACTGGACCCGCGACTACCCTGCCTGGCCGCTGCTCCGGCAGCTCGCGGCGGGCCGTGCCATGGAGGACCGGATCTTCCTGGTGGACACCGTGGACCAGGCCGTGGCCGTGCTGCAGGACTGACAGGGGAACCGCCCCTGGCGGGTCACGGCACATACGGGCCTAGAGGTCTTTCCGGCACTGGGCCTTGCTCAGTTCATACAGGCCGTTGCGGTCCCCGTCTGCGAGGCTCCCGGCGGCGCCAACCGAACCGCCGATTTCCGGATACATCAGCTGGGCGGGGTCCGCCACATGGTCAAGTCCCATCACGTGGCCGAGTTCGTGCAGGATGACCGCCGCGGCGTACGGCCTTCCGTCCGGCCGGCGCAGCTCATCGGTGATCTGCGGGGCATCCAGGTCCAGGCTGCCGGTGACAAACGTCTTGGGACCGCCGTCGAAACTGAAGTGGGTGCTTCCGCCCGTGCCGATCACCTTGCCCGCAAGTTCCGGAGAGGTGTCCGGCGTGGTCCAGGCGATCAGCAGCGGCGCCCAGCGCTCGCCGTAGGCTGCCGGCTGGTACGCGCCGCGCTGCGGCGAGGGCTGTTCGCCGGTGGTGCCGTCGTAGACGAAGGTGATGCCGGTGGCGGCCGAGATGGTGTTGATCGCATCCGGGACGAGCCGGTCCGAACCGGCAGGAGCCAGCTGGCCGTTGACCACGTAGTGGAGGGGGCGGCAGGGCGAGTAGCCCACCGGGGTGCCGTCGCCGTTGACCGCCAGGAAGCGGTAGGAGTCGCTGCCCGCTGCTGGAACCTCCGGCTCGGCAAGCGGAGCGGACTCCTCCTCGTAACCGGGAGGGGGCGCGTCCGTGCTGGCCGCGGATGGTTCGCCGGCGAGGCCGGGGAGGGGTTCCGCCCGGCCTGCGTCGGGTTGTTCCTGCGAGTGCCCGGGGACCTGACTTGGCCCCTGACCTTGGGCCAGCAGTTGGCTGATCCGCGGATCGCCCAGGGCCAGGGCGCCGCCCAGCACGGCAGCCGTGCAGAGAGCGACGACGAGCACGGCCCGGTAGCCCGGACCGTGCGTCCGTGCGGGGCGGCTCCCGGCATGCCGGGGCGGGAATTCCTCCACTAAAGGGCTTTCACGGCAGGGGCCGCAGCTAGCCGACGACGGTGCCGAAGACGAGCCCCAGCAGGTAGGTGACGGCGGCAGCGCCCAGGCCGATGCCCAGCTGGCGCAGGCCCCGGGTGAGGGGGGACGTGCCGGACAACAGGCCGACGATGCCGCCGGTTGCCAGCAGCGCCACGCCTACCAGGACGCCGGCTACCACCAGGGCGGAAACCCCGGTCAGGCCGAACAGGAATGGCAGGATGGGGATGATGGCGCCGGACGCGAAGAAGCAGAAGCTGGACAACGCGGCTCCCCAGGCGGTGCCCACGGCCTCGTGCTGGTCTTCCTCCTCCGGCAGTTCGGGCTGGAGGGACAGGCTGGGATCGCAGTCGCAGGAGAGGATGCCCATACGTTCGGCCACCCGGTGTTCGGCTGCTTCGTGGGACATGCCCCGGGCCAGGTACACCAGCAGGAGCTCGTTGTGTTCCAGGTCCAGCTTGGGAGCGGCAGCCAGTGTGACCTGCGTGGGGCGGGTGGCGGCCAGGAGTTCCCGCTGGGACCTGACGGAGATGAACTCACCCGCGCCCATGGACATGGCGCCGGCCAGGAGGCCAGCGATGCCGCTGAGCAGCACCACGCTGCTGGCAACGCCGGAGGCTGCCATGCCCATCACGAGCGACAGGTTGCTGACCAGGCCGTCATTGGCACCGAAGACCGCTGCACGGAAGGTTCCAGCCAGGCGGTTGCGGCCCCGCGTGGCCAGCCCACGGACAACTTCCTCATGGATCTGTTCGTCCGCGGCCATGGCCTCGGTGGCGTTGGGGTCCTTGGCGTAGGGCGAGCGCCCTTCGGCGCGCTGGGCCAGCGCGAGCACGAAGACCGACCCGAAGTGGCGGGCCAGGAATCCGAGCATCCGGCTGCGGGCCGAGGCCGGGCGCGGTTTTCCGGCCTGGTCGCCGAGCAGTCCCAGCCAGTGGGCTTCGTGGCGGCCCTCGGCTTCGGCGAGGGCCAGGAGGATCTCGCGTTCCTCGCCCTCACGGTTCTGGGCCAGATCGCGGTAGACGGCGGCCTCGGCCCGTTCATCGGCAAGGTACTGGCGCCACCGCTTGAGGTCCGCGGACGACGGTGCCGGATGGTGGCCCGCTGCGTCGGTACGCGGGGCGGACTCCGGGCTGGAATGGTGCGGGGTGGAAGGGTTTGGCGTGGACTGGGCGTGCTGCGACACGAAGACTCCTGGGCTGGTGGGGCATGATATTCGGCCCCGTTGCAGAGCCAGCCTACTGCGAATTTCCGCGGTTTTTCGGCTGGTGTTCCTCGCATCCGGGTTTCGGTATGCCTTAATCCGGCGGCGCTCCCGGCGTTCCCCGGGAGGCTCTCAAGTGCGTTGTCTGCGGCCGGCCGTTGGACTCTTGACCCGGACCAGCCGCGGTGTTGTGATGAAAGTGCGGCGCGGCAAGGCCGCCACTCACAAGAGCACGTCAGGCGAACACACGGAGGTTGAATCATGGGCACCACCGGACAGCACCCGGACATGCCGCACCTGGACGCCGTGGAGGCGGACCCCGCATATGACTATGCCGAAGACACACCGGTCACCAGCGAGGACTGGGACACCGAGGACGAATTCCTGGACCAGGAGGAGCCGGTGGTCCATGCAGCCCCGGTGGTGGTCGACGCCGAGGACCGTGTGGTCCCGCTCGATCCGGACGAGGTCCGTGAAGACGGGTAAGCCGCGCCAAGGGGCGTAGGACGGACGACGGCGGCGCCTCCTCCCGCTGTCCGCGAAAGGAGGCGCCGCCGTCGTGCGTTGCCAGGATCTGTTGCGTGCCGAAAACCCTTCGGTTTCTTCAGGTCCGGTCAGTTGGCGGCAATCCGCTCAGCGGACTCTTCCTGCGACTCCTGCCCTGCTACGCGCCGCTGCCAGTTGCGCATGACGTGCGCCTCGGTGGGGCGGGTGAGCAGGGAGACGGCGATGTACACCACCGCGGAGCTGATCAGGCCGTAATAGATCGGTTCATTGGCGAAAACGCCTGCCAAAGGTTCGTCGGCGTTGACCTCCAGGATGATCATGGTGCCCAGTGTCACCACGGAACCCACGGCCATGGAGGCTGCTGCGGCAATACCGGTGCCGCGCTTCCAGATGAGCCCGCCGAGGATGGCCACGAGGAGGCCGCCCACCAGGATGTCGTAGGCGATGGTGAGTGCCGCCACCACGTCCTTGGTGACAATGGCGATCAGGATGGCCACGATGCCCAGCCCCAGGACCCACAGGCGGTTGGCCTTGACGTCGTGCTCGGGGTTGTCGGAATCGTCTGTGTTGACGGTCTTGCCGAACCAGCCGGCAACGAACGGCAGCACGTCGGCACGGGCCACTGTGGCGGCAGCGATGAGGGCGCCGGACGCGGTGGACATCATGGCGGCAACGGCTGCGGCGAGGACCAGGCCGCCGATGCCGATGGGGAGCAGGTTCTGGGCCACTTCGGCATAGACAACGTCCTTGCCTTCGGTGGCGACGTCGATGCTGGGGAGGGCCACGCGTGCACCGAGGCCGATGAGGGCGCCGGCAGCGCCGTAGAGGATGCAGTAGATGCCGGCGGTGGCGCCGCCCCAGCGGGCTACCCGCGGCGTCTTGGCGGTGAACACGCGCTGCCAGATGTCCTGGCCGATCAGCAGGCCCAGGGTGTAGACCACGAAGTAGGTGATGATGGTTTCGACGCCGATGCCGTCGATCTGGAAGAAGCTGGCTTCCACGCGGCTGCGGATGCCGTCCAGGCCGCCGGCGGCGTTGAGCGTGAAGGGCAGCATGAGGAAGAAGATTCCCACGGTCTTGATCACGAACTGGACCTGGTCGGCCAGGGTGATGGACCACATGCCGCCGATGGTGGAGTACACCAGCACGATGGCGCCGCCCACCGCGATGGCCAGGGCCCGGTCCCAGCCGAACAGCACCACGAAGATGGTGGCGTAGGCGCCGGTGGACGTGGCGCACAGCATCAGGGTGTACGCGAGCATGATGATGCCGGAGGTGCGGGTGGCCTGGCTGCCGTAGCGCAGTGACAGCATCTGGGAGACGGTGTAGATCTTCAGCTTCTGGATGGTGCCGGCGAAGGCAAGGCTGAGGAGCAGGACGCCGGAGCCGATGGCAACCACCAGCCACATGCCGGAGATGCCGAACTTGTAGCCCAGGCCGACGCCGCCGACGGTGGAGGCGCCACCCAGGACGACGGCGGCCATGGTGCCTGTGTAGAGGAAGGGTCCCAGGCGGCGGCCGGCCACCAGGAAGTCGCTGTTGTTGCGGGTGCGGGACTTGCCCCACCAGCCGAACGCCAGCATTGCGACGAGGTACACCACCACGATGGCGATGTTGATGACACTTGCATCCATGTTGGGTTCCTTGGAGCTGATTGGCAGCCGACGTGCCCGGCGGGGGCCCGGGCCGAACTGCGGAAGATGGAAAAGGGGAGGAGGCTCCCGATAATTGCCTTATAGGCAACAGGTGTTTCCAAAGATTAGGCTGTGACCGCAGTAACAGTCAAGGGGAAGTTGATGGTCCGGGCCCGCGCGCCATGGAGGCGTCACACATGGTGGCGGCCATTAGTATTGCTGCAGAGCGGGGCCGGACTGCCGGCTATGAAAGGTTCGTGAATGAAGGCACTGCCAGTTGAGCCCAGCAATGTTCCGGTTGCCATCGGCTCCCGGATACGCGCGGCGCGGCAGTCCCAGCGGCTCACCATCGAACAGGTGGCGGATGCCACCGGGCTGACCAAGGGCTTCCTCAGCAGGGTGGAGCGTGACCTCACCTCCCCGTCCGTCGCTTCGCTGGTGACGCTCTGCCAGGTTCTGTCCATTTCCATCGGCGACCTTTTTGTGGCGCCGGAGACCCACCTGACCAAGCGCAATGAAGGCCCGCGGATCTCCCTCGGCGGGCAGGGGATTGTGGAACGCCTGCTGACGGCCCGGTCCGAGCGGCGCATCCAGATCATCCAGGCTGTCATCGAGCCGCATGGCCGTGGCGAGTCCGAGCTCTACGCCGTGGACTGCGACGTCGACGTCCTGCACGTCACCAAGGGCAGCATCAGGCTGATTCTTACCAATGAGGAATACGACCTCAGTGCGGGGGATACCGTCACCTTCCCCGGCCGTGAGCCACACACCTGGATCAACCCCACCGACAAGCCGGTGGAAGTGCTCTGGGTACTGGTGCCCGCCGCCAGCCGCTAACCTTCCCCCCTGTCCGCGCGCCTTCCTGCCCAGTTGCTGCGGCGTTCTTTCCGGGGTCCGCGGAATCCTGGAGGATAGGGTCTCCTCCAGGGACCGGTTCCGGCGAGCAGCCGGGCTGGACTGCACGCTCACCGGCGCCGGATGCGCGGGCCGGCGGTCAGGACGGACCTGACATCCGCCACTACGTTCCCCGGGCTGAACCAAATATGTTCGGGCATGTAGCGAAGGACGGCCACGGGCAGCAAAGGGTGTCCCGGGAACCGTACGGTGCGGTGCCGGATGAAGCCCGTGCCGTGACCGTGGCTGCAGGCCAGATGCGGCTGCTTGGGAGGTGGTCGGAGCCAGAGTCCGTAGTGGCCGGCGGCGCTGGCGCAGCTCAGTCGGCCGTTTCAGGACTGCGGCGGGGAGTGCTTGGTCGCATCCCGGCAGGACGAAAACGCCGCGCCGGGGTTGGTTCGCTCCCAGCCCCTTAGCCGCTGGAGGTCCCGTCGCGGGAATCCTGCGTCCCGCAGCTGGCCGGAGCGGGCCACGCCGCCTGACTGTCGAAGGTATTCGAGGATGTCCATGAGCCATTGGAAGGTCTGCTCAGGGGGCGGCGGTAAGTGGGCAGGACCGCACAAGGCCCCTGCCCGAGTAGGTAAACACTTGATGCGCATTAGAAAACCGAGGTGTATGATGGCAGTCACATCAGCCCCTCACTCTTCAAAGGAGAAACCCGCATGGAAGAGCTGCGCATCGAAGCCAACGGCAACCTTGGACCCATCGACTCATCCCGGATCCCGCGATACGCCGGAGCGGCCACGTTTGCGCGCCTTCCGCGGCTGGACCAGGTAGCCAAGGCCGACGTCACGCTGGTGGGCGTCCCCTTCGACTCAGGCGTCTCCTACCGGCCGGGCGCCAGGTTCGGCGCGAACCATGTCCGCGAGGCAAGCCGGCTGCTGCGCCCGTACAACCCGGCCTGGGACGTGAGCCCCTTCGAGAACGTCCAGGTGGCCGACGCCGGCGACATGGCAGTGAACCCCTTCAACATCAACGAGGCCATCGAAACCATCCAGCAGAACGCCCTGGACCTCACTGCCGGAGGCAGCAAGCTGGTGACGCTCGGTGGTGACCACACCATCGCCCTGCCCCTGCTTCGCGCTGCCGCCGAACGCGCCGGCGGTCCGATCGCAATGCTGCACTTCGACGCGCACCTGGACACCTGGGACACCTACTTCGGCGCTGAATACACCCACGGCACCCCGTTCCGCCGGGCCGTCGAAGAAGGCATCCTCGATACCGAAGCCATCAGCCACATCGGCACCAGGGGCCCGCTCTACGGGAAGAAGGACCTCGACGACGACCACCGCTTCGGGTTCGGCATCGTCACCTCGGCGGACGTCTACTACCAGGGCGTCCTGGAAACCGTGGCCAAGGTCCGCGACCGGATCGGCAACCGCCCGCTCTACATCTCGGTGGACATCGACGTCCTCGACCCGGCGCATGCTCCCGGTACGGGAACCCCCGAAGCCGGTGGCATCACCAGCCGCGAACTCCTGGAAATCATCAGGGGCTTCCGCGGCATGAACCTTGTGGGCGCCGACGTCGTGGAAGTGGCCCCGGCCTACGACCATGCTGAGATCACCGGCGTCGCCGGAAGCCACGTGGCCTACGAACTGGTGACGCTGATGGCAGACAACGCAGTGCCCGGCGACCGCTTCGGCGCAGCCACCGGCTATGCCAACCAGGCCCTCGGGCAGGAAGTCCGCCGGCCGGCAGGGTTCGCTGCAGCGGGCAAGGAGTAGGCGGCCATGATCGATTTCGATCCTGGCGCGGCGGCACCGGGCGCCAGTGCAAAATCCGGCACGGGCGCCCGTAATGGCGGGGACCTCGTCGTCGAGACCCTCGAGGCCCTGGGCGCGAAGACAGTCTTCGGCATTCCCGGCCAGCACGCGCTGGGCCTCTTTGACGCGATGGGCCGTGGAAACCTGCAGTTTGTCTCTTCGCGGGTGGAGAACAACTCCGCATTCGCCGCCGACGGGTACTCCCGTGCCACCGGTGAAGTGGGTGTCCTTTTCCTGTCCACCGGCCCCGGCGCACTGACCTCGCTGGCTGGGCTGCAGGAGGCTTACGCCACCGGCGTGCCGATGGTGGTGGTGGCCAGCCAGATCCCACTGGAGGGACTCGGCGCCCGGCGCAAGGGCATGCTCCACCAGCTCGATGACCAGAAGGCCTCTGCCGCGAACGTCACCAAGAGCCAGCGGCTGATCCAGCACGCCTCGGGTATCCCGTCCGCCATCCAGGACGCCTGGACGGAAGCCATCTCCTCACCCCAGGGGCCGGTGTGGATCGAGATCCCGCAGAACGTCCTGCTGGATCCCATCATGGTCCCGCCGGTGGAGGACGCGCTGGCCGAGGCTGCGGATAACCCGCCGCGCATCGAACTGGTCCGCGAAGCCGTGAAATGGCTCCAGGAGGCCAGGCGTCCGGCGATCATTGCCGGCGGCGGCACTCGCCGCGGCAAGGCGGAGAAGTCTCTGCTGTCCATTGCCGAGAAACTCCGTGCGCCCGTCATCTGCACCCCGGGCGGCAACGGCGCCTTCCCCTGGAACCACGAGTTGTCGCTGCAGTCATGGATCGAAGACCGGTACATGACCGACGTCCTTGAGGACGCAGACGTACTGGTGGTCATCGGTTCGTCCCTGGGGGAGGTCACTTCCAACTACTTCACGTTCGAACCCCGCGGCCGGATCATCCAGATCGACGCCGAACCCCGCGTGCTGGAATCCAACCGGCCAGGCCTGGGCATCCGGGCCGACGCCGGCCAGGCGCTCGCAGCCCTCGATGAAGCGCTGGCGCCCGCAGAAGCCGCGGCTGACTGGCACGGCTCCAGCGCCGAAGAGTTGGTGAAGGAATCCCTGGCCAAGGTAAAGGCCAGGCTGGAGTCCCAGGACCTCGCCAAGGAACTGGCGTTCATGGCCGACATCCGCGAGGCCGTCCCCGCGGACATGCAGACCTTTTGGGACATGACCATCGCCTCCTACTGGGGCTGGTCCTGCTGGGACTCCCGCGAGGGGCAGTTCCACTCGGCTCAGGGCGCCGGCGGCCTGGGCTACGGCTTCCCGGCCGCCATCGGGGCTGCCGTAGGCCTGGAAACTGTGGGGAAGCCCGCCGCTTCTGCCCGGGTGCTGGCTGTTTCCGGCGACGGTTCGTCCATGTACTCCATTTCGGAGCTGGCCACGGCCAAGCAGCACAACGTCCCTGTCACGTGGCTGATCGTGGACGACGGCGGCTACGGCATCCTGCGCGAATACATGGTGGGCGCCTTCGGTAAGGCCACCGCCACCGAGCTGGCCCGCCCGGACTTCGTCAAGCTCGCCGAAGCGTTCGGCGTGCCCGCCGTCAAGGTAGCCCCCGAGGATGTGGGGGACGCGCTTAAGGCAAGTTTCGCCACCGACGGCCCCAACGTCGTCGTGGTTGAAACGCTACTGAAAATGTTCGGGCCCACACACCTGGGCGACTAGCAGCGCATCGTCGCAGCGACGCCCCCGCACCCCTGCCTTGGCAGCGGTGCGGGGGCGTTTGCCGTTTAAGGACGGCGGGCGTTCGACGGCGGCGGGACAATTCGTTTCCCTAAGCAACCTTTTCCTGATACAGTTGCTTGCAGCAACTAATTCTTTAGGGAGGGTCATGTCTGTCGCACCGGCCACCGCCGCCGATCTCGTCGGCCATATCTTTGACCTCCAGCGCGCGCTGCGCTGCGTCACCATGATCAACGTCAAAGGCCAGGACACCGGCATAGCCCTCCAGGGCGTGCTCAAGTTCATCGGCGAAGGGGAAACCCGCGCGGCGCACCTGGCAGAACGCCTGGGCGTCAGCCCCCCGGTGCTCAGCCGGCACATTGCAGAGCTCGCCGACGCCGGCCTGGTGGTCAGGACCCCGGATCCGGACGATGGCAGGGCCCAGCTGCTGGCCCTGTCACCGCGGGGCAAGGAGAAACTTGCCGAGCTCATCCGGCACCGGGCCGAGACGCTGCAGGGCTACCTCTCCGACTGGAACGAAGACGATGCCATCGCAACAGCCGCGATGCTCAACAAACTGACAGCCTCACTGAAGAATTCCATCCGGGCAAGGGCGGCCGGAACCACCACCGAACACCAGACCATGCAGGAGTCCCTCAATGGCTAACGTCACCGCCGCCGCGGACCTGGAGGAGCGCCACCGCGAACGCTCTGCCAAACAGGAATCGCGGCAATCCAAGCGCCACGAACCCGGCGCACCCATGAACCACCGGCAGATCATGGAGGCCCTCACCGGCCTGCTCGCTGCCTTCTTCACCGCCATCCTCAGCAGCACCATCGTGGCCAACGCGCTGCCCACCATCATGTCCGAGCTCAAGGGCACCCAGACGGACTTCGCGTGGGTCATCACGGCGGCACTGCTCGCCAACGCGGCCACCACCCCCATCTGGGGCAAGCTCGCGGACCTCTTCGACAAGAAGGTCCTGGTCCAGCTGAGCATCGTGATCTTCGTGGCCGGCTCGGTCATGGCAGGGTTCTCGGAAAACATCCCGTTCCTGCTCACAGCCCGCGTGATCCAGGGCATCGCCATGGGTGGCCTCACGGCCCTGGCCCAGGCGATCATCGGCTCCATCATCCCGCCCCGCGAACGCGGCAAGTACTCCGGCTACATGGGCGCCGTCATGGCTGTCGGTACCGCCGGCGGCCCGCTGCTGGGCGGCTTCATCGTGGACAGCTCGCTGGGCTGGCGCTGGACCTTCTTCGTCTGCGTGCCGCTGGCCGTGGTCGCCCTGATCCTGCTCCAGGTCACGCTGAAGATTCCGCACGTCAAGCGCCCTGCCAAGATCGACTGGCTCGGTGCCATCCTGCTGACCTCCGGCGTCAGCCTCCTGCTGATCTGGGTGTCCTTTGCCGGCAAGGCCGACTACTACGACTGGTGGTCCTGGCAGTCGGCTCTGATGGTGGGCGGCGGCGTCCTCCTGCTGGCCCTGCTGGTGCTGGTGGAGTCCAAGGTATCCGCACCGATCATTCCGCTGAAGATCATCTCCGACCGCACCACCGCTTTGGCCATCGTGGCCTCCGTTGCTGTTGGCGTGGCCATGTTCGGGTCTTCAACCTTCCTGGGCCAGTACTACCAGGTGGCCCGCGGCGCCACGCCCACCGAGGCCGGCCTGCTGACCTTGCCCATGATCGCCGGCAACCTTGCCGGTTCGGTGGTCTCGGGCCAGCTGATCAGCCGCTACGGCAAGTGGAAGGGCTTCCTGGTCGGCGGTACCGTCCTGCTGATCGGTGGGCTGGCGATGGCCGGAACCATGGACCACACCACCGAACTCTGGCTGACCGGCATCTACACGGGCATCTTCGGCATCGGCCTCGGCATGCTCATGCAGAACCTGGTCCTTGCTGTCCAGAACACCGTCCGCGCCCAGGACATCGGCTCAGCCAGTGCTTCCGTTGCCTTCTTCCGCTCCGTCGGCGGCGCTATCGGCGTCTCCGTGCTGGGCGCCGTCATGGCCAACCACGTCAAGGACCTGGCCACGGACGGACTGGCGAAGCTCGGCATCGAGTCCACCGGCAACAGCGGTGCGACGCTGGACCTCAAGGACCTGCCCGCCCCGATCGCCGACGTCATGCGTGCGGCCTACGGTGACGCCACTGCCGGGATCTTCATGATCTCCGCTGTCGTTGCCGTGGTTGCCCTCATCGCCGTCATCTTCATCAAGGAGGTGCCGCTGCGCAAGACCGTGGACATCACCCCCGAAACATCGCTCCAGGCCAACGCCGCCGGCGAGGCGGGGATGACCGCCATGACCGGGCAACTGCCCGTTGTCTCCTCCGCCGTTCCCCGCGACCCGGACACCGGACACAGCACAGCGCCTGCTGTCCGGCCGACGGGAATCCACACAGGCCCGGGGACAGGCGCCGCGCCGGCAAAGGCGTACGACGGCGGCAAGGCCGCGGCCGCAGCCGCGTCCAGGTCAGTAGCTACGGAGGACTTCGAAGCGGCTTTTGCCCGGACGTTCGGCAGCGAAGGGTTGGACCTCCGGTCCGCCGACTCTGTCGAAAAGGCGGCCGACGCCGTCGCCAGTGCCGCCGACACCCTCCGGAAGCTGCAGGACACCCAGCACCTGCTGGCCCGGCAGCAGGCCGAGCTGGGCGGACTGGTCCTGGATATCCAGGAGCAGTTGCGGTCCCAGCGGGATCTCGCCGCCCAGCAGGAAGCGACGGCAGCTGAACTCCGCAGGGTACAGCGCAAGCTCCTCAAGGAACGCAAGCTGCAGGCTGCTGCAGCCCTCTATCTGGCCGGACGCGGCAAGCACAGTGCCGCCAACCCGTCGTCCGCAGCACCTGCCGGGACCCCTCGGGACCAGTAAGGCGCTGCGCGTGGCCAGCCACGCGTGAACAACAGGGCCGCCGCCCGCATCCGGATCGCATTCCGGGTCCGGGCGGCGGCCCGTTTTCGCAGGGGACCGCCGGTGGTGCCGCAGCGTTAACCGGATCGAAAAGGTGGAATAAATGGGACTCCAATGTCAGCGGGCAACACTAGAGTTGAAACCATGCTCCTTACGCTCATACGGCGCTACTCCAAACCGTATTTTCCCTACATTGCCGCCGTCATCATCTTCCAGCTCGCATCCACCATTGCGGCCCTTTACCTGCCCAGCCTGAACGCCCGGATCATCGACGAAGGCGTTACCAGGGGAGACACAGACTTCATCTGGCGCACCGGTGCCGTGATGCTGCTCGTAGCCTTTGCCCAGGTGGCCGCCGCCATCGCCGGCGTCTACTTCGGTTCGAAGACGGCCATGGCCCTGGGCCGTGACCTTCGCCGGGCCGTGTTCCGGAAAGTCACCAGCTTCTCCGCCAAGGATGTCAACGCATTCGGCGCGCCTACGCTGATCACCCGCGGCACCAATGATGTCCAGCAAGTGCAGATGCTGGTGCTGATGGGCCTGAACTTCATGGTGGCCACGCCCATCATGTGCATCGGCGGCATCATCATGGCGTTGCGTGAGGACATCAACCTGTCCTGGCTGGTCTGGGTTTCCGTGCCGCTGCTGACCGTGGTGGTGGGGTACCTGGTGGTCCGGCTCATGCCGCTGTTCAGGTCGATGCAGAAGAAGATCGACCGCATCAACGCGGTGCTCCGCGAACAGATCATTGGCATCAGGGTGGTCCGGGCGTTCGTCCGGGAACCGTACGAGACCGGCCGTTTCGGCGAAGCCAACAAGGAGCTCACCGATGTTTCGCTGAAGATCGGTGCCCTGTTCGTCCTCATGTTCCCCGCCATCAGCATGATCCTGCACCTGTCCACGGCCGCGGTGCTGTGGTTCGGCGGCCAGCGGGTCGACTCGGGCGACATGCAGGTGGGCGCCCTGACGGCGTTCCTCCAGTACCTGCTCCAGATCCTGGTGGCCGTCATGATGGGCACGTTCATGGCCATGATGATCCCGCGCGCCTCCGTCTGTGCGGACCGCATCGGTGAGGTGCTCGACGTCGAACCCTCCATCCACGATCCCGAACGCCCGGTGGCCCCCTCGGAGCTCAGCGGCGTGGTGGAATACCGCAACGTCACCTTCGCCTATCCGGGCGCCGAGTCCCCGGTGTTGAGCAACATCAGCTTCACCGCACGGCCGGGCCAGACCGTCGCCATCATCGGTTCCACCGGCGCGGGCAAGACCAGCCTGCTCTCGCTGCTGCCACGGCTCTACGACGCCGCGGAGGGCGAAGTCCTCCTGGACGGTGTCCCCGTTAACAGCCTTGACCACGCCGAGATCACCAAGCGCGTTGCGCTGGTGCCCCAACGTCCCTACCTCTTCTCCGGCACCATCGAGCACAACCTGCGGTTCGGCAAGACCGATGCCACGGACCAGGAACTGTGGGAAGCGCTGCGGGTGGCGCAGGGAGAATCGTTCGTCCGGGACAAGTCCAAGGCGCTCGAATCCCGGATCTCCCAGGGCGGCACAAACGTCTCCGGCGGGCAGCGCCAGCGGCTCTGCATCGCCAGGGCCCTGGTGACCAAACCCCGTGTCTACCTGTTCGACGACTCGTTCTCGGCGCTGGACGTTGCCACCGATGCCCGCCTCCGTGCGGCCCTCAAGGACACGACCGCCGACGCGACGGTCATCATCGTGGCCCAGCGCGTTTCCACCATCACCGAGGCGGACCAGATCCTGGTGCTGGACAACGGCCGGATCGTGGACCGCGGAACGCACGAGGAACTCCTGGAAACCTCACCCACTTACCAGGAAATTGTTGAATCGCAGCTGAGCGTGGAGGAAATGGCATGAGCCCCCGCAAGAAGGACCCGACGAACACCGGGCAAGACGCCGGGGCACCCGCACGGGACGCCGGTAGCTCCGCTGAAACCGCTGTGGTGGAGGACGACGACTTCTACGAGGAGGAGTTCACGCCCTCCGAAGCCGACGGCGACATGTTCGGCGGCATGCCCGCCAAGAAGGCCCAGCACTTCTGGCCGTCAGCCAAGCGGCTGATGGGCCTGCTGAAGCCCGAAACCCTGGGCATCTGCGTGGTGGTGGCCATGGTGGTGGTGGCCGTGGTGCTGAACGTCATCGCGCCCAAAATCCTCGGCCAGGCCATGGACGTTATTTTCGGTGGTGTGGTGGGCAAGCAACTGCCGGCCGGCGTAAGCAAGGACCAGTTCGTGGAGGGGCTGCGCCAACAGGGCCAGGACAACTTCGCGGACATGGTCTCCCGGATGGAACTGGTGCCCGGTACCGGCATCGACTTCAATAAGCTGACCATGCTGATCGCCGTGGTCCTGCTGATGTACTTTGTGTCCAACATCTTCCTGTGGCTGCAGGGCTACGTCCTGAACCGCATCGTGATGAAGGTGATCCGCAAGCTCCGTGACGACACCGAAAAGAAGCTCAACCGCCTCCCGCTGAACTACTTCGACACCCGCCAGCGCGGCGACGTGCTCTCCAGGGTGACCAACGACGTCGACAACATCCAGCAGGCGCTCCAGCAGGCTTTCGCGCAGCTGATCAACTCCCTCCTGACAGTGGTGGGCATCGTCATCATGATGTTCATCGTCTCCTGGCAGCTGGCCCTGATCGCCCTGGTGGCCCTGCCGCTCTCGGGCGTCGCCGCAGGCCTTATCGGCGTGCGGAGCCAGAAGCTCTTTGCGGCGCAGTGGAAGAACACCGGCACGCTGAACGGGCAGATCGAGGAATCCTTCTCCGGCCATGACCTCGTCCGGGTCTTCGGCCGCGAGGCGGACATGCTTGAGCGGTTCGACGAGCGCAACGAAGCCCTGTACAAGGCCAGCTTCGGCGCGCAGTTCGTCTCCGGCATCATCTTCCCGGTGATGCAGTTCGTGTCCTACCTCAGCTACGTGGGCATCGCCGTCGTGGGCGGCCTGCGCGTAGCCTCCGGTTCCATGTCGCTTGGTGACGCCACGGCCTTCATCCAGTACTCCCGCGAATTCACCCAGCCGCTGGGCCAGATGGCGGGCATGGCCAACATGCTCCAGTCAGGCGTGGCCTCAGCCGAGCGGGTGTTCGAGTTCCTCGACGCCGACGAGCAGGACCCGGAGACCGCTACGGAGCACCTGCCGGCCAGGACCGACGGCCACGTGGAATTCCGGGATGTCACCTTCAGCTACACCGAAGACCGGCAGCTCATCGAAAATCTGTCCTTCACAGCAGAGCCGGGGAACACCGTGGCCACCGTGGGGCCAACCGGCGCCGGAAAGACCACGCTGGTGAACCTGGTGATGCGCTTCTACGAGCTCAACTCCGGCTCCATCACCCTGGACGGCGTTGACGTGACGCACCTCAGCCGGTCTGAACTCCGCTCCAAGGTGGGCATGGTGCTGCAGGACGCGTGGCTGTTCGGCGGATCCATCTACGACAACATCCGTTACGGCAACCTGGACGCCACCGAAGAGCAGGTCATGGCCGCCGCCAAGGCCACGTTCGTGGACCGCTTTGTCCGCGCCCTGCCCGAGGGCTACAACACGGTGATCGACGAGGAAGGCAACAACGTCAGCGCCGGTGAAAAGCAGCTGATCACCATTGCCCGGGCTTTTGTGGCCAACCCGTCGCTGCTGATCCTCGACGAAGCAACCAGCTCGGTGGACACCCGCACTGAGCTGCTGGTGCAGAAAGCCATGGCCGCGCTCCGGTCAGACCGCACCAGCTTCGTGATTGCGCACCGGCTCTCCACCATCCGCGACGCCGACACCATCCTGGTGATGGAGAACGGCAAGATCGTGGAACAGGGCAACCACAAGGTCCTGCTTGCGGCCGGAGGCGCCTACCACCGCCTGTACATGTCCCAGTTCGCCGGGGCCGACGCCGGTGACGTGCCAGTGGACGATTCGACGGCGGTGCACAGCTGAGCGGGCACGACGGGAACGGCGGGCAGCGGATCGAGGTCCCCGTTCCCATGCGCTGGGGCGACATGGACGCCTACGGACACATCAACAACGTACAGATCGTCCGCATGCTCGAGGAAGCCCGGATCGGCGCCTTCGGTCCGCCGCGGGGCGCTGGCCTGCCCGGCGTTGAGCCGCAGGTTTCGCTGTTCAACGATGTCCCGGACGGCATCATGGCGCTGGTGGTGGACCACAAGATCCGCTACGTAAGGACCCTGGAATACCGCAACGTCCCGGCCGTGGTGCAGGTATGGATCGGTGCCGTCAAGGGTGCCAGCTTCGACATCCATTACCTGGTCCAGGATCCCGTCACAGGGGAGGACTGCGTCAAGGCGAGCAGCCACCTTGCTTTCGTGGACGAGGCCACCGGCCGAGTGCAGCGGCTCACGCCGGAACAGAAGGCACGCATGGCGCCGTACCGGCACTAAGCCTCTGGGCGGGACCGCACGGGGCACACTGGACTGGAACCACACCACACCACAGCGAAAGGAAGCCAGATGGGCAAGAACAAGACCCGCGTCGCCAGGAAGAAAAAGACCTGGAAGGAGATGTCGCCGTCCTCCAAGGCCGGCACGATCATCGTGGCCATCGTCCAGCTCTCGTTACTGGTTGCGGCGCAGCGGGATATCTCGAAGCGGCCGGCGGCACTGATCAACGGACCAAAGGGCGCCTGGCGTGCGGCATCCTTCATCAACTTCGTCGGACCCATGGGCTACTTCATCTTCGGGCGAAAGCGGTCCGCTCCGCGCACGTAAGTCTTCCGGGCTAACCGTCAGGAGCCGTCCGGCGAAAGCCGGACGGATCCTGACCGGGCGGCCAAGCGGCTTTGAGCAGGCGTCCAGTTAGACCCTGTAAATTTGAAGTTATGACCCCCGCCTCCACTGCTGCCATGACCCGCGCCCTCGGCATCTCGAAGGAGATCGAGGACGCGGCATGGTTTGTCCTGGGCCCGGGGCTGCAGGGCAAACCATCGGCCCTGGACGGGCGGACACTGACCTGGACCTCCGAGGCCGCAGCGGAACTGCTGGACCGCCTGGAACGGGGCACGCCGGATCCCAAAGCGCCCATGATGACCAATCTCCGGCAGAACCTCGACGGCGCGTCCCGCGAAGCCAAGCAGCTGGCCGCCGAGCTCCTGTTCCTGCAGTCCCTGCCGCTTGCGCATGAGGTGAAGTCGCTCAAGGTCAAGCGGGCCCGCGTCGCAGAGGCCGCCTCCTGGCTTGAGCCGCCGCTGGAACTGCCTGAAGAGCTGTACCAGGGCATGACGGACCACGGCGTGATCCGGGACCGCACGGCCGAGTTCAACTGGACTATCTGGGACCACCTCCGGTGGCTGTGCCGCTTCGTGCAGCATGTGGACGAGCAACCGCCCACCACCATCACGGCGGCCCTGCTGGACCCGTTGAAGTTCCACGCCCTGGCCGCCGGCACGCCGGGGGACCAGCCCGCCATCCGCCGCAGCATCGAGTTTCTGGCGTGGCCCAGCTACTTCGAACCCGTGGTGGCGGACGTGGAGCGGCAGGAAATCCGGGATGCCTTCGCCTCACTGGTGGGCGGCGCCAAGGGGGATTCGGAAGACGACATCACCGCGGACATCCACCGCATCCGCCTGCACCTCGATGAGCAGGCCGGCCAGCGTATCGACTGGTACGCCCGCCAGCTCGTCAGCCAGTGGCGCAAGGTGGGCGACCCCGGCCGCCGCGCGTGGCTGCTCCGGACCCATCACGACAACGCGGAGCTGCTCACCGCCTGGCGGGGCGAGGAAAAGGTGACGCTCGACGTCGAACACCTCCGCCTGCTGGAACCCGGCGTCACCGCCGGACTGGTCCAGCATGCCGTCGACGAGGACTACAAGCACCTTGGCTACGTGGAGCGCGAGGACACCAAGACCGCCGTCTTTGCCTTCCTCACCGTCATGAAGCCCGGCGACCTGGTCCTGTACCAGCACGCCGGCACGGTCCGGCTGGGCGGCGTGCTGGGCGAACCCGAGTACAACGATGACAACCGGCGGCTGCGCCGGAAGGTGCGCTGGTTCGACGAGGGCCACGCCACCACCAGCCTGCCCCGGCACGTCCAGCGGCAGCTGGCCACCCCCGGCATCGTGGTGGACGCAACCCGCGTGGTGCAGGCGCTTCAGGCCCTCCTGCCGGCCGAAGCGGAGGCGGAGCCCGACGCCGAAACGGAAGCCGCCGCCGTCGTGGAACCTGCGCAGGAGGGCTTCCGCCCGCTGACGCCGGAGTTCGCAGGGTCCCTGCACATGGACCTCGAACCCCTGCAGGAAATAGCGGACCTGCTGGAGGAGAACCGCCAGCTGGTCCTGTACGGCCCGCCCGGCACCGGCAAGACCTATCTGGCCAAGCACCTCGCCGCGGAGCTGGCGGACGACACCACTGACGAACGCGTCAAGCTGGTCCAGTTCCACCCTTCCTACGCCTACGAGGACTTTTTTGAGGGGTACCGGCCGGACAAGACGGACGAAGGCCAGGTCTCCTTCAAGCTTGTTGCCGGTCCGCTGCGCCGCCTCGCCGAGGAAGCCGCCAAGCCCGGCAACGAGAAAAAGCCGTACTTCCTGATCATCGACGAAATGAACCGCGCCAACCTGGCCAAGGTGTTCGGGGAGCTCTACTTCCTGCTCGAATACCGCGACGACCGGATCTACCTGCAGTACAGCCCCAACGAGCCGTTCACGCTGCCGGACAACCTGTACATCATCGGCACCATGAACACTGCGGACCGGTCCATCGCCATGATGGATGCGGCCATCCGCCGGCGCTTCTCGTTCATCGAGCTGCATCCGCAAACCGAGCCGGTCAAGGGCTCGCTGCTGCGCTTCCTGGAGGCCCGCGGGCTGGACACCACGCCGGCGCTGCTGCTGGATGCACTCAACGATGCCATCGACGAATGGGACCGGGACCTGATGATCGGCCCGTCCTACTTCATGAAGCCCGCGGCGCAGACACCGGCCGGGCTGCGGCGGATCTGGAAGTACGAACTCATGCCGCTGCTGGAGGAGCACTATCACGGCCAGCTGACCCGCGCGCAGCTGGAGGAACGGTTCGGGCTGGAGCAACTGCTGGGACGCCTTGCGCTCCGCTGACCCCGCCAGGGCCTTTACCCCGGGGGGCATCGCCGGCGCGCGCGGCCCCGGAGGTGCAGCGCGGCACCTGGTGTTGGACGAGCTGTCCCGCGGGATTGTGGAGCGGCTGGATCCTGCCAGTGCCTCATTCCTCAATTCGAGCGGCTTGGCCAAGGCCTCGCCCATGGGAATGGGGCTGTACCGCATCGAGCCGGTGGGCAAAGTGGGCTCGGTGCGCACGGCCTCGGTCCAGCTGGACGTCAGGCCCAAGGACCGGTTGGGCCTTGGCCGGTTGCTGTTCCTCCTGAGTTACGCGGGGGAGCAGGGCTTCCGGCCGGACTCGGTGGCCGCCTTTGAGGAGCGGGAGCTGTGGAGTGCGCTTGCCGAGTCCTTGGCGCAGCTGGCCGAACGGGCGCTGGGACGTGGCGTCCTGCAGGGCTACCGCACCGTGGACGAATCCCTCCGCACGGTCAAGGGACGCATCCGCATCTCTGACCAGATTTCCCGCCGGCCGGGCATGCTGGTCCCGCTGGAGGTCTCCTACGACGAATTCACCGAGGACATTGCCGAGAACCGGATCCTGCGGGCGGCCCTGGAACGCACGGGCCAGGTGCCGCGGGTCCGGCCCGAGGTGCTGAGCCGGCTGCGCCTGCTGAAGGGAAAGCTCGACGGCGTCACCCGGCTCCCGTCGGGCGCGCCGCTGCCGCCGTGGAAGCCCAGCAGGATGAACCTCCGGTACCACGGGGTGCTTCGGCTGGCCGAGCTCATCCTGCGCAACGCGTCGGCAGAGGCGGGGCCGGGACGGCAGCAGACGGCCGCGTTCGTAGTGGACATGGCAAGGGTTTTCGAGGACTTCGTAGGCACCGCCCTGCGGGAGGCGATGGCCACGTACCCCGGGGAACTGCGGCTCCGGTACAACGCGCTGTTGAGTGAAGCCGTACGGGACTCCGACCGCCTCACCGTGCAGCCGGACGCCGTGCACATGCTCGGTGGCCGTCCCGTGGTGGCCTACAACGCCAAGTACAGGGCCGCCACGGACTCCGGCGCCTCCCTCACTGCCGACCACTTCCAGATGCTGGCCCACTGCACGGCGTTGGCGGTGCCAACAGCATGGCTGGTCTACGCCGGCTCCGGTGACATCAAGCTCCGCAGGATCCTGAACACGGATATCGACATCGTGGAGTTTCCGCTGGACCTCTCCCTGCCGCCCGCAGAGATCCTGGCCGCGGTCCAGGACCTGGCCCGGCAGTCCTGGGGCGAAGTGGTCCGGCAGGCGCGTGCCGGCGGGCCCTAAACTGGCACGCGGAACGTGAACGTGGTGCCCTTGCCCAGCGTGCTGTCCACCGCGATGCTGCCGCCGTGGGCTTCGACGATGGCCTTGCTGATGGGCAGGCCCAGCCCCACGCCCGGGATGGCGGTCCGGCGGACGCTGCTGGTGCGGAAGAACTTGGCGAATACTTCGGAGGCGTCTTCGGGGGTCATCCCCATGCCGGTGTCCGTAACGCGGCATTCGAGGTGGCCATCGTCCCGGGCCAGGCTGACCAGGACGTTGCCGCCGTCGGGGGAGTACTTGATGGCGTTGGACACCAGGTTGTCCAGGACCTGGGAAATCCTGGCTCCGTCCACGTGCGCCTCGAGCTGATCCGGCGTCTCGGCCGCCAGCACCACGCCGGAGGCCGTGGCCCTCGGCACTGCGGAGGACACGCTGGCCCGCACCAGTTCTGCAACGTCCACGGTGTGCGGGGTGACGATGAGCTGCCCGTTGCGGCTGGAGAGCAGGTCTGACACCAGGGTCAGCAGGCGCTCGGAGTTGCGGCGGATGATTTCGAGCATCTCCGCCTGGGATTCCTCGGGCTCGTCGGCCAGCAGGATTTCCACGTACCCGAGGATGGACGTCAGCGGTGTGCGGAACTCGTGGGAAACACTGGAGACGAAGTCGTCCTTCGCAGCCAGGGCGTTCACCAGGTCCGTCACGTCGCTGAAGGCGATGACCGAGCCGGCGAACTTCCCGTCGCTGTCCTTCATGGCCCTGGCAGTGGTGACGAAGGCGCGCTGGTCTCTGCCGTCGCCCAGCCACACCAGGTAGTCCGTGAAGGTTTCGCCCAGCACGGCGCGGCGGACGGGGCGGTCCTCCACCGGGATGAGGGTCTTCCTGTCCGGACCGAACACCAGCAGCTGGGACTCGTTGGGGTCCGGGTTGGCCTTGGGGCTGGCCAGCAGGTGGTTGGCCCGCTGCTTCTTGTTCATCAGGACGTCGTGACCGTCCGCGTCCACCGCCAGCACGCCCAGGTGGACGGTATCCAGGACGGTGTTCAGCAGGGACTCCTGCCGCTGGCTGGTGCGGAGGTTGGCCTGGAGCTGGGCGTCCTTCTCCTCGAGTTCGCGTTGCTGGCGCATCATGCTGAGCGTGAGGACGCTGACCGAGATCCCGATGCCGAGCATCATGACCGGCAGCAGCAGGGACCGGGTGAGGTCCTGGGCCGTGACATTCCCCTTCAGGAGCAGCGGAACCCAGATGATGGCCAGCGGTGCAAGGAAGGACAACCACAGGGCGGCCTTGGGATAGTACCCGGAGGCACACAGCCAGATGACCGGGAAGACAGCCAGCAGGCTGATGCCGGTGAGGCTGTCCTGCCCGCCCTCCCGGCCCACCGCGATGGACACGAAGTCCAGCAGGGGAATGATCAGGAAGCTCGTGAAGGGAAGCCGCTCCCACGGAACGACGTAGCACAGACCCATCAGGACGAGCTGTGAAATGACGAAGGAAGCGAAGAGCGGATTGCCCATTGTTCCGGGGAAGAAGGCCCACACCAGGAACATCGTCAGCAGCGTGGTGATGAACAGCGGCATCTGGCTCATGGCCACCCGATCCCGCAGTCTGTACTCGTGGAACTGGCGCCGGAAAAAGCGCAGCCCTCCCGACGACCATGCCACCGGGTTAGCCATTGACCTGGGACATTCGGGCGGGCGCGTGCGAGACCATACCAGCAGGATATCCGCAGCCAGCTATACTTCTGACGTTGGCTGCTGAGGGGGCTCTATGAGTGATGCACGTGTGGGACTTGTCATCGAGGATGACCAGGACATCCGGGAACTGGTTCGCACGGTGCTGACCCAAGCCGGATTTGATGTAACAGTAGCCAGCAGTGGCGCAGAAGGCGTCCTGGTGGCCAAAACCATCAGCCCTGATGTCATCACCCTGGACCTGGGCTTGCCGGACATCGACGGATTCGAGGTTTCCCGGCAGATCCGCGAATTTTCCGACGCCTACATCGTGATGCTCACGGCGCGCACGGAAGAACTGGACACCCTCATCGGGCTGGAATCCGGCGCGGACGACTACCTCACCAAGCCTTTCCGGCCGCGCGAGCTCCGGGCCAGGGTGGCGGCCATGATGCGGCGCCCTCGATCCGCCTCCGAACCCGCAGACACTCCCGCCGAGATCCCGGCAGAGGCCGGCGGCCACCCGGAGCGGGGCAACTACAGCCACAACGGGCTCGAGCTCAGCTACGCCTCCCGGACCGTGCTGGTGGACGGCACGGAAATGAATCTGACCCGTACGGAATTCGAACTCCTGCACGCGCTCCTGGAAGCCGGGCGGACTGTCCGGACCAAGTCGGACCTGGTGCGCCGGCTGCGGGACGAAGACTACGACGTCGGGAGTTACATCAGCGAGGCGGACGAGCGGTCCGTCGAGGTGCACATGGGCAACCTGCGGAAAAAGCTGGGCGACTCGCCGCAGCAGCCGCGCTGGCTGCAGACCGTCCGCGGCGTGGGTTACAGGCTGGCGCCCATCGCGCACTGAGCCTGCAGCCGGTGCGTGGTCTGGCGGCCGCACTGGTTGATGTTGCGAAGGAACGCGACGGCCAGTTGGGGAAGTACGACGGCGGCGTCCGCGGTGTGTACCCCGGCGCGGATTTCGCTTTCCAGATTCGTGGCCAATCCCGCAAGCCGTTCCGCGCCCACCATCTGGCTGGAGGTTTTCAGGCTCAGGACAGCGTCCACGGAACCGTCCAGGTCGCCTGTGGTCAGGGCCAGCCGGAGCTTGCTGAGCCGCCGGGGCAGGCACTCGATGAAGTTCCCCACAAACACCTTGCTGTAGCCCTCGTTTTCTTCAAGTTCTTCCCGGAGACGGTCCAGCACTGACTGGTCCACCAGCGGCAGGGGAGCGTCGTCCGAGGGGCTCACGGGGTTCCTTTCAGCTGACGTTCCAGTCCGGCAGCGCATCATCGGGTTGGGGCGGGCGTGCAGTTTCAGGTTAGGACCGGGGCCAGGGGGCGGCACCGTTTCGGGGAAGAATTGTGGGTTTCTTGATGACGCTGCGGCTTCCACACCCAGTACTTGAGCCAGTGCTTACCGCACTCATACCCTGCGCCCGTGGCCGCCCGGCAGCACACATTGCGTTCAGTCCGGCGTCCGCGCCGGGGCCCGCAGTGACAGTGGCCGGTACCGGGTTCAAGGCCGCGACCACCGGCCAGCAACACTTTCCTCCGGTTTTAGAGATTGACTCAGGTCCGCTGCTGGGTTTCAAGGAACCGCACCAGCTGTGTTTCGAGTGCGGAGCTGTCCTTGAGTTCGCACTCCCAGATGGTGAGGACCTCCCACCCGGCGTCCTCGAGCTTGCGGCGCTGCGCGGCGTCACGTTCCCTGGTGCGGGTGCGCTTCTCGGCCCAGAAGCCCGCGTTGGCCTGGGGGGGCATGCTGGCCAACGCGGCAGTGGTGGAAGTGCCAGAAACAGCCGTTGACGAAGATGACTTTGTGGCGGCTGGCGAACACAAGGTCCGGGTTGCCTGGCAGCTTGCCCCCGCGTGCGGCGCCATGGAGCCGGTAACGGTAGCCCTTCGCGTGCAGGAGCCTGCGCACCAGGAGTTCGGGCTTGGTGTTCTTGCCCCGGATGCGGGACATGTTCCAGCTGCGTTGCTCGGGAGTGAGCCTGTCCGCCATGCTTCCAGTCTAGGAGCGCCTAGATCTCCCGTTCGGGCTGCTCTCCGAAGTTAAAGTGCCGGCCGCTGACGGAGCTGGGATCGATCTCCACATAGAAGTCCTTGAGCGTGGGAACCCACGTCTTCAGTCCCAGCGCCTCAACCGGTTCCAGCTCCGCCGAGTTGCTCAGCACGCGTGCACTGCCGCGAAGGACCACGGACCACGCCTGGTCCGAGAGGATGCCGTCCGTTTCGAAGAGCACTTTGGAGTTGATGGTCAGCTGCGCCAGTTTATTGCCCGGCGCGGTCCTCAGGTAGATCTTCCGGTCCGCAGTGACGTAGTTGACCGGGAAAATGTCCGGTTCACCCGCAACGGAAACCACCAGCCTGCCGTGCTTGGTACCCTCCAGGAGTTCCCAGGACTGCTCGTCGGTGAGTTCGAGAACGGGTTGCCCATCTGCGTGTTCAAACATCATGCAGCCATTCTTCTACTGCTTGTAGAAAAGCGCTAGGGGGCGGTGGCTGAATTTTCACGGCTCACTGGCAGGGTAGGTGGTGACCCCATGACGCGAGCAGGCAGCCCACCAGCCCAGCGGGGTGACCTGGACCTTCAGGCGGCGCGCGCAATGGGCGCAGAACCGCGGCGGTTCCAGGTGCAGCCTCGACGCGCACCGCAGGTGGGCGGACGACGGCGGAAGCGTCCCGCCGTCGTCCGCGTCCTTTCTGCGGTGGCTGGCGTCGCCCGGGCTGCCTTCGCGGGCGTTCTCTTCGCGGGGCTGGCCGCAGTGGCCGCAGTACGGGCCCGCAGCATTGGGGGAGGCACCGGCCGGGAACGGGCTCACAGGGTCTTCTGCAGTTCCCTGATGGGCATGTTGAGGTCCACCAGGAGGTTGAGGTCGGCGGTGGCGGGGCGGCCCAGGGTGGTGAGGTAGTTGCCCACAATGACCGCGTTGATGCCGCCCAGGAGCCCTTCGCGGGTGCCGAGGTCGCCAAGCGTGAGCTCGCGTCCGCCGGCGTAGCGGAGGACCGTTTTGGGCATGGCCAGGCGGAAGGCGGCGATGGCCCGGAGGGCATCCTTGCCGTCCATGATGCCCTGGTTTTCGAGCGGTGTTCCCGGCCGGGGGTTGAGGAAGTTCAGCGGCACTTCGTGCGGTTCCAGCGCAGCAAGCTGGGCGGCGAGTTCTGCCCGCTGCCCGAGTGATTCGCCCATTCCCAGGAGCGCCCCGCAGCACAGTTCCATGCCGGCAGCCTTCACCATGGCGCACGTCCCGAGCCGTTCCTCATAGGTGTGCGTCGTTACCACCTGCGGGAAGAAGCTGCGGGCGGTTTCGAGGTTGTGGTTGTAGCGGTGGACGCCCCAGCCGGCGAGCTGGTCCACCTGCCTTTGGGTGAGCATGCCAAGGGAGCACGCAATGTTGATGTCCACTTCCTCGTTGATCCGGTCGATGGCGAACTTGACCTGGTTCATCAGCTTGATGTCCGGGCCCCGCACGGCTGCCACAATGCAGAACTCCGTAGCACCGGTTGCCGCAGTTTCCTTGGCGGCTTTGACCAGTTCCGGGATGTCCAGCCAGACGCCGCGGACGGGGCTGTCAAAGAGTCCGGACTGGCTGCAGAAGTGGCAGTCTTCGGGGCAGCCGCCCGTCTTAATGGAGACGATGCCTTCAACCTCCACGTCCTCGCCGCAATGCCGGAGGCGGACCCGGTGCGCCAGCTCCAAAGCCTGGGGGAGTGCTTCGTCCGGGAGGGTGAGGACCTCCACCAGCTGGTCTTCGGTGAGGCCCATGCCCCGCTCCAGGACCTGGGCGCGGGCCGTCTCCAGGATGGGCCAATTGTGGACGGTGGCAGTCATGGGTGGTCCTTTGTCTCGCGGAACGTACCTTTCCGACGCTAGTTCCAGGGGCGCCGGCCGTTTTTGTGGGGTGGCAACAAGTAGCCGGGCCGCCCATTGTTGACTGCTGAAGTCAAGGCTTTACACCGCGGAAACAGGAACGTGATGGGACTGTCTTTTCGGGTGGATAGCGTCTCTCGCAGACCTCGAACTCCGAACGAAAGCGACACACGCCCATGAGCCACGACTCAGAATCCACGCAACTGCTGGAGCCTGCCGCACCGCCCGGCGCCGCCGTCGTCGGCGGATCCACGGCGACTCCGACGGCAGGAAACGCCGCCGCGCTGAACGCCACCAAGGAAAGCCTGGAGGACTACACGCTGCGGTTCGCCCCGCGGTCCTACCGCAAGTGGAGCGCAGGCGTGGTGGCCACGAGCGCGCTGGGCGGCATCGCCTACCTGGCGGACTTCTCCATCGGCGCGAACATCGGGATTTCCTATGGCACGGTGAACGCGATCTTCGGCATCCTGGTGGCCGCCGTCATCATCTTCGCCACCGGCTTCCCGCTGGCCTATTACGCGGCCCGCTACAACATCGACCTGGACCTGATCACCCGCGGCTCCGGCTTCGGCTACTACGGATCCGTGGTCACCAACGTCATCTTTGCCACGTTCACGTTCATCTTCTTCGCGCTGGAGGGCTCCATCATGGCCCAGGGGCTGGAGCTGGGCCTGGGGATTCCGCAGTGGCTGGGGTACGCGGCGTCCACCGTGATCATCATTCCGCTGGTGATCTACGGGATGAACACCCTGGCCAAGTTGCAGGTGTGGACCACCCCGCTCTGGCTGCTCCTGATGGTGGTTCCGGTGGGGTACCTGCTGGTTTCGCATCCGGAGAGCATCGACAGCTTCTTTGCATACACCGGCGAGTCCGGCGACGGCGGTCCGAACCTGGCCTCCGTGATGCTGGCCGCCGGCGTATGCCTGTCGCTGATGGCGCAGATCGCCGAGCAGATCGACTACCTCCGGTTCATGCCGCCGCGCACCGATGCCAACCGGAGCGCCTGGTGGAGGGCCGTGATCCTGGCCGGACCCGGCTGGGTCATTTTCGGGGCCATCAAACAGATCGTGGGCCTCTTCATCGCCATCTACCTCATCGCCACGCTGGACCCCGCGGCGTCTGCCACGGCCAACGAGCCCGTGCACCAGTTCCTGGGCGTGTACCAGGAGATGATGCCGGCATGGCTGGCGATGACCCTGGCCGTGGTGCTGGTGGTCATTTCGCAGATCAAAATCAACGTCACCAACGCCTACTCCGGCTCGCTGGCGTGGACCAACAGCTTTACCCGCATCACCAAGACCTACCCCGGCCGGATGGTGTTCGTAGTGGTGAACCTGCTCATCGCCCTGGTTCTCATGGAAGCCAACATGTTCGACTTCCTCAACACCATCCTCGGCTTCTACGCCAACTGCGCCATGGCGTGGGTGGTCACGGTTGCCTCCGATATCGCCATCAACAAGTACCTGCTCAAGATCTCCCCGAAGGTGCCCGAGTTCCGCCGCGGCATGCTCTACGCCGTGAACCCGGTGGGGTTTGTATCGATGCTGGTGTCCGCGGGCGTTTCCATCGCTGTGTTCTTCGGTGCATTTGGGTCCGGCATCCAGCCGTATTCGCCGATCTTCGCTGTCGGCCTGGCGCTGGTGCTGCCGCCGGCGCTCGCGGTCCTGACCCGCGGCCGGTACTACCTCCGCCGCACGGACGACGGCATCGACCTGCCCATGTTCGACGCCGACGGCAACCCCAGCGACGCGAAACTCACCTGCCACGTGACGGGGCTGGAGTTCGAGCGTCCGGACATGGTGCGTTCGGCACAGGACGCGCCCGACGGCGGCCCGCAGTACGTTTCCTCGCTCGCCTTGTCCACGGACAAGACCGGGGAGTTGGTGCTTCCGGCGCAGAAGTAGCCGTTCTGGAGCTCTGTGGCTGGAGCTGTTGCAGTGGGGGAAGCCGGTGCCTGGGGGCGCCGGCTTTTTCCATGTGACTTCCGCGCGGCCTGGAGGGGTGGTAAAACCTGAGTCGGAAGCCTGTGGATAACTCTTATCGCCAAGATGTGACCTGGGCTACCCTAGAATCACTGTCCGGAGCTAGCCGTCTTGAAACTACTGGGGGAACAGCGGCCCATGACCTCGCGCAACGTTCGTACGTCCTTTGGCCTTCGGTCCGGTGCGGCTGTTATTGCGGTTGCCGGAACGCTTCTGGTGGCTGGCTGCTCCGGCGGAGCACCTGCGGATCCGGGGACCGGTTCGCCAACGCCCTCCCAGTCGGCGTCTCCGAGCGCCTCGCCCACTCCTACTCTCACTCCCAGCGCCGTCTACAAGCCCGCCGACGCATCCGGGCCCGCCCAGAACGTCCCTGTTCCGGTGCTGCCGGAAGTGGCGAAAACGGAGACTAAGGAAGGTGCAGAAGCTTTCACAAAATACTGGTTCGAGGTCTTGGACTATTCGTATCAAACAGGTGATGTCTCCAACCTGCAGAAGATAACTTCCCCGAACTGTGATTACTGCTCGAAGTTGACCGATTCTGTAACGACGAACTATCAAGGTGGCCGCTGGCTTGCAGGTGGAAAATTCACTACGCCGGCCGTCTCGACAACGTTCGAAAAAGCGTCGGATGGCAACTTCCAAGTCATTTTGCAGGTGCTTCAGACTCCGATCAATTACTACGAATCTGCTGGCAAAGAGTTCCGAAGTGCTAGCAAGGGTTCCAACACAGGGAACGTTCTACTAGTGACTTTTGAAGGCGGCGCCTGGCACGCGAACGATCTGCACCCCATTCGCTGATGAGTGGAGTTCGGCGGTTGCCTTTCACGACCCTGTTGCTTTTTGTGATCTTCTCAATGCTCGTGCCTGCATCGCCAGGGGTCGCCGATGACGGAGTGGAAGCGGATTTTGGGGAAGTAGGTATTGACGTTGACGGTTGGACTTTGGATCCCGGTACGGGGACCTTTGTTCCACCAGGGCAAAGTGCCGTCAGTTCAGATCCCAACGAGTACAAATACGAACTTCAGTGCCACCTCGGCGGGGGAGATTTCGACACCCCATGCCTGGCCCGCCAATTGGAATGCAAGAACGGCCCGGACGGCGAAGAAGGCATCCCTGTCATGTGGCTTTCCCGTCCCCGTGGCGTTCCGGGAGCCGTGTGGGCGCCACATTCCGGCCCCACCTGCCTTTACGATGCCAGGCCTGAGGACCTGCTGCCACGGATCGCGGCGGACATCCAGCGGGAGTTCCAAAACCTGCCAGTGAGCGCCGGATCGGTCACCGCCCAGCCGAGTCCCCACACGCTCCGCGGGGCTGAAACCAACTTCTACGCGGAGTCCGTGGAGCAGCAGTTCGACATCACGATGTTCGGCCAGCAAGTCCACGTGGTCGCCACCCCGGTGCAATACACGTGGAACTACGGCGACGGCACTGTGTTCGGCCCGCAACCCTCAATGGGCGGACCGCTGCCGCAGGACCGGTGGGGTGAAAAGACGCGGACCAGCCACGCCTACGGGGCCACCGGTGATTTCCAGGTAGTGCTGACTACGTCGTTCCAGGGAACTTACTCCGTCAATAACGGCCCCGCCTTGCCGATTCCCGGCCAAGGTCAGTTCAGCGCCCCGCCGCAGACCATCAGCGTCTGGCGGTCCCTCACCCGGAACTACGCGGACGACTGCAACACCAACTCACAAGGACAAGGCTGCCCCGGCACGGCCCGCTGAACCACAGTCCAGTCAGTGCCGAAATCGCCCCGTTCCGCAGCGGCGGGGGACAGTTGTCCTGTGATTCACCTCGCATCCGGAATAGTTGCATGCGCTTCTTAGTTGGCAGAAGTAGTAAGCCTTCAGCCCCCGAAAGGAACGCGCATGCTGTTTTCCACCCTCACCCTCGGTGAACTTGAGCTCCCCAACCGTCTGGTCATGGCGCCACTGACGCGCGTCCGCTCCGGCGAGGCAGGCGTCCCCGGGCCGCTCGTCGTCGAGCATTACCGCCAGCGCGCCTCGCTCGGCCTGATCGTCAGCGAAGGAACCCACCCGAGCGCCGGTGCACGCTCGTACGCCGGTCAGCCCGGGATCTTCACCCCCGAGCAGGTCGCAGGCTGGAAGAAAGTCACGGACGCAGTTCACGCCGAGGGCGGCCGGATGTTCGCCCAGATCATGCACGGCGGGCGCGTCTCGCACCAGGACATCACGGGTGGGGCGGAAATCGTAGCGCCGAGCGCCGTTGCCGTGGAAGGAACTGTCCACACGCCGGCAGGCAAGCAGCCTTACCCGGTGCCACGTGCCCTGGACACTGACGAACTGCCTATGGTCATCCAGGAATTCGTCAACGCCTCGCTGAACGCCATTGAGGCCGGATTCGACGGCGTTGAGCTGCACTCCGCCAACGGCTACCTCCTGCACGAGTTCCTGGCCCCGAACTCCAACGTCCGCACTGACAGCTACGGCGGTTCACCCGAAAACCGCGCCCGCTTCGTCATCGAGACTGTGAACGCCGTTGTGGCAGCGGTCGGTGCCAACCGCGTGGGCATCCGCATTTCGCCCGAGCACAACGTCCAGGGCATCGCCGAGACCGACGCGGCAGATGTCCGCGCCACCTACGAAGTGCTCGTGGACAGCATCGCCCCGCTCAACCTCGCCTACCTCAGCGTCCTCCACCACGAGCCCACCGGCCAGCTGGTCCAGGACCTCCGTGCACGATTCGGCGGCCCCTTCCTGGTAAACACCGGTTTCGGCGTGGTGACCACGCGGGAAGAGGCGGTAAGCCTCGTGGCCGACGGCCATGCAGACGCAGTGGTGGTGGGACGGCCCGCCATCGCCAACCCGGACCTCGCGCGGCGCTGGAAGGAAAGCCTGCCGCTCAACGAGCCGGACGCCAGCACGTTCTACAGCACTGGTGCAGAAGGCTACACGGACTACCCCGTGTACCAGGACAGCAACTCGTAGCAGCAGGACGGCCACATGCGATGAGGGCGGCACCCACAATTGGGTGCCGCCCTCATCTGCTGCTGCACGGTGTGCTGTCCCGGCAGCGAAAAACCGGAAGCCATCCGACGACCCCCGGCCTACTCGGATTTTTGGCCCGCCGGACCCCTGTGGAAGCCGGCGGTGATCAGATGCTACTCCAACGATTTGACTTTTACTAGGCCTTCTTCGGCCTCGAAACAAGTTCAGGTTCCCGGGCTACAGAAGAGCCTCGCGGCCCGTTCCTTCCGTCATTACGAGCCTGTCGTCCTGGATGGAGACAAGCACGCTTTTAGGCTTTCCGCTCACCTTCGTGATCGCTTTCAGCCCGCGGTTGGTCACTTCGACGCCGACTTGGGATCCCTTCGCCGGCAGCTCCACGGAGACCTCAGAGGCAATCCCGAGGATGGGATTGGTGGATACATCCACGTCACGCCACACCTGCTTGCCGTTGACCGTCAGGGTGATGTTGGCCTCCTCGAACCCTTCCTGAAACACAATCAGCAGTTCTTTCATGGCGGCCTCTTCCTCGAGCATTAATGGCCTAAGACGGCATATCAACTACAGCACTTCGCGGACGCGAGCGGAATACCCTTACCGGCCGCGCGGCCCGGCGCATGCCCCCGGACGCGCCATCTGAGAAAGCGCGCCGGCGTCTGCTGCCGGTGGAGCCCAACTGGCCGGTAAGGCAAGATGTTCTGGTGACCCAACAGCCGCAAGCCCCTTCCAAGCCCGCAGCACAGCAGCCGGACGACGCCATCTACACACAGATTGCCGAGGAGCTGGGCGTCAAACCCTGGCAGGTGAAAGCTGCCGTCGACCTGCTGGACGGCGGGTCAACGGTCCCGTTTATCGCGCGGTACCGCAAGGAAGCCACCGGAACGCTGGATGACGGCCAGCTCCGCGACCTGGAAGAGCGGCTGCGCTACCTCCGGGAACTTGCCGACCGCCGCCGCGCGGTCCTGGAAGCCATCGAGGCCCAAGGCCAGCTGACACCAGAACTGAAGAAGGCCATCCTGGCAGCGGACACCAAGTCCAGGCTGGAGGACATCTACCTGCCCTTCAAGTCCAAGCGCCGCACCAAGGCACAGATAGCGCGCGAAGCAGGGCTCGAGCCGCTCGCCGACGCACTCGTAAAGCGGCCCGAGCTCGATCCGGAGCGCGAGGCCGCCAAGTACCTCAACCCCGAACACGCCATCGGCGACGCGGCCGGAGCCCTCGCCGGCGCCCGCGCCATCCTCGTAGAGCGCGTCGCCCAGGACCCCGATCTCGCGGCCACGCTCCGCGAGCGACTCTGGACACAGGGCCGCATGGTGTCCCGCGTGAAAAAGGGCAAGGAGGCGGACGGCCAGAAATTCGCGGACTACTTCGACTTCACCCAGGCGCCCGCAGGAATGCCGTCCCATCGCGTGCTCGCCCTGCTGCGGGGGGAGAAAGACGGCGTCCTGGAACTCGACCTCGCCGAGGCGGATCCCGCGGACGACGACGCCCTGGCCGCCTCACGGGCACGATACGAGTCCGCGGTGGCAAGGTTCCTCGGGGTCGCCCACCGCGGCCGGCCCGCCGATGCGTGGCTGATGCAGACCGCCCAGGTTGCTTGGAAATCCCGGGTGCTGGCCAGGCTCACCGCAGACCTGCGGGGCAGGATGTTCGCGGCGGCCGAGGACGAGGCAGTGCGGGTGTTCGCCGCGAACCTCCGGGATGTCCTCCTGGCTGCGCCGGCGGGCAACCGCCCCACACTCGGCCTGGACCCGGGGCTGCGCACCGGCGTGAAGGTGGCGGTGGTGGATGGCACCGGCAAGGTCGTCGCCACAGACACCGTGTATCCCCATGCTCCGGCTCGGAAATGGGATGAAGCGTTGGCGTCGCTGGTGAAACTGGCGCGGCAGCACGCCGTCGAACTCGTGGCCATCGGCAACGGAACCGCATCCAGGGAGACGGACAAGCTTGCCGCCGAGCTGATCAAGCTCCTTCCGGACGTGGACCGGAAGCCGCAGAAGCTGGTGGTTTCCGAAGCCGGAGCCTCCGTGTATTCGGCCTCGGCCCTCGCCGCCGCCGAGCTTCCCGGCATGGACGTTTCGTTGCGTGGCGCCGTGTCTATTGCCCGGCGTTTGCAGGACCCTCTCGCGGAACTCGTGAAGATCGACCCTAAGTCCATAGGTGTGGGCCAGTACCAGCACGACGTCACCGCATCAAAGCTTGACCGGAGCCTGGACGCGGTGGTGGAGGACTGCGTGAACGCCGTCGGCGTGGACGTCAACACCGCTTCACCTGCGCTCCTGAGCCGCGTGGCCGGCGTCGGGCCTCTGCTCAGCGAAAACATCGTGGCGTACCGAAACGAAAACGGCCCATTCGGCAAGCGTTCAGACCTCAAGAAAGTGCCGCGGCTGGGTGCCAAGGCCTTTGAGCAGTGCGCCGGGTTCCTGCGGATCACCGGGGGAGCGGAGCCTCTGGACGCCTCGAGCGTGCACCCGGAGTCCTACGCGGTGGCCCGGAAGATCCTGGTGGCGGCAGGCACGGCGCCGGCGTCGTCGCTGGATCCGCGCGACTTTGTGGACGACGCCTTCGGCCTGCCCACCGTGACGGACATCCTTGCCGAACTCGACAAGCCGGGCCGTGACCCGCGTCCGGCGTTCACCACTGCCGCGTTCTCCGAAGGTATTGAAAAGATTTCCGACCTGAAACCCGGCATGGTTCTCGAGGGTACGGTCACCAACGTGGCCGCCTTCGGCGCGTTCGTGGATGTGGGTGTGCACCAGGACGGCCTGGTCCACGTATCCGCCCTGTCCAACCGCTTCGTGTCCGATCCCCGCGAAGTGGTGAAGTCCGGCCAGGTAGTGCGCGTCAAGGTGCTGGAAGCGGATCCTGACCGGAAGAGGATTTCCCTGACGTTAAGGCTCGACGACGAACCGGGCCCGCGCGGACACGCTCCCCGCGGTACGGGCGCCGGTGGGCAGCGCCCCACGGGTTCGTCTGGAGGTGGCGCCAAAGCGCGGGATTCCCGCAGGGGCGGTCCGGGTGCCGCTCCGCAGGGTGAACGGAATGCCCGCGGAGGCCAGGGTGGCAAGAACGCGGAAGGTCGAACCCCGGGTGCCACCGGCGGCCGCTCCGCCGGACGCGGTGCTGCTCCGCAGGCTGCGCCCGCGAACACTGCCATGGCCGAGGCGCTGCGCCGGGCCGGGCTGGGGAAGTAGGGGGGGCTCACGGGGCTGCTGGACCGGGCCGGTGGAACGGTGGGGTTTCGGGCGGGGCAGCTTTCTGCAAGGGTGGGGCCATGACCTTTTTCCTGGAGTACACGATCCCGGCCGCATCCAGCGACGACGAGTTTGAGTTTCCCCACGATGAGATCAATTCCGGCACCACTATTCCGCTGGCCCAGACCGGCGCCGGGGTGGTCCATTCCTCGGAACTTCCCGCACGCACCAGCATCGTGGGAGCCACGGTCCCCGAGGCGAAACTTGAAGCTGAGCAACTGATCTCGCACAGCCGCGCCTCGGAAGCCGCCCTGTACTTTGATCCCTCTGAGTCGCTCGGGACTGGCGTTGGCACGCTCGTTGCCACCTTCACCGACAGCAAGGGCTGGCGGGACACCCCCGGGCAGGATCCGCAGGGGAGCACGTTCTAGCGGTTCATCCCGGACGCCGGCTCCCCAGCAGGCGCGGCTTGCCGAACCTTGTCTGCACCCCGGGTGAGTACAGGACGGACTCCGGCGGTCCTTCCGCCATAATCCCCGCAGACTCAACCAGACTGTCCGCGAGCGTATGGACATCTGCCTCAAAAAGGGGCCAGGGGCTGTGCGTATTGGGAATGAAGGCGGTCCGGCCGAAGAAGCGGCCATGCATGCCGAACCGCGCCGTCAGGAAGACGGACAACGGGTCTGCCGTCGCCGCGCCGAGGCGGGGAACAACCGTAAAATCGCTGCCGGCCCCTGTGCCGCCGAAGCGGCGTACCGAGTAGCCCACCGGGGCGGCCCCGCCGTCCGATACCGTGGTTCCGGCCGCCGACCAGGTCTTCTGCAGCCCACCAACCCCCAATGGGAAGGTTGGCCAGCGCCGGATCTTTGACCAGACGTAAGGAATGCCCACTGCCCGGGTGGCCATCACCACCGGCAGTCGGTTGGCGTCCAGGCTCAGGAACACCACGCCGCGCGTCCCGTCGGGCGCACGTGAATAGAGTCGGACGTTGACCTCGTTGAAGCTCCCCAGGTACGGGATGCCGGGCCCGCGCCCCAGCCCGGCATGTTCCATCCGGAATCCGATCAGCCCCACCCAGGAACTGCCGTCAAAGACGTCCGGCCGGACGCCCGCCGGCATGAACCGCGCCGCCACGGACACATCGATGCGCCAGTGCAGGAAAACGGCGTCCAGCCAGCGCTGGGAGGAGAGCACCGGGGCGGGCAGCCCCGGCGGGTTGGGCCACTGGTCATCCGCAGGCCGCACTGTAAGCGGACCACCGCCCGGAGGTGGAACAGTCATGGCTGAAGCCTAAACTGCGCAGGGGCACAGAACACCGCCGACTCGAACTCCGCACCGGTCTCCACCCAGCCGCTTAGGGGTGCCGTACCCCGTTCCCGGCTAAAACATCCCGGTATCCTTCCCGGAAGCTGGGAAGCGCAAAGGTGAAGCCGGTACCGCGGAGAAGCTTGTTGGAGCACCGCTTGTTGCCGCCGCGTGCCGGTCCGGCGTCACCCACGGCTGGTTCGGGCAGCTTCATTTCCGCGGCCAGGAACCGGAGCACCGAGCCCAGGTCCGCGGCCTCGTTGTCCACTCCGATATAGACGGGCGCGGGGGTGCTTTCCATCGTGGCAAGATGCACCAGTGCGGCCGCGGCGTCGTCGCGGTGGATGCGGTTCGTGTACCGGACATCCTGCGGGACCACCGCTGAGCCGGTCCGCACCTGGTCGATCAGCCTCGTCCGGCCGGGCCCGTAGATACCGCCAAGCCGCAGGGACACCGCCGCGGTACCGGAACCCGCAAGCCTGGATTGCAGCAGGTCCTCAGCCTCCACCAAAACCCGGCCGGAGAAACCGCCCGGTTCCGGCGGCGTCCCTTCGTCCACCCAGCCGCCGCCGGCGTCGCCGTACACAGCGGTGGACGAGACAAAAAGCACCCGGCGGGGGATCACGCCGTCGCGCTCCAAAGCATCCAGCACGTGGGCCACGCCGTCCACATAGGCGGCGCGGTACGCGTCTTCCCTGGGTGCATCCGCCGCCACGGCAATCACGACGACGGACGTGTCCGCCGGGACCGGCGGCAGCTGGGCGGAGCTCAGGTCAGCCGCCACGCCTTCGATGGCCGCCGGAAGTTTGGAAGGGGAGCGGCGCCAGCCGACAACCCGGTGACCCAGGCCGGCGAACCGAAGCCCGGCCTCCGTGCCCAGGTCGCCGCAGCCTGCCAGAAGGATCGTCATGGGTTACGGTGCCTCCACCGGAAAGAAGACGCGCGGGTCCTGCAAGAGGGCCGGGTAGGCGAACGCGGAGCGGTCGATGATCTCGTTGACAGTGAAATGCCTGCCGAACCGGCCGTCGTCCAGGGTGATGGGCCGGCCTGTCACCTGGCCCACGGCGAACTTGGCGCCCTTCTCGAACGGAACGGCAACCGGCGTCTTTCCCGGCAGGGTGGAGAAGGCTTCCTCCTGCGCGAGCCGCTTGCGGGTGGGCTTCTTGGCCTGCGGCTTGGGTGCGGCCTTCCGCGACTGCTTTGAGGGCCGCCGGGATTTCTCCTCGAGGTACACGGGGCTGTAGTCGTCGTCCGAACCCGGTGCGCCCGCCGCGGCAGCGTTGCCCCTTCCCACGGGCGGCAGCGCCACCGTGTCCAGCGTCTGGGGATCGACGTCGGCATGCGGGTCCCGGAGGATCCACAGGATGTCCCCCTCGGGCTCCTGCGGGAGGAACTCATGCCGGGGTTCGGGCCAGATGTAGTCCATCTCCGGAATCGCATCGGAGAAGAGGGGACTGTAAAACTTGGAGTCCTTGTGGACCAGCTTGGACCGGTGGCTGAGGTGGAAATCCGGATCGCCGAGCCACGGCGGCAGCAGGATCTTCGACGCGTAGTCCGGGTGGGCGGCCTGCGGGGCGAACTCGGCGATGTTGGCGCGCGTGTTGTCCGGGTGGCCGCGTTCCATCCACTCGTCCACCATGGCCAGGCCGTACATGGTGAGGGCCGGGACGTAGCCCATCCACATCCGGATCGCGGGGTGGGTCTGCCACCCGTATCCGGGAAGGACCAGCGCACGGAGTGTCTGCAGGGCCTCCACCCTCTGCTTGCCCAGCCGGGCGGTGTCCAGTGCAGCGGCGCTCTGCCGGAAATCAGGGTACGGGAGGAAGGTTTGCATCCATTCAGTCTGACGGCAGGTTGCTGATGTGCCAATTGCAGTGCCGGGCGCCACAGGAAGGCCTGCCGGATGTCCAGATAGTGGACGGTTGCATACTGGCGGAAGGTCGAACCACTAAGATCACCGCAACCCATCCCGCGTTTTGGAAGCTACCTCATGACATTTACAGCTGAAAACCCCGCCTCCCGCCCCGCGCAGCCCCGGTACGGACTGATGCTCGGTCCCGAAGCCAACGGCATTCTGGTCCTCGATGAGTTCACCATCGACCCCGCCGCTGCCCGCTACGAACAGCACGGTTTCCGGGCCGGCATGGCTACCGTTGCCAGGACCATGCGCCGCATTGCGGCCCTACGCTTGGTGATCGCCCTCGTGGCCATCGGCAACCTCCCGCTGTTCCTGCTCTCGAGCGGATGGTGGATCTACGCCGTCTCGCTGGCCCTCGTCATCGGGGTGCACGCGGCAGTGACGCTGTTGAACCGCCACGAGCCGCGCCTGAAGCAGCGCTCCGCACTGGAACTCCACCTGCACCGGGAACGCAGCGCCAATTACCGCAAGGTGCGCGACGCCGTGAAGTACGTGGTCGACACCCCGGCACGCATGAACGAGCACCTCTACCTGGAACTGCTCGCCGTCAAGCGCGTTGCACTGAACCTGGCCCACGGCACTGTGGCCCTGCTGGACACCTCTGACGACTCGGCCTGGAAGGTGCGCATCGTCCGGGAGATTCCCGCCAGCTGAAGCTGCAGCACCCGGATTTGGCATCCGAGGCACAAAATTAAAGAGAACGACGCCGGCACATCCCTTGTGGGGGCGTGCCGGCGTCGTTCTATGGTCAACGGAATTTGTCTATCGCCGACCGGTTTTGGAGCCCGCTAGGCGGGGAGCTGGAGCACCTGTCCTTCAAACACCAGGTTGGGGTCCGAGATGGTGTCCAGGTTGGCGTCGGCAAGGTGCTGCCAACCGCCTGCAACGCCAAGCTTATCGGCGACGATGCTCAGGGTGTCGCCGGCTTCGAGGGTGTAGGTCTCCCCGCTGAGGGCTACGGAGGTAGCGTGCCGGGCGGGTGCCTGGGCGGCGGGCGCAGCTGCTACGGGAGCGGCTTCGACGGCCGCGGCCTGGACGGGTGCCGCCTGGACCGGCGCCTGCTGCACGGGTGCCTGCTGCACGGGTGCCTGCTGCACCGGGGCGCCCCCGCCACCGTTCAGGCCGAGCTGGGATGAGCAGGAAGGCCAGGCGCCCCAGCCCTGGGAGGCCTGGACGCGCTCGGCCACGGCGATCTGCTGTTCGCGGCTGGCGTCTGCCGGCGAACCGGAACCGCCGTAGGCCTGCCAGGTGCTGGAGGTGAACTGGAGGCCGCCGGAGAAGCCGTTGCCCGTGTTGGTGGACCAGTTGCCGCCGCTCTCACACTGGGCCAGCGAGTCCCACGTTGAGGTGGGGGCGGCCGCGTTGGCGGCGCCGGTGGACAGGGCGATGCCCGCCACGGAGATAGCCGCCACGGTGGCTCCACGGCGCGCAACAGTACGGAAAGAAGATTTATTCATGGTGGTGATGCTCCTGAAGGCCACCCGCGCTGGCTCCGTCCCCGAAGATCGTCGCGCTACTGCCCGCCCCTGACAAATAGAGGTCAACGTCGGTGGCTGCCGCTGGGCAGTTCTGGTGAAGGCAGCACCTGGCATTCATGCGCCCGCCGGACGGGCATGCATTTCACGCTAAAACATAGGCTCGGCGTTATCAAATCGAGATAGGTGCTGCACTTCGCAGTGCGGGCAAGGGCAGTTGAAGGGGCCACCGACGGAGACGGCGGCCTCCGCCCAGGTGCACGGCTCCGGGGCCCGGGCAGGCGGGAACCCTCGTGGGGGATTATCCTGACCGGATGGAAAACTTTGAGGGTGAGCCCGCTGCGCCCGAAACCGAAGTGTCAGAATCCAACGCCGCTGTCCCGGCCCGGCTCCTGCCGGTAGCTGAACTGCACCTACACATCGAAGGCACCCTGCAGCCTGAATTGATCTTTGCCCTCGCGGAACGCAACGGCATCACCCTCCCGTACGCAGACCTTGACGAACTGCGCCAGCGGTACGAATTCACCGACCTCCAGTCCTTCCTGGACCTGTACTACGCCAACATGGCCGTGCTGCAGACCGAAGAGGACTTCGCGGCCATGACCCACGCCTACCTGGAACGCGCGGCGGCCGCCGGCGTCCGGCATGCCGAGATCATGCTCGACCCGCAGGCCCACCTGTCCCGTGGCATCTCCCTGGAGACCTGCGTCAACGGCGTGGCGTCCGTGCTGGCCACCTCGATGGAGGACTTTGGGATGTCCACCATCCTGATCGCCGCCTTCCTGCGCGACCTCCCCGAAGAGTCGGCCCTCGAAGTCCTGGACGCCCTGCTGGCCATGGACGCACCGATCGGTGCCATCGGCCTGGACTCCGCGGAGGTGGGCAACCCGCCCGCAAAATTCGAGCGCCTCTATGCCAAGGCCCGCGAAGCAGGCCTGCGGCTGACGGCCCACGCAGGCGAGGAAGGGCCGGCGTCGTATGTTGTGGAAGCCCTGGACGTCCTGGGCGTGGAACGCATCGACCACGGCATCCGCTGCATGGACGACACCGACCTGGTGGAGCGCCTGGTGGACGAGCGGATCCCGCTCACGGTCTGCCCCCTGTCCAACGTCCGGCTCCGCACCGTGGACACCTTGGCTGACCACCCGCTGCCGGCCATGCTGGCCGCCGGACTCAATGTGTCCGTGAACTCTGACGACCCCGCCTACTTCGGCGGCTACGTGGATGACAACTTTGCCCAGCTGGAGGCCGTGTTCGAGCTGTCTGAGTTCGACAAAGCAAGGCTCGCGGCAAACTCCATCCACTCGTCGTTTGCGTCCGAAGAGCGCAAGGCAGAGCTGCTGGAGGAACTGAACGGCGGGGAACTGGCGCACTGACCCGAGCCTTGCGCGTCCCGGCCGCCCAATCTCCGGCTAAACTTGGTCCCGCAGGCGGGTCAGGGACGTGCGGGAGAAATCCGGCACCAGCGCAAGAAATGGTCGAGCAGCCGGCCTTACCCGAGACCGCCGCCTCAGTTGTTGTGACCTGCGCTTCATAGTCGGTCACGACACGCAGAGTTAACCAATTAAAGTCGCGCGATTTAACGGGCACTTGGCAAGATGCTCTCATCGGATCGCTCACACACTAGGGGAATCATGGCCAAGTCCACCGCAGAAAACACCTTCCTTCGACTCAAGACCGTGCTGGATGTCCTGACCGAAGGCGTGTGGTCCGGTGATGCGCTGAATGCGGGCCAGGTCCTGGCGGAATCCACGGCACGCGTGCCGTTCAACGAGCACGAGGCCGAGCTGCTCAGCGGCGGGATTCCCCGCGGACACAAGACCCTCACCTCGGCCACCGCCAAGCTGGTCAAGGCCGGCTGGCTGGTCAAGGGCCGCTCCGGCTGGACCATCACCGAGGACGGCATGCGCGCCACTGTCGCTTACCCGGATGCTGTCTCCTTTGCTTCCGCGCTCGACGCCGGCACTCCCGTTCCGGCCGACACCCCGGTTCCGGCAGCTCCCGCCGGATTCGTCCGTCCGGTGTCCGCCGCTGCCGCCACCCTTGAGGTGCCGGCCAAGGACGACGCCAAGACCGCCACCAAGAAGTCTCCCGCGAAGAAGGCGCCGGCCAAAAAGGCTGCCGCTGTTGTGGAGAAGGCCGCCAAGGCGATCGAAGACGCCGTCGAGCCCGTGGTGAAGGCCGTGCGCAAGAAGGCACCGGCGAAAACGGAAGCCGCCACACCTGTCGCAGCCGAGCCGTTCGAAGGTCCGGACGTGGAGACGCACCCGCAGCCCGAGGCCGTGGCTGTTGCCGGCGACTTCAACACCATCCTGGGTGCCCCCGAGAACTGGGCGCCGCAGTACGACGAGGCCCAGATGGAGTTCGACTTCCTGGACCAGCTGTGGAAGAAGAGCGCCGAACTGCCGGCCGGCCACTACACCTTCAAGATCGCGCTCAACCGCTCGTGGACCGAAAACTACGGCGCATTCGGGACGTTCGATGGCCCCAACCACGAGCTGCACCACTCCGGCGGCACCGTAACCATCCGCTACAACCACTCCACGCGCGACATCACCATCAACTAAGCGCCCATCCTCCCCAACTAGGTAGCAGCAGATGTCGTTTTGAGCCCTCAAAACGACATCAACTGCTACCCAGTTGGGAGGGCGGATGCCGAGGAGGCCTACCCATGGCACGCCACGCAGAACCAACCGCTGACGGGCCGTCGGCTCACCAGGTTCGCTTGAGCGCCCGCGTGTTCGGGGTGGTGCAGGGTGTCGGCTTCCGGTACCGGACCATGGGTGAGGCTGAGGAGCTGGGCCTGACCGGTGAGGTGAAAAACCTCGACGACGGTTCGGTGGCCCTGGTTGCCGAAGGTGCCGGCGACCAGGTGGGGAAGCTCCTGGACTGGCTGAACTCGGACCGCGCCCCCGGCCGGGTGGAGCGGGTGGACCACTCCATGTCCGACGCCCAGGGATCATTTAGGGACTTCCGGGCACGCTGAGCCCGATAAAGGCACCCAGTTCCTCCAGGGCCGCCGGCTTATGCGGCATGTAGTTCGTGAGCTCGGGGGAGCGGACGATGACCGCCCGCCACTGGCCACGTGACACGGCCACGTTGATCCGGTTCCGGTTCAGGAGGAATTCGGCGCCCCGTGGAGCTTCCGCCACCGCAGAGCAGGCCATCGATACCAGCACCACCGGTGCTTCCTGGCCTTGGAACTTATCCACCGTTCCCACACGGACATCCGGCAGGCCGGCGTCGGCCAATTCCTTGCGGATCAGGTGGACCTGGGCGTTATACGCGGCCACCACCAGCAGGTCCTGCTGCTCAAGCGGCCGGGCTGCTAATTCCGGCCCGGCCGTCCATTTCAGGCCCAGGTGCCGGTGTGCCTGCCGAACCACCTCCGCCGCTTCCTCTGCCGAGCTTGTCGAATTGCCGGTGTGCTGCACGACCACGGTCTCCACGCCCGGCGGCACGGTTTCCAGCTCACGCAGGGACGCAGCCGGTGCTGATTGGAGCCTACTCTCGTAGCTGAGCCTCGACACCGCAGCGCACAGTGCCGGATGCATCCGCCAGCTGTCAGCCAGGAAGTATCCCAGCCGTGCCGGCAGGGTGGCGTGACCGGCGGCCAGCCAGCCGAGGGCGGATTCATCCACCGGCTCCGGATGGGCACCCTGCGTCACCTGGGGGAGTTGCTGGGGATCCCCCAGCAGGAGGAGCCGCTTCGCTGCCCGGGAAACGGCGAGCGTGTTGGCCAGGGAGAACTGTCCGGCCTCATCGATCACCAGCAGGTCCAGGGAACCGGCCGGGACTTCCTTGCCGGTCATGGTCCAGGCCGTTCCCCCTACCAGGCAGCCGCCGCCAGACTCCAGCAGCCGTGCGACATCGCCGTCGGCCATAGCTTTCCACGGCACCTCGTGGGGCGCAGAGAGCTTCTTCGCCACCAGCGAGGGGTCCACCCCGCCCTTATCGATGGCCCGGCAAAGCAGGTTCTCCACCACGTTATGCGATTGGGCCACCACGCCCACCTTCCAGCCTTCGCCGACGAGCTGGCCGATCACGTGCGCGCCAACGTAGGTTTTGCCCGTGCCGGGCGGCCCCTGGACGGCCAGGTAGGAACGGTCCAGGTCCCGCAGCGCAACAGCGATGGCGCCTGCATAATCGGCAGCGCCATCGGCCCCGTGCTGAACCTCGGCCGGGCCGGGCAGCGTGCGGAACCGCGGCGGCAGTTTGCGAAGGATGTCCAGGCCCGGTTGGGAGGGCAGTGAGGGAACCGCGGACCCCACGGCCTTCGCAAGTTCCGCCAGTGCGGCCTCAATACTCACCGTCGCCAGCGGCTGGTCCTCGGTGAGGGCCATCGGGAAATGCGGGTACGCCGCCACCTTGGCGGACTCGCGTTCGGCGATGGTAATGAGGGTGTAGGCCGGGTTATCCGGTGCAGCCTGCAGGTCGCTGATACGCGTCCCGAAGTTGTACGCCCGGGCTCCCTGCGCTGCATCCGGCGCCGCCATGCCCTCCGGCGGCGGGGCGTCATAGAGACGGCACCAGGTGGAATCCGTACGGAAGTCGGAACCTTCGGTCATAGTGCCGCGTAGTTTCAGCACACGGGTCCGCATCCGCTCCCGCGGCTTCGCCAGTGCCCAGTCGGAGGACACCTCGGCGGACTCCACCACGAACACATTGCGCTGATCGGACCAGCTCTCCAGGGAAGCCTCCACCCGGTCAAAGTGCTGCCACCAGAACTGTTTGCGTTCACGGCGGTGGTATCCGGTGGCCGCCGCCACCATGGCGATGGCCCGTTCATCGTCCGTCCAGGGGCGGTTGTCCGGGAGGCCGGCAAGGTACTCGTGAAGCCGGCCCTCCTCAGGGGATTCGCCCCGCGCGTCCCGGCGTCCCGTGGTGGCATCGCCGGATCCAGGGACTCCGGATCCGGTGCCCTCCCGTGCTTCCGCCGGAAGTCCGGAACCAGCTTGGGGCTGGATGTCCAGCAGCCAGTCACGCAGGCGCAGCGTGGACAGGCAGTCGTACTGGTTGTAATCGGAAATGGAGGCAAGGACGGCGTCTGCCTCGGCTTGGTGCCCGGCGTCGCGGGCGGCGCAGTAGGCCGCGTAGGCCACCACGGACGCCCCGGCATCCTTGACGTCCCCGGAGCGCAGGTTGTCGCCCATGTACAGCGGCTCGAGCTTTTTGATGGAGTAGGACGCCTCGGAGATGCGCAGCGAGTGCTTCACCGTGGCGTAGAGGTCCACCAGGAGCCCTTTCCGCAACCAGTCGTCCACAGTGTCTTCGCCCGCCTGGTGGGCCAGGGACAGGTTACGCAGCGCCGTCTTCTCGTAGGCGGCGTAGTGGTAGACGTGCATGTCCGGATACTGCCTGCGGCGGTTCTTCACGTACTCGAGGAAATCCAGGAAGGCTTTCCGTTCCCCGGACCGGGAATGGGCCCAGAAGGGCCGGAACACCGGATCGCCCCCAGCGTCGGCGACGGGTGCCTCGATCACGCCGAACAGGTACTCGATGCCCCAGACTCCTGTTGCCGGGTCCTGCCAGAGCGGATCGCCCTCAAAGTCGAAGAAGATATCCCCGGCACTCGGGGCCGGCAACGTGCCGATGGTGTGTTCCGGCAGGACGCTGTAGGAAACAGTGTGTGGCTCGCCGTCTTTACTGAACGTCCGGGACCCGGCGGCAGCATCGAGCCCCAGCTGCATCCTCGCTTGGGCACGCAGCCGGGCCACTGAGTTTTTCGCTGCAGCAGCCGGCATGGCAGCGAGTTCGTCGATGCTGGTGATGCCGGCCGCGTGGAGTTTCCTGCGCTGGACCACCGACATTCCCGCGACCATGAGGAGGTCGCGGTGCAGGCTGACCTGTTCTGCGCAGTAGTCGCATCGGCCGCAGTGGACTATGCCTGGCTGCTGCCACCGGACCGCCCCGCTGCCCTCCCGGTGTTCGGCTGTGAGCTGGCGGAAGCGCCGGCGCCGTTCGCGGAAAACGGGGAGCAGGTCCGGCAGGGAGTGGCTGCTGCGCAACCAGTCTTCACCCACGCGGGTGCCCAGCACGAGGGTCACGACGGGGGAGGGGTCCAGCCCCATCCCGAGGAGCTGGTCACCGTAGGCCGCCAGCTGCAGCAGGGCGCCCACCTTGGCGTGCCGGGCGAGCTTGGTGTCCCAGACCTCATACCGGCCCGGCAACCCTGTTCCGGCGGCCTCGTTGACCAGGAAGTCCGCATAGCCGAGGAACTCGCCATCGAAGAAGGTGGCCTGGAAGACGACGTCGGCTCCGGAGCGCAGCGCGAGCTCGGTTTCGGCGTGCTTTGCCTGGAGTTCCCCGCGGACGGTGTTGCCGCGTTCCAGTGAGTAGACGCCCGCCCCGCGGCTGGCATCCCATGTTCCGTATTTGGCCACGAGGCTGGCCAGGACGGTCTGCTCGTGCCGGTCGCCAAGCTCGCCGGCCCGGACCCGCATCTCGTCCGGAGGGAATGCGGCCTTGGGGGACCGGCCCAGTTTCTCGTCCAGGACGCGGAGCGTGCGGTATTCACATTCGCTGGCCGCCACGAGGTCGCTCGCGGAGAACACGAGGTCCGGCGCAGCACCGGGACCGGCACTGGCATCGGCTTCGAGCAGGAACACGGGGCCTCCCCATTGGACAGCCGGGCAAGGGAACGGTTCCCCTGGCCCTAGTTAACAGCTGCGTCAAACGTAGCAAGAGGGGCCGACAACCAGGGCGGGAGCAGCAGCCCTGCAGCGCTTATCCTCGAATCTAGGTAGCAGTTGATGTCGTTCTGAGCCCTCAAAACGACATCAACTGCTACCTAGTTGGGCAGCGCGTCAGCCGTTGGCGTCCGCCCGTACCTGGGCTTTGTCGTGCTCGTCGTGGGCCTTGCGGATCAGGGCCAGGAACTCGGTTTCGTTCCGGACCAGGCGCTTGTACTTCTCCGGGAGCTTGCGGATCTGGTCCTCCTCGCGGACCATCTTGGCGAAGATCTTGTCCCGCTCCGCCATATCCGTTTCGTAGTTCAGGTCCACGTACTCAGTGGCATGCCGCCGGGCTCCGGAAACGGCGTTCTTGGCCTTGCCCTTGGGGCTGAAGATCGAGGCCAGGATGGTAAGCACCAGCACGCCGAGGATCACGCTGAGCGACAACCCGGTGCTGACCTCCACCACGTTGACGTGCTCGCCGTCGTTGATGAACGGCAGGGTGTTTTCGTGCAGGGCGTGCAGGATGAGCTTGACGCCGATGAAGCCCAGGATCACTGCCAGGCCGTAGGACAGGAAGATCAGCCGGTCCAGCAGGCCATCAATGAGGAAGAACAGCTGCCGCAGGCCCATCAGCGAGAACGCGGTGGCGGTGAAGACGATGAACACGTTCTGGGTCAGGCCGAAGATCGCCGGGATGGAGTCCAGGGCGAACAGGATGTCCGTGCCGCCGATGGCTACCATCACCAGCAGCATGGGGGTCAGCACCCTCTTGCCGTTCTCCATGGTGAAGAGCTTGTCGCCGTCGTAATGCTCCGACGCCGGCAGGAACTTTTTGGCGAGCCGGACCACGAAACCTTCGGAGTCGTCGTCGTGGTCGTCAGGCTTGAGCAGGTTGCCGGCGGTGATCAGCAGGATCAGCCCGAAGATATAGAAGACCCACGCGAAGCTGTTGATCAGTGCTGCGCCCAGGAAGATGAAGGCCGTGCGGGCAATCAGGGAGAAGACGATGCCGAACAGCAGCA
>Ga0160459_100143_pt1 | contig 42691 bp, 44 predicted proteins | sample HID1973K_E6MG_FD_108208 | JGI IMG/M metagenome (GOLD analysis project Ga0160459, IMG submission 108208) | Enriched mosquito-associated microbial communities from UW Madison campus, WI, USA - HID1973K_E6 MG | ecosystem: Host-associated > Arthropoda: Insects > Digestive system > Unclassified ...
GTGAACGCGGCGTGGTCGCTCGGCGCGAACTTCCGGCAGGTCGTGTGGCACGTCGTGCTGCCCGAGATACTGACGGGCCTGCACATCGCCGCGGGCTTCGGGTGGACCACGCTCGCCGCCGCCGAGATGGTCGCCGCCAGCACCGGCCTCGGGCAGACGGTGCTCAACGCATCGAGGTTTCTGCGCACCGACGTGGTAGGGATGGGCATCGTGCTGATCGGCGCGATTGCGTCGATCTTCGACTTCGGCATGCGCGCGCTGGAGCGGCGGCTGGTGCCGTGGAAGGGGCACTGGAGCGCGCTCGGGTCATACGCTATGCGCTCACGCCCACGACGGCTCGCAGAATGACCGGCTGGCCGCCGCTCGACGAGAGCGAGGTGACGGATCGTCGGAACAGGCAGGCGGGTGCGCCAGTCACGCATGACCGGGAAGTGGATTACGCGGAGCGGAACCGGCGCTACTTGCGTCGTTTCGCGCGAAGGATTTCGCGGCCGGCATACGCCGACATGAAGACGCCCACGAGCAAGGCCGCGACGCCGAGCGACTCGTCGGCCGTGTCGGTAAAGGAGAATACGCCGCGACACAACAGCGCCACGCCGATCGCCGTCATGATCAAGCCGAATGCCAGCCCCCAGGCGGGGCCGCTCGTGGACGAGGCGCTCCCGTGAGCCATCTTCATCCGATCCTCCCTAGCGACGGCGCTCGCCGCTTTCTCAGCGCGGGCTGTGACCCGCGCGCATATCAAACGCACCGCCCGTCTGCCGCGCGCCGGTCGTCACGCGGCTCTTGCCCGGCAGAAGCGGAAACACGAGTTCCGCGAAGCGATACGCTTCTTCCAGATGCGGATAGCCCGACAGCACGAAACTGTCCGCGCCCGCCTCCGCATATTCCTGCAGGCGGGTCGCCACTGTCTGTGCGTCGCCGACCAGTGCCGTACCGGCGCCGCCGCGCACGAGCCCGACGCCCGCCCACAGGTTCGGGCTGATCTCAAGCTGGTCGCGCCGTCCACCGTGCAGTTCGGCCATGCGGCGTTGCCCGACCCAGTCCATCTTCGCGAAATTCTGCTGCGATTGCGTGATGTCCTCGTCGGTGAGGCGGCTGATCAGCGAGTCGGCGGCGGCCCAGGCTTCCTCGTTCGTCTCGCGCACGATGACGTGTAGTCGCACGCCGAAGCGCACGGTGCGGCCACGGCGTGCGGCGCGCTCGCGCACATCGTCGAACTTCGCGGCGACGGCGGCGGGCGGCTCGCCCCACGTGAGGTACGTATCGACGTGTTCGGCTGCTATTTCGTGGGCAGCCTCGGAGGAACCGCCGAAATAAAGCGGCGGATAGGGCTTCTGCACGGGTTCATGAAAGTTCTTTGCGCCTCTCACGCGAACGTGCTTGCCGTCGAAATCGATCGCCTCGCCGGTGAAGAGTTGCCGCCACACGCGGAGAAATTCGTCCGCGTATTCGTAGCGCTCCTCGTGATCGAGAAAGACGCCGTCTGCGGCGAGTTCCGTCGCATCGCCGCCGGGGACCACGTTGAGCAGCAGCCGGCCGCCCAGGGCCTCGTCGAGCGTGGCGGCCTGACGCGCCGACGCGGTGACGTTGCCGAGCGAGGTGCGCAGCGCGACCAGCAACTTGATGCGGCGCGTGACCGGCGCGAGACTCGCCGCGGTCACCCATGGATCGAGGCAACTGCTGCCCGTCGGAATCAGCAGGCCGTCGTAGCCCAGCTCATCGGCGGCGACGGCGATCTGCCGCATGTAAGCGTTAGTCGGCGCACGGCCGAAGTCGGACACGCCGAGGTAGCGTGTGTCGCCCGAGGTGGGCAGAAACCAGAATACATCGACACTCATCATGCACTCCGAGGCAGCATTCGCGCAGAGTCTAGCGACGCGCGCATGACGGGCTAACCATCGAATGCAGCTATGGATATGCCTGATGTGGCTAAGGTGCGTCCCGGCGCGTTCAGAAAGGTGGAGGCTCGACCGGTGGCTGGAAAAGATCGACGGCGTTGCCCATGTTGAAGTATCCGGCTTGCGCGAAGAGCGCGATGTGTTCGAGACGCTCGGCGCGGCTCGCTTCATCGTTGCCGAGCGTGCCCGAACGCGGCGCCTCGCACGCGCAGGCGTTCATCGCGCGTCTGGCTTCGCGCAGAAAACGGCGCTCGCTCGACTGGTCGAAGTTGTTGGAGAGAATGCGCCAGTAATGCGTCAGGAGAAGCACCATGACTCGCTACCTTCGAATGACGATGACTTTCAATCTAGGCCCGCGCCACACGTTTCACAAACGAGCTTTTCTGCGATGCATTGCAGGCGAAAGCACCACATGTGCAAGTCCTTGCAGCGCGCCGCACAGCATTAGATAGACGAAGCCGACGAAGAGGAAGATCTGCGCCGGATAGACCATCAACCGGTTGTTGAGCTGATTTGCGAGGAACGTGAATTCCGGCACGCCGACGATATAAGCAAGCGACGTGTCCTTGATGAGCGACACCCATTGATTGACGAACGACGGCATCATGACTCGCACGGCCTGCGGCAGAACGACTTCGCGCAGCGCCTGCCAACGCGTGAGGCCAAGCGACATCGCCGCCTGCCACTGCCCATCGCCGATCGACACGATGCCCGCGTGGACCGAATGCGACAGATACGCGCCGCCGATCAGCGCGAGCGCGCATACGACGGTCGCGAGACCTGGCACGTTCACATGCAGCAAAATCGGCATCAGGAAGAAGGTCCAGAAGATCAGCATAAGCACGGGGATCGCGCGAAAGAACGCGACGAGCGCAGTGAGAAGGATCTGCGCGACGCCGCGTGTCATCGCGAGCGCGATGCCGCCCCCGAGTCCAATGATCACTGCGAGAACCGCGGAGGCGACGGAGAGCGCGAGCGTCAGCGCAACGCCGCCGAGCGGCCCGGAAGGAAACGCGCCCAGCAAGAGATAGCGCAGCGACGCGAGCCAGTCGACCTCGTTCATGCGTGAACTCGCCGCAACGCGCGCACGCCGGTGCGCTGCCACACGACCAGCGCCGCTTCGATAACCGCAATGGTCAGCACATAGAACACAGTGGCGGTGCCGAATGCCTGAAACGTTCTGAACGATTCGGTATCGACCTGACGCGACATGTACGACAGCTCCGCAACGCCTATGGCCATCGTCAGCGACGAGTTCTTCACCACGTTCATGTATTGCCCGGCGAGCGGGGGCGTCGCAATGCGCAGCGCCTGCGGCAGGATCACGTAGCGCAGGACAGCGTAGCGGCTCATGCCGAGGGCTGCCGCCGCCTGCTCCTGCGCGGCGCTCACGCCACGCATGCCGGCACGAAACTCCTCGCCGATGAACGCCGTGGTGTAGCAGGTCAATCCGATCCAGCCCGCGAACACCTCGAAACTCGGCCAACGCAAGGCGAATGGTCCGAGCATAGCGGCATGCGGCGTGTTGAGCCACGTCATCCATTCGGACGGCAGCAACACGGCCGCCCCGAAATACCAGAACAGCAACTGCACGAGCAGCGGCGAATTGCGAAAGACGAAAACATACGATGCCGCGACGCGTGCGAGCGCCGCATTGCTCGACGTGCGCGCAACGGCCAGCGCGAAGCCGAGCAGCGTCGCGCAGATCGCCGCGCACGCGGACAGCATCAGCGTGACGGCGAAACCCTGCTCCAGCCACGCAAGATATTTCGGGTCGAGCCAGCTATGCATGATCGACGGCGATCAACCGTTCTTTTGCGGATCGCCGATCTTGAAGAGGCGCGGCAGCGGCGCCGCGCTCTTCGGGCCGAACCACCTGTCGTAAATGCGCGAGGCATCGCCATCCGCTTCGAGCTTCGTAAGCGTGCCGTTCACGGCGTTGAGCAGGCGCGTCTCGCCCTTCGGCACGCCGACGCCTTCGTAATCGTTCGAGATCGTGAAGGCGGGAATCTCGTAGCTGGCCTTGTCCGGCACGCGCGCAAGCAGGGCCACCAGCTTCGGCCCGTCCTGCGTGATCGCCTGCACGTTGCCCGTGCGCAGCGCGGCGAAGGCGAATGGCGTGTCGTCGTAGGCGACGATGGTCGCGTTCGGGAATTTCGCGCGCACCTGCTGTTCGTTGGTCGTTCCCTTGTCCGCGCCGATGCGGAGGCTGTTGATCTGATCGGGCGATTTCAGCACGCCCTTCTTCGCGATGAACTGCGTGCCCGATGCGAAGTACGGCGTGCTGAAATCGACTTCCTTTTTACGCTCGTCGGTGATCGTGAAGTTGGCGAAGACGAGATCGACCTTGCCCGACTTCAGGAACGCGATGCGATTGGCCGGATTGGTCGGCTGCACTTCCAGCTTGACGCCCAGGCTCTTCGCCACGGCGCGCGCATAGTCGACATCGAGACCGACGATCTGATTGTCCTTCGGATCGACGAAGCCGAACGGCGGATTGCTGTCGAACGCCGCGACGCGCAGCACGCCGGCTTTCTTGATGTCGTCGAGCCTATCCGCATGCGCGGCATTCGAAGCCACTGCCAGCAGTGCCGCGAGCACCGCGCCCCAGGTCTTGATTTTCATTGTTGAGTTCCTTGTTCGTTGCGCCGGTGCGCGTCGCTGAGCGTCGGCACGAAGGCGAGGCAGGCACTCTATCGGTGTGGCCGCTGCGATGGAACGAAGTTTTTGTCACGAAGAAAGCAGGCATGGCGATTTGGCGCGACACCCGGATCGGCGTCACGCGCACACGAATATGAAGCAAGTTGCGATAGCGTTATGTGCATCGCTACGTTGGTCGGAAGGGGCGCTCGTCTTAGCATCTGAAGCTTTCGCAAATCAGAGCTTCAGCCATGTCGAGAATGAAAATCACCGATCGTCGCGCTTTTCTGTCCTTTCAGCGCGCGCCGCAACGGGCGCCGCCGCCCTCGGCTGGACGGACTTCTCCGCCGGTCCAGTGCAGCTCGAAGCGCGCTCAATGGGCTCGATCGATTTCGGCGACGTGGGCGAAGCGCCGCCGATTTTCGCGCAGGCCGTCGACGCGCCGCTCGCCTACGTCGCCGCGACGCCGACGCGCCCGAGCTCCGAAGCCGTGCTCGTGCCGGCGCAATCGTCGGTCAAAACGGTGGCGGATCTGAGGGGCAAGCGCATCGCACTGAACAAGGGCAGCAATGTCCAATACTTTCTCGTGAAGCTGCTGCGCCAGCATGGCCTTCAGTATCGCGACGCTTAACTCGCCTATCTCGCGCCCGTCGATGCGCGCGCCGCCTTCGAGCGCGGCTCGATCGACGCCTGGGTCGTCTGGGATCCGTATTTCCTCGCCGCGCAGCAGTCGCTGAATGCGCCCGTCGTAGCGGACTCGAACGCCGTCGTGGGCAACCGTGCCTATTACTTCTCGTCGCAAGACTATGTGGCGAAGAATGCCGACGTGATCCGCATCGTCATCGAGGAGATCAAGGCGGTCGATCAATGGGTCCAAGCAGCATCCGGACGAACTCGCGCGCCTATGGGGCCTGCCCAAACCCGTCGTCGAGCTCGCGGTGAGCCGGCAGGTGTTCGGTACCGAAGCCATTACGCGGGCAATCATCGCGGAGCAGCAGCCGATCGCCCACACCTTCGTCGAGCTCGCGCTGATAACACGTCGACGTGCTGAGGGCCGCGCCGCCAGGTCTCGCCTGACTGCCTAGGCCATCGCGGGCGCCGCCGGCCGCACGCTTTAACTGCAGGCTCGCCGCGGCAATGCGCCGCCTTCCTCTTCGTCACGCGCATTCACGCGCCGCGCGAGCGTCTCGATGAAGTGCCGCGCCAGCGGCCATGGACCGAAACCCGCCGAGACGTCGACATGCCCCGCATCGCCGAGATTGACGAACGCACTGTTCCAGCGCTGCGCCAACATGCGTGCTTCGTCGATCGGCTGCCAAGGATCCGTGGTGCTGCCGACTACGAGCGATGGCACGCCGAGTCTACGCGCGTCGAAAGCACCGGCGAAGCGCAACCGTGCCGGGCTCGCCGGTGCGACCAGCAGCACGCCGAGCACTTCAACATCGAGCGGGTTGAACAGGCCATGCGCCGAACGATCGGAGCGGGTCAGCGCATGCGCGGCCGCGAGGCATCCGAAGCCATGCGTGGCGAGCACGACCGGACCGCTCGCGTCCGCCAGGGTGCCGCGCACTGCAACGCTCCAGGTGTCGAGATGCGGCGCATCCCAGTCCTGCTGCTCGACGCGCTGCGCGCCGGGCATCTGACGCTCGAGCCAGCTCTGCCAATGCGCTCCCTCACTGCCGTGCAGGTCCGGAACCGTCACGAGCGTGACGGGTGGCGGCGCTGCGACGACCCGCCCCTCCGTGCACCACGCGGTGCGTTCGGTCATGTTCGACTCTCTCCGTCACTCGAGCATTCAGTGGAAACTTCATTCTCGCCGCAGGTCGCTTCGCGCATAACCAATATTTGATCATTTGTTTATCGGCCGTCTAAAGGCGCTAGGCGAGGATGACGCGATCGGCGCAGATCCTCAAAACACACGCCCTTCCGTCAGATGCGTCGTCACGCCGTTAAGCGCGTAATCGCCGATCACGCGCGCCTTGTGCAGCAGCGGGTTGTGGCTAAAGATCGTGCGTAGATTGCGCCAGTGACGATCGAAGTTATGCGCGCGTGCCGTCGCCGATGCGCCGCCCGCCTCGAACATCCGTTCCGCGGCACCGAGCGCGAGCTTGCTGACGACGATCTGCGTGCGCGCAGTCGCGAGTGCGCCTTCGAGCACGAGCGCGTCGGCATTTGCGTCGCCGTTGCGGATTGCCTGGGACGATCGTTCGAGCACGCGTGCGTTGTCGCGCACGAGCACATCGATCGCATGACTGTTCGCGCTCAGTTCGCCTACGACCTGCTGAATGAACGCGTCTTCTCGCGCGGACGGGGCCGCGCTGTGCAGCACAGGCCGCCCGTGCTTCAGCACATAGCGCTGCGCATCCGCGACTACGTTGCGTACAATGCCCGCCGCCACCGCGACCAGATGCAACTGACGCAGCGCGCCGCCGTGGCGACCCGTGAGCGTCGTCTGCACGCGCGGCGTGACTTCGTCGGCGTACACGATGAGATCGTCGAACTCGAGACTGCCGCTCGCGGTCATGCGTTGCCCCATGCCGTCCCAGTCGTCGAGCACATGCAGCCCTTCGCGTCTAACCGGCACGACCGCTATCGCGGCTTCGCCGTGCTCGTCCTGCACGTTCAGGCGCGCGTAATCGGAGAACGCGGTGCCCGTCGCGTAGTACTTGCGACCGCTGAGACGGAAGTGATCGCCTTCGCGCCGGAGTTGCGTCGTGATTTCCCCGGGACGCGATGTTCCCGCTTCGGTCGATGCGCCGCCAAAGATCGCTCCTTCTGCCACACGCTTGATCTGCAATGCATTGAACGGCGTGCGCGGCGATAGCAACAGCGCTTCTGTCTGGTCGAAATGAATGCGCAACGCGTGCGCGACGTTGCTTTCGTGCGCGGCAAGCGTTGCGACCACTTCGAAGACGTTTTCCAGCGAGCCGCCGAGTCCGCCCCATTCGAGAGGAAAGCGCAATGTGCCGAGTCCCGACCGACGAAACAGCGTAAAGGCCTTGAACGGCAGTTCGCGGCGCGCCTCGCGTGCAGCCGCTTCTTCGCCGATGGACTCTGCCAATTCCGGCAATGCGGCGAGCGCGGCTTCGAGTTTCTGATTTCTATCCGACATATGACGTGACGTTCCTATGGTCTTGATGCGTGCTCTACGCGGCTTGCGCGTCGAATCGTTTGCCGGGAATCGCATCGAGCAGCGTGCGCGTGTACGCATGCTTCGGCGCGCGCCATATCTCGCGATGATCTCCGCTGTCGACGATGCGCCCGCCATGCATCACATGGACGCGGTCGGCGATATATCGCACCACCGAAAGATCGTGCGAGATGAAGAGATACGCGAGCCCGAGGTCGCGCTTCAGCTCGACGAGCAGATTGAGTATCTGCGCCTGAATGGACACATCGAGCGCGGAGACGGGCTCGTCGCAGATCAGAAGCGCGGGCTCGAGCACGAGCGCGCGCGCAATGCCGATGCGCTGCCGTTGACCGCCCGAAAACTCGTGCGGATAGCGATTAGGTGCGGCGCTTGGCAGGCCGACGCGATCGAGCATCGCGCTCGCGCGTCTGCGGCGTTCGCGCGCATCGGCGATGCCGTTCACGATCATCACCGTATCGAGAATGTCGCCGACGCTGCGGCGCGGATTCAGCGACGCATACGGGTCCTGAAACACCATCTGCACCTGCGTCCGCAGCGGGCGCAATGCGCGTTCGCTCAAAGGCGCGAGATCGACACCGCGCAGGCGGATTGCACCACTCGACGCAGGCACGAGACGCAGGATCGCTTTCGAAAGCGTCGACTTGCCGCAGCCGGATTCGCCGACGAGGCCCACGGTTTCGCCACGCGCGATATCGAACGACACGTTATCGACGGCGCGCAGTGCGCCCTTGCCATGCCGACGCGCATAATCGACTGACAGATGTTGCACCGAGAGCAGCGGCGCGTCGTCGTCGAATGACGTTTCCGGCGCGCTGACAGGCGCAAGCGGCGTCACGTTGAACGCGGGCTTGCCATCGGTGCCCTGCGCGTGACGAATCTCTGGCAGCTTCCAGTCGCGGTAATGCAACTCCGTCGCCACGTTCAGCGATGCGCCCAGCAGCCCGCGCGTGTAGGCATGCCGCGGCCGCTCGAAGAGTTCGCGCACCGGCGCTTCCTCGACCTTTTCGCCCGCGAGCATCACGGCGACGCGATCCGCGTGCTCCGCGACGACGCCGAGATCGTGCGTGATGAGCAGCAGTGACATCGAAAGATTGCGCCGTAACTCCGCGAGCAGTTCGAGAATACGCGCCTGAATGGTGACGTCGAGCGCGGTGGTCGGTTCATCCGCGATCAGCAGACGCGGGCGGCATGCCACGGCCATCGCGATCATCACGCGCTGGCGCTGTCCGCCGGACAACTCGTGCGGATAGTCGAATACGCGCCGATGCGGCTCCGGAATTTGCACGAGATCGAGCAGTTCGACAGCGCGCTTCATCGCCGAGCGCTTCGACAGCGCTTCGTGCCGCCGCAGGGTCTCGACGATTTGCGCGCCGACCGTGAGCACCGGATTGAGCGATGTCATCGGCTCCTGAAAGATCATCGAAATCTCGCTGCCGCGGACATCGCGCATTTCACGCGGGCTCAGCGCGAGCACGTCTCGTCCGTCGAAGCGGACGCTGCCCGTCACGCGGCCCGACTCCGGCACGAGCCGCATGAGCGAGAGAGCGGTCGCGGATTTGCCGCAGCCGGACTCGCCGACGAGCGCGAGCGTCTCGCCCTCGGCGATGTCGAGATCGATGCCGCGCACCGCGCGATGCGCGCCGAAACTCACGCGCAGATCGCGCACTTCAAGAAGATTCGCCACGGACAGGTCTCGGGTCAGGAACGTTCCCGCATGCGCGGGTTGAGTGCGTCGTTAAGGCCGTCGCCAAGCAGATTGAGCGCGAGCACCGCAAGCACGATCGCCGCGCCCGGCACGGCGGTCAGATACCACGCCGTGCGCAACGAATCGCGCCCCGCGCCGATCATGCCGCCCCACGTGACGACATTCGGGTCGCCCATGCCGAGGAACGAGAGCGAAGACTCGATCAGAATCGCGCTCGCGACCATCACCGATGCGGTCACGATCACCGGCGGCAGCGCGTTCGGCAGAATCTCGCCAAAGATGATGCGCGCATCGGAAAAGCCTTGACTGCGCGCGGCGAGCACGAAGTCGGACGAACGCAGCGTGCGGAATTCAGCGCGCACGATCCGCGCGACCGTCGGCCACGAAGCGATGCCGATGGCCAGCGCGATCACCGTCACGCTCGGCCGCCCGATCGCGACGATCACGATCACGAGCAGAAACGACGGCACGGTTTGAAAAAGCTCGGTGACCCGCACGAGAAGATCGTCGATCACGCCGCCGAAGAAGCCACCGATCGCACCGACGAGCGTGCCGATGACGAGCCCGATCCCCGCCGCCGATGCGCCGATCAGGAGCGACACGCGTGTGCCGTGCGCGATGCCGGCGGCGACGTCGCGGCCGAGCGAATCGGTGCCGAGGCGGTATAGCGGATCACTGCCGGGCCATTCGAACGGCGCGGCGACCATATCGAGCGGATCGCCGGGGAAGAAATGCGGCGCACACAGCGCAAGCGCGATGAACGCAGTCAGCAGGACGATGCCCGCGAGCGCGGACGGATTGCGCAGCAGCGCGCGCCACACGCCGCGCGAGGCGCGGGCGTAGGGAGCAGTTTGAGCGCGCCGCGCGCCGAACAGCGCGCCGGCGAGCTGACGTCGCCAGGCGGAGCCGTGGCCGGATGAAGCGAGTTCGGGGGAATCGGAAGCCATGGGTTTTCAGGTTCGATGAGTCAGACAATGCGTGGATCGAGCCACGCCTGCAGCAGATCGACCGCCACATTGGCGACGATTACAAGCAGCGACGAAAGCAGCAGCACGCCGAGCAGCACGCTGAAATCGCGCGCCATGACGGCATCGAGTGCGAGACGCCCGAGGCCCGGCCAGCTAAACACGGTCTCCGTCACCGCCGCGCCGCCGAGCAGCGTGCCGAAGTGAATGCCGACCATAGTCGTGAGCGGCATCAGCGCGTTGCGAAGCACATGTCGCACGGTAACGCGCAGCGGATGCAGGCCCTTCGCATGCGCGGTACGCACGAAATCCTGGCGCTTCACTTCGAGCATCGCGGCGCGCGTGAGACGCGCATAGATCGCGACGAAGAAAGTGGCGAGCGTCACGGCTGGCAGCAGCACATGCTTCGCGACATCGGCGGCATACGCGAAGCCGTGCAACGACGCGCCAACGGTAATATCGCCGCCGCTCGGCAGCCAGCCGAGATGCACCGAGAACAGCACGATAGCGAGCAGGCCGATCCAGAAGCCCGGCGTCGAATACAGCAGAAGCGCGAGCACAGACAGCACGCGATCCGGCCACTTGCCCGCCCAATGCGCCATGACCGCACCGAGCACGATGCCCGCGACGATCGCGAGGGAGAGCGCCGTGCCCATCAACAGCAAGGTGTTCGGCAGACGCGACAGAATGAGCTGCATGACGGGCGCGTCGTAACGCGGCGAATAGCCGAGACTGCCGTGCGCGAGATGCGACAGATACGCGCCGAGCTGATGCAGCACCGGTTGATCGAGGCCGAACTTCGCGCGCAACGCCTGCAGCGTTTCGACCGTCGCGGAGCCGGCTTCGCCCGCGAGAACGTCGGCGGCGTCGCCGGGCATCAGCTTCAGCAGAAAGAAGTTCAGGACCACGATGGCGAGCATCGTCGGCAGGGCTTGCCATGCGGTGCGCCGCGCGATGGCGGCGAAGCGCGTGCGTCGGTTCATCGGTGTCTGTCCTCAGGCGCTCAGCCAGACATCGGCGAGATTGCCTTCCAGCCCTTGCGCCGATACCGTGTGATTGCGCACGCGCCGGTTCGCGAGCGTCACCATGCGCGGCGCGACGAGATTCAGGATCGGCAGGTCGCGGTACACGATCTGTTGAAACTGCTGATAGAGCGCCACGCGCTTCTTCTCATCAGTTTCGATCGACGCCGATTCGAGCAGCGTATCGACTTGCGCGTTGCTGTAGTGCGGGGCGTTCGAGAACGGCACGCCGGGCCGGATATTCTTCGACCAGTAGAGGCGCTGCACGCCCACGCTCGGATCGAACAGCGTATTCACGCCGATGCTCGTGAAGTCGAATTGCCGGTCCGCATACACGCGCTTGAGAAACGAAGGCAGATCCTGCGAGCGCACCGTCACGTCGATACCCACGCGCGCGAGCGCCGACTTCACGTAATCGGCCTGACGTCGGTACATGTCGCCATAGGGCAGAAAATCGTGCGTCAATTGAAAGCGCGGGCCGCCGTCCTTGCGCGGATAACCCGCGACGTCGAGCAGCTTTTCCGCGTTGGCGATATCGAATGCGTAAGGCGCGAGCTTCGCGTCATGATACGGCGAGGCGGGCGTGATCGGCGTCGGGGAAATATCGGCGTAACCGTAGGCGATCGTCTTCTGCACGATCTGCGGATTGATCGCGTGGGCAATCGCCTGACGCACGCGCACGTCCTTCAGGATCGGATGATCGAGGTTGAAGTCGATCTCCGACAGCGGCTCCAGGAAGCGATAACCGCGCGTTTCCACGGCGAGTTGCGGCAATTGCGTGAGACGCGGCAGATCCGAGAGCGGTACGGGATTCTCGCCGCCTAAATCGAGCGCCCCGGTTTCGAACGCGGCGGAGCGTGCGGCGGCATCGGGAATCACCTTGAAGACGAGCGAATCGATATACGGCTTGCCCGCATCCCAGTAATCCGGATTGCGCTCATAGACGATGCTCGCGCCCCGCGTCCACGACTTGAAGCGGAACGGCCCGGTCCCGATGGGCGCATTGTTGTGCGGATTCGTCAGCGGATCGCCGTTCGCATAGAGATGCTTCGGCACGATCGGCGATTCGCCCGCCGACAGCGCCTTCAGCAGATACGGCGCGGGCTTCGACAGCTCGATGACTGCGGTGCGCGCATCGGGCGTCGACACGCGGGTCACGTTGGCGAAGGTGCTGCGCCCGCGCGGATGAATCGACTTCAACAAGTCGATGGAAAACGCCACATCCGCCGACGTGAACGGCTCGCCGTCGTGCCACTTCACGTTTTGTCGCAGCGTGAACGTGTACTTAAGACCGTCCGGGCTCACGTTCCACGAGGTCGCGAGCTGCGCCTTCGGCTTCAGATCGAAGTCATAGGCGAGCAGGCCTTCGAGCACCTTCGAGCTCGCGACGAGCGCGGGGCCCGTCGTCTGGAAGATCGATACGAGCACGGGCGGCTCGGGATTGATCAGCATGTTGAGCGTGCCGCCACGCTTAGGAGCCGCTTCTTGCGCAAAGGCGAGCGAAGACAGGCCGGCGGACGCGAGCGCCGCACCTGATGAGATCAGAAAATCGCGTCGTTCGAAGCCTGCCATGTGATGCCGTTCCTTTCTGTTCGTTGTTTGACGGCCGGATGAGACGCGCCGCAGCGATCACGATAAAACGGCATCGCGCACGCGTGAACGAACGGTTGCGCATATGAAAAGCATGGCGCGTCGAAAAGCATATGACGTCGGCGGCAATGCGGCACGTCGAAAACAAACCATAAATGATTCGTTGTCGGCACGCATGAGCGCGTGCTTAACTTTCATGCCCCGATGCATGACGGCGAGAGGCCAACCATATGGACACGCAACATGAGCGGAACCACGCACCCCGCATACGCTGAAGTACAGGCCTCACAGTCGCGTGCGAGCGCATTCGTCGATGTCGCGTCGCCCGCGCAGTTCCCCGACAGTCCGGTGTCGCGAGTGTTCGCGCAGCCGCTCATGCTGGGACTTTTCCTGCCGATCCAGGCAGGCGGCTGGAGCGCATCCACGTTACCGCGCACGACCGACTGGTCCTTCGACTACAACGCCGAACTCGTGCTGAAAGCCGAATCGCTCGGCTTCGACCTCGTGTTTGCGCTGTCTCAATGGCTGCCGAAAGGCGGCTACGGCGGCGTCTTCAACGGCGAGGCGCTCGATTCTTTCATGACGCTCGCCGCGCTCACCGCCCGCACCGAGCGCATAATTCTCGCGGCCACCAGCCACGTGCTGTACGGCCCGTGGCACCCGCTGCACTTCGCGAAGTTCACGGCGACCCTCGATCACATCTCGCGCGGGCGCTGGGGAATCAACATCGTGACGGGACATCGTGCGGTAGAGCATGAGATGTTCGGCTGGAACCGCATCGAGCACGATCGACGCTATGAGATGGCCGCAGAGTTCATCGATGCCGTGCAGCAGCTCTGGGCGCAACGCGAAAACTTCACGTTCGAACCGGAGCTGTCGAGCTGGAAGCTCAATGGCGCGTTCGTCACGCCCAAGCCTCGCTATGGCAGGCCTCTGCTCATCAATGCGACCGGCTCGGACGCAGGCATCGAATTCGCCGCGCGCTATTCGGATGTCGTGTTCATCACGAGCCCGGCGGGGCCGGACATCGATCGCGCGCTGGAGGCGCTGCCCGCGCACGCCGCCCGTGTGAAAGCCGCCGCCGCGAAGCATGGCCGCACGATCCGCACGCTAATCAACCCGCTCGTCGTGTGCCGCGAGACGGCGGCCGAGGCGCGCGCGTATCGCGATGCGATCGTTGCACATGCCGACGAAGGCAGTTTTCAGCGCTTCGACAGCGACGCGCACGCGTGGCGCGGCGGCATCGATCAGCGCACGCAAGCCGCGGCGCGCGCGGTAGGCGGCAACGTTTCGATCACCGGATCGCCGGAGGAAGTCGCCGACACCATCGTGCGCCTGCATCGCGCCGGCATCGACGGCGTGCAGTTGAGCTTCTTCGACTTCAAACCCGACCTCGACTTCTTCGGCAACCGCGTTCTGCCGCTGCTGCGCGATGCCGGCCTGCGGCATTGACTTCACGCCTCACATTCCCATGAGCCGAATCTGGTACACCCGTTGCCCCGCGCCGACGCCGTTCGGCATTGCCGCTCAACGAGGCGAGCTAGAGGCCGAGTTCGCCGCCGAGGGCATCGACGTGAAAGCGCTGCAGGACGCCGACGATCCGCTCGTGCGCCGCTCGCATTTCACGCATGGGCAGCCGTGGTCGTTCCGTCAGGGCGGAAACATTCCGGCGCTGTGGGCGCGCGCGCAAGGCAGCGACACACGGCTTATCGGCCTCACGTGGGTCGATGAGTTTCAAGCGCTCATTACGCTCAGTACGCAATTGCAGCCGACGCGCGCAAGCCTCGCGGGCCGTCGCTTCGGCCTGCCGCTAAATACGAGTTCGCAGGCGGTGGACTTTCATCGCGCGACGGCTTTGCGCGGTTTCTCGTCGCTGCTGCAGGTGGCCAATGCGGCACTCGACGATGTTCGGCTCGTCGATCTGCCTCACTCGCCGCACGGGCTCGTCGACGCAAAACCCGCCGACGATCTTCCCGTCGGCGCATGGCTTGACGCGCAGCGGGCGCACGAGTTCGCGCGCGAGGCAGAGGCGCTGCTGCGCGGAGAGGCGGACGTCGTGTTCGTAAAGGGCGCGACGGGTCTCGAAATCGCGAACGTTCTGGGCGCGCGCGTACTGATCGACATATCCGCGCATCACGATCGCCGGGCGCATGCGAACAATGGCACGCCGCGTCCGCTGACCGTCGATGCGCAACTGCTGCGCGAACGTCCCGATCTCGTCGAGCGTGTGCTGGAGCGAACGCTCGATGCAGCGGCCTGGGCGTGCGGGCATCCCGCTGAGATCGCGGCGTATGTTGCGCGCGAGGTGCGCTGCGCCGAGTATTGGATACCGCGCGCGTACGCTGGCGGACTGCATCGTCAGCTCGATCTTGGGCTCGACCCGGACGCGCTCGACGCCCTCGTGCGTTTCAAGAACTTCCTGCTGCATCACGCCTTTCTGCCCGCCGATTTCGACTTCGACGGCTGGGTCGATGCCGCGCCGCTCGAAGCCGTCATCGCGCGCCGCCGGGCGCAAGAGGCAGAAGCGGCCGCCTGAAGGAATTTCCCCACTCCACCGATCGCCCATGATTCGACTCCCGATGCGTCGCGCACTTCTTGTCGTCGCGACGAGCCTCGCCTGCGTGACACACGGCGCACACGCACAGACGCGCGGCGGCACGCTAAATTTCGTCGTGACGCCCGAACCCACTGCGCTCGTCGATCTCGCGACGACCGCGGTCAACGTGCTGAAGGTCAGCCCGAAAGTCGTCGAAGGACTGCTCGACTACGACTATCAGTTTCATCCGAGGCCCTTGCTCGCCACCTCGTGGGAAGTCGCGGACAACGGCCAGCGCTACGTGTTCCATCTTCGCCAGGGCGTGAAGTGGCAGGACGGCAAGCCGTTCACGTCGGCGGATGTCGCGTGGTCGCTCCAGACCTTGCGCACCGTGCATCCGCGTGCGAAGACGACTTTCGCGAACGTGAGCACCATCGACACGCCCGATGCAGGCACCGTCGTCATCACGTTGTCGAAGCCGGCGCCGTACCTTATCCGCGCGTTCTCGGCCTCTGAAACGCCGATCCTGCCGAAACATCTCTACGAAGGCCGCGACGTGCTGAGCAACCCCGCGAACAACGCGCCTGTCGGCACCGGGCCGTTCCGGTTCGTCAAATGGGTGCGCGGCAGCTATATCGAATATGCGCGCAATGACGACTACTGGGACAAGGGCAAGCCCTATCTGGACAAACTCATCGTGAAGGTGATCGCCGACCCGGCGGCGCGCGCCGTCGCACTGGAAAACGGCTCCGTCGATCTCGGTGCGGACACGCCCGTGCCGCTCGCCGATCTCGCGCGTTTGAAGGCCGACCCGAAGCTCGGCATCGAGACGCGCGGCTACGAGTTCCAGGCGGGCGTCGCGCGCATAGAGTTCAATCTGGACCAGCCGGTGCTGAAGAACCTGAAGGTGCGTCAGGCGATCGCCTCCGCGATCGATCGCGAGGTGATCCGCAAGGTCGTCTATTACGGCTATGCGACGGCGAGCGCGAGTCCGCTGATGCCGACCAATCCCTACTACGATCCTGCGCCGACGCCCTATCCGTTCGATCTCGCGCGCGCCAACGCGCTGCTCGACGAAGCCGGGTATCCGCGCCGGGCGGACGGCACGCGCTTCGCGCTGACGGTCGATCCGCTACCCATCGGTGATCTGCCGTCGCGCACGGCGGAGTACGTGAAGTCCGCGCTGAACCGCGTGGGCATTACCGTGACGATCCGAACGCAGGACCTGCCCGCGTATCTCAAGCGCATCTATACGGATCGCGATTTCGATTTCAGCATCAACGGCATGAGCAACCTGTTCGATCCGGTGGTCGGCGTGGTCCGACTCTATACCACCGACAACTTCCGGCCCGGTGTGCCGTTCACGAACGGCTCGCATTACAGCAATCCGGAAATCGACCGGCTGTTCGCCGACGCTGCGCAGGAAACTGACGAAACGAAACGCAAGCAGTATTTCGCGCAGATCCAGCGAATTCTCGAGAAAGACCTGCCCGACCTGAATCTCGTCTCGCCTCAGTACGTGACGGTCTATTCACGCGGCGTGCGCAATCACACGATGTCGCCCGACGGTACGGCCGCGAGTTTCGCCGATGTATGGCTGCAACGCTGACACATTCATTTTCAACGACACGAACGACATGGAATATCGCCAGCTTGGCCAAAGCGGCCTGAAACTCTCTACACTAACGCTCGGCACGATGATGTTCGGCGGCGCGACCGACGATGCGACGTCAACCCGGATCATCGATCAGGCGACGGAACAAGGCGTCAACTCGATCGACACCGCAGACGTCTACAACGGCGGCGAATCCGAGCGTGTCGTCGGACGCCATATCGCGAGACAGCGCGATCGCTGGGTGCTCGCGACCAAGTTCGGCAATCCGCTGCGTGACGCATCAGGCCACGCGGATGTGGATGTGAACGCCGCAGGCGCTTCGCGCAAGCACGTGCGGCGCGCGGTCGACGCGAGCCTCGCGCGTCTGCGCACCGATTACATCGATCTCGTCTATCTGCATCGCGAGGATCACACGACGCCCGTCGAGGAGACCGTGCGCGCGCTCGGCGATCTGATCGCGGCGGGCAAGATCCGCTATTACGGGCTGTCCAATCACCGCGCGTGGCGGATCGCAGAGTTCGCGCATGTCGCAGACGCGCTCGGCGTGCCGCGCCCCGTCGCGAGCCAGCCGCTCTACAACATCGCCAATCGTCAGGTCGAGGCCGAGCAACTCACAGCCGCGCACCGCTACGGTCTCGGCGTGATTTCCTATAGCCCGCTCGCGCGCGGCGTGCTGACGGGCAAGTATCAGCCGGGCGCGACGCCCGCCGCCGACACGCGCGCGGGACGCAACGACCGTCGCCTGCAACAGACCGAATGGCGTCCCGAGTCGATTGAACTCGCGCGTCGCGTGCACGAGCATGCCGCGTCGCGCGGCGTCACGGCCGGCCAGTTCGCGCTCGCTTGGGTGCTGAACAGCCGTTACGTGACATCGACCATCGCCGGGCCGCGCACCGAAGCACAGTGGCAGGACTATCTGCCCGCGCTAGACTTCCGGCTCGATGCGCGCGACGAGGCTTTCGTCGATGCGCTTGTCGCGACCGGCCATCCGTCGACGCCGGGATTCAACGATCCGGGCCATCCGTTTTTCGGACGCATCGCGCGGCATGACGCGTACGACAATACGGTGACACGATGAACGCACCTCGGACGCTGATCGAGGCCGCAGCCGAACTCGGACGCGCCTTCGCCGCGCGAGCCGCCGAGCACGACCGCACTGGCGCGACGCCCGTCGCGCAGTTCGATGCGCTCGAACGGGCGGGCCTGTTGCGCGCCAACATTCCGGCCGACGAAGGCGGACACGGCGCCGGACTGGCCGTGTCGCGCGCGATCGTGAGCGAGATCGCGCGCGGCGATCCGTCGGTCGCGCTGATTCTGTCGATGCACTATTGCCAGCATGCCATCATCACGCGCGCCGAACGCACGGCTTCGGACGACTGGCCGCCCGCGCTCGCGCGACGGCTGCGGCGGGCCTCCGTCGAAGGCCGCGCGCTGCTCAACGCGGCGCAGGTGGAACCGGCGCTCGGCTCTCCGTCTTTCGGCGGATTGCCCGATACGATCGCGCACCGCACGCGCGACGGCTGGCGCATCTCCGGCCATAAGGTCTATGTGACCGGCGCGCCGCTGCTCGCATGGATCAACGTGCTCGCGCGCACCGACGAGGACGAGCCACGCCTCGGGCATTTTCTCGTGCCGCGCGACGCGCCGGGTGTGCGCATCGTCGAGACGTGGGATCCGATCGGCATGCGTGCGAGCGCCAGCCACGACGTGCTGTTCGACGACGTCGCCCTGGCACTCGACGACGCCGTTGCGCTGCAGCCCGCTAGCCTCGATCTGCAGCGCAACCCGCATAGCGTTGCGTGGTATCTGAGTCTCATCGGCTCGGTCTACGACGGGGTCGCCCGTGCGGCGCGCGACTGGATCGTGTCGTTCGTGAAGGAGCGCAAGCCGAGCGCCCTCGGCGGCGCCCCGCTTGCGACAGTCTCCGCAGTGCAGGAGGGCATCGGCAGAATCGAGACGCTGCTCGCCACGAGCGACTGGCTGCTCGACTCGCACGCCCGCTCCGTCGATACGAGCGAAGCGCCGGATGCGCTCGCGGCGGTTGTGAAGCACGCGGTCATCGCTAACGCAATCGAAGCGGTGGACGTCGCGCTCGACCTGGCAGGCAATCACGGTCTCGCGCGGCGCAATCCGCTCGAACGGCATTATCGCGACGTGCAGTGCGGGCGCATTCATGCGCCGGTCAATGGCCTGATTCGCGCCAACGCCGGGCGTGCCGCGCTGGGTGTTCTGCCGCGCGCCAAAACCCGCGCCGATTCGTGATCCGCACAAGCTAAGCTGTATTTCTCGTTTTCCGATCGACGCGCCGCCCGATACCATCCGAAAGACTTACAACAAATCGGCGTACTGAAGATGATGACAGGGGTAGGCAAGCGATTCCTCGGCGGTCTCTTGATAGCGGGTCTCATGGGCCTGCACTCGGCGGGCGCAACCGCGGCCGGCCCCGCGCCGGTCAGCGGCGGCACATTGACGTGGCTCGTGACGCCCGAACCTTCGTCGATCGTTCCCCTGACCACCACTGCAGGCGGCAACGCGGAGATCGGCCCGAAAGTCGTTGAAGGCTTGCTCACCTATGATCAGAAGCTCAACCCGAAGCCGCTCCTCGCGACCGCGTGGTCGGTCAGCAAGGATGGGCTTCAATACCGCTTCACCCTTCGTCGCGGCGTAAAGTGGCATGACGGCACGAGTTTTACGTCCGATGATGTCGCCTATTCCATTCTGACGCTGAAGCAGGCCCATCCGCGCGGCCGAAGCACCTTCGCGAACGTGAGCGACGTAAGGACGCCCGATCCCTACACCGTGGTGATCGAATTGTCGAAGCCGGCGCCGTTCCTGCTGACTGCCCTGTCGGGCTCGGAGTCGCCGATCATTCCGAAGCACGTCTATCAGGGCACGGACATCGTATCGAATCCGCACAACAGCGCGCCGATCGGCACCGGCCCGTTCGTCTTCAAGGAGTTCGTGCGGGGCGACCACATTCTGCTGGAGCGCAACTCGGACTACTGGGACAAGCCAAAGCCCTACGTCGACCGGATCATCGTGCGCTTCGTTCCCGATGCGGCCGCGCGCGCAGCCGCGCTGGAAACGGGCGCAGCGAATCTCGGCGACCAGGCGATCCCGCTCGCCGACGTCAAGCGCTTCTCCACGCTGCCCAATTTCAACGTCGATACGACCAACTGGCCCTATGTCAGCAATCACCAGCAGTTGATCTTCAATCTCGACACGCCCGTGCTGAAGGACAAGGCCGTGCGCCGTGCCATCTCGCAGGCCATCGACGTCAACGCCCTCAACCGCGTCGTCTGGTACGGCTATGGCACGGTCTCCGCCGCCGCAATCGGCGTTGCGAATTCGCGCTATCACGACCCGGACATCCACTACTTTCCCTACGATCCCGCGCAGGCCAACGCAACGCTCGACAATCTGGGCTTAAAGCGCGGCCCTGACGGCAAGCGCTTTACACTACGGCTCCTCTACAACCCGTTCCAGGACACGCGCGCCGCCGATTTCGTGCGCCAGTCGCTCGCGCGCATCGGCATCGACGCGCAAGTGCAGAGCTACGACTTCGGTACTTATGTCGTCAAGGCCTACACCGATCGCGCGTTCGACATCACGCTCGAAGCGCTTTCCAACGTATTCGATCCGACCGTAGGCGTCCAGCGGGTCTTCTGGTCGAAGAACTTCAAGATCGGCCTTCCGTTTTCCAACGCCGCGCACTATTCGAATCCGGAAGTGGACCGGCTGCTCGAAGCGGCCTCGGTCGAAACCGACGAAAGCAAGCGCCGTCAATTGTTCCTGCAGTTCCAGCAGATCGTGCACGACGATATTCCGTCGATCGAGTTCGGAGCCAATCCGAACATCACGATCGCATCGACCAAAGTGAAGGACTATGCATCCACAGGCGAAGGCCTGAGAGGCAATTTCGCGGACCTTTACATCCTGCCGTGATCAGCGCCGAAGCCGCGGGCAGGCCGGGATAAGGTCACGCCAACGGATTGGTTACAGGAACAGGACCAGTTACAGGAACAGGACCAGCTCCATGAAACGACCCGGTCGCCAACTTCAGAACAAGGACCCTGCCATCGTGCAACGATGCTCCATCCACCTCCCGCGCGTGCTGCTATGCGCATTCCTCGCGATGGTCATGAGCGCGGCCGCGCATGCCGAAGCGCCCGCGCTCAAGATCGGCGTTACGAGTGGACCTCACGAGGAAATCTTCGAGGCGGTGAAAAAGGTCGCGGAGCGCGACTACGGTCTGCGCATCAAGATCGTGTCGTTCAACGACTATATCCAGCCCGACGCGGCCCTCGACGCCGGCGATCTCGACGCAAACAGCTACCAGCACCGGCCGTTTCTCGCCTCGCAAGTTCGCGCGCGCGGTTACAAGCTGGTCGGCATCGGCCGCACGTGGATCGGGCCCATCGGACTCTATTCGAAGCGTTACCGCAAGTTCGCCGAGCTCCCGGACGGCGCGACCATTGGCATACCCAACGATCCCGCCAACGAGAGCCGGATTCTCCTGCTCCTGCAGAAGGAAGGCAGCATCCGACTGCGTCAGGGAATCGATCCTGTCACAGGCGTGAACGCGACGCCCCTCGACATCACCGACAACCCGAAGCACTTCCGCTTCAAGGAAGTCGATGCGGCGCAGCTTCCGCGCACACTCGACGATTTCGACGCCACGACCGTCAATGCGGACTATGCGATCAAGGCCGGTCTCAATCCGGCGAAGGACACGATCTTGCGTGAGGACGGTTCCGGCGTGTACGCGTGCCTGATCGCCGTGCGCGAACAGGACGCGAAGAAGCCCTGGGTGCAGCAGATCGTGGCCGCATATCAGTCCCCCGAGGTCCGGCAGTTCATCCTGTCGCGCTATCAAGGCGCGATCATTCCGGCATTTTGACCGACTCGCGGGCGCACTCGATGCGTCCGGCCGAGCAGTTCCTTGTCCCCGTTGCCGGAGCGTCGCCCTTACCACGCGCCTAATGCGAGTCAAGTGCCGCGCCCTTCGGCACCGGCAACCCCAGATGGTTGCGCAAGGTCATGCCCTCGTATGCGCGACGAAAAATGCCGCGCTGCTGAAGTATCGGAACGACGCCCTCCGTGAAGGCTTCGAGACCATCGGGCAGTACGTCGGGCATCAGGTTGAAGCCGTCGGCGGCGCCGTTCCTAAACCAGTGCTCGATGTCATCCGCAATCTGCTCGGGCGTGCCGACGATCACGCGATGTCCGCCGCCGCCCGCTAGCGCACGGATGAGTTCGCGTACCGTATAACCATGCGTGCGCGCCTGCGCGAGCGTCGCGTTGAAGAACGTGTGATTGCCGTTGCCGCCATTGGGCAGCGGCAATTCTTCCGGCAAACGCTTGTCGAGCGAAAGCGAATCGACGGGAACGCCGAGCGTGCCGGCGATGCGGTTCAGGCTGTACTGCACCGGAATCAGATCGACGAGTTCGTCCCGGCGCCGCAACGCATCGCTCTCTGTCGAACCGATGATCGTAGTCAGCCCCGCGAGCACTTTCACTGCGTTCGGGCCGCGCCCGTAACGCGCCGCTCGCGCGTTGAGATCTTGGCGGTAAGCACGCGATTCATCGAACGATTGCGATGCTGAAAACACCGCTTCCGCATGGCGAGCGGCAAGATCGCGTCCATTGCCCGATGCTCCCGCCTGCACCAGTACCGGATGACCTTGTGCCGAGCGCGGCAGATTCAGCGCGCCATGCACGCTGAAAAATCGCCCGCGATGATCGGCCGGATGCACCTTGTCGAGATCGATGAAACGGCCGCTCGGTTTATGCGCCACGAAGGCGTCGTCGTCCCAGCTATTCCACAGCGTCTTGACGAGCGTCGCAAACTCGCCGGCGCGTGCATAGCGGGTCGCATGGTCGGGCACCGTGTCGTGACCGAAGTTGCGTGCGGACGGCAAGTCCGCCGTCGTGACGATGTTCCAGCCCGCGCGTCCGCCGCTGATCAGATCGAGCGTTGCGAAGCGGCGTGCGATGTTGTACGGCTCGTTGTAACTCGTCGATGCCGTCGCGATCAGTCCCAGATGCGTTGTTGCAGCGGCAACGCTCGTGAGGAGCATCGTCGGTTCGAGCGCCGTGATGGGGCGCATGTCGAGTTGATCGGAAATCGCGGCGCTATCGGCGAGAAAGATCGCATCGAGACATGCGCGTTCGGCCACTTTGGCCAATCGCACATAGTGGTTCACGTCGAGGAATACGTTCGGATCCGAATCCGGCAGACGCCATGCCGACGGCACGAATCCCGAGTGAAGCGCGTTGATGTTCAGATGCAATTGGCGCGGGGCATCGCCGCTCATGGAAAGCTCCGGAAAAGAAGACAGCTTTCGATTCTGACGCGAGAGACATGAACGACGCCAAGAACAATTTCAAGTATGCATATGAACATCAGCGCTAAACCGACGAGTGCGTGTTATGCATGGAAGCGGCACCCGATACCGCGATTCCGGCGCGCACTGCCAGCTCCGCCCGAGGCACGCGCCCCCGGCACAGGCGCATGCTCGCTTGATCTGCACCATCGCCTGCCGCACATCGATGCGGCGCGGAATAACCTTCGTGTCGAAAGCCAGATTCGCCGAATCCTGCTGCGCGCTGATCACGTCGTCTGGGATCGGATAGCTCGCGCCCCACTCCAGGCGCGAGATCGCCCGGCTCCAAACGTCGAGCGGCACGCCCGTATTGGCGGACAGAAAACGCGCTGTCTCTCGCGGATGCGCGAGGCTGTCGTTCGTCTGACGTGCAAGCTGATCGAACAGCAGACGCAGCGCGGCGGGATACTTCTGCGCGAAGTCGCGCGTCGCGATATAGAAGCCGTATTGCGGCACCGACAGATCCCCGATCGTGAGAATCGTCCGCGCGCCGGTAGTCAGTTCGGTGTCCGCGTAACGCGGATCGGGCACAGCCCACGCATCGATGAAGCCGCGTTCGAACGCCGAACGTGCATCGCCGTAGGACAGGTACGTGAACTGCGCGGAGGACGGGTCCATGTGTGCGTCCTGCATCGCCTTCAGCACGAACAGGTGCCCTTGCGAGCCCTTAGCGAAGGCGATTTTCCTGCCCTTGAGATCACGCAGGTCCTTCACGGGCGAATCCTTCGGCACGACGATCGCATAGCTCTTGACGAGTCTCGGCGCATAGGCCACGTACACGACCGCTGGCGCCGCACCCGCCTGCGCCATAATCGGCGGCGTCGAACCGACCGTGCCTACGTCCACGTCGCCCGCATTGATGGCTTCGACGAGCGGCGCACCATACACGAACTCGTGCCACGAAACCTTCACGTGATGCGACGCGAACGCCTGCTCCAGCTTGCCCGATGCACGCAGCGCGACCAGGCCGTCGCCTTTCTGCATACCGATGTTGATCTGCGCGGGATAGCCCTCGTCCGCGTGCGCGGCAAACGCGGCGGCGAGGCACCCGGCGGCGATGAGGTACTTCAGGGATCGGACCGGCATCAGGACGTGAAATAAGGATCGGCGGGACGTGCGAGACCGTAGTGACCACGCAGCGTGTCGGCTTCGTACTCGCGCCGGAACAGGCCTCGCCTTTGCAGGATCGGCACGACGTGTTCGGTGAAGTGCTCGAGTTGCGCGGGCAGCACGGGCGGCATGACGTCGAAGCCATCGGCGGCACGGCTTTCGGTCCAATCGGCGATCACGTCCGCGATCCGCTCGGGCGTACCGGACAGCGTGAAGTGCCCGCGCGCTGCCGCGAGCGTCCTCAACAGGCTGCGCAAGCTCGGACGTTCGCGCGCCACCAGTTGCGTGATGACTGCCGCGCGGCTTTGCGCGGCTTGCACCGTGGCTGGGTCCGGAAAGTCATCCACGGAAAGCGGCTGATCGAGCGGCAACGTCGAGAAATCGTAACCGCCGAAGCGGCTCGACAGGCGGCCGAGTCCTACGCTGACATCGGTGATCGAGTCGAGTTCGTCGAGCAGGGCACTGGCTTCGGCTTCGGTCGAACCGATCGCCGCACTGATGCCCGGCAGGATCACGATATCCTGTTACGAGCGGCCCACGGCCCTCGCGCCCGCCTTGAGTTCGGCGTAGAAGTCGATCGCGGATTGCTTCGTCAGATGCGCCGTGAAGACTGCCTCGGCGTGGCGCGCGGCGAACGCCTTGCCCGTTGCCGACGATCCCGCCTGCACCAGCACCGGATGCCCCTGCGGCGGGCGCGGCAGATTCAGCGGCCCCGCCACGCGATGAAACTTCCCGCGATAGCCCATCTTGCGCACGCGCGCCGGATCGAGAAACCGGCCGCTCGACGCGTCATCGACGATGGCGTCATCGGCCCAGCTATCCCACAGTTGCTTGACGACATCGAGAAACTCGTGCGCGCGTTCGTAGCGTTCGGCATGCTCGATCTGCTGCTCGTAGCCGAAGTTCGGTCCCGCGCCGCCCACCCACGAGGTCACGATGTTCCATCCGATACGCCCGCGCGAGATTGAACGGCTCCGTGTAGGTAGTCGATGCCGTCGCAATCAGTCCGATGCGCGAAGTCGACTGCGAGAGCGCCGCGAGCGTGGTGATCGGTTCCAGCGCGCCGGACGCGACAAATTGCGCGCCATCGCCGAGTACGAGCGCATCGGCGAGAAATACGGAATCGAACAGGCTTTACTCGGCCCTGACTGCGAGATCGCGAAAATAGTCGATATCGGTCAGCGCCTGGCGCGTCGCGCCGGAATGACGCCAGCCTGCATCATGATGGCCGCGTCCGTGAACGAAGAGGTTTAAATGTATGGGGCGGGGCATGAGCGAATAGTCTCGTTTGCCGAATCAGTCATGCACTTTGGGAAAACCGTGGCGCTCCGCGAGCAACGCTAGAATGCGGCGCGTATCGGTGACGAAGCGTTTCTCGCCTAGGCTCTTCACGTCGGCTGGTGCGGGGTATTCGTCGCCCAGCACCAGCACGGGCAGATTTTGATGCGCCTCGCTCAGTGCTTCGACCGCGGCTTTGCGGGGACGCTCGAACGGCACGCGGCGGATATCGAGGCGCGCGTTGCGCTCCGGATCGCTTGCGAGCAAACCTTCGATAGGCGCGCCGTCCGGGCAAACGAACACTTCGCCCGGGCGTTTCGGATCGGTGAAGCCCGGTTCCAGCAGAATGAGTAGATCGCGTTGAGTCATGGTCGGCGTCATGAGTGGTTGAGAGCCGCCACAGCGTAACTATACCGCGCTGAGATTGGAACGAATTGGATCTGCTAACCAAATCTGCGGCGCGCATGACGAAAGACGGATCGCGCTTTAGCGGATTTTCTGGTTCTCCGCGGCTCTGCGCGGAACCACATTTGACGGTTGAGCCCGCGCGTCACGATGCACGCAAGGAAACGACGTGTTCCCGGACCGACAGCTCAGGCGGCTATCCGATACTTCGTCGACGTTATCCGCGCTTCCTGCGCGCGCTGCGCTGATCGATCCACAGCCGCGCCCAGCGTGCCGCATAGGCGATCGCGTGATCGCGCTCGAAAAAGTGATCGAGCGCATCGAAGGTGAAGCTTGCTCCGTGCGCGTACCGGCGATGTTCGATCGTCAGGTTGGCCGCATATAAGCCGCTCGGCATGGCCTGAGCGGAGGCTGCAACCTCAAAACCTTTGTATTGCATGAAGGGAGTCCTCGCGGCGGATTCAGGCAACATTGCCCGAACCGCTTCATGCTAGGGGTCGACGAACGCACCGCCAACCAATCCTTTGACGTTTGTAAATCACTGGCGGCATCGATTCATCATTACATCATGCTACGCATTTCTATTCGATGCTGCGGCTATCGGAAACGACGCGTTGCTCGCATGGCGTGATCCGTCGACTTTCCGTTCAAAGGCGTCCCGGTCGCGGGTCCGGAACGAATCCATCTCGGTTCGGCATGCGGATGGCGGCAAGCGAATGTGCATCGAGGCGAGCGTCGTCGGGCACGATGCCGTTCTGATTCAGGATCCACGCGCTCACGGCATACACCTCGTCCGCGCTCAGGGATTGCGGTGCGTTATAGGGCATTGCGCGGCGGATGTAATCGAAGAGTGTCGTCGCGCACGGCCAGTAGCTTCCGACCGTGCGTACCGGCTTCTCGCTCGCGAGCGTGCCACGGCCGCCGGTCAGCCGGTCGCCCAGCACGCCCTCCCCTTTCGCGCCGTGACACGAGGCGCACTTTGCCGCGAAGATCCGCGCACCGGTCACCACATCGCCGCTGCCCGCGGGAAGGCCGCGACCGTCAGGCGCGACATCGATGTTCCATGCGGCGATGTCCGCAGCGCTCACGGGCGTGCCGATTGCGCCGATAGCCGCGCGATGCGTTGCATCGTCCAACGCAGCCTGCGATGCACGTCCGTCCCGCCACAGCCCCGAGCAGGCGGTCAGACACAACGCCGTCAGACCAACGATCAGCGGGCGCACGGCACGAGGTTGTCGAGTTGAATCCCTATGCATTTTTCACGCTGCCATCGGCGTCGACGCGCCATTGCTGAATGCCGTTGTAGTGGTAGTTCGAGTTCAGCCCGCGCGCGGCGACCAGCGCCTCGCGTGTCGGCTGGATGTACCCGGTCGAGTCCGTCGCCCGCGAGAGGATCGTGGCCGGTTCACCGTTCCATACCCATCCCGCATGAAAACGCGTGATCGCGCGATCTCCGGGCGTGCCATCGAGCCGCGCCGCTTGCCATGAACGGCCACCATCGACGGATACTTCGACCTGACGAATCGCGCCGCGTCCCGACCAGGCCAGCCCCACGATCGGGTAGTAGCCATGAGTCGTCAACTTGTGCCCGGGCGATGGCCGCGTGATGACCGATTTCGCGTCCATCTCGAACACGAACTGGCGCGCGCGACCGTCAGCCAGCAAGTTCGTGTATTTCGACGTTTCCTCTCGCGTTTCGAGCGGCGCGTCGACGAGCTTGAGCCTGCGCAGCCACTTCACGTTGGTGTTGCCTTCGAAGCCGGGGACCAGAAGCCGCAGCGGATAGCCGTTCTCCGGCCGCAGCCGCTCGCCGTTCTGCGCATACACGACGAGCGCACGATCGAGCACGCGATCGAGCGGCAGGCTGCGCGTCATCGCAGCCGCATCGGCGCCCTCCGCGAGAATCCAGCGCGGTCCTTGTCTGTCGTTCGCAGCGAGCCCGCCGGCGGCCTCGATCAACGTCGAAAGCCGCACGCCGGTCCACTCGCAGCACGACAGGAGCCCATGCGTAAGCTGAACGGGCAACCCGCTCGGCCCTTTCCATTCGCTCGCGGTGTTGCCCGAACATTCGAGAAAGTGCACGCGCGACTCGGAAGGCAGCCGCAGCAAATCGTCCATCGTGAAGAGCTTCGCCTCGCGCACGAGGCCATGAATCACGAGCCGGTGCTGGTCCGGGTCGATATCCGGCACACCGGCGTGATGGCGCTCGTAGACGAGCCCGTTCGGTGTGATCGCGCCGTGCAGATCGGCGAGCGGCGTCAGCGACGAGGCCGCGCCCGGCACCGGCCACGCACGCGCCGCGCGGCGCACGACCTCGGATTCGCGCGGGGATGGCAGGCCATAGGGATGATCGAGAATCGGCGCGCCAGGCATGCGCGTCCACGGCTCGACGCTGAGCGGCTGCAACAGCCTGGACGCCGCATTCGCGTGAGGCGCCACGACTGCCGACAGCGCGAGGCCACCCAGCATCCGGCGTTGCGGCGAAGAGGGAGATAGTGGCCCCGGCTTCGCCAGATCGCCGGGCGGTTTGGCGGAAAGCGATGAGAAACGCGGGATTTTCGGCATGCTCGATGGTCGGCAGAGAAGGCAAGCAGTCGGGCGCCCGATTATAGGTTGCCGTTTCGGGATGCCCAATCGAGATTGCGACTATGCAAATGACAAGGATTGCTTAAGCGCCATCGTCCAAGGCGCTCCTACGAATGCGATGACGGCGATACCAGTCGCCTCGCCCGCTAACCCGCCTTGCGGTACACGCGATCCGCGTAAGCCGCCTCGTCGAAGTCAGCCGGAACATCGCCGCCCATGCGGACTTCGTGCGCCTCCAGACCCTCCAGAAACAGGTCCTGGCTGATGCGCCGAACGACTGCCGGAATATCGCGCTTCATGCACGGCACGTCGCCGACCGGCACGCCCCGGCTCACGAATCCCGCCGGATTGAAGACGTGGATATGCTTCAGGAACGATGCCTCGCCGTGCCGCTTTTCGACATATTCGAGCGCATCGCCGAGGTAGGGATGTGCACCGAGCGCATCGTCGCGTTCGTCGGACGCGGGCGTGTAGCGGTCGCGCCAGAGCAGCACATGATCGGCGATGCCCGCGAGTTCGGGGCGTGCATGCAGATCGACGGTGTAGCCCGTGCCCGCGATCACGATCGAATTCGAATGTGCCATCTTCCGCACGCGCGCGCACGCGGTCGCCATCGACGACGGCTTCATGCCAGGGCGCCGCCAAATGCAGATGGAAGTTCGCCTGACGCGCCACGCGTTCGATGGCGTCGGCGGGCGCAGTCGAGCCCGCGCGACGAAACCGCAGCGCCTGGCGCCAGCGCACGGCATCGGGCAGCGAGGGAAAGTTATCGTATGCGCCCGGATACGCGCGTGCGCGGCTCACCGGGACCGCAGGCAATGCCGCGCGCCGAACGAACAGATGCACGTCGCGCGCGCCCGCTTCGAGTGCGGTCGCGGCCGCATCGAATGCCGATGCCGCGCCGCCGATCACCGCCACGGTCTTGCCCGCGAGCGACGCGAAATCGATCGCATCGGACGTGTGCGCCAGATGCGTGGCCGGCAGCGACGCCAGCGGCGGCACGATGTTCGGCCGGCCGTTGCCCCATACGCCATTGGCGAGAATGATCTTGCGCGCCGTCTCGACGCGAAGCTCGACGCCGCGCGCCGTACGCACCGTCAGATGCAGGCGGAAATGCGCACCCTGTGGCTCGATGAGCGTGAGCGTCGTGCCATAGCGAACCGGAATGCCGAGAAACTCGCGATACCAAGCGAGATAGTCGGCCCACTGCTTGCGCCCTATCCGTTCGATATCGGCGTACGATGCCTCGCCGTGACGCGCCTCGTGCCACGCCTGAAAGCCCAGTCCCGGCAAGCCCGCTTCCGGTCCGGGCAGAATCTTCGGCGTGCGCAGACGATTCATCCGCGCGTAGTTGCGCCATGAACCCGCGCGCGCTTCGTCGGGCGCGGCGTCGATCACGCTGACCCCGCCGATGCCCGCGCGCCGCAACGCGAAGGCGAACGCCGCGCCGGTCTGCCCGCCGCCGACGATCAACGCGTTATGGTCGATGCCCGGCCGCGCGACGACCCAATTTTCCGGATCGGGGCCGATGAGACGCAGCGTCTCCAGCGCGTGCCGGTCGTGTGAGTGTTTCGATTCGCTCATGTGCTTTTTGACGTTATTACGCGATGACATCGGAGAAGACGCGCGTCGCGAAGCTTCTCTTGCGCGCCGCCTGCGTCGCTCTTCGGGGCGATCAGTCGCTCACGCCGACTACGGCGCGCAGGATCACCGGCTGCCCGCCGCGCAACGACACGGCGCCAAACACCGAGCGCGCGTGCACGCCGGCATCGCCCAGAACCTCGACCAGCAGGTCCGATGCGCCGTCGAGCACCTTCGCGTGGTCTTCGAAGGCGGCGTCGACGTTCACGAAGCCCTGCACGTCGAGTACCTGCTTCACGCGTTCGAGCGAGCCGAGTTCGTCGCGCAGCACGAGCAGCAGTTCCAGTGCCGCCTCACGTGCGAACGAAACGCCGTCTTCGAGTGTGAGCGTGTCACCCAGCCTGCCTCTGGATGGCTTACCGTCGATGGCAGCGCCCGCCGACTTGCCCGACACGAAAACGAGATCGCCCCAGCGCGTGGCATTGCGATAGTTCGCGTTCGGGTTGCTCGAAGTGCGGTCGGGGTCGATCAGACGGTTGAGTCTTTCGTCGGCGCTCATGGTGGTCCCGTCGGTATGAATGCGTGACATCACGCGGTGCCGCTCATGTTATGCAGCGTCGGCCAACGCGCTAACCAACGAAGCTTCATATCGATATGACCAGCCCTCGCGCGGCGCGGCGCGTTCGTTACGCGCCTTCTCAGTGCACGCGGCTCAGCAGCTCATAGCTGGCATCGTCCGCCGCGCCGGACCGCTGGCCGCGACGCCAGCCGATGGCCTGCCGGTAGCTGCCCTTGAGCGTCGCCGCCGCATCGACGCTCGCGCCGGATGTGGTCTGAGGCGCGACATACAGCGCGTCTTCCGGGCAGTACAGTTCGCACATAAAGCAGGTCTGACAATCGTCCTGCCGCGCAATGACCGGCTTGCCATCCGTCGACGCCGATGCATCGAAGACGTTGGTCGGGCACACCCGAACGCAGATATCGCAGCCGGTGCAGCGTTCCGTATCGACGATTTCGATCATGCGGCGATATCCTCATTCGCTTCATGGCGCACCCCGTGGCGGGCGACCCAGACTTCATCCAGACCGCCGCTCAGCAGGCGATGCCGCTGCGCTGCATCGGCCGCCGGGTAATCCTGCCGGCGCGCCATGCCGCGCGTCTCCGTACGGACGAGCGCGGTGCGATACATCCAGCGCGACACGGCGAGCATGGCGACGGCTTCGCGAGCGCGGACCATCTGGCTCCGATCCGAAACAGCCGCGCCTCGCACGCGATGCCAAAGCGCATCGAGCCGCCCGAGCGAAGCTTCGAGCAGGTCCGCGCGACGTGTCCAGTTGCGCTGCGTCGGCAACACTTCGTCCTGAACCGCGCGGATGAGCGCAGCGGGATCGATGGGCGCGTTCGCGCCGCCATCGCGCAAGATCGTACGGCCTGCCCGAAGCAACGCTCGCGGCGTGCGCAACGCGCGCGCCGCGCGGGCGTGATCGGCCGCGCCCGCGCCGGCCCAGAAGCCGGAAGACATCGCCCAAGCGGCGTTGTGGCTGCCGCCGCCCGTGAAGCCGCCGCAGATCAGCTCGCGCGTGGCGGCGTCGCCGGCGGCGTACAGGCCCGGAACGGAGCTTGCGCAAGTCGCGTCGGTCACGTGCAGGCCGCCGGTGCCACGCACGGTGCCTTCGAGCCGCAACGTGACAGGGAAATGCCGGGTGAACGGATCGATGTCCAGCCGATCGAACGGCACGAAGAAGTTCGGCTGCGAGCGGCGCATCCACGCGCGAATGTCGGCATCCGTGCGGTCGAGGCATGCGAACACGGGCTGCGATTCCAGCGTCTTGGCAATGACCCCGCGTCCGTGCGACGATCCCGCGCCGGGAATCGCCGTCCCCGTTGCATCGTAGAAAGTGGCCCAGTTATAGAACAGCGATTTCGTCACCGAGCAAAACGCCAGCCCCAGACCGTAAGCATTCGAGAACTCCATGCCGGAGAACTCCGCGCCGGCTTCGGCAGCCATCAGATGACCGTCGCCCGTCAGCACGTTGCAGCCGAGCGCGTTGCTCAGGAACGCACAGCCGCCCGTCGCCATGACGACGCTGCCGGTCCGCGCGCTCCAGGTCTCGCCCACCTGCCGATGCACGCCCGCCGCGCCCGCCACCGCGCCGTGCTCGTCGACCAGCAGTTCCGGCGCCGGACTGTGATCGAGAATCTGCACGCCGGCCTCCTTCACACGCTTGCGCATGAGCCGCATGTATTCGGGGCCCTGCAAAGAGGTCCGGCGCGCGTTGCCGGCATCGTCGATCGGAAACGGATAGCCCCATTCCGCCAGACGTTCGCTGTTGAGCCAGGTCTGCTCCAGCACGCGATCCATCCACGCGCGTTCGGCGAGTTCGCCGCCGAGTGCGTAACGGCTCGCCTTCGCGCGTTCGCGGGCGTCCCTGTCGCGCGGCACGTACCAGACGCCCGTGCCCGATGGCGCCGTCGCGCCCGACGTGCCGCAAAAGCCCTTGTCCGCGAGCACCACGCGCGCGCCTCTCGCGGCGGCGCTGACCGCGGCCCACGTGCCCGCCGGGCCGCCGCCGATGACGAGCACGTCGGCGTCGTAGTGACGTTGTGCATCGGTCATGCTCGCGCGCTGCGTCATGCCTGCTCCTTCCATGCGGCGAGCTGCTTTTCGGCGAGCAGCACCGTCTGATTGAATGCGAGTCCGAGCAAAGCCAGCGTGATAATGCCCGCGTACATCGTCGAAATCTCGAAGGTGAACTGCGAATAGTTGACTAGATAGCCGAGGCCCGCCTTCGCACCGACCATTTCCGCCGCGATGAGCACGAGAATCGAATAGGCGCCCGCGATGCGAATGCCCGTGAACACCGCAGGCACCGACGCGGGCAAGACGACCTTCGCGAACAGTCGCAGCGGTTTGAGGCCCATCGAACGCGCGGAGCGGATCAGCAGCGGATCGACATTGCGCACGCCGCTCACGGTGTTGAGCACGACGGGCCAGATGCACGAGTAGACGACCATCGATACTTTCGATGTTTCGCCCATGCCAAGCACGAGCACGAACACCGGCAGCAGGGCGAGCGGCGCGGTATTGCGAAACAGTTCGAGCAGCGGATCGAGCACGTCGGCGAGTGTTCGATACCAGCCGATGAACAAGCCGAGCGGCACGCCGAGCGCGACGGCGATCGCGAAGCCGGAGAGCGCGCGCCCCCCGCTGGCGAAGAGATGCACCCAAAGCTCGCGCGACACCGCCATGTCGTACAACGCGCGAAGCACCACGGAAAACGGCGGCAGGAAGGTCGCATCGACCCAGTTCAAACGCGGCAGCGCTTCCCACAGCGCCGCGAACGCCACGATCGCGATGCTCGACCGGACCGCGCGCGGCAAGCCCCAGGCGACGCGCTCGGGCGCAGCGATGACCGTACTCATCCAAGCTCCCTTGAAGGTGGATCAGGCCGCCTGCGCGACCTGCAAATGCCCGGCTCCGTGGCGCGAGCGGATCAGTTGCCAGATCTCGTGCCGCAGCCGGACGAATTCGGGCGTCGCGCGCACGTCCTCGCCGATATCGCTCTTTGGCACGTTCACCGGCAACACATGCGTGATGCGTCCAGGCGCCGCGGCCATCACCAGCACGCGCTGACCGAGATAGATGGCTTCGTCGATCGAATGCGTGATGAAGACGACGGTCGTCCCGGTGCGCTTCCAGATGCGCAGCAACTCGTCCTGCAAGGATTCGCGGGTCTGCGCATCGAGTGCGGCGAATGGCTCGTCCATCAGAAGAACGTCGGGTTCATAAGCGAGAGAACGCGCGATGGCGACGCGCTGCTTCATACCGCCCGACAACTGATGCGGATAGCGGTCCGCGAACTCGCTCAAGCCCACGAGTTCCAGAAAGCGCCGCGCCCGGGCAAACTGCTCGGCCTTCGCGACGCCCTTCGCTTCCAGTCCGAACGCGACATTGCCGAGCGCCGTCCGCCATGGAAACAGCGCGTACTGCTGAAACACGATGCCGCGATCCAGTCCGGGCCCTTCGACCTTGCGTCCATCGATCAGAATCTCGCCGGAATCCGGCTGCGTCAGCCCGCCGATGAGATCGAGCAGCGTGGTCTTGCCGCACCCGCTCGGGCCGACGAGCGAGACGAACTCGCCCGCGGCCACATGAAAGGAAACGTCGTCGAGCACGGCGAAGCGATCGCGCCGATTCACGCGATAGCCCTTTGCGACCCTGCGCACATCGATCAATGCACTCATTGCTGCGCCTCCAGGTGCGTCAGTGGCTGGCCACTGCCTGATTGAACGGATTGAACTGGTTGGAATACACCGCTTCCGGGTTGACCTGTCCGGGCTTGAGTACGCCGTTCTTCACATACCAGTCGATGTACGTCGTGAAATCCTCCGCCGCGATCACGCCGCCCTTGCCGCCCACGCCCGGCGACTTCCAGTAATTGACGATAGTCGCGTCTTCATTTCGATGCCGCGCATCGACGATCTTCTTCAACCGTGCGACGACCACGTCGCGCGGCGTCGTGCGAGTCCATTCGATCGCGCGGGCGGTGCCATCAACGAACTTGCGCACGGTGTTCGGGTTCTGCGCGATGGAGCGGTCCGTGAACAGATAGCTCGCATAGCCGTAAGAGCCGAACTGCGCGTAGTCCGTCGTGAGCAGGCGCGCGCCACCATCGGCGAGCAGCTTGTCCTTGATGATGTCTTCGAGAAAGATCGCGTCGAGCTGCTTCTGTTTGAGCAGTTGCGCGAGATTCACCGGCGGAGCGGGCACGAACGTCACGCGGTCGATATCGGCCTGGGACAAGCCCGACTTCTGCAGATACGCGGTCACGAGATATTGCTGATACGCGCCCGGCGTATTGACGCCGATCTTCTTGCCGACGAGATCGCGCGGGTCCTTGATCGCGCTATCCTGCAGGACGAAGAGACCGCCGTTGGTCTCCTTGTCCGTGCCGACGTACGAGATCACCGCCTTGACCGGCGCATGCGCCGCGACGAGCTTGACGATGGAGCCATTGAAGGCGCCGCCGAAATCGACGTCGCCGGTCACGGCGGCCTGAATGTCCTGCGGACCGCTGATCGTGTTGCCGATCCACTTCAGCTTGATCGGCGCGAGATAGCCCAGATCCTCCGCAAGCTCCGGATACAGGACCTTGCTCGCCCAGCCCTGATAGCGCAGTTCGAGCTTTTCGGGCGTTTGCGCAACCGCCGCCGTCGCGCTCGCGGCGAACGCGACGGCCGGCAGCGCTGCATGGATGAATTTCTTGATGACAGTCACGCGTTCGCCTCCGGTCAGAACACGCCGTCGTGTTCGAGCGTGATGCGGTGAATGCGCCGCTTCGCCGTGCCGTAATCTCGCGCCGCATAGTGCTGCACTTGCCGGTTGTCCCAGATGGCGACATCGCCCTCTTTCCATTCGAAGCGCGCCTGCACTTCCGGCGTCTTGACGAGATCGTAGAGACAGTTGAGCAGGCTCTGACTCTGCGTCTTCGACACGCCGAGGATATGGCTCGTATGCCCCTCGTTGACGAAGACGAGCTTGCGTCCGTTCTCGGGATGCGTCTTGATGACGGGCACTTCAATCGGCGGATATTTCAGAGCGGCATCGTGGAAGCGCGCAAGTCCGGCTTCGACGCTGTTTTCCTCCGTGCCTTCGGGGATTTCATAGCCGCTCAGCAGATCCGCGAGCGCGCCCTTCTTCGGCGACGCGATGAAGGTATTCACCGCGGTCAGCTTCTCGAAGTAGCGGGCCAGATCGGCGTCCAGCAAGTCGTAGACTGCCGCCGACGAGGCCCAGATCGTGTCGCCGCCGCCACCTTCCGGAATCTCCTTCGCATGAAGGACGGTGGCCTTGGGCGGCTGATGCTGCCACGAAACGTCGACGTGCCAGTTATCCGTGCCGCCCGAACGGGCCTTGTCGCCACCGTGAGCGATGACCTCGATCTCGGGAACCCCGGAGACCGCCGGGAGGTAGACGTTCTTGCGGATCGGGTTGCCGAAGATGCGCGCGAGCGCCACGTGCTGCTCCGACGTGAGCGCCTGGTCACGAAAAAAAATCACGCCGTGATCGACCAACGCCTGCCGCAGCGTGCGATGGTTGTTCTTGCTCAGCGGCGCGGCGAGATCGACGTTCTCGACGACCGCGCCGACGAGCGGCTTGTAGCGCCGCACGCGCAGATCCTGGTGGCCTTCGGTTTGCGACTGCACTTCTCGATGATCCAGCACCGTGCTCATACATTCCTCCGTCGTCGTTGAGTCGTTCAATCAGACCATCGGAAAGCGCTGCTTCGCAACGAACGAATCGATGCAAGCGTATGAGCGCATCGTCGACGACCCTTTTCACGTGAGCGCTGGAATGCTTCGAGAAATGCGTTGCATACGCATCGCCTGGGGATGTCCTATGTTTTGAGGTTGCGCTTCGTTTGCACTTATCTCACGCGCGGTCTCCAGACGCCGGCGGCGAGCATTTCAATCGTTCTCCGATGTAACCCGGAATCCAAATAAGACGATCCCACCATTACAAACGAGAAATCCTTCGTTGGACTTCGGTAAGCACGACCGTAATATCCGGCTTCCTCGAACTCATGGTTAATACCTAAGGAAGCGAATGAAACGAGTCGCACTCGCCGGCGCCGCTGGCTTACTAGTCGCCCTTCCCAGCATCGTTCAGGCACAGAGTTCCGTCACCTTGTACGGGCTCATCGACGCCGGTCTCGCCTATACGAACAATCAGCGTGGGGCGTCCAACGTGCAGGCGACGAGCGGCAAGCTCAACGGCAGTCGCTGGGGTCTCAAAGGCGTCGAAGATCTCGGCGGCGGCTACAAGGCGCTGTTCACGCTCGAGAGCGGCTATCGCGTCAACGACGGCACGCTCGCACAGGGTGGACGCGAATTCGGACGGCAAGCCTATGTAGGCGTGGCGAAGACGGGCATCGGCACGCTGACGCTCGGGCGTCAGTACGATCCGAACACGGATCTCGTCGCGCTGTTCGCGGGGCCGGGCTTCTGGTCGCCCGCCACGCACGTCGGCGATAACGACAATCTGAATCAGACCTTCCGCATCAACAATGCCGTGAAGTTCAAGAGCGATACCATCGCGGGCGTGACTGTCGATGCGCTCTACGCGTTCAGCAATCAGGCCAGCAACGGCGCCGGCGCGGGCTTCGGCAACAACCGCGCGTGGGGCGTGTCGGCGAGCTATGCCACCGGGCCGCTGCAACTCGGCGCGGGCTATCTGCTGCTCGATCATCCGAATGTCGCGTCCAACACGAGCGGCGCGATCGGCGGTGCATCGACTACGTCCGGCGACGACTACAGCGGCGCATTCTTCTATGGCATCAACGGCGGCGTCGCCCGGCAGCAGGTGGCGGTCGCGGGTGGCAACTACGCGTTCGGATCGGTCGCGACGGCCGGCTTCGCATGGAGCCACACGCAGCTCGACTACAACGATGGCTCGTCGCGCAAGTTCAACAACTACGATGTCAATGGCCGCTACAACATTACGCCGGCAACGACGCTGATCGGCGTGTACAGCTTCACTGACGGCCGCGCCAACAGTCTGCCCGGCACCGGCGGCACGACACTCAAGCCGCGCTGGCATCAGTTCACGCTCGGCGTCGACTACGTATTGTCCAAGCGCACCGACATCTATCTCTCCGGCGTCTATCAGCTCGCGGCAGGCGATGCCTCGACGCGCGCCGGTAGCGGCTATCAGAAAATCGCCGCTATCGCCGACGCAGGCACGCCGTCGTCGACGAACCGGCAAGTTGCGGCGTTCGGCGGCGTGCGCGTGCGCTTCTGATATGCGGCCTCGGACCGCATCGATCGACGATCATAAGCTCGTCACGACTGAGCTGATAACGATCGAATGATCCATTCGTTTGCATGACGAACGGGTGGACGTATCGTTTTCCAGCGCCGCGAGCCGTACAAAGCGGCCCTTGCGGACCCGACAGCAACGGCGCATCCCTGATGCGCAGCGCCTACGTCGAGCTCCGCTTCAAATCATCGAGGTGAGAGTCATGGCAACGGGCACGGTCAAGTGGTTCAACGACGCAAAAGGATACGGTTTCATCACCCCGGACGATGGCACCGATGATCTGTTTGCCCACTTCTCGGAAGTGCGCAGCGAAGGATTCAAGACGTTGCGCGAACATCAGAGAGTGAATTACGAAGTCAAGCAGGGACCAAAAGGCCGGCAAGCCTCACAAATCGATCCCCTTTGAGACGATGGCACGTTGGCGCGACGACCTGCGCCCGGCAACTGGCTTTGCCCTGGCCAACGGTGGAATCAACTGCCGCTTCGCGTGATCGAGAGACTGAATCCACGCTGCTCAGAGCAGTGAATGCGAGCGTACACAGGGAATCGCCGATGATTTCATACCACAACGGTGCCGCGATTCAGGCCTCCGCAGTGCGCATGGGTAATGTCTTCATCGCCCGCGCATCCATTCTCGAGGAAGACGGAGAGTCGACGTCTCTTGGCGATCTCGGCGTCTTCGCGAACAGGGAGGGCGCGTGCCAGTTCGCCGTCCGCTGTGCCGCGGCGTTCATCGATGGCGACGTCATGCCGCTTCCTCCGTGCCGGGTGATCATGGCCTCGACAGCCAATAGCGCGTCTCGTCCGGCGCGATCGAACGTTTGATCATCCGGCGGCGAAAACGCAGTCGCGCGTCGGTCCTGACGCGGGTTACGACGTCATCCCCGCGCCGCAAAAGTGCCATGTTACCCAGACCAAATGTGCGTAGGCGCGTTGCGTGAAACACTGCCCAGCCGTGCATCAATTCCGATGAACTCTCATCGTGATGCGGTACGGCGCGATGCGCGTTGCTTCGTCTCCGTCAGTGTACCCGTTCGTCGATGAAACCCCCGACTTCGTTTTTCCCACACTCAAACGTTTCGTTCAATGAGCCGCCCATGACACGACCCACCCGACAGTTCTCGCTCGGCGCATTCCTGATGCAGACCGGCCATCACATCGCCGGCTGGCGGCATCCCGATGCCCAAGCCGATGCCGGCAGCAATTTCCGTCACTACGTGGAACTGGCGCGGCTCGCGGAAGCCGCGAAGTTCGACACGATTTTTCTCGCGGATTCCTCGGGCATACGTTCGACGCATCTGCCGTCGCTCGCGCGTTCGGCCCGCAGCGATTTCTTCGACCCCGTCACATTGCTGGCGGTGCTTGCCGCAGTGACCGAACGCATCGGCCTGATTGCGACAGTGTCCACGTCGTTTCACGAGCCGTACAACCTTGCGCGCCGTTTCGCCACGCTAGACCAGATTTCCGGCGGGCGCGCAGGGTGGAATCTGGTGACGTCCAGCAGTTCGTCCGAAGCGCAGAACTTCAACCGCGACGCGCTGCCGGATCACGCCGAACGCTACGAGCGCGCCGCCGAGTTTCACGACGTCGTGCTGGGTTTGTGGGATTCCTGGGAAGACGACTGCTTCGTGCGCGACAAGCAGAGCGGCATCTATTTCGATGCGGAAAAGCTGCACGTGCTGAAGCATCGCGGCAAGCACTTTCAGGTGCGCGGCCCGCTCAACGTCGGCCGCTCGCCGCAGGGGCGTCCGGTCGTTGTGCAGGCGGGCGCGTCCGAGGACGGCCGTGCGCTGGCCGCCCGCACCGCCGAGGTGATCTTCGTCGCGCATCAGACCTTCGACGAAGCGAAGGCGTTCTACACCGATATCAAAAGCCGCCTGCCCGCCCACGGCCGCCTTACTCGTGTGGTCCGCATGGATTGTGGTGTGAAGTTCCCGTCGTGATCGCCGCGTGGCGCGTCGGAGTGGCCATTGCATTGCTGTCCGTCGCCTTCTTTCTGCTGCCACAGCCTACGCCGCGCTACAAGCCCAGAGAGGAGCCGAGCGAGGCTGAGAAATTGAACAAGTAGCTAATGCGCGAGGTTAAGCCAGAAACAGTGGGCGAAGCGAGGGGAATGACCGGTGCACAGCACTTCAGGATTTTTTTGGTCTTCATCTACTTCTGCACCGGTGTCGCAACCGAGCTGAGAACCTCGCTCATCGTGGAGATGCGACAGGTGCCAATGTGGATGTCGCTTATAAATACGAGCATGGGCAGCTTCTCAGACCGGCCCCTATGAGGGGGCTCAACAAGGTACGGTCGAACGCAAGAACAGCTGGCAGCTTGCCGAGGATTGGCGAAGCAACGCCCGATGGTGTGCAGCACCTTCTCGAGAGAGCACGGTGGGATGCCGACGCGGCGCGCGACGTACTGCGCGAATTCGTCGTGGAGCGACTCGGTGAGCGTGAGGCGGTGCTGATTGTGGATGAGAAGGGAATTCCACAAGAAGAATGAACACTCTGCCAGCGTGCAACGCCAATACAGTTGTACAGCAGGTCGCATCGAGAATAGCCAGATCGGTGTGTTTCTCTGCTATGCGGGCAATGGAGCGAGCGCATTTATTGACCGCGAGCTGAATATGCCCCAGTCATGGATCGACGATCGTCCTCGCTGCAAGGTTGCGGGCGTCCCGGACACGATGGGATTTGCAACCAAGCCGCAGCTCGCGCGCCAGATGCTTGAACGGGCGCTCGATGCGGGAGTACCTTGCGGCTGGGTCACCGGCGATGAGGTGTATGGCGGTGACCGTCCTTTGCGGCTGTGGCTCGAATCGCGCGCGCAGCCATTCGTGCTGGCGGTGAAGAAGAGCGAACCACTATGGTGGCAAGGCCCGACCACTATGCGCGCCGACAAGATTGCACAAGCCTTGCCACCGCAGGCTTGGCGCCGCCTCTCGGCCGGAATCGGCGCAAAAGGCGCGCGCCTATATGACTGGGCACTTACGCCGTTGTGGCGCCTGCAGTTGAGCGCCGAGGAGCGTCGCTTTGGTCATTATCTGCTGGTGCGCCGCAGTCTTGACGAAAATCGCGAGCACGCGTATTTCGTCGTCTACGCGCCCCGCAGCAAGGTCACCCGTCGGACTCTGGTCAACGTCGCTGGCAGGCGATGGGAGATCGAAGTCGGCTTTGAGGCCGCCAAGGGTGATGCGGCCTCTACCAATATGAGGTGCGTCGCTGGCAGGGCTGGTACCGCCACGTCACTCTGGCGTTGTTGGCCCACGCGGTACTTGCTGGCCTGAGGGCGCAGGCTAAAAAAAACAGCTGAAGGTTCACTGCCATTCAGCATCCAGGAGATCCGCCGGCTATTGTGTCGCCTGATATGGCGAACGCTGCACTCCGTCGAGCACGTGATGTCGTGGTCAATATGGCGGCGCCGACATCAGTACCGAGCCCAGCAGTGTCATTATCGACGACGCGGCGGTGTGCTCCCGGCGTATCTACGGCTGTAGTACTAATCTAAGGGACTGTTCCATCGAGCAATCAACATGAGTGGGGCAACTGGAACGACAATCGTCCCGTCTTCGTCGACGGAACCTTACGTCAATCACCTCCTCTCATAACTTAGTATCGATGGGAGCAATCTCGAAAGGCTCTGGACGCTATCTCCTGAAGCACTGGTAAAAGCTCGTCTGGCAGCAGTCGGTGCAAAAGGTCAGGGAGCGCGGCCGGTAATCGACTCTAGACATATTGTCGCTAGTCCGATGGGCGAAGAGGCTCTCCCCATTCATGCGTCTGTACCCCTTCTGATAGGAAATACTGCAACGGAGTCCACATTCTATTTTGCCAGTGATCCACGAAATCTCGCTTTGACAGAAACTCAACTCAACGCGCGGATTAGGGATCAGTTCCGCGTCGACCGTACGGAAGCTGAAGCGATAGCGGCAAGCTTCCGGCTCGAAGGCCCCGAACGGACACCTTCTCAGGTTTTGACGACGATAATAGAGGAGACACTATTCCGCGTCCCGATGACCCGCTGCCGAAATAAAATCCCGCGCTAACGCAGCACCGGTGAATATGTACAACTTCAACTGGACCGCACCCGTCGACGGGGGTATATGGGGCGCGCCTCATACGATCGACATCCCTTTTGTATTCGGCAATATGTCTGCTTCAACCTCTTTGACGGCGTCGGGAGCGGAACAAGACGAAGTGAGCCGAAACCTTATGACGGCGTTCGTGGAGTTCGCTCGAACCGGAAACCCCAACAATGTCCGCATGCCTGAGTGGCGTGCTTACGATACTGAAGCCCGCGTGACGATGATGATTGGTCGGGAATGCCACGCTGTCCGCAACTACCGCGCTGGAGATCTCAATGCGGGGGCAACCTTGCCACTTGATCCATACGATCGAACGGCACTCCTCA
>Ga0160459_100144_pt1 | contig 42650 bp, 33 predicted proteins | sample HID1973K_E6MG_FD_108208 | JGI IMG/M metagenome (GOLD analysis project Ga0160459, IMG submission 108208) | Enriched mosquito-associated microbial communities from UW Madison campus, WI, USA - HID1973K_E6 MG | ecosystem: Host-associated > Arthropoda: Insects > Digestive system > Unclassified ...
CCGCGAGATTTGAATACGAGAAACGGACATGGATTCGAAAACGACGATGTTGATCGGTCTTCCGTCCCGGGGCGCGAAGGGAATCCGGGCGGCGTTGTTTTGAGTCGAAGACCGGTCGCGAGAGAACGCGTGACGGGCGAGACGATTTATGCGCCGATTATAGTGTAAATAATAGTCGTTATCATTCAACAAACGATGTATTTGCACGAACGCAACATCCGCCACGTCGCGACGAATTTTGTCGAGTTTTATTCCAGATAGCGACGCGGATGTCCGCGGAATCGTCAGGAGGATAACGAGTTTCCGCGCGCTGCGCGCGTGCTCGCAACGGCCGCCGAATGACGACGCGCGGACCGCTTCCTGAACCAGATGATGAGGCCCGTCGCGCTGAGCATCGCGACCGCGATGCCCACCGCGCTCACTAGAATGCGCCCGCCAAGCCCGATGATCCGCCCGGAGTGCAACGGAAACTGAGCCTGCATGAAGATGTCGCCGGCCGAGCCGCGGCCCGGAATCGACGAGCCCGCGAGCGCGCCCGTCTGCGCGTTGTAGTAGAGCCAGGCGTTGCCGAGACCCACGTCGCCGTGATCGCGGCCGGGCGCGAAAAAGCCGACGCCGTAGGCCTTGAACATCGGCGCGTAGTAGAGCGCGCCCATCGGCTCGGTGAGGTTTTCGCGCTTCGCGTCGCGCGCGGCCATCGCCAGAATCTGTTCGCGCGTGGCGGGCGCCCTGCCCGGCGGCCCGGCGCGCACGAGTTCCGCGTTATCGAGGAACGACGGCGAGAGCTTCGAGAATATCGACACGACCGGGCGCATCACGGGCTCGGCAAGGTTCATCGAAATCGATGTGAGCGCCATCACGAGCAGCAAGCCCCAGATCCACACGCCGCCGGAGCGATGCAGATCGAACGTGAGCGCGTAGCCGCCACGCTTCACGCGAAACGCGAAGGACTTACGCCATGCCTTCACGCTCGGGAACGACAGGATCAGCGCGATACCGCTGTCGAAGAACCACAGGATCCCGACGATGCCGATCAGCCACGTGCCGATATCGAAACCGCCGACGATCGGCAGATGCAGTGTGTAGTGCAGCTTGTAGAGGAACGGCATCAGGTCGATGCGCGCGAGCGACACCGCGCCCCACATGCGCTGCGCCTGCACCTGGCCGGTCGCCGGATCGACCGCGATCTGGTTGTACGCCACGTCGTACGGCGCGTTGGTCGCCGGGTTCGTGCGCGGCATCACCATCATCTGCGCGGTGTGTCCCGGCTCGAAACCGAGCGGCACATACGTCACTTCGACGCGCGGATCGGCGGCCTCGACGCGTCGCGCGAGTTCGAGCGGCGGCAGCGCGGGACCATCTGTGCGGGCGTGAAAGAAAGCCGGATTGAGGAGCGCATCGATTTCGTGATCCCACGCGATGATCGCGCCGGTAAGACCCGAGATGAACAGAAAGAGCGCGGTCGCGACGCCGAGCCAGCGATGCAGGCGAACCAGAATCGGTCTCATGCCCGCGAGTACTCGGAGCGGCGTTCGGGCGCGACGGCAATCATTTCTTATGATGCGATGTAAATAGGAATTGTTCGCAATTATATCGATGCTCGATTGTGCGCACAAGGTTCTCGTAAGCTGCTTACGACGGCGAGCGCTCACGATGCGACGCTCAATAGCCGTGCGCAGACACAGGCATGGCTCAAGTTGGCCGGCTAGCCGACATACCCTGAAACAACTCGCGCAAAACGCCCGCCCCTTACGCCACAAGGCTTTGCGGGCGGCCCATGACATTCCATGAAATAGTTTGTGCGTGGTTTTTAACAGGGCCGATCGCCACAATGGGTTCATTCGCAACCACCCACCAAGGCGAACCATCATGGAACTGGAACTGCTCGGGAAAATCTCGCTGTACGCGATGGGCATCGTTCTCACCGCGTCGCTGATCGAAGCCATCGTCCTGCACTTCAAGCACAAAGGCACCGACCGTGCCTTCGACTGGCACGAGACCTGGATCTCGCTCGCCGACCTCATCGGCCGAAAGCTGCTCACGTTCGTGCCGATCTCGCTCGCGACGCCGGTTTTCAGCTTCGCGTGGGAGCATCGCATCCACACGGTCACGACGAACACCGCGCTCACGCTCTTCCTGCTCTTCATCGGACAGGAGTTCTGCTACTACTGGTATCACCGCGCGTCGCACACGATCCGCTTCTTCTGGGCGAATCACGCGGTCCATCACTCGCCGAACCAGTTGACGCTGTCGTCCGCGTACCGTCTCGGATGGCTCACCAAGATCGCCGGCTCGGCCATCTTCTTCACCCCGCTCGTGTGGTTCGGCGTGAAACCGGATGTGGTGCTCGCGGTCGTGTCGATCAACCTGCTCTACCAGTTCTGGCTGCATGCGACGTGGATTCCGAAGCTCGGCTGGCTCGAATATGTGTTCAACACGCCGTCGGCGCACCGTGTGCACCATGCGTCGAACGAGATCTATCTCGATGCGAACTTCGGCGGCGTGCTGGTCATCTTCGACCGTCTGTTCGGCACCTACGTGGAAGAACGCGCCGACGAGCCCTGCCGCTACGGTCTGACGACGCCCGTGACTTCGCACAACCCGATCGTCGTCGAAATGGAACACTGGGTCAGTCTCGTGAAGGACATGTTCAACGCGAAGAGCGTGTCGGATGCGGTCGGCTTCCTGCTGCGTCCTCCGGGCTGGCTGCCGAACGGCGAAGGGCAGACGACCGAAGAATTGCAAAAGCGCGCCAAGGCGATCGAACAACAACCGGCCCACATCGGCCACTAACAAGCGCATCGAAGCGGTACCTTCGAACCCCGATGACCGGCATCGGGGTTTTTTTATTTCTTGCGACTGATCGTCACCGCCGCGACGCCCGCCGCGGCGAACGCGCACGCGGCGGACAGCAACGCGACGGCGCGCAACGCATCGGCGATGGCATCGGCCTGCGCGCGGGCGAGCGGCGTCGATGACGCGGAAGGCGGCGCCTGCGCTTCGAGCGAGCGCGCGTCCGGGTGCGGCAGATGCAGGCGATCGAGCCGCGCCGACAACGCCGCATCGTGCGACCACACGAACACGATGCCGAGCACCGCGATCGCCAGCAGGCTCGCCACGCGCGCGACCGCGTTGTTGATCCCGGACGCGACGCCCGCGCGCTCGCCCGGCACCGACGCCATCACGGTCGTGGTCAGCGGCGCGACGGTGATCGTCAGACCGATCCCGAGCACGATGAGCGCGGGGAAAAATCCCGCCCAGTAGCCACGCGCGGCGAACGGCAGCGCGAGCATCGCGAAGCCGAGTCCGGCGACGCACGGCCCGGCGACGAGCAACGCCCGCGCGCCGAAACGGCCCGTCAATCCGCCCGTGAAACGCGACAGCACGCCGATTATGAGCGGCATCGGCAGCACCGCCGCGCCGGCCTCGGTCGCGCTGTAGCCGTACGCGCGAATCAGCGTGAACGGCAGGAAGAACAGCACGCCGCCGAGCCCGAAATACAGCAGCAGCGTGACGAGATTCGCGCCGCTGAAATCGCGCGAACGGAAGATGTCGAGCGGGATCATCGGGTCGCGGGACTTCGTTTCGATCGCGATGAACGCGGCGAGCAGCACCACGCCCGCGCCGATCATGCCCAGCACCAGCGGATCGGCAAAACCGCGCGACGGCGCTTCCGTAAGACCGTACGTGAGCGCCGCGAGGCCCGCCGCGGTGCAGGCCGCGCCGGGCCAGTCGAGGGTTTGCGGCGCGTCGGCGTCGTGGCTGTCGGGCACGGACATCAGCGCCAGCGCGATCGTCGCGGCGGCGAGCGGCAGATTGAGGAAGAAGATCGCGCGCCAGGAAAACGCATCGACGAGCCAGCCGCCCGCCGCCGGTCCGACCGACGACGTGATCGCACCGACGCCCGCCCACGTGCCGATCGCGCGTCCGCGCGCCTCGCCCTCGAACACCGCGCCGATGATCGCGAGGCTGCCCGGCACCAGCAGCGCCGCGCCGACGCCCTGCAGCGCACGCGCCGCGATCAGCCAGCGCATGCCCGGCGCGAAGCCGCACGCCGCCGACGCCACCGTGAAGATCGCGACGCCCGCGATGAACACCTTGCGCCGGCCGAGCTTGTCGCCCATCGAACCGCCGACCAGCACCAGCGCACCGAGCAGCAGCAGATACGCGTTGACGACCCACTGCATCGCCGCGATGCTCGCGCCGAGTTCGCTCTGTATCGACGGCAATGCGACGTTGACGACCGAGCCGTCGATGAACGCCATGCTCGAGCCGAGAATCGTCGCTGACAACGCGAGGCGCTTGCGCCGGCATGGCTGACCAGCCGCGACGGGTTGCGCGCGAATGACGAGTTCGTCGCACGGGCTCGCCTGCGACGCGACAGCGTGCGCGTGGGGCGGGGTATCGAGGTGTCGGCTGGCCAAGGTCGCGTCCGGAGGTTCACGTAAAGGCCCAAGTAAAGGCCAATCGCCGCCGCATGTCCACGCCGGCAACGTGCTTGGCAAGCTCAAATGATAATGGTTATCATTAAGCATCCCGAGTACGCAGGCTTTCGGTCGACGCAAAGGGCGATGGAACAGGAGCCTTCGCCATGCATCAGCAGATTGCAGACTTTGTATTGCCGACGTCCGACACGCCCAGCCTGCCCCTGTGGGAAACCGCGATGCGCCAGGCCGTGACAGCCGAGCGCGCCCAGCAAACCGCGCTGGCGCTCGCCGGTTACGAGCGCGCGCTGTCGATCGCGCAGCGCCTGATCGACGCACCGCCCGCGGGCCGCGCCGACGATTGCCTCGCCGCGCTCGTCGTCTCGCATCACAACCTCGCCGATCTTCGCGTCGCCCAAGGCGACCCGAACGCGGCTGCCCCGCTTCTGTGCCGCGTCCATGAAACGCTGATCGCGCTGTCGCTCGACGCCGCGCGGCCCGTGTCGCTGCGGCAGGCCGCCCTGCATCACAGCCGCGAAACGTATGTCGCGCTGATTCGCCATATCGCGCGGCACGGGCCGCATCCGCTCATCACCTGCGCCATTGCCGGCGCAGACGCCGCGCTCCACGGCGCGAGTCCCGCGCGTCATTGAGCGCTTCCATCGATACGACAAGGAGATTTCCGATGCCCTACAGCCTGCCTCCCCTGCCCTATGCCTTCGATGCGCTCGAACCGCACATCGACGCCCGCACGATGGAAGTGCATCACACGAAGCATCATCAGACCTACGTGAACAACCTGAATGCGGCGCTGGAGAAGTCGGATCATCGGGATGTGGCGGTCGAAACGCTCATCGCGCGGATCGACGCGCTGCCCGAAGCGCTCCGTGCGCCCGTGCGCAACAACGGTGGCGGACACGCGAATCACAGCCTCTTCTGGACGATCATGTCGCCCGATGGCGGCGGCGCGCCGGATGGCGATCTGGCCGCTGCGATCGATCAGGATCTCGGCGGCTTCGACGCCTTCAAGAACGCATTCACCAAAGCCGCGTTGACGCGCTTCGGCAGCGGCTGGGCGTGGCTCAACGTCGACAAAGAAGGCAAGCTCGCGATCGAAAGCACCGGCAATCAGGACAGTCCGCTGATGGCGGACATCGCGTCGGGCAACACGCCGATTCTCGGGCTCGATGTCTGGGAGCACGCCTATTATCTGAAGTATGAGAACCGCAGGCCGGAATACATCGCGGCGTTTTACAACGTGATCAACTGGCCGGAAGTGTCGCGCCGGTACGCGGCGGCGCGCGGCGCATAAGCAGTTGTCTCAGGAGACGCGCGAAACCGGGACGAGTAAGCTAGGCGATTCCGCTGTCATCGAGTTACGTCATGAGTCGAACCGATGGGATCGCGCAAAGCCGATGGCTCGCCGACGCACGCGAAGAAATCGCCGCGGCGCTTCGCACCTCCGACGAAGCATGGCTTCACGACATGAGCATGCGCTGGGGCTGCCGCCTTGCGATGCTCGTCGCCGATTTCGGTGTGCGCGTGATGCTGCATGAAGAAGGCATCGTCATCAAGATCGAGCCGCCGAACGATATCGTCGGCGGTCTCATCGACTGCGACGACGGCACGCCGGATTCGCTCGCCCGCGCTGCATGGATCAAGCTGTCGAAACTCGAGGAGCACGCCACCGCCGTGCTGGAGGCGAGCGCGCTCGTTCAGGGCGATGCGCAATGCGACGCCTGCCGCGAGACCATTCTCGCGTGGCGCCGGATGCTGATCGCGGCGAACGAGTGGCCGCGCGAAGAGGCGGACCCTTTCATCAGCCATGCATGCCGGCCGATCCTGAAGGCGTTGCTGAATCTGGCGTCGTGCGCGACCGGCGGGAATCCGTTTGAACTCGCGCGCGAGGGCCATTACGAAGATGCGTGGCGCGAGTTCGAAAACTTCTGCGAGGACGAACACGCGCGCCCCGTGACCGAATGGGGCCGCAAATATCGTCATCGGCAAGGTGGCGAGTTCGCGCGGCGGCAGCTTTCCCGTGCGTACGAAGCCGGGGCGGGAATCCGTCTCGCGTGACTCGTCAGGCGTGACGCCCGGCCATCACGCCGCCATCGACCGGAAGCACGGCGCCCGTGATCCACGCGGCCTGCGGCGATGCGAGAAACAGGATCGCTTCAGCGACGTCGCCGGGCTGGCCATTGCGCCCAAGCGGATGAAACGCGTTGAAGGCGCGGATTGAAGATCAATAACTCGGCGGCGGTGCTGCAAGCGGCCATTGACGGACAAGGCATCGCGCTCGCGCGAAGCGCATGCGTCCCGCTCGCGTTGAAGCGGGCGTTCAGAAACGATGCCGCAATCCGACCGTCGCCTCGACCTGATTGCTCGTCGATGACGGCGCGGTGAGGCCGTTGATCCACGCCGCGCCCAACGGCGATCCGCTGCTCGCGCTCACGCCCTGCCACACGCCCTGCACATAGACATCGGTGCGCCGCGTGAAGCTGTAGCCGGCCATCGCGCTGACCTGATTCCAGTGTGGATTGCCGCCGCCCGTGAGTCCGCCCGCGCGCGTATAGGTGTAGGCGGCGGAAAGCTCGACGGCGGGCGTCAATGCATAACGCAGGTTGCCTTCGAAGTTCTGGAAGTGCGTGCTGAGGCCGCTCTGGAACAGTTGCGTCAGATTCGTTTGCGTATAGACGAGGCCCGCCACGGCGGGACCGAACGCATAGTTGACACCCGCGCCCCACGTCTGCTGACGGCTCGACACCGCGCCCAGCGGCACGGCATTCGACGTGAGCACGCCCGCGAGCGATGAACCCGACGTATCGGTGACCGCGCCATTCGTGTTGAGCTGTCCCGCCGTCGCGGCGTCGCTATTGAGTTGCATGAAGGCAGCGCCGAAATTCAGCGGTCCCCACATATACGACATGCCGAGGCTATATGCACGATTGTTCGAAAAGCCACCGGCCTGATTGGAAAAGCCATAAAGCGCGCCGAGCTTGAATCCCGCGAAATCCGGGCTTTGATACTTCACCGCGTTATTGATCTGAAACGAATCGTTGAGATTGTCGATGTCGAACGGATGCGCGAAGTGCGTGCCGCCATACTGCGTGCCGGTCAACGAAAGCGGCGCGACGAAATCGACCATGTCGTCGGTCTGACGGCCGAACGTCAGCACGCCGAATTCACGGCTCGACAAGCCCACATACGCCTGCCGGTTGAAAATGCGATTGCTCGACGTGTACTGTCCGTTGTTCAGGTTGAAGCCACTCTCCAGGTTGAAGATGGCTTTCAGCCCGCCGCCCAGATCCTCGGCACCGCGCAAGCCCCAGCGGCTGTACTCGACCGGGCCGCTTTTCAGCTCCCAGTTACTATGCCCGGCGCCCGTCGTGTTGATCTGGTTGTTCGTGTAAGTGACGCCCGCGTCGATCAAACCGTACAGCGTGACGCTGCTCTGCGCATGCGCCGCGCCCGAGAGCGTGACCATTGCCGCCGCACCGGTTACCAGCAACTTGTTCATTTGCCTGGGCTCCATCGATGTCGGGATAAGACGCGGGATGCTCCATCCACTTTATGCGACGGCATCGGCGACCGGCAAGCGCAAAGTATGAATGTTCAGAAGTCGTGGCGTACGGAGAAAGTCACACCCTTTTCGTGCTCATGATTCGCGCCAAGTTGCGGATTGGCGGAGAAATGCCATTCGTCTTCTCCGCTCGTGAGATCGTCGCGCGGCTTCATCGGCGCAGAGACGGAAGTCGGCGAAGGCGGCTGCGGAGAGAGCCGGGCAAGCTGGCCGATGTCCGGATGAATGCTCTTTTCGTATCTGGAGAGCGTGATCGCGTCCAGCGCGTCGATAGTGCTCTTGAAGAGATACCGCGGATGACGAGGCTTCGCCGAAGGGACGCTGGCAGTCGAGACGACTGCCGGAGAGGGAAAGAACAGCCAGTCCGCCGCGAGTCGCTGAAATGAAATCAGGCGCGTTTGTTCATTGGCTGATGCAAAGCTGCCGACAAGTAAAGCCACGATGCCGGCGACCCAAAATCTTTGGATATGGCGTGTCATCGAATGCCTGAGAGGACGCTACTGTCGGGCAAAGCCCGGCGTTCTTAAAGCATTTTAATTCATTTGCGGAGACATTTCCGAACGATGAATTTTTCGCGACATTGGCTCTGCTAATCGAATCGCGCCGAGTGATTGTGCAGGCAATCGAAACAGTCGTGCTTCACGCGCCCGGCTGGCGAGACGTCATTCGGGGGCGCCGCTCAGCACGACACGACGAAAGAATTGCGCGAGAACGTCTTCGGCGAATTGCGCCGGCACCGATTGCGGGTCCGACGAATAAAAGAACTGCACGCCGTCGCACAGCGCAATGAGCCCGAGCGCCATCTGTTCCGGCGGCATCGTGAGCGGCGTGCCCACGCGCTCGGAGAATGCCCTGATGTAGTCGGTCGTGGTCTGCCTGAGTTCGCGCATCAGCGCATTGAAGCTCGCGCGAAAGCCTGGATCGCGGCTCGCGTGCAGCTTCGCCTCGACCCACAGCAGGAAGCACGCATTGTTCTGATAACACTCGCTGTAGTACTGCAGCACGCGCGCTTCCATGTCGGCGCGCGAGGCCTCGCCGTCCTCGAACAGGGCGGACATGCGCTGCATGATGGTGTCGTGATCGCGCTTGAGCACGTCGAGCAGCAACTCGGCCTTGCTCGAAAAGTTCGAATAGAACGCGCCGCGCGTATAACCCGCGTCGGCGGCCACATCTTCCACGCTCGACGCGCCGAATCCCTTCTTGATGAATACCGCCTGCGCAGCGTCGAGCAGACGCTGACGCGTCTGGTCACGGCTCTGCTCGCGGGTAAGACGTACTGGTTTCATGTGCCAAAGTGTAGCATCGGCGGGCTTACAAATCCGTCTTTGCATTCAGATACAACTATGTATTAGAATGCACTTCGTATTCTCGTCCGGGTCGTCGAAACCCTTGCCGGACGGGGCTTTCGGGTCAGTACACAGATCCGCCCCGCTCAGGTTCGCTTCTCGACGATGTTCGCCGGACACCCTTTTCTCTTGCTTCGCCCATGAGCGGCGCGTCGCGGTTGCCCGGCGCGCGGCACCATGCCCTTGCGGGCGCCGAGGTTCCTGTGAAGCTCTTCCACTCACCCGCGTCGGTCGTGGCGCGCGCGGCATTCGTACCCATCGTCTGCGTTGCGCTCGTCGCCTGCAAACGGCATGAAGCGCCGGCGCCGGCGCCCCGCCCGGTCGTCGCCGTCGCGGCGCAGGCGGACGGTCACGCGGGCACGTCCAGCCTGCCCGGACAGGTTCAGTCGCGCTATTCGACGCCGCTGTCCTTTCGCATCAACGGCAAGATTCTCGAGCGGCGCGTGCGCCTCGGCGATACCGTGAAAGCCGGACAGATCGTCGCCCGGCTCGATCCCGCCGATGCCGAGAAGAACAACGCGAGCGCCCGCGCACAGCTCGACGCCGCCGAGCATCAGCTCGTCTATGCGAAGCAGCAGCTCGACCGCGATCGCGCGCAGGCAGCGGAAAACCTCATCGCGCCCGCGCAGCTCGAACAGACGCAGAACGCCTATGCTTCCGCGCTCGCGCAGCGCAATCAGGCGCAGCAGCAGGCGGGTCTGTCCGCCGATCAACTGCGCTACGCGACCCTCAGCGCCGATCACGCGGGCGTCATCACCGCCGAGCAGGCCGACACCGGGCAGAACGTCACGTCAGGCCAGGCCGTCTACACGCTCGCGTGGAGCGGCGATATCGACGTGATCTGCGACGTGCCCGAAGCCGCGCTCGGCGCATTCGCCGTGGGCCGCGAAGCGAGCGTGAAACTCGCCGCATTGCCGAAGCAGACCTTCAAAGCGCGCGTGCGCGAACTCTCGCCCGCCGCCGATACGCAAAGCCGCACCTGGCGCGCCAAGCTCACGCTCGAAGCGCCGACGCCCGACGTGCGCCTCGGCATGACGGCGGATATCGCGTTCGCCGCGTCGAACGGCGCGCAAGGCGCGTTCACCGTTCCGTCGACGGCGCTCTTCCACGACAACGGCCATCCCGCCGTGTGGGTCGTGAAGCAGGGCGACGCGCTCGAACTGAGACGCGTCGACGTCGCGCGCTATGGCGAGCGCACGGTGACGCTCGCGGGTGGCATCGCAGCCGGCGAGCGCATCGTGTGGCAAGGCGTGCATACGGTGTCCGCGGGCGAGAAAGTGCGCGTCGTCGCGCCGCTGCATCCCGAGGACTTCGCGTCATGAGCGACACTCGCGAAGACGACAACCCGCATCGCCACGAAGAAGGCCGCTTCAATCTCTCCGCGTGGGCCCTGCGGCATCGCGCGCTCGTCGTGTTCCTCATCGCGATGGCGACGATCTTCGGCATCCTCTCGTACACGCGGCTCGCGCAATCCGAAGATCCGCCCTTCACGTTCCGCGTGATGGTGATCCGCACGTTCTGGCCGGGCGCAACCGCGCGTCAGGTGCAGGAGGAAGTGACCGACCGCATCGCGCGCAAGCTCCAGGAAATGCCGTACACGGACTTCATGCGCAGCTACTCGCGCCCCGGCGAATCGCTGATCTTCTTTCAGATGAAGGACTCCGCGCCCGCGAAGGACGTGCCGGAGGAGTGGTATCAGATCCGCAAGAAAGTGGGCGATATCGCCGCGACCCTGCCGCCCGGCGTGCAAGGCCCGTTCTTCAACGACGAATTCGGCGACGTCTACACCAATATCTACGCGCTCGAAGGCGACGGCTTTTCGCCCGCGCAACTGCACGATTACGCCGATGCGTTGCGCACCGTTCTGTTGCGCGTGCCGGGCGTCGCGAAGGTCGACTACTTCGGCGATCAGGAAGAGCGCATCTACGTGGAGATTCCCAACACCACGCTCACGCGCCTGAACATCTCGCCGCAGCAGATCGCGCAGGCCATCGACGGACAGAACGCCGTATCCCCCGCAGGCGTGCTGACGACGCCCAACGATCGCGTGTTCGTGCGTCCGAGCGGCCAGTTCAAGGACGTGAATGCGCTCGCCGATACGCTCATCAACGTGAACGGCCGTTCGTTCCGTCTCGGCGATATCGCCACGATCCAGCGCGGCTACATCGATCCGATCGCCACGCAGATGCGCTCGGCGGGCACGCCCGTGCTCGGCATCGGCATCTCGATGCAGCCGGGCGAAGACGTCGTGCGGCTCGGCAAGTCGCTCGATGAAACCATGCTCAAGTTGCGCGCGCAACTGCCGGCGGGACTGAAGCTGACCGAAGTGTCCAGCATGCCGCACGCGGTCTCGCATTCCGTCGACGACTTTCTGGAGGCGGTGGCCGAAGCGGTCGTCATCGTGCTGATCGTGAGTCTGGTGTCGCTCGGCGTGCGTACGGGCATGGTGGTTGTGATCTCGATTCCGATCGTGCTCGCCGTCACCGCGCTCTTCATGTATCTGTTCGATATCGGCCTGCACAAGGTCTCGCTCGGCACGCTGATCCTGGCGCTCGGTCTGCTCGTCGATGACGCGATCATCGCCGTCGAGATGATGGCCGTGAAACTGGAGCAAGGCTGGACGCGCGCGCGCGCCGCCGCGTTCGCCTACACGAGCACCGCGTTCCCGATGCTGACCGGCACGCTCGTCACCGTCGCGGGCTTTTTGCCGATCGCGCTCGCGAAATCGAGCACCGGCGAATACACGCGCTCGATCTTCGAAGTCTCGGCGATCGCGCTGATCGCGTCGTGGCTCGCGGCGGTCGTGCTGATTCCGTTGCTCGGCTACAAGCTGCTGCCCGAGCGCAAGAAGGAAGCGCATCTGCCCGACGATCACGAGCACGATATCTACGACACGAAGTTCTACGGACGCCTGCGCCGCTGGGTCGGCTGGTGCGTGAAGCGGCGTTTCGTGGTGCTCGCGATCACGGTCGTGCTGTTCGTCATCGCGATGGCCGGCTTCACGCTCGTGCCGCAGCAGTTCTTCCCGAGCTCGGACCGTCCCGAACTGCTGATCGACGTGAGGTTGCAGGAAGGCGCATCGTTCGACGCGACCTTGCGCGAAGCGAAGCGGCTCGAAGCAGCGCTGAAGGGCCGCGATGAAATCGATCATGTGGTGAGCTTCGTCGGCACGGGCGCGCCGCGTTTCTATCTGCCGCTCGACCAGCAATTGCCGACGCCCAACTTCGCGCAGTTCGTCGTCACGGCGAAGTCGGTCGAAGCGCGCGAAGCGCTCGCGCGCTGGCTCGATCCGATGTTGCGCGAGCGCTTTCCCGCCGTGCGCACGCGTCTGTCGCGGCTGGAAAACGGTCCGCCCGTGGGTTATCCGGTGCAGTTCCGCGTGAGCGGCGACGACATCGGCACGGTGCGTCATATCGCCGAGCAGGTCTCCGCCGACATGCGCGCCGATGCGCGCACGACCAACGTCCAGTTCGACTGGGACGAGCCTTCGGAGCGCTCGGTGCGCTTCGAGATCGACCAGCAGAAAGCGCGCGATGCGGGCGTCACGTCGCAGGACGTCGCGAGCTTTCTCGCGATGACGCTGACCGGCACCACAGTCACGCAGTATCGCGAACGCGACAAGCTGATCAGCGTCGATTTGCGCGCGCCGCGCGCCGAGCGCGTCGATCCTTCGCGGCTCGCGACGCTCGCGATGCCGACGCCGCACGGACCGGTGCCGTTGAGCGCGCTGGGCCGCATCGTCGATACGCTCGAATACGGCGTGATCTGGGAACGCGACCGTCAGCCGACCATCACCGTGCAGTCCGACGTCAAGGGCGACGCGCAAGGCATCGACGTGACGCAGGCCATCGACAAAAAACTCGACGAGATTCGCCGCGCGCTGCCGGTGGGTTATCGCATCGAGGTGGGCGGCCCGGTCGAGGAAAGCGGCAAGGGTCAGGCGTCGATCAACGCGCAGATTCCGGTGATGGTGATCGTCGTGCTCACGCTTCTGATGATCCAGTTGCAGAGCTTCTCGCGCGTCATGATGGTCATCCTCACCGCGCCGCTCGGGTTGATCGGCGTGGTCGTGACGCTGCTCGCGTTCGGCAAGCCGTTCGGCTTCGTCGCGATGCTCGGCGTGATCGCGATGTTCGGCATCATCATGCGTAACTCGGTGATTCTCGTCGATCAGATCGAGCAGGACATCGCATCCGGACACAAGCGTTTCGATGCGATCATCGGCGCGACGGTGCGGCGTTTCCGGCCGATCACGCTGACCGCCGCCGCCGCCGTGCTCGCGCTGATTCCGCTTCTGCGCAGCAACTTCTTCGGCCCGATGGCGACCGCGCTGATGGGCGGCATCACGAGCGCGACCGTGCTCACCCTCTTCTATCTGCCCGCGCTCTACGCCGCGTGGTTTCGCGTGAAGCTCGACGAACGCGAAGGAGCATCGTCATGAATCGCCGGCTTTTGATGATCGCGGCGTGCTGCGCGCTCGGCGCATGCGCGTTCGGCCCGGACGGCAAGCCGCCCGCCATGCCGCAGCCCGCGCATTACGGCGCTAAGCCGCAGGCGGACGCGAGCGTGACGGCCGAAGGCGCATCGCAGCGCTTCGTCGCGGGCGCCGCGCCCGTGCCCGAATGGTGGAAGCTGTATCGCTCGGATGCGCTGAATGCGCTCGTCGATGAAGGCCTGCGCGCGAGCCCGAATCTCGCCGCCGCCGACAAGGGCCTCGCCGCCGCGCGCGAGCAGTTGCGCGCGCAAGTGGGTTCGTCGCTGCTGCCGCAGATCGATGCGGGCGGGCAAGCGACCCGGCAACGCGGTTTCGGCATTCCCCAGGGCGGCCCGCCGACCGTGCTCTACAACCTTTTCGTCGGCCAGATTCAGGCGCAATACACGTTCGATCTCTTCGGCGCGGCACGTTTCGCGAACGCCGCGCTCGCCGCGCAGGTCGATCAACAGGCCTTTCAGCTCGATGCCGCGCGTCGCGCGCTCGCGGCGAACATCGTGACGGGCGCGATCGGCGCGGCGGCATTGCATGCGCAGATCGACGTGACCGAACGCCTCGTCGCACTCGCCAACGACGATGCACATGATGCAGAGCGCCGCTATGCGCTCGGCTCGGCATCGCGCGCGGACATGCTCAGCGCGCAACAGAACGCGGCATCGCTCGCATCGCAATTGCCGGGCTTGCGCGCGCAATGGCTCGCGACGCGTCATGCGCTCGCCGTGCTGCTCGGACGCACGCCGGATCGCGCGCCCGACGATCTCGACCTCGCGAGTCTCACGGTGCCGCCGGATGTGCCGGTCGTTCTGCCATCCGAACTGCTGCAAACGCGCCCTGACATCCAGGCCGCCGACTCCGCGCTGAAAGGCGCCGCCGCGCAAGTCGGCGTGGCGACGGCGCAGCTGTTCCCGAGTCTTTCGATCTCCGCGTCGATGGGCAAAGGCGGCTTCGACTGGCCGACGGCGCTGTCCGGCGCGGGCGCGCTGTGGAGCGTGGGCGCGTCGCTGTCGCAGCCGCTTTTTCATGGCGGCGCGCTGCTCGCGCAACGGCGCGCGGCCATCGCCACGTATGACGCCGCTGTCGAACAGTACAAGCAGACCGTGCTGGCGGCGTTTCAGAATGTCGCGAACACGCTGGCGTCGCTCGAAACCGACAGCGAAGCGCTCGCCTTCGCCGACACCGCCAGCAACGCCGCGCGCGACGCATCGGCGGATGCGGCGGCGCGCGTGCGGCTCGGCGCAATCCCGCCGCGCGCCGCGCGCGGCAGCGAACAGCAGTATCTCAACGCGCGGCTCTCCACGATCCGCGCGAGCAGCGCGCGCATGAGCGACACGGCCGCACTATTTCAGGCGATGGGCTCGCCCGTCGCGTCGGGTTCGAGCGTCGCGCGAGCCGATCACGAGACGCACAAGTAGCGCACGTTCTCAGTCGGTGAGATGCCGCAGCGCCTGCTCGGGCGCAGTCGACGGGCGTTCGATGCGCGCCTGCGCGAGCGCGCGATAGGCAAGCGACGCGCCCGCCATGGCCAGCGCCGTGGGAATCAGGAAGTCGTGATTGAAGCGCGTGAACTCGATCATCAGCACGAGCGCGGTCAGCGGCATCTGCATCGCCGGGCCGAGGAACGCCGCCGCGCCGATCACCGCGAACGCGCCGAGCGGCGTGCCGGGCCAGATGGCGTTCCACACGCTGCCGAGGACCACGCCGAGCAACGCGCCGTTCGTCAGGCTCGGCGTGAGCAGGCCGCCTTGCGCGCCCGCGCGCAGCGAGCTGACTTCGATCGTCACCTTCAGGATCAGCAGCACGCCGGCGAGCGCGAAGCCCAGCGAATCGTCGAACGAAAGACCGGCGGGACCACGGCCGTTGCCCGCGAGTTGCGGGAACCAGATGACGAGCACGCCGATCAGCGCGAAGTTCAGGATCGACAGCACGGGCAATGCGTTGCCGCGCGGCGCGCTCTTGCGCGCGGCGCTCGCGAGCTTCATGAAGCACCATGCGGCCGCGCCGAACACGGGTCCCATGACGATGGCCCAGACGACCATCTGCGTATCGAGCGCGAAGGCGGGCAAGCGGTACTGATGCCCGTCGCCGAGGCCGATCCACGCGACGATCGCGCCGATCGCCGAAGTGGCGAAGGCCGTCGCGATGATGACGCCATCGAACGTGCAGAGCAGCACTTCGAGCACGAAGACCGCGCCGCCGAGCGGCACGTTATAGACGGCGGCGAGTCCCGCGCCCGCGCCGCACGCGACCATGATGCGCGATTGCGCGGGCGTGAGCTTCGCGTAGTGCGCGAGCCAGCCCGCCCACAGCGAGCCGATTTCGCGCGGCGCGACTTCGCGGCCGAGCGGCGAGCCCATCGCCACCGTGACGATCTGCAAAAGCGCATGCGCGATCGTGCTGCCGGGCGGCATGCGCGGATCCTCGGAATCGACGGCCTGGCGGATGCTCACGAGTGGTTTGCCGAAGCGATGCACGCACCACCAGCCGACGCCCGCGATCACGCCGCACAGCGTCAGCACGATGAAGCGGCGCAGCGGCGACGCGGCCGAGATGCCGATGAGAAAGCTTTCGCCGCCGGTCAACGCATCGAGGCTGTAGCCGAACGCGACGTGCTGGATCTCGTGCAGCAGCAGCGCGAGCAGCATGCCGCCGAGCCCCGCGCCCAGCCCGACGAGCACGGTGACGACGATGAGCTTCACGGTCGGTGTCGATGACGGCATCGCGCGCACCTCGCAGGTAAAGGGCATAGCGTAGCGCGGCCAAATTGCGCGCGCCTCGCCGGGATGCAGCAAATTATAGTTACGCACGGCATTATTTCGATGCCCGAAATCTTCTTGGGAAATGCGCAAACGCCCACTATCCTCGGGACAATAAGGTATCGAAAAACATCCGGAGGCAGCGTGAGTCTGGTGATTTCCGGCCGCATCGTTGCGCTTGCGCGCACGTCGGAGAAAAGCACGTTTGCCGGCAAGGTGTGGATCGGCGACGACGGGCGCATCGAACGCGTCACGCGCGGCAATGCGGCCGGTCCGCGCAGCGGCTTCGACAAGGCTGCCGCCGTCGATGTCGGAGATGACCTCGTGCTGCCCGGTTTCATCGATCTGCACAGTCATCTCGCCTACGCCACGCTGCCGCTCTGGACCGAGCCCGGCCGCACGACACCGTTCCTGCATCACGACTCGTGGCCATCCGCCAGCACCTATGCCGGCGACATCACCTGGCCCGCCTACGCGTTCATCGAGGCCGCGCCCGAAGCCTTGCTCGCCTACGCCGAAGTGCGCGCGCTCATCGGCGGGACGACGAGCATTCAGGGTTCGCCGCCGAAGAACCGGCCGCTCGACGGCTGGATGGTGCGCAACGTCGAGGACGAGAGCTTCGGCGGGAACGTCTCGTCGAACCGCGTGCTGGCATCCACGTTGACGCTCAAGCCCGAAGTCCTCGCGACGCGATCGGCGCAGATGAGAGCGGGCGCGGGCTTCATCTATCACTGCGCCGAAGGGCAAGTGAATTCCATCGCCGTGAACGAGTATCAGAGCGCGCGCAAGTGTGGTTGCCTGCAAAAGGATTTCGTCGCCATTCACACCAATGCGCTCAATCCGGGCGACTACGATGCCTGGACCGATCCCGGCACCGTCGTCTGGTCGCCGTTCTCGAACCTCTGGCTCTATGGCAGCACGACCAACGTGCCGTCCGCGCTGGCGAGAAAGATCCGCGTGTGCGTCGGGTCCGACTGGGGGCCATCGGGCACGCGCAACGTGCTCGGAGAAATCAAGGTCGCCGCGCTGGTGAGCCAGCACGAGCGATGGAAGCTCACGCCCTTCGATCTCGTGCGCATGATCACGTGCGAACCCGGCGACGCGCTCGCCGGTCCTTGGAACGTGCAGGCCGGACGCCTTCAGCCGGATGCGCTCGGCGATGTCGTCGTCATCGCGGCCAAAGCCGCCGCCGATCCGTTCACGACCGTGCTCGCCGCCACCGAGCAAGACGTGCGGCTGGTGGTCATCGGCGGACGCGCGCGCTACGGGGATGCGACGCTCATGAAGGCCGCGAAGGCGACGTTTCCATCCGAATTGAAGATTGCCGGAACGAAGCGCGTCCTGTCGATGACGAAGCTCGACGACGCCTCTAAGCCGTGGAGTTTCGCGCAGGTGCTGACGCGGCTGGAACAGGTGCGCGCCGATCCGAAGAAGGCCATCGACTCAGCCGGCAATGCGTCGGCGCAGGCGCGGCTGGCGGGCGAAGCGCCTCGTCTGCGGCTCGCGCTCGACATGCCGCTCGGCAAGTTGCCCATCGGCGGGCTGCCGAAGAATCTCGGCGAAATCGTCGTGCCGCCGATCCAGCCGCTCGAACACGATGCGGCCTTCTTCGCCTCGCTCGTGGGACGCGGGTTCCACGGCGGACTGCTCGACGGTCTCAAAAAGTTCTATGCGTGACATCGCGAGCGAATCATGGCCACGAGAACACCATCGTTATTGAAGTCGCAGACGGGCGTGCTGCTCGCCGATCGCACGGGCTTCATGAAGACGACTCACGCGCGGCTTCCGGCCGCGTCCGGCGATCAGCTCGATGCCGCCGATCGCGAAGTCATCGTCGATGCGCTGCTGACCGCGATCGGCGGGGCGTACTGTCATCTGCATCAGAAGCGCGCGGGCTACGCCAACGATCCCGTGCAGGCGCTCGAACTCCTGCGCGTGCGCGCCGCCGACATGAGCGAGGCCGAGTTCCATATGATCGTGACGGGCATCATCGTCGATCTGCGCGATGCGCACACGCTCTATGCCGGACCGGCGTCGCTCGCCGGCGCGGTCGCGCAACTGCCCTTTCTGGTCGAACAGTACGGCTCGACGGACGAGCCGCAGTTTCTCGTCACCAAAGTCGGACACAGCAAGCTCATCAAGGACCCCGCGTTCAAGCCCGGCGTCCTGCTGGACACCTGGAACGGCATACCGTTCGAGCGCGCGGTCGCGATCCATGCCGACCGCGAAACGGGCGGCCGTCCCGATGCGCGGCTCGCGCGCGCGCTCGAATCGCTGACGTTCCGCTCGCTGCAGTACGGTCCGCCGCCCGACGAACTATGGGTCGACATCGGCTTTCGCGATGGTCCGGCGCGCGCGCGGCGCGAAGTGCGCATACCGTGGCGCATCGTCTGGCCGGGCCGCCCCGCCACCGGCGTGCGGCCCGGCGCGCACACCGCGCTGCGCGTCGCGGTGAGTCCGGCGGCGGAACAGGTCCGGCGCGCGAAAAAGCTGATGTTCTCCGGCAAGGAATGGCACGCCGAGCATCTGCGCGCGGAGATGGCGCGCGACGCCGGCTGGATCAAAACGCGCTTTCCCGACGCGCTATCCGCGCGCACGTTTCCGACCAAAGTACTCGGCGATGTCGGCTACGTGCGCATCTGGACCTTCGATGTAAACGATCACGAAGCCTTCGTCGATGAAGTCACGCGTCTCGTCGAACAGTTGCCGGACACCGGGCTCATCGTCGATGTGCGCGGCAATCCCGGCGGCCTGATCTGGGCGGCGGAGCGCCTCCTGCAACTCTTCACGCCGAACAAGGTGCAGCCGACGCGCTTCAGCCTCGTCGCCACGCCTTTGACGCGCGCGATGGCGAAGAGCGCGTTCAACCGCATGGAGCTCGAACCGTGGATCGCGTCGCTCGAATCGGCGATCTCGACCGGCGAGGCGTACTCGCAGGCGTTGCCGATCACCGATCCGTCCTGGTGCGACGACGTCGGTCAGCGTTATGGCGGGCCGGTCGTGTGCGTCGCCGACGCCAATACGTACTCATCCGGCGATCTCTTCTGTGCGGGCTTCGTGGACAACGAAATCGGACCGCTCGTGTGCGTGGGCCAGGCGACCGGCGCGGGCGGCGCGAACGTGTGGACGAATCATGACCTGGCCGATGCGCTGGACGGCACGGACTTCGCGCTGCCGCGACTGCCCGATGGCGTGAGCTTCACGATGGCGTTTCGCCGCGCGGTGCGTGCCGGCGACGCGGCCGGCATGCCGATCGAAGACCTGGGCATCGCCGGCATTCCGTATGCGATGACCCGTCGCGATGTGCTTGATGGCAACGTCGATCTGATCGACTGGTGCGCGCGGTTTCTGGCGGGCGCGCCTTATTCGAGTTTGCGCGTGACGCTCGGCAAGTCGGAACTGACAGTCACGGCGGCCGGGCTCGACGAGCTTGAACTTTATGTCGACGGCAGGCCGCTGGAGGCGGCGCGAGCGATCGAGGACGGGGCGCTGAAGCTGCCGCGCCCCGCGGCGGGGCAGCGGCTCGAAGTGGTGGGCCGCAAGGGCGGCGCGGTGGTTCAGCGCAGGAGGATCGCGCTGACGTGACGGGCAGCCTCAGTTCTTGTCGGCCACGACCTGATCGAAGGTGCCGCCATCCGCGAAGTGCGTCTGCTGCGCCTTCTGCCAGCTTCCGAACATCTGCTCCACGGTAAACGTCTTCAACGCCTTGAATTCACCCGCATGCTTCGCCAGCACATCCGCGTTGCGCGGCCGCAGATGATGTTGCGCGATGATCTCCTGCGCAGCCGGCGTGAACAAAAAGTCGAGATACGCCTGCGCCTGCTTGCGCGTGCCGCGCTTGTCCACCACCTTGTCGACGATCGAGACCGGCGGCTCCGCCAGCAGACTCACCGACGGATACACCGCCTCGAAATCCTTCGCGCCCGGTCCGGCGCTCATCAACCCGACTTCGTTCTCGAACGTGACGAGCACGTCGCCGATGCCGCGCTGCGTGAAGGTCGTCGTGGCTCCGCGTCCGCCCGTATCGAGCACGGGCACGTTCTTGAAGATGGCCTTCTCGAAGTCCTGCGCCTGCGCATCGGTTGCGCCCTGCTGCTTCTTGTAGCCCCACGCCGCGAGATACGCATAGCGCCCGTTGCCCGAAGTCTTCGGATTGGCGATCACCACCTGCACGCCGGTCCGCGCGAGATCGCTCCAGTCCTTGATGTTCTTCGGATTGCCCTTGTGGACGAGAAAGACCATCGTCGTGGTATAGGGCGCGCTCGCGTCCGGCAGACGGCTGCGCCAGTTCGCGGGCACCAGCTGTCCGCGTTCCGCGAGCAGGTCGATGTCGTTCGGCTGGTTCATCGTCACGACATCGGCCTGCAGGCCTTGCGTCACCGAAAGCGCCTGCGCGCTCGACGCCCCGTGCGACTGCCGTACCGACACCGTCTCGCCGGTCTTTTGCCGGTAGTCCGCGACAAAGGCCGCGTCGATATCCTTGTAGAGCTCGCGCGTCACGTCGTAGGACACGTTGAGCAACGTCGTTTCAGCCTGCGCGATGCTCGCCGCGAGGCCGAGCGCAACGGTGATGACCAGCTTTTTATAGACCGCCATTTTTTCTCCAGACAGGGGTTCAAACCATACCGCACAACAGACAAAGGCCGCCCGAAGGCGGCCATGCAGGCATCGCGCGTCATCCCGATGCAGGATCAGCCGTACGCGCGTTGCTCCTCTTCTTCGTATTCGGAGGATACGCGGCGCGCGAGCGTTTCGACGAAATGCTTCGCGAGCGGCCACGGCCCGAATCCCGCCGATGTGTTGATATGCCCCGCGTTGCCGAGGTTCACGAACGCGCTGTTCCAGCGTTGCGCGAGCGTGCGCGCTTCGTCGAGCGGCATCCACGGGTCGGTCTCGCTGCCGACCACGAGAGACAGCGTATCGAGCCGGCGCGCGCTGAACGCACCCGCGAAACGGAACTTCGCCGGACTCGCGGGCGCGACGAACAGCACGCCCTTGACGCTCGCGCCATGCGTATGAAAAGCGCCCGCGTGCGACAACGCATGCGCCGTAGCAAGACAGCCGAAGCTATGCGCCGCAAGCACCACAGGGCCGTCGACGCTCGCGATCACGTCGCGCACGGTGTCGCTCCAGGTGGCCAGATTCGGCGCATCCCAGTCACGCTGCTCGACGCGCCGCGCGCCGGGCATCTCGCGCTCCAGCCAGCTCTGCCAGTGCGCGTCTTCGCTGCCGTACAGGCCGGGCACGGTCACGAGCGTAACCGGCAACGACGACCGCCCCGTTCCCCGTGCATTCCACGCGCTGCGCTCACTCATCTTCGATCCTCGCTGCGACTCGAACTAGCCAGTCTGCATTCTCGATGACCCGGCGAGCGCGGCTAACCAATATTTCGTCATTTGTTTATGGGGATGAAGCCGGGACGCGCCGCTATAATCGCTGCTCGATGCGCCGCCTCCTTGCCCCGCCCTCTCCCATGCCCATCCGCCGCCCATCCGTCTCGCTCGATTCACACGTGCCCCTCTACGCACAGATCAAGGACGTGTTGCGCACCGGCATTCTCGATGGCCGCTATCCGCCGATGAGCCGCATGCCCTCGGAAAGCGAGCTGATGGCGATGTTCGACGTGAGCCGCATCACGATCCGCCAGGCGCTCGGCGACCTGCAGAAGGAAGGGCTGATCTTCAAGGTCCACGGCAAGGGCTCGTTCGTGTCGCAGCCCAAGGCGTTTCAGAACGTGACGTCGCTGCAGGGTTTCGCCGAAGCGATGGCGGAAAGCGGCCACGAGATCATCAACCGCGTCGTGCAGATGCGCTTCGTCAGCGCGCCCGCGGAAGTCGCGGCGCAACTCGGTCTTGCCGAGGGCGCGAGCGTCGCCGAGATTCATCGCGTGCGGCTGCTCAATCGCGCGCCCGTCTCGTACGAAGTGACGTTTCTGCCCGAGGCCGTCGGCAAGCGTCTCAAGCGCGCCGAACTCGCGACGCGCGACATCTTCCTGATGCTCGAAAACGACTGCGGCATGCCGCTCGGCCACGCGGATCTCGCCATCGACGCCATCGCGGCCGCGCAGGATATCGCGGAGGCGCTCGATGTGAAGAAAGGCGCGCCGCTCCTGCGCATCGAGCGCCTCACGCACGATGCACAGGGCCAGCCGGTCGATTTCGAATACCTCTATTTCCGTGGCGATACGTTTCAGTATCGTCTGCGCATCGACCGCGAGCGCCCTGCCGCCAGCGCCCGGCGCGTTATTCGAAGCAGGCACAAGCAAAGCACAAACAATTGATTCCAACGCGGTTCGCGCGCTTCTAGAATCTGGTCCTGACTTGTCATAACAAGCGGCGATCCCAGATCATGCAGACCCACGAACTCGAATACGACATCGTCGTCGTTGGCGGCGGCACGGCCGGCCCGATGGCGGCCATCAAGGCGAAACAGCGCGACCCGAGCCTGCGCGTACTGCTCATCGACAAGGCGCACGTGAAGCGCAGCGGCGCGATCTCGATGGGCATGGACGGGCTGAACAACGCCATCATCCCCGGCCACGCGACGCCCGAGCAGTACACGAAGGAAATCACGGTCGCGAATGACGGCATCGTCAATCAGGCCACGATTTACGCGTATGCGCGCCACAGCTTCAAGACGATCGAGGAGCTCGATCGCTGGGGCGTGAAGTTCGAGAAGGATCACACCGGCGATTACGCGGTGCGCAAGGTGCATCACATGGGCGCGTATGTGCTGCCGATGCCCGAAGGCCACGACGTCAAGAAGGTCCTGTACCGGCAGCTGAAACGTGCGCGCGTGGAGATCACGAATCGCGTCGTCGCGACGCGCCTGCTGAACGGCCCGAACGGCGAGATCGCGGGCGTGATGGGCTTCGATTGCCGCAGCGCCGATTTCTACGTGATCCGCGCGAAGGCCGTGATTCTCTGCTGCGGCGCGGCCGGACGCCTGGGCCTGCCGGCATCGGGTTATCTGATGGGCACCTACGAGAACCCGACCAACGCCGGCGACGGTTACGCGATGGCGTATCACGCTGGCGCGGAGCTATCGAATCTCGAATGCTTCCAGATCAATCCGCTCATCAAGGATTACAACGGCCCGGCGTGCGCGTATGTGACCGGCCCGCTCGGCGGCTATACGGCCAATGGCAAGGGTGAACGCTTCATCGAATGCGATTACTGGAGCGGGCAGATGATGTGGGAGTTCTACCAGGAACTCCAGAGCGGCAACGGTCCCGTGTTTCTGAAGCTCGATCATCTCGCGGAAGAAACCATTCAGACCATCGAGACGATCCTTCACACCAACGAGCGCCCGAGCCGCGGACGCTTTCACGCGCGACGCGGCAACGACTACCGCACGCGCATGATCGAGATGCATATCTCGGAGATCGGCTTGTGCAGCGGTCACAGCGCGTCGGGCGTATGGGTCGACGAGCACGCGCGCACCTCCGTGCAAGGGCTTTACGCAGCGGGCGACATGGCCGCCGTGCCGCACAACTACATGCTCGGCGCGTTCACCTACGGCTGGTTCGCGGGTGAAGACGCCGCCTCGCATGTCGCGGGCCGTGCGCTGTCCGCGCTCGATGCATCGCAGGTCGAGCAGGAACGTGCGCGCATCTTCGCGCCGCTCACGCGCGAGCACGGCCTGCCGCCCGCGCAGGTCGAATACAAGCTGCGCCGCTTCGTCAACGACTATCTGCAGCCGCCCAAGGTCACGCGGCGCATGGAGATCGGGCTGCAACGCTTCGCGGAGATTCGCGAGGATGTCGAGAACCTCGCCGCCGCCGATCCGCACGAACTGATGCGCGCCGCAGAAGTCGCCGCGATTCTCGATTGCGCCGAGATGGCCGCGCGCGCGTCGCTGTATCGCACGGAGAGCCGTTGGGGTCTCTATCACCATCGCGTCGATTTTCCCGAGCGCAACGATGACGAGTGGTTCTGCCACGCGCATCTGAAGAAGGATGCATCGGGACGCATGACGTCGTTCAAAAAGGCCGTGGAACCGTATGTGGTTCCCATCGACGAGTCCGAGCGCGGCGCGTATTCGCGTCTGCGGCTCGCTCGCACGTCGCAGCCCGTCGCTGCATAGGAGAAAAAAGCATGGCCCTCGTGCCCCGCGAAGCGCGTCAGCGCTCGAGCCTTCCCGTGATGATCGACGAAGACAAGTGCATCGCCGACAAGGGCTGCACGGTTTGCATCGACGTCTGTCCGATGGATCTGCTCGCGATCGATCCCGACACCGGCAAGGCCTTCATGAAGTTCGACGAATGCTGGTACTGCATGCCCTGCGAGCGCGATTGTCCGACCAATGCCGTGCATGTCGACATTCCGTATCTTCTTCGATGACGAGGACACACGCATCATGAAACAGACGCTATTGCTGGCCCTGACGGCCGCGCTCTTCGCAAGCGCCGCGCATGCGGAAACGATCCGCGTCGCCATCGGCACGCAGGACACGACGATCAACACGGCGGCGGGTGGCGCATTGATCCGCGAGTTGCATCTGCTCGACAAATACCTGCCGCACGACGGCAAATACAAGGATGCGCAATACGACATCCAGTGGAAGAACTTCACGAGCGGCGCGCCGATCACGAATGAAATGGTCGCGGGCAAGCTCGACTTCGGCTCGATGGCCGATTTCCCCGGCGTGCTGAACGGCGTCGCGAACCAGAAGGCGGGCAAGAGCAGCATCTTCATCAGCGTGCTGTCGGGCAGCGTGCGCGGCAGCGGCAACGGCATCGTCGTGCCGACGGATTCGCCCGCGCAGTCCATCGCCGATCTGAAGGGCAAGACCATTTCGGTGCCGTTTGCATCGACCGCGCACGGCATGCTGCTGCGCGCCGTTGCCGCGCAAGGCTGGGACCCGGAGCGCGACGTGAACATCGTCACGCAGGCGCCTGAAGTGGCCGGTCCCGCCTTGCAGACGCGCAAGATCGACGCGCACGCGGACTTCGTGCCCTTTGCCGAACTGTTCCCATATCGCGGCTTCGCGCGCAAAATCTACGACGGCTCGCAGGCCGGATCGGCGACGCTGCACGGCACCCTCGTCGAGAAGGACTACGCGCAGAAGTATCCGGAAGTCGTCGTGGCGTATCTGCGCGCGGCGATCGAGGCGAACCGGCTGCTCACGGCCGAGCCGGAGAAGTACAGCGAACTGATCGCGAAGGTCACGGGCATCGAGCCTGAAGTCGATTATCTGTTTCATGGCCCGCTCGGTCTGCAGACGCGCGATCTCACGTGGAAGCCCGAGTATCGCAAGGCCGTGCAGACTTCGTTCGATACGCTCAAGCTGCTCAAGCGCGCGGACGGCGATCTGAACGCCAACACCTTTATCGACGATAGTTATCTGCGCGCCGCCTTCAAGGCCGAGCATCTCGATTACGACGCCGCGCTGAAGAACTACGCGCCGACGCCGCTCGTCGCGAACGATGCGTTGACCGGCAAGCCGATTGCGCAGACGGATCGCGTCGCGCAGATCTGGGTGCGCGGCGAGCCGAAGGTGCGCAGTTTCGCGTCGCCGGAAGAGGCCGTGCGCGAACTGGCCACGCTGGAGCGCGATGGCAAACAGGTGCGTGCGTTCTATGCGCAGGATCGCGAGAGCGGCATCAAGCTGCTCGGCAATCAGGCATGGTTCGCGAAAACCGGCGACGGCCAGTTGAACGCGTTCCTGCTGAAGGATCGCGCGCAGGCGTGGGCGAACGCGCATGGCGGCCAGGTGCTCGATTTCGCCGCCGTACGCCAGCCGACCGCGCTCGCCAACCGCTGAGGCGAACATGGCGACGCTCGCATACTCCACTCCATCGCTCTTGCGTTCACGTGGCGCGCGTGCCGGCGTGCAGTGGGCGTCGCTCGCGCTGTGCCTCGTGCTCTGGCATCTCGCGACGACGCAGCGCTGGAATCTCGGCATCGTCACCTTCGAGAACGTGCCGACGCCCGCCGATACGCTCGCGGCCATCGTCGAACTCGTGCATTCGCCCAAGCTGCTGTCGGATCTCGCGAGCAGCGTGCGACGCATCGCGGCGGGTTATTTCGCGGCGGCTGTCGGCGGCGTCGTGCTCGGGCTCGCCATCGGCCGTTCGCAATGGGCGCGTCTCGCGCTGCTCACGCCGCTCGAAGTCTTGCGGCCGATTCCCGCCGTCGCGTGGATACCCCTGGCCATCCTGATGTTTCCATCTTCCGAAATGTCGATGATCTACATCACCTTCACCGGCGCATTCTTTCCGATCCTGCTCGGCACGATCCACGGCGTCGAAGGCGTCGAGCCGCGCCTCGTGTCGTCCGCGCGCAGTCTCGGCGCAAGCCAGCGCGTGATTCTGCGCGAAGTGATCCTGCCGGGCGCCGCGCCCGCGATCGTCACCGGGCTCGCGATCGGCATGGGCACGTCCTGGTTCTGCCTCGTCACCGCCGAGATGATCTCGGGTCAATTCGGCATCGGATATTACACGTGGCAGTCGTACACGGTGCAGCGTTATCCCGATGTGGTCGTCGGCATGTTGCTGATCGGCCTGCTCGGCATGGGCAGCAGCGCGCTCGTGCGTATCGCCGGCAACCGGCTCACGCCGTGGCTCGCCGCCGGGAGCCGCCGATGAGCGCGGGCCGCATCGAACTCGAAGCGCTCGCCATCACGCTGGGTGAAGGCGCGCACGCATTCACCGCCGTGCGCGATGTGAGCGCGGTCATCGCAGCGGGCGAGTTCGTCTGCATACTCGGGCCGTCGGGCTGCGGCAAGTCGACCTTGCTGGCCGCGCTGGCGGGACACGTCGGCGCGCACGCGGGACGCGCGACGCTCGACGGCAAGCCGATCGACGGACCACATCCCGAGCGCGGCATGGTATTTCAGCAGCACACGCTGCTGCCGTGGCGCAAGACGCTCGACAACGTCGCCTTCGGCCTGAAGATGCGTGGCGTGGGCAAGCGCGAGCGGCATCGTCGCGCGCAGGCGCTGCTCGATCGCGTCGGGCTCGGCGCGTTCGCGGATCGCTATCCCGCGCAACTGTCGGGCGGCATGCAGCAACGCGCGGAGATCGCGCGCGCGATGCTCAACGAACCGCGCGTCCTGCTGATGGACGAACCCTTCGGCGCGCTCGATGCGCAAACACGCGCACTGATGCAGTCGCTCCTGCTCGATGTATGGAGCGAGCGGCGGCCGACTGTCGTGTTCGTCACGCATGACATCGACGAAGCGCTGTTTCTCGCCGACCGCATTCTCGTGATGAGCCACAGCCCCGGCACGATGCTCGAAGAACTGCGCGTGCCGTTCGCGCGGCCGCGCGAGCGCGACCTCGTCACCGAGCCGGCGTTCGTCGCGCTCAAACGCCGCTGCCTCGCGCTGCTCCGCCATCCGCATGCGGGCGCACCCGTCACGTCGAGCGACGCGCCCGCGCGCATCGACATCTCACACTCGGTTTTTTCATGACGCATACCAATCCTCTCTTCGATCCAGTCACCGACGACGCTCTCGCCGCGCGTTTCACCGATGCCGATGCCGCCGTGCGACGCCTCGCCGTCATCGAAGCCGCCGACCTCGAAGAAGAAGCGTGGCTGCCCGCGATCGCCGATGCGTTGCGTCACGACGTGGATGCCGCCGTGCGTCGGACGGCGGCGCAACGTCTCGGCGCATGGGATACGGATGAAGCCGTCGATGCGCTGTGCGCCGCGCTGGCCGATAGCGACACGGGCACGCGCGAAGCCGCCGCCGACAGTCTCTCTGCGTTGAAGGACCCCGTTGCGGGCGAACGTCTGCTGCCGCATCTCGCGAGTGCCAGTGCCGATGCGTTCACGCGCGCGGCCCTGTTGCGCGCGTTGCGCGAATTGCGCCTGCCGAAGGCGGCGCAGCCCGCGCTCGCGGCTTTATCGGATGCGGCGCCGCTCGTGAGGCGCGAGGCGGTCGGCGTGCTCGGCTGGCTGCGTCATGCGAGCGCGCTGCCGGAACTGACGCAGTTGGCACGCGCCGATACGTCGGTCGACGTGCGTCATGCCGCGGTCGGCGCGCTCGGCTTCGCGACCGACGACAGCGTGCTCGATACGTTGAAGCACGCGCTATCGGATGATGAATGGCGCGTGCGCGAAGAGGCGGCCGCCACGCTCGGCAAGCTGCGCCTGGTTGCCGCGCGGGATGCGCTCGAACGCGCGCTCGCGGACGATTACTGGCAGGTGACGTTGCAGGCGGCGCGTGCGCTCGGGCGTCTGCGCGATGTCGCGAGCACGCACGCGGTTGCCGAGTTGCTGACCTTTCCGATCAGCAATGTCCGCAAGGAGGCCGCGCTCGCGCTTGGCGAACTTGGTAATCGCGACGCGCTCGACGTTCTTCAGGCCGCGCTCGGTGATGGAGATCCGGAAGTGCGCAAGGCTGCGCGGATCGCGATTGCGCAGATCGGTGAGCGGCATGGCTCGCGTGGCGATTGAGCGTGTTAGGGACTTTCGTTTCGGTTCGCCTAGTGGTCGCCGGATCCCGTTTTCGTGTCGGTCTATTAGCACTGCCCCTGTGCGGGGCGGCAGTCACTTTCTTTGCTGCTGCAAAGAAAGTAACCAAAGAAAGCAGCCCGATACGCCCGCGGTCACACGCAATTTGGGTGTTCTTCTCGTTGTTCGTGGCCTCTGTAGCGAGTGCCCTCACAGGCCACCTCGGGCTTGGACCGCGCACGGTCTGACACATCGCACCACATAACACACTGGTTCAGCACCAAATAGCTCCGGCCCGCTTCGCGGCCGATGGGTCAATCGGGTCCGCGGGTGCTTCTGCGTATCCTTTTTCTCGCCGGTTTCCCTTGCTTACCCCACGGCAGCGCGTAGCGCTGTGCCGGAACTCTTTCGTGCTGAACCAGTGTCCCTGGGGAACTAGCTCGGCAGATCGTGCGCGGTCCAAGCCCGGTTAGGCCTACGAGGGCACTCGCTACTGAGCCCACGAACAACGAGAATAGTGGCCAAATTGCGTGTGACCGCGGGCGGCTCGAGCTGCTTTCTTTGGTTACTTTCTTTGCAGCAGCAAAGAAAGTGACTGCCGCCCCGCACAGGGGCAGTGCTAATAGACCGACGCGAAAACAGGATTCCATAGAAGCCCAGGCAAACAAAAAAAGCCCGAGCATCAAGCTAATGACTGATCATCCAAGGCCGCCCCGCCGGCGACTTCATCGCAGACCGCGCGGCATCGCCCGATGAGCCCACTTTCGGCTTGCAACACGCACATGAAGGTCCATGCCGATACCCAAGACTCTTCGAACTCGTCGGCGCATGCGCGCTGCGCTCATTCGTCGCGCAGGCATCGCGCCGGCTCTGCGGCATCAGCGAAAGCATCGCCGTGCTCGTAATGGCGCGCGTCGTCTGCGTGCCGCATTCGGGACACAGATGCGGCGCATCCCGATCCGCGATGCTGCGCATCACGTCGAAGCTGCCGCAAAATTCACATTCGTATTGATAGATCGGCATGAGTCCCCCGCTCAGTGCAAGAAGGCGCGATGCGTGCCTCGCATCGCGCCGTTCGATCGCCTCGACGTCAGGCCTTGTCCTGCGACAGCGGAATATCCACGCCGCCCTTCACAGCCTTCACCGGGCCATCGGCGTTGGGGCGAATGTCGAAGTCGAAGATCTGCGTGGGCAGCCACAAGGTCGCGCACGCATTCGGAATATCCACCACGCCGCTGATATGCCCTTGCACCGGCGCGGTCCCGAGAATCGAATACGCCTGTGCGCGCGTGTAACCGAACTTCGTCAGATATTCGATTGCGTTCAGACACGCCTGCCGATACGCGATATGCACGTCGAGATAATGCTGCTTGCCCGCTTCATCGACGGAAATGCCTTCGAAGATCAGATAGTCGTCGTAACGCGGCGTGATCGGGCTCGGCCTGAAGATCGGGTTCTTGATGCCGTACTTCGCCATGCCGTCCTTGATCACGCTCACGCGCATATGCACCCAGCCCGCCATTTCGATCGCGCCGCAGAACGTGATTTCGCCATCGCCCTGGCTGAAATGCAGATCGCCGACAGACAGCCCCGCGCCATCCACGTACACCGGGAAGAAGATCTTCGACCCGCGCGACAGATCCTTGATGTCACAATTGCCGCCATGCTCGCGCGGCGGCACCGTGCGCGCGCCTTCGGCCGCGGCTTTTTCGCGCTCGTTGCCCGTCATCTTGCCCATGTGCGCGGTCGCGGCGAACGGCGGATTCGCGAGCGGCGGCACGCGGTCGGGCTGCGTCTTGATGAAATCGACCTCGCGCTGATTCCAGGTCGCGAGCAGCTTCGGATCGGGCAGACAGCCGATCAAACCCGGATGAATCAGGCCGGCGAACGAGACTTGCGGCACATGGCGCGACGTCGTGTAGAGCCCGTGGAAATCCCAGATGGACTTCTGCGCGAGCGGGAAGTGATCGGTCAGGAAGCCGCCGCCGTTCTTCTTCGAGAAGAAGCCGTTGAAGCCCCACTGGCTATCGGCCTTCGTGCCGATATCGAGCAGATCCACGACGAGCAGATCGCCCGGCGCCGCGCCGTGCACGCCGACCGGCCCGGATAGAAAGTGGACGATCGACAGATCGATGTCGCGCACATCGTCCGCGGAATCGTTGTTCTTGATGAAGCCGCCGGTCCAGTCGTAGGTCTCCAGGATGAACTCTTCGCCGGGCTTGACCCATGCGGCCATCGGAATGTCGGGGTGCCAGCGGTTGTGCACCTGCTCGTTATCGAATGCGGACTGATTCAGGTCGACCTTGATGAGCGTTTCAGCCATGACGTATGTCTCCTTGTCGGATCAGGCCGGCTCGCATGCCGGCATAGGGACAGCACTTCGGTTGCAGCGTGATCAGCTCAGCGTGCCGTTGAGCAAGAGGTAGCCGGGCAGCCAGCCGGTGAGAATGCCCGCGATCACCGTGACCGCGCCCGTCAGCTTCACGATGGGACGTTGCAGCGCGAGCAGTACGAAGAACAGCAGCCACAGGAACGCCCAGCCGAACCAGCAGAGCGCGAACCACACGGACCATGCCGAACTCGCGTGCATGATCGAATCGATGCCGACGGGAATGATCGTGATCGCGACGAACAGGCTGAACCAGCCGAGCCCGCGGCCATCGGCGCCGTTATAGCGATTGATCGCCACCCAGAAGTACGTGAACGTGAAGAGCAAGGTGAGCGCGGCGGCCTTGATCGATGCCGCATCCGCGCCCGCGCCGAACGCGAGTTTCAGCGACGCGAGCAGGGTGATGCCGCCCGCGAAAACATTGATGACCCATATCTCGCGATCGCCGATTTTTCCCAGCAACCAGAGTCCATTGAGAAACAGTACGGCGCCGACATAGAGCAAACACAAACCCAGCATGGTGATCTCCTCATCGCGCACGGGAGCGGCGCAAGGTGTTTGGCAGCGCGGCTTGGGACACGACTCATGATAGGGACGCGCTTCGCAGCGCGAATCCCCCAGCGCGAGGAATCTGTTTCGCCCGGATGGGGCATGCGGCCTCACCCAGTTGGGTGAGGTTTCAGATCAGAGGGATATGCAGATGCGGCCGTGCAGATGGACGAGTTCCATCTGGCTGTGCGTGTCGGTCTTCTGGAAGATCTGCTTGAGATGGCTGCGCGCGGTGTTTTCGGATACGTGCAGTTCACGCGCCGCGCTCGCGATGGAATGTCCCGTGACGATCAGCGAACTCATGCGCGCCTGCGCCGGACTGAGGCCGAATTGCCGCACGAACGCGCAATCGGCGTGATCGTCTTCCGAAGGCACGTTGAGCGCCGTGACGATGGCCAGGCGCCGCATCTCGCCGAGTTCCGCGCTGAATACGGCGCCGGCTGCGCGAATCGATATGACGCTCGGCTGCGAACGGCCCGGCGCGGAAAGAGAAAGCACTTGCGCCGCGCGCTCGTCCACGTCGGCCGACGCATGCGTCGCGCGGGCGATCGCTTCCTGCAATACGCGATGATCCGCGCTGGCGGCGGCAACGATACGCCCGTCCTCGATCCGCAGCCCCGCCACGGCTTCGCACACGTCATGTGCGGCTTTATCGCCGAACACCATGCGCGCATCCGCATCGACGAGCATCGCCGCGCGCGCATGCGTGCTCACGATGCTTCTGAGCGCGCAATTCATGTCGTCGGTCTCGCGCAATCGCCAGCGCACGTCGAGCGCGAGCGTGAGATGCGGCAGGAGCGCGGCGAACGCGTTGCGTTCGCGCGGGCCGAAGCGTGGCTCATCGGGACCGCGATGCAGGTCGAGATAATAGACGAGCGTGTTGCGCCGCGCGATCACCCCGCACAGCCGATGATAAAGCCCGTGCGGCAGCATCAGCCCGCGATAGAAATCGGTCTTGACGAGTTCTCGATTGCTGAGCAGTTCGTCGCCGGCCATCACGCGGCCTTCGCGATACGCATCGCTCGACAGGAACCACGGATTGCGCGATGCGTAGTCGGAAAGCGCCGCGCTCAACTGCGGATCGCGCGGCGCGGAATACAGCGCGAAGCCCTGACGCGTGGCGAAGCTATGACGCGCGAGCGCGGCCCAGCGTACGCGAAAGCGCTCGCGGATCTGGGTGAGCACGCCGGACCAGGCGTCGTCGGAATCGCCGGCTGCGTGAACGCGATAGACAAGGTCGTCGCCGGCGACAGGTGCCACGGCGCTCGCGAACAGCGGCGTCATGTCTGCTCCGTAACGGAATGTGGATGCGTCGGGAAAGATGCGAAACGACACCATGAAGATGTCGCCTGCCAGTGTTGGCAGATGAACATGCACGGTCAATCGGCACAAACCCTTTCACCGCGCATTCGCGTACGCCCGGCCCGATATTGCGGCGATGCAGCTTTGAGCGAATAATCGGATCGTCCAATCGAAAGGCTTGCAGATCCGGTGGCCAACCGACATGCGAATCAAACGCGACTATCAATCCTGGGTGGCCAACGAAACACTGGAAGACTATGCGCTGCGCTACGCGGCCAGTTCGTATCGGCGCTGGTCGCCCGCGACGCTCGCCAATACCGCCATCGGCGGCATTTCGTTTCTTGCGCTCGAAGCCATCGGCGCGAGCATCACGCTGAGCTTCGGCTTTCATAACGCGTTCCCCGCCATTCTCGTCGTGTGCGCGCTGATCTTTCTCGTCAGCGTGCCGATCGCGTATTACTCGAGCGAAGCCAATGTCGATATCGACCTGCTCACGCGCGGCGCGGGCTTCGGCTATGTCGGATCCACGATCACGTCGCTGATCTATGCTTCATTCACGTTCATCTTCTTCGCGCTCGAAGCCGCGATACTCGCGCAGGCGCTGGAGCTGGCGGCGGGCATCAACATCGTGATCGGCTATCTGCTGTCTTCGTTGCTGATCATTCCGCTCGTGTTCTTCGGCGTCACGCTGATCAACAAGCTGCAGAGGTGGACACAGCCGCTCTGGGTGATCCTGCTGGTCGCGCCGTTCGTCTTCATCCTCTGGCAGGACCCGGGCGTGCTGCATCGATGGGCGGCATTTCCCGGCATCGGCGCGACGGCAGAGGCGCGCGGCGGCAACATCGACGTCCTGCTGTTCGGCGCGGCCGCCGGCGTGCTGTTCTCGCTGATGGGGCAGATCGGCGAACAGGTCGATTATCTCCGCTTCCTGCCGGATCGCACGGCAAAGAATCGCTTCGCATGGTGGGCCGCGATGCTCACGGCCGGTCCCGGCTGGATCGTCGTGGGCGGCCTTAAGCTTCTCGCGGGCAGCCTGCTCGCCGTGCTCGCGTTGCAGGACGGCCTGCCCGCGATCGATGCCGTCGTTCCCGTGCACATGTATGTCACCGCGTACCGGCATGTGTTCGAGAGTCCCGCGCTGGCGCTCGCGGTCGCGACGGTGTTCGTCGTGATCTCGCAGGTGAAGATCAACGTGACCAACGCGTATGCGGGATCGCTCGCGTGGTCCAACGTGTTCGCGCGGCTCACGCACTACCATCCGGGGCGCGTCGTCTGGCTCGTGTTCAACGTGATGATCGCGTTGCTGCTCACCTTGCTCGGCATCTTCAAGACGCTCGAAACCGTATTGAGCGTGTATTCGAATCTCGTGATCGCCTGGCTCGGCGCGCTCGTCGCGGACCTCGTCGTGCTCAAGCCGCTCGGCGTGAGTCCGCGCCGCATCGAGTTCAAGCGCGCGCATCTGTATCAGGTGAATCCGGTCGGCTGCGGTGCGATGCTGATCGCATCGGTCGTGTCGACGTGCGCGTTCGCGGGCCTGTTCGGCGATTACGCGCGCGCGTACTCCGCGTTCATCGCGCTGTTTCTCGCGTTCGTCAGCGCGATCGCGATCGCCTATGCGACGGGCGGGCGCTATTACATCGCACGCGTCGACGAGCGGCACGCCGATGTGCCGCGCACGCAGCTCGTGCGCTGCTGCATCTGCGAGCGCGACTACGAAGCCGCCGACATGGCGTGGTGCCCGTTCAACCAGGGCTCGATCTGCTCGCTGTGCTGCGGTCTCGACAATCATTGCCGCGACCGCTGCAAGATGCCGGCCGCATCGACCGTGGACGAACTCGCGCAACCGCCCGGGCCCAGCACGCTCGCGCCGCATTTCGGGCGGCGCATCGGGCGCTTCTTCGGCCTGTTCGTGATCGCATCGACCGCGACGGGGGCGGTGTTTCTGCTGTCGTATCGACTGATCGAAATTGCCGACGCTGCGGCGCGCGGCCAGATCGCCGATGTCCTGCTGCACACCTATGCGGCCACGCTGCCCCTGCTCGCGTTCGGCGCGTGGTGGATCGTGCTGTCGCAGGAGAGCCGCGAGCTTGCGCAAGGCGACCTGCTGCAGTCGCTGCACAACCTCGAAGCGACGCGCAAGGAACTCGTCGAGTCGGAACGGATGGCTTCGCTCGGCGGACTCGTCGCCGGTGTCGCGCACGAGATCAATACGCCGGTCGGGATCGTCGTGAGCGCGGCATCGTATCTGCGCGACCGGACCGAGAGCATCAGCGAGAGCCTGAAGCGTCAGGATCTCACCGAGGAAGCGCTCGGCAATTATCTGCGCGATGCAGGGCAATCGACGCGCCTCATGCTGTCCAACGCCGATCGCGCCGCGCGTCTCGTGCAGAGCTTCAAGCAGGTTTCGGTTGATCAGGTCAGCGAGGCGCGGCGTCATTTCGATCTCGGCGAGTACATTCGCGAAACCGTGCTGAGCGTCGAGCCGAAGCTGCGCGGCACGCGCGTGGCGCTGCGCGTCGACTGCCCGCCCGGCATCCTTATGGACTCGTTTCCGGGCCCGCTCGCGCAAGTGCTGACCAACCTGATCCTCAACTCGCTCGTGCATGCGTTCGCGCCGGGCGAGGTCGGGCATATCGTGATATCGGCGCGGCGTTCGGGCGATACGCATGTCGTGCTCGAACATGCAGACGATGGCTGCGGCATTCCCGACGAACTGCACGAGCGCATCTTCGAGCCGTTCTTCACGACCCGGCGCGGCTCGGGCGGCAGCGGTCTCGGCCTGCATCTCGCCTACGCGCTCGTCACGCGCGCGCTCGACGGCACGCTCGCAGTGCGCAACGGCGCAAGCGCGGGCGCGGTGTTCGTGGTCACGCTGCCGCGCACCGCGCGCTCGCATGACGGCGCGATCCATGCTATACCGGGCGCTCTGGGAGAACAGACATGACCGCGCCTTCATGGTTGCGCAGCGAACCGGCGCGCGCCGATGCATCGCGCGCGCTGGCCGGCCCGCAGGCTCCGCCGTGGCATGTCCTGCTGGTCGACGATGCGCCCGAGATCCACGAAGTCACCCGCCTCGTGCTCGCGGATGCCGCGTTCTCGGGCAGGCCGATCGAACTGGCGAGCGCGCTGTCCGCCGCCGAGGCGCGCGCGTATCTCGCGGCGCATCCGGGCACCGCGCTGATCCTGCTCGACGTCGTGATGGAAGCCGACGATGCCGGGCTCGAACTCGTGCGCCATATCCGCGACACGCTCGAAGACCGCGATGTGCAGATCATCCTGCGCACCGGCCAACCCGGCATGGCGCCGGAACGCGACGTCATCACGCGCTATGAGATCAACGGCTACTTTCTGAAGACCGAACTGACCGCGCAGAAGCTGACGTCCATCGTGGTCACCGGCTTGCGCACGTACGAGACGATCAAGGCATTGCGCTGCGCGCAAACGCTCGCCGCCGCGCCTGCAATCAACGACACCGACGGCCCGATCGATCGCGAACACGAGCGCGCGATTCGCGCGGATCTCGAAGCGGCCTTGCATGACGATACGTGGCGCGTTCAGGCGCTGCCGCAGATCGACCTCGCATCGAATGCGCTCAGGGGCATCGAGATGCAGTCCGCGTGGCCGACGAAAGTGGGCGCGCTATCGCCCGAACAGATCGCCGCGCTGACCGACGACGCTGCGTTGCTCCAGTCGCTCGACCAGGCGATGCTGCGTCGCGCGTGTGCCATCGCGCGCGATTGCCGCGATAGCGGCAACACGCCCGCGCCGCGCGTCTCGATGCCGTTGCTGTCGAAGCATCTCACCGACGAGCAGTTGATCGCGATGGTGAAGACATCGCTCGCCGATGCGAACCTCCACGGCGATGCGCTCGATCTGCAATTCAGCGGCGCATTGCTCGGCGCGCGCCGTCTCGCTGCGCGCGCGTTGCAGGCGCTGGATGTATCGATCACGCTGGTGGATTTCGGTCTGGAGCGTATCTCGCTCTTCGATCTCCAGGCGCTGCGCCCGAACCGGATCAGGATCCACTCGAAGTTCGTGAAGGATGTCACGCATCAGAGCGAATGCGCGGTGGTTGCGCGCGCCATTATTGCGCTTGCGCATACGCTCGGGCTCAGCGCCATCGCCGATGGCGTGCCGGATAGCGACGTTCTGCAGTTTTTCAGATGGGAAGGTTGCGATATCGGGCAAGGCGACGCACTGGGGGCGCCGCGGGTGGTGTAGCCGCGACGATCGAGCCTCGTGGCGGAAGGCAGCCCACTCGCACTAATATCGGTACGCATTCCGCGCACGCCACCTGCGCGTCAAAAATCGACATGCGGAATCGCGTACTTTCGCGCACGCAGCGTGTAAGATGTACGGCCCTATACAGCAGTTCACATTATTTCATTTTCGCTATCCATATGGGATATTGAATCGCCGATTTATTGCGACTCCTGATCGTTTATGCCTGCGACGATGGTTGTATGTAAACCCGTTTGTCACTCCGGAGGCTATTTTGAAACGATCTGGTTATCTGTTGGTCGTCGCGCTGTTGCGTCTGTTTGCAATACTTCCTTACCCGTTCGTCGCAAGGCTGGGCAGCGCACTGGGCGCAGCCCTATATGCGCTTCCAGGCAGGCGCCGGCACATTGTCCAGGTCAATCTTGGCCTTTGTTTTCCCGACATGCCGGCGAACGAACGCGACGCGCTCGCGAAAGAACACTTCCGGCAGGTCGTGCGCAGCTATTTCGAACGCGGCATTCAGTGGTTCGGCAGCGCGCAACGGGTCGAAAATCTCGTTCAAGTCCAAAGCGCGATTGACCTTGAAGACAAAAATGCGCCGCCCACGATTTTCCTGGGCTTTCACTTCGTGGCCATCGAAACCGGTTGTCTGTTTTATTCGATGAAGATGCCGGCTGCTTCCCTGTACACGCGTATGTCCAATACACGTCTTTGCGAGCTGGCCAGACGGCAGCGCGGCCGCTTCGGCGCAGAACTCATCGAGCGTTCGACCAGCGCCCGGCAAATCGTCAGGCTGCTGCAGACGGGCACACCCGTGATGCTGGCCGCCGACATGGATCACGGCGTCGACAATTCGGTGTTTGCGCCATTCTTCGGCGTTCCCGCCTGCACGCTGACGTCTGTTTCGCGACTGGCACGTTTGGGGCACGCACGCGTTGTGCCCTTCGTCACGGAAGTGCTGCCGGATTTCAAGGGATACCGGTTGAGGGTCTTTGAGCCGCTCAGCGATTTCCCATCCGGGAACGATGCCGATGACGCGCGTCGCATGAACGCGTTCCTCGAGACCCAGATCATGAAAATCCCAGCCCAGTATTACTGGGTACATCGACGGTTCAAACACCGTCCAGCGGGTATGGCCGCGGTCTATTGATCGCGCGTCGGCGCGCGTGGTCAGAGTTTCGAGTGACTCAACTCGTGTCGCGAAAAAGACCCTACGCATGTCGCCTTTTCGCCTCGCGGGGCGCACGAGCCCCGCACAACACGGGCATGCCGGAACCTACGCATGTCGCGTTTTTGGTTTCCTGCACCCTGCTGCTGTCGCATTTTTCCAAAAGGGGAAACGTTGACCGTGTTGCGACCTCCGATCGGAATGTCGATGTCTTGTGGTACCTAAAGTCGTAAATATCTTTATTCGCCTTCGCGTCAAGGGTAAACGCGGGTACGATGAACTTTGAAAGCGCAGTTCTAAATCCGGATCGACTCCGTTACGCGAGCAAATCGATCCCAATAATATTTGCCTCCGAGCCCGACCTTCGCAACAGCCACGCGTCTAACCTGGTTTTCCAAGGATTCACCGCATTTGTCCGCGCCGGAAAAATACATTCGAATTTTCCCGGCACAAACCGGTGGCGGGCCATTGTCCGATCGATACTCGACACTCGCGCAAAATCAGTTCGAATAAAAGAGTCCAATGAAAAATATCAACGCAACAGCCGTAATGCACAATTCGGGTCACCCCTCTTTCGACAGTTCATCGTCTCCCTCAATAGGCTTGTTTGTTTCTCGCGGCGCCAACGACCTGGTCGAAGCTGCGGATTTCGATTCGTGCTCACCGAAAGCTCAAAACAAAGCCACTCGCGCGCGTCAACCCGGTCCGCAATGGCTCTCGGGTCGGTTTTCCCACCCGACGGGAGTACATGACTTCAAGATCTACGTTCCAGCGAATTACCACGGCGCACCCACCTCCCTGATCGTCATGCTTCATGGCGCCGGGCAGGACGCCGACGACTTTGCACTCGGTACCGGAATGAATCTGGCCGCAGAAAGTGGCGGTTGTATCGTCGTGTATCCCGAGCAGGGAACGAGTGCCAACATGTTCCGGTGCTGGAACTGGTTTCGTCCGGCAGATCGAGTCCGCGATTCAGGCGAAGCTTCGATTATCGCGGGAATTACGCGCGAGGTGATGGCATCCTTTGAGATCGACCCGACCCGCGTTTTTATTGCCGGAATGTCGGCGGGCGCGGCGATGGCGGTGAACCTTGCGGTAACTCATCCCGACCTTTACTCGGCCGCCGGGATTCATTCGGGCTTGGCCTTCGGTGTCGCCGACGAAGCATTTTCGGCCATGAATGCAATGAGGATGGGAAACGGCACGGCTCAACTGAGCACCGCACGAGATGCGATTGGCGTTTGTCGCGCGGTGCCCCTCATCGTCTTTCACGGTGATCAGGACACCACCGTGCATCCGCTGAACGCTGAGGGACTGATGCAGATGCATCAGAGCCTGATGCTGGGCACGGATGAGGCATGCGCGTCGGTTATCACCGACTTCGGACAAGTGGAGCAAGGCTATCCCTATACCCGCAATACGTATCGTCGTGGCAGCTGCGGGGAAGTCTTCGGCGAACAGTGGCTGATCCACGGGCTTGGTCACGCCTGGTCGGGTGGCGATCCCAACGCCACTCACACGGACCCCCGAGGACCGCACGCTGCGCAAGAGATGATGCGATTCTTCGAGGCCGTCGCTAACGCACGATAGATGGGCCCCGCATCGCTTCGACCAACCAGGCGGCGTGCGGAAATATTAATTGGGGCGTTTATACCTTTTTTCATGTTATCCAGCCCACGAATAAAAAGGGGCGGCGTAAAAAATACGACCGGTGAATTTCACTTTGAAATAAATTAAATAAGCCTTGACGCTTGATTTTAATGCTGTAGGATGAATTTCACCGTGCAGTGCAGCAACACACTTTCCAGTTTTCCCGAAATTCCAATCCCGTCTAAAATTAAAACGGAGTAATCCATGTTCTTTTTTCCCCCGCAGCAAATGGCAGCGTTTCAAAAAGCTAAATTCCAGGCCTGGATGAGCTTGACCGATAAGTATATGGACGGTTTTCAAAAGCTGACGCAGTTGAATGTGCAAACCATTAGAACGCTCATTTCCGAAACCGACGGCGTTACCAGGCCAGTGCCTGAAAATGCGAGCGACGTGAGCGAATGGCAATCGAAATTGCTTACGCAAGTTCCGGAAAAAGCAGCATCGTATAGTCGGCATTTTTTCGCAATTGTTTCGGCAACAGGCGAGCAGGTGGCGCGAGAGGCGCAAAGCCAGTTTGCATCATACGGCGGTCACATGAACGAGATTTTCAAGACTGCGGTCGATAACGCATCCGAGGCGTCGGAAAAGGCTGCTGTGGCCTTGGAGACGAACTTGAAGCAAGCGACCACCGCCTCGGTCGAGGCGACAGCGAACGCGGCTGATTCCCTGACGAAGGAAACCCAGTCGAACGTCTCGGCCGCGAGCAATGCAATGAAGACCGGCGCCGATACGGCCATGCAATCGATGAACAAGCCGAATCAAAAGCACTAAGCATCGGCAGTCCCGCTGCTTCAGGACTAGTCACTGCAACGACAAGCAAAAACCCGCTTCCGAGCGGGTTTTTGCTTGTTGAACTCCGACAGCAACGCCAGCGCGCCCCGTTGCGACCTCGCGTGGCTGTCCGCCGTTCCAGGTTCTTGAATCATCCATCAACTCCAACTTGTTCCAGTGCAACGCTGGCCATGCGTCGTGGGCAATGAATTCTTTCGATTCTCACGCTTGGAGCGGATACCCCCTATTTGCATTCGTACAAGTGACGTAACTTGCAAATAAAGGTTCGCGCCGTCGTCTGACCCGCCTGGGAATAGCCCTTGCGCTATACACCACACACCCAATTTCCGAAATCACACTTTGCGGTTTCCTAACTTTACGGCGGAGGCGCTGTCACCGCCGCAGGCAGTATTGCGTCGACAGGCGCGACGTTGGCCGCGGCAGCGAGTCCGTCCGCGGCCAGTGGAACGATGATGAGCTCGCTCGCTCACCTGCTCACAGGAGGAGCATCCATGAAGAACCGCTGGACGAAAAAGAATCCGCTTATGAGCATGTGGTTGAGCAGCGCGAACACGGTGATTGGCTCGGCGCGAGGTCGCGCGAACGCCGCAGCAAAGCGCGGTGTGGTCGATTTCTGGACCGCAGCGCTTACGCCCGCCAAACCCAGAAAGTGCAAGGTAAATCGATAACTGACCTCCGGTGCTCACATCTCATCGCGAGATGAAGTCACCTCTTCCGCACGACCCTGTCAGCAACCTGAAGTAACCACGCCAAGGCGATGTCAGCTTTGAGAACTGAGCGCCTTCATGAGAAGGCGTTCCGCGTCAATTCTGGCGCGGGACCGCTCGGCGAAAGATCGTCACTCGCGAGAAACGTGCACCAAATGCGCAACGTCGCGCGTATGGCGAGAGCTCTTCTCCAAAGGAAAAAGTCATGTTCATGCATAACAAGCGCCTTCAATATACGGTGCGTGTCGCGGCGCCCAATCCCGGTCTTGCAAACCTGCTGCTGGAACAGTTCGGAGGACCGCAAGGTGAACTCGGCGCTGCGTGCCGCTACTTTACGCAGGCAGTGGGTGAGGACGATCCCGGACGTAAGGATCTCCTGTTCGACATTGCAACCGAGGAATTGAGCCACCTGGAAATTATCGGTTCGATTATCGCGATGCTGAACAAGGGTGCAAAAGGCCAGTTGGCCGAAGCGGTCGAGAGCGAGGCCGAACTTTATCGCTCGATGACAGGCGGCGGCAACGATTCGCACACCACGTCCCTGCTTTATGGTGGAGGACCCGCGCTGATCAACTCGGCCGGCACGCCGTGGACGGCTGCGTATGTCGATACGATCGGCGAACCAACCGCCGACCTGCGTTCCAACATAGCGGCCGAAGCACGCGCCAAGATTGTTTATGAGCGGCTCATCAACGTAACCGACGATCCGGGCATTCGCGAAACGCTGGGCTTTCTAATGACGCGAGAGATCGCGCATCAAAAGTCGTTCGAAAAAGCCCTTCATTCGATACAGCCGAACTTTCCGCAAGGCAAACTTCCCGGCTTCCCGGAATTCACCGGCGTCTACTACAAGATGTCGCAAGGCGAAGATTCCGC
>Ga0160459_100145_pt1 | contig 41861 bp, 47 predicted proteins | sample HID1973K_E6MG_FD_108208 | JGI IMG/M metagenome (GOLD analysis project Ga0160459, IMG submission 108208) | Enriched mosquito-associated microbial communities from UW Madison campus, WI, USA - HID1973K_E6 MG | ecosystem: Host-associated > Arthropoda: Insects > Digestive system > Unclassified ...
GATGCGGATGCGTACGGCCCGCTGCGTTCGACATGGCTAACTGTCTCCGTCAAGCTGAACGCGCCCATCATGCGTCGAAATATTCAGCACTGGGAAACGGTCGTGCCGAGTCGCTTACCGACCGACGAAGCGTGCCACGCGTGCTTACTTCTGCATGAAATGCTTCTGTACGGCTTGTGCGGCGTTCCGAAGGAGGCCCATGTCGGCGCAGACCGCCACGAGCGTGCTTCCCATCGCGAGGTAGCGCTCGGCATCCGCCTGCACGGGCGCGAGAATGCCGCTTGCCTTGCCGGCCACCTTGACTCGCTCGAAAACATGAGCGATGGCGTCCTGCACTTCGGGGTGGTTTGCATTGCCGATATGCCCGTATGAGGCGGCGAGATCGGAGGGACCGACGAACACGGCATCAACACCATCGACCGCAGAAATCTCATCGATCGCCTCGACTGCAGCACGGCTCTCGATCTGCACGACAACGCAGATGTTGTCGTTCGCAATGTCGAAATAGTTGGCAATGGTTCCGTAGCGATTGCCTCGTTGGCCGACCGATACGCCACGCACGCCCAGCGGCGGGTAACGTGTCGCGGCGACGGCGCGTTCGGCATCAGCGGCGCTGTCGACGAAAGGGATGAGGAAGTTGAAAAAGCCCGCGTCCAGCAGGCGCTTGATGACGACGCTGTCATTCGCCGGTGGCCGTACGAACGGCGCGCTCGGGCTGTCTTTGAGTGCCATGAGCTGCGGGATGAGCGTTAGAACGTCGTTGGGGGCGTGTTCCGCATCCAGCAACAGCCAGTCAAAACCGACGACGCCCAGCAACTCCGTCGCGATCGGACTTGCAAGGGATGCCCATCCCCCAATCAGGCGTTCGCCGTCGCGAACTGACTGACGAAACCTGTTCGGTAATGGCTGATAAGGGGTCGGCGCTGTCATGGCTAGTTTTCCTTAAATCGAGAGTAGTAAGGCCTTCACGTACTGCGGCCCTTGTCATGAGACATCGTATGTCTTTACATCGCGGTGCGACAGAAACGTTTACCCGTACGTATTGCGCACTCCCGCAGCCATAGACGCTCGCCGCGTCTTTTAAGCGCTTGTTTGCTGCGTCAGGGGCATCGCTGCGACGCCTCTGGCCGGTGTCGCACTATCTGCGGGTAACTGCCTAGATGAATTCGGCCACCAGTATGCGAAAGTACGTCATCGTACAACTAGCGATCGATTTTTGGCTCGCTCTACAGTCTCGGCGTGACCGCTGGCGATTTGCCAGCTTGGCCCAAGCGTTCGGGGCACTTAAGGACCCTTATGAAGAAGATTGCCCTGAGTGGGGCCGGCGGTCAGCTCGGCTCGGTTGTACGGACGGCGTTAATCGCACGCGGCACCTCGTTGCGCTCGGCCGCTGGCTCAAGGCCTCTCGCTCCTCTAGTGGATGGCGAGGACGTCATGCACGGGGACCTACGCGACCCGCGCGTTGTCGATCGTCTGTTGGACGGGGTCGACGTGTTAATTCACCTCGCAGGTACGAGCGTAGAGCGCCCCTTGCCCGAGATTATCGACAACAACCTGCTCGCGCTCGTCGAAGTGTACGAAGGCGCGCGCAGGCAAGGCGTGCGGCGCGTGGTGTTCGCCAGTTCGAACCACGCGATCGGCATGTACCCGGTCACCGAACACCTCACCCTCGACTGCGCGTTGCGCCCGGACGGTTTCTATGGGTTAAGCAAGGTGTGGGGCGAAGCATTGGCAAGAATGTATTGGGACAAGCACGGCATCGAGAGTATCTGCGTTCGGATCGGCAGTTGCCTCGAGCAGCCGACCGAGCCCAGACACCTGAGCACGTGGTTCGGCCATCGCGACCTACTGCATTTCCTCGACCGTTGTATCGAAGCAGAGGACGTGGGCTTCATGACCGTCTGGGGTGTCTCCGCCAACACCCGCAGTTGGTGGGACAACCGCGGCGCGGAGCGCCTAGGTTATCAGCCGACACAGAACGCCGAGGCGTACGCCGCGCAAGTACTGGCACGGCCGAATCCGCTCGATGCTCTGGGCCAACGCTACCAGGGCGGCAGCTTCGTCGGCCTCGATTACTCCCGCGAGGATAGCGGGCCCGATGGCTCGACTGCTTCCGCGGTCCGGTCCATCTGATCAGTTCAAGATTTCGAGGAGACACAGCAATGAAAATCAAGGGCATCCGCTGGTGGATGGTTAGCCTGGTCGCGGCCGGGCTCATCATCAATTACCTCGCGCGCAACACGCTTTCCGTGGCGGCGCCGACATTGATGAAAGACCTCCATATGACCACCGAGCAGTACGCGCATGTGGTGGTCGCGTGGCAGCTTTGTTATGCGTTCATGCAACCGGTCGCGGGCTATCTGCTCGACACGGTCGGCACAAAGATTGGTTTCGCGGCATTTGCGCTCGCCTGGTCTTTGGCCTGCGCGGCGGCCGCATGGTCGACGGACTGGCGCAGCCTTGCGTTCTTTCGCGGCCTTCTTGGCATCGCCGAGGCGGCCGGCATTCCGGCCGGCGTGAAGGCGACCAGCGAGTGGTTCCCAGCCAAGGAGCGTTCGGTGGCGATTGGCTGGTTCAACATTGGCTCGTCCATCGGCGCGCTGCTCGCCCCGCCATTGGTCGTCTGGGCATTGCTTCATGGGCAATGGCAGTGGGCGTTCTTGATCGTCGGCGTGCTGGGCGTGGCCTGGAGCGCGTTGTGGATGCTGCTGTACAAGCATCCGCGTCATCAGAAGCTGCTGAGCGACGCTGAACGGGATTACATCCTCAGCGGGCAGGAGGCCAAGCACAGTGATGTGGGCGCGCCGAAGCGAAAGTGGACCGAAATGCTCGGCAGCCGCAATTTCTGGGCGATCGGCATCCCACGGATTCTTTCCGAACCGGCCTGGCAGACTTTCAATGCCTGGATTCCGTTGTACATGATGACCGAGCGGCACATGAACTTGAAAGAAGTCGCGCTGTATGCGTGGATGCCCTTCCTGGCCGCGGATATTGGTTGTGTGCTCGGCGGCTACCTCAGTCCGCTGTTCCATAAGTACGCGAAGGTCTCGCTGTTCACGTCGCGCAAAATGGTTTTCGTCTTCGGGGCACTGTGCATGGTCGGGCCGGCATGCGTCGGGCTGGTGGCTAGCCCTTACGCTGCGGTGGCACTGCTGTGCGTCGGCGGCTTTGCCCATCAGACCTTGTCAGGGGCGTTATATGCGATTACGTCAGACATGTTCGGCAAGAACGAAGTCGCGACAGCCACGGGCATGGGCGGAATGGCGGGTTATCTCGGAGCTGCGGCGTTCACGGCGCTGTTCGGCGTATTGGTCACGCAGGTCGGCTATAGCCCGCTGTTCGTCGTACTCGCAGTTTTCGACATCATCGCGGCGGTTGCGGTGTGCTGGCTGGCGAGAAGCGGCGACCGCATGCTTGAGCCGCGATTGGTGGCAGTGAGTCCTGGGGTCAAGTAAGACGAGGGGTGGGGCCGGCACCTTAATTGCAGGCTAGCATGCCAGGCGGCGCCTACCGGGGCCGCTTTTCTTTTAGTGGCGACCGTATGTCTGAACCGTTATCACCGCGTCCGACGACGGGTGCTTTCCTCAAAACCATAGGATGACATATGACCCATGTACTTCCCCACCGGCCGCTCAGAGGATGAAATGACCCAGGCTCCCCTTTACATTCGCGTTCACCCGCAAGACAACGTCGCGATCGTCGTCAACGATGGCGGGTTGCCGGAAGGCGCCACATTCGCCGACGGCCTCGTGCTGCGCGAGCGCGTGCCGCAAGGACACAAGGTCGCGCTCACGGACCTCGCCGAGGGCGATGAAGTCATCCGCTATAACGTGGTGATCGGATACGCGCTGAAGAATCTGCCTAAGGGCAGTTGGATCAACGAGCACGTGATCCGCATGCCGAGCCCGCCGGGACTGGAAGGCCTGCCGATCGCAACGGTCAAGCCGCCTGAAATGCCGTTGCTTGAAGGCTTCACGTTCGAGGGTTTTCGCAATGCGGATGGCACGGTCGGCTCACGCAACATCCTCGCGATCACAACGACCGTGCAGTGCGTGGCCGATGTGACCCAGCACGCGGTCGCGCGCATCAAGGCCGAGCTATTGCCGCGCTATCCGAACGTCGACGATGTCGTGAGTCTTGGGCACACCTACGGTTGTGGCGTTGCGATCGACGCGCCCGACGCGATGGTGCCGATCCGCACTGTCCGCAACATCAGCCTGAATCCGAACTTCGGCGGCGAGGTGATGATGGTGAGCCTCGGCTGCGAGAAGTTGCAGCCCGAGCGCCTGATGCCGCCCGGCACGATCCCGATTATGACTACGGCCGTCGACGACGTGGCCGACATCCGCGACCTCGGCGCGGATGCGAACGGCGATGTCGTCGTGCTGCAGGACGATGAGCACGTTGGCTTCCACTCGATGATCGACTCGATCATGCGGATGGCCGAGCGGCATCTCGACCGGCTGAACAACCGCCGTCGCGAGACATGCCCGGCATCCGATCTCGTGATCGGCGTGCAGTGCGGCGGCAGCGATGCGTTTTCCGGGCTGACGGCGAATCCGGCGGTGGGCTTTGCCGCCGATCTGCTCGTGCGCGCAGGCGCGACCGTGATGTTCTCCGAGGTCACGGAAGTGCGCGACGGCGTGGATCAGCTGACGAGCCGCGCGACGAATCCGGAAGTCGCGGCCGCGATCATCCGCGAAATGCAGTGGTACGACGATTACCTGAAGCGCGGCAGCGCCGATCGCAGCGCGAACACGACGCCGGGAAACAAGAAGGGCGGACTGTCGAACATCGTCGAGAAGGCTATGGGATCGATCATCAAATCGGGCAATTCGGCGATTTCGGGCGTGTTGTCGCCGGGAGAGAAGGTCAGGCAGAAGGGGCTGATTTACGCGGCCACGCCGGCCAGCGATTTTATTTGCGGCACGCTGCAGGTGGCGGCGGGGATTAACCTGCATGTATTTACGACCGGTCGCGGCACGCCTTACAGCCTCGCCGAAGTGCCGGTGATCAAGGTCGCGACGCGCTCCGATCTCGCGCGCCGCTGGCACGATCTGATGGACATCAACGCCGGGACGATCGCGACCGGCGAGTCGTCCATCGAAGACGTGGGTTGGGAGTTGTTCAGGCTGATGCTCGAAGTCGCGAGCGGACGCAAGCAGACTTGTGCGGAGAAGTTGAAACTGCATAACGCGCTGGTTCTGTTTAATCCCGCGCCGGTGACCTAAAGGCCAGGTTCAAAAAGCCCGCTCCGTTCGGCTGAGCACCTTCCAGCAGACGAGTGTGCAGGCTAGCTTCTAGAATGCTTCGCGAATGTCAACGCGGCGTTCGAAACGGGCGCGGAGACGAAGGAAACCGTGCAATCATCAGTCCCGCCAAAGTGAACGTCTTGCTCACGGCCATGCACGTGATGGTGTCCGGGCTGCCCGGGAACAGTTTCGCCAACGGCGTGTGTGCATTACCGGTTCTTAGCGGGTCGCAATGAATCTCGTCGGAAACGATCTTCACACCGTTTGCGATACAGAGCTCGCCCATTCGGCGCAGTTCGTCGTCTGTCCAGATCCGGCCAAGTCGGATTGTGGGTGGCAGAGGAAAAAGAGCTTCACCGGGATCAATCCGTGCGCGCCGACCGCAGTCCTAAAGTGTTGAAAAACTTGCGATTATTCGTGTTGGTCATGGCGATGTGCCTCGGACGGATCAGTGCGACGGCGTTGGAGCGACCGCGTCCGAGTGATCGTCGTGGCGCTTCTTGACGCGCGCTCCGAGGAGGAACACTGAGACGACGGACAGTGCGCCTGCGAGCGCGGCAGCGACGTAAGCCGTCGGACGCTGCCAACCAGGCCATCGGGCTGACCCTCTTCGATCACCCACTTATGGATCGCCGGGTGCCACTTGCTGATCTGGCCGAACTGTTTCAGCACTGCCCAGACTGAATCCGCGTCGACGTCCATGACGGCGTTGTAATTGATTACTGGCATTCGGTGTCCCTCGTAACAAAATTAAGTCAATTGGAGAAAACTCTTTGGGTCGATCTCACACCATGCTGGTGGAGGCGACGACATTGACTCCAGGCGCTGGATAAAGCGCAGCACCAAGGAGCGCCCGCGCAACCCTTTGTGCCGGATTGAGGCGCCATCGCTTGGGCAAGAGCGGGCCGGCCACGGTCAGGCACATCTTGAGAAAGTGCTCACCAGGCGAAATTCGTCGCGATGCCCGCCGATCACGCCGGGGCGGACCAAGGACAGTGACCAAAACCCCTCAGCCTTAAGATCTTGCTCCAGCTCGCCTTTGACACGGTTGTAAAAGAAGCGCGAGCGCGCATTTGCACCGACTGCTGAATTTAAAACATACGTGGGCGTGCCATGGGCACGCGCCAAGCGCGCTACGGCCAGCGGGTAGTTGTGATCAACGCGGCGAAACGCCTGCCGGGAGCCGGCCGGCCGTAGGGTCGTGCCCTGTGTGCATATGACCGCGTCCGCCTGCCACCAATCGGCCGACGCGGGCAAGTGATCGAAGTCCACCTGCAGCGAAGTCAGGCGGGGATGGTCGGGCAGCGGCCGCCGTGTCAGCGCGACCACGACCGCCACCACCGGATCGGCGAGGGCCAGCTGCAATACATGGCGGCCTACAAGACCAGAGGCCCCCACCAGCAGTAACTTCATTCCATCTCGCTTGTCCGGGACCACGTCAATCCTCCCGCTCAGGCGCCCGCGAGCCGCTGCACCGCCTCGCCCACGGCCGTATCGCCTCCAGTCAACTCGATGATGAGGCGATTCACTGCCGGACGCTCGATGATCTCCAGCAGCGCGGCGGCAACGTCATCGCGCGGCACCTCACCGTAAGGGATGGCGAGTCCGGCGCGCACCTTGCCGGTGCCTGCGACATCAAGCAAGCTGCCCGGGCGCAGAATGACCCAATCCAGATCTGTTTCGGCCAGATGTACATCGGCAAGCTTCTTGACCGCAATGTAGTTTTCGAAGGTCTCGGAGACGTTCTTCCCGCGGTAGGCTTCGGGGAAAGCCGAGACCAGCAGGAAGCGCTGAATGCCCGCTTGCCGAGCTGCAGCGACGGTCAGTTCGAGCCCGTGCCCGTCAGTGGCCTGGGTCATCGAGAGTCCGCCCGTGCCACCAGCACCGGCTGAGAACACCACCACATCGGCGCCCACCATCAAATGGGAGAAAGTGCCGACATCCAGTTCGAGCAAGCTACCGAGCACGGGGTGAGCGCCCAGCGCTTCAAGTTCCTTGGCCTGCTCCGCATCACGATGCATCGCGAAAGCTCGGTGGCCGCGCTCTGCAAGCCGCTGTGCAAGGCGGCGGCCGACCTTGCCGGCGCCGCCTATGATAAATACCTTGCTCATACTGGTCTCCTAATCATTGGGAGTGGCGCCTTGGCATGCGCAAAGGCGCCCAGGGTCCGATTTTCCCGCTTGAAAGCCTAGCCCTCGAATTGGTGATACACCTTGGCAATGACCTTCCAGTCGCCGTTGATCTTGATTAGTGTCAGGTAGTCGTTGTAGTCGGCACCGATGGCATCTTTCTCCATGTCCACGCGCACAACCGCTGTGGTCGGCGTGATCGCAAGCACGTCCAGCCGCGTGGTGATCTCAGGTGCCTTGCCGTTCTTCTTCACGAAATCGAACAGGTTCGCAATGGAGCCGCCCAACAGCTCGCCGTTGGTGAAGCCGTACATCACGGCGTCGTTGTGGAAGGCCTCGGCGACGCCCTCCGCGCTGCCGACGCGCAGGCCGTCGACATACTTTTGGGCCACGGCGATGACGGCGTCATAGTCGCGGGTAGGAACGGCTTTAATATTCTTGCTCATGATGTCTTCCTTTCAGAGGAGGCAAATGAAACGTAACGCGCGTACCGTGATGGAACCGGGCACGGCTGAGGGCCGGTCCATCGGGCGCGTGGATCAACCTCAGGCGCTCGGATGGGTGTGATAGATCTTGCTCACCACGGTCCACCGACCCTCGACCTTCAGCAGGTTGAAGAAATCGGTGAAGCGATAGCCCGAGATATTGTCCGTGTCGACGCGCGCGCTGGCGGCCGTGCCGACGATGTCGATACGTGCGATCGCGGCCCGCGCCTCGGGCGAAGGGCGAAACGCCGCATCAATGGTGTCAAACAGGCCCTGGATAGCACCGCCGGTCAGTTTGTTGTCAGTATCGACGCCGAAGATGGTGGCCTGATCGCTGAAGGCGGGCTTCATGATGCTGCTCTTAGCCTGCTTGCCGCCTTCGTTGTACTGGTTCAGCACGTCGACGATGGCGTTGTAGTCCTGGACGTAGGTGGGATGGTTCATGGCGAAATCATGTAATTGAAATGGGATTCTCGAAGGTTGGTTTGAACCAGCAAGGTCGTTCGTTCGTTACGACCATGACGTTGCGACCATGACGTTGCGACGGTCGGTTACCAGTCTTGCCGAGTCGGGGAGACGATCAAGTCGTTGACCGTCACGTTGGCGGGCTGATTAAGCGAATAGATGACAGCACCAGCGACGTCATCCGGTGCAATGGCGAGCTTGTTGAGCTCATGCGCGGCCCTGCGGCCCATCGGGTCGGTGACCTTATCGGCCCATCCCGTGTCGATGACGCCAGGACTGATCGTATTGACACGCAACCCATGCTGCACCCCCAGCTCCTTGCGCATGGATTCGGTCATGGCCCGCACGAAGAACTTCGTCGCGCTGTACACACCCGCCGACGGCCCAACCTGGTGGCCAGCCACCGAGTCCATATTCAGGATCTGGCCGGATTTCTGCTCTAACATGAAAGGCAGCACAGCGGCGATCGCGTTCAGATATCCCTTGATGTTGACGTCGATCATATTATTCCAGTCCGTGACCGCCAGATCCGTCCAATTCGAGAACAACATCAGCCCGGCGTTGTTCACCAGGATGTCGATGCCACCATAGGTCTGCTTGGCGAATTCCGCCATCGCCTTCATCTGATCCAGCCGGGTCACGTCGGCTGGGTAAGCTGCGATTTCGCCACCGTCCTGGCGCACTGCGGCAACAAAGGCTTCGACTTCATCCCGGTCGCAGGCGACGGCGACGACGCGGACACCCATCGCCATCAGTGCACGAGTGGTTGCAGCGCCGATGCCGGACGAGGCACCCGTGACGACAGCAGTCTTACCTTGTAAGTGGCTCATATCTAGAAATCGTCATAAGTTGTTCTCCCTCGCCGGAAAGAGAAACAAGGCGCTGGAGTGGGTGGATCCGCTGTGCCGACGAAAACTGCAGCTAGTGGTCAATAGGTTCCGGTAGGCCAATCGGTGTAGCCCTTGGCACCACCGCCGTAGTAGGACTCCCGCGTGGCGATCGCCAGCTCGGCACCGTAGCGCAGACGTTCGACCAGATCGGGGTTGGAAATGAACAGTCGACCGAAGGCCACTGCGTCGATCTTTCCTTGGGCACGGCGCTCGATGGCCATTTCCAGGTCGTAGTTGTTGTTACCGATGAACGGTCCGTCGAACTGCGCGCTCAGGGCGTCCATGTCCACACCGGCGGGTACCTCACGCGAAGTGGCTGTGGCTCCTTCGACGAAGTGCAGGTACGCAAGGCCGAATCGGTTGAGCTGCTGAATCAGATAACCGTACGTCGCCATCACGTTGCTGTCGGGCGGCGTATTGCCTGCATCGGGCGTGACCGGCGAGAGCCGGATGCCCACCTTGTCACTGCCCCAGATCTTGACGACGGCCTCGGTCACTTCAAGTGTTAGGCGTGCGCGGTTCTCGATCGAACCACCATACTGGTCGTTGCGCTGGTTGGTGGAGTCGCGCAGGAACTGGTCGAGCAAGTAGCTGTTAGCCGAGTGCACTTCCACGCCATCAAAGCCTGCGCGCTTGGCGTTCGCGGCGGCCGTCTTGTACTGCTCGATGATGCCGGGGATCTCCTCAGTCTCTAGTGCCCGCGGCATCGACACCGAAACGAACCCGTCCACGGTGTAGGTGTTGCCCTCGGCCTTAATAGCCGAAGGCGCGACCGGCGCCTCGCCGTTCGGCTGCAACTCCACGCTGGAGAAGCGGCCCACGTGCCAAAGCTGGCTCACGATCTTGCCGCCAGCGGCATGCACGGCATCAGTGACCTTCTTCCAGCCCTCCACCTGTTTTTCACTCCAAATACCAGGGGTAGCTGCGTAGCCACGTCCTTGCGCCGAGATGTTGGTGGCTTCAGCGACGATCAGGCCTGCGCTTGCCCGTTGAGCGTAGTAGGTGGCGTGCAATTCACCGGGAATACCGTCTTCGCCATAACGGCTTCTAGTGACTGGGGCCATCACAATGCGGTTGCCCAACTTAATGGAGCCCATGGAGTTGGCAGAAAATAAATCACTGCGTTGGCTGTTATCAGTCATACTTGCTCCAGTTATAATAGACCGGTCGTCTATGTCTGCGGCAAAAAAATTACCCCAGCATCCCTCGCGTAGCGCTCAGCGCAGCGTCGAATGGCGTCGTGGATTTATTCAGCTTGGCGAGTAACGACGCACCCAGCCACAGCCCGTATAGCGATTCGGCAAGCTCGGACGCTTGCACAGCGACGGTGATCGAACCATCAGCCTGCCCTAGCTCCGCGCAGCGGGCGATCCGTGCGATGATGGCATCGGTGCCCTTCTTGAGCGAAGTGCGCATATCCTCAGAAAGATCACACACTTCAGGTCCCAACTTGACGACCAGGCATTTGTCGTCAAGTAAGTCAGTGCCCTGTGTCTGCGACCAGTAGTGAAAATATCCAAGCAGGCGCTGAGCGCCAGAGCCTTTGGCAGTTAGAAGGTCGTCGACGGTGGCCAAGTAGTTGGCGAAGTACTCGTCCAAAAGGGCTTGACCAAAATCTTCCTTCGACTTGAAGTAATAGTAGAACGACCCCTTGGGAACGCCCGCTGCTGCCACCACCTCAGCCAAGCCGACGCCGGTATAGCCTTTTTGGGTCATCAGCGCCCGCGTCACATCCAAGATGTGCTGGCGCGTCTCGTGTGCTGGCTTTCTCATAGCGAGAATAATAGCCGAAAACCGACCGGTCGTCTATAAAGCGACCGTTGCTCCGCATTTGAAGCCGTGCGGACTCCCGAGGAGCGCGTCAAACGAAGAAAAGTTGAGACGATTTCGCCGAGCGACATGTTGGCGTTCCGCCCTCCCTGTTGTCGCTGGTTATCCGGTCAGATCGCCTAGCTTTCTCTTGACTCTTGCGATCAGCGCAGCGCGGCCGCGCCGACCATGCCGTTAGGGGCGGTGGGGTAACGGTGGTCACACTTTCGTCGAAAATCTCAGATTCGGCACAGGCGTCGCGAGCGGTGACTCGTAACTTGCATAAGTAGACTGAAAGGGCTATCCTGATTCCAGTTGAGCGTGGGGAAGCGCCATGGATAGTATGGATTGTGAGGTGTTGGAGACTACTCTGCAGTGGGTCAAGCATGGCCATTCGGCCATGCTTGGAACTGTTGTGCGAACGTGGGGCTCGGCACCGCGCCCGGTCGGTTCCTTGGTCACCCTGCGACAGGATGGGCTGCTTAAAGGATCCGTATCGGGAGGGTGCATAGAGGACGACTTGGTCAGGCGGGTTTGGGAACCGGGATTTGCGCGGAGCAAGCCAAGCTTGGTTACCTACGGCCTCTCCGCGGATGAGGCGCATCGGTTCGGTCTTCCTTGTGGGGGGACAATGCAAATCTTCATCGAGCCAGTCGCGCCTGAGTCAGAACTCTCAACGGTTCTCGAGCTCATTCGGGCTGGGCGGATCGCACGTCGACGAGTCTTTCGGGAGACGGGGAAGGTGACCGTTACGACCGCCGAAACCGCCGGGCCGGTGTCATGCGACGATATAGCATTGGAATCTTTTCACGGGCCGGCGTACCGTCTCCTGATCATCGGCGCCGGACAGCTTTCGGAATACGTCGCGCGTATGTCGACTCCGCTGGGGTACCGCGTAACCGTGTGCGATCCTCGTGAAGAGTATCTAGCGGGATGGCAGACCCCTGAGACGGAACTCGTGAAGGAAATGCCAGACGATCTGATTGTCCGCGTTGGACTCGACCGAAACAGTGCTGTCATCGCGCTTACCCACGACCCAAAGATTGACGACCTGGCGTTGTTGGAGGCTCTGAAGTCTCCGGCATTTTATGTGGGTGCGATCGGATCGCGCGCCAACTGCAGGAAGCGCCGCGAGAGGCTAAGGCTGTTCGATTTAACCGATGAGCAGATCGCCGCGCTCCGCGCTCCCATTGGGATGCACATCGGAGCCAAGACGCCCCCGGAAATCGCAATATCCATTGTGGCAGAATTGACTTCGTACCGAAATCGGGTCGAGGTGGTGCAAACACATGCGCTTCGACCGGAGCGAGCTGCCACCGTTTAACCGACGTGATCGGTAAGCAAAAATTCAGGGATTACCGGGTTTGGAAATGTCTAACTTGCTTGTTGCCGAAACCGATGTGCACCATGTTTCTGACGCAAGATTTGCGTCGGTGGAGCGCTATTCTTCGGTCGCCGGAACCGTTGAAATACTCTCTGATTCTTGGGGATTTCTTGTCCTGAGAGAATGCTTCTTCGGCATCAGGCGGTTCGACCAGTTTCAGAACATTCTCCAGATTCCTAGAACTACGCTTGATGAACGCTTGAAGAAGTTCACGACGTTGGGGATTCTCAAGAAGCAACTCCCAACTCGGGGGGGCGCGCGACACGAGTATCGCTTCACGGACAAGGGACGGGATTTGTACCCAACCATGATTGCCCTGCTTGCCTTCGGAGATCGGTGGCTCGCTGGTGACGCGCCTGCGCCGCTGCGGCTTATTCACAGCGCATGTAATTGTGAATGTGCACCCAAGGTTGTTTGCTCGCATTGTCATACGGCGCTGGATCCCAGAGACGTGCGTTATCGCGATGGCCCTGGCGCGGCGAGCGTTCACTTGGTGGGCGAACGCAAGCGCTCGCGCCGGACGTCAGATACGGGGATTCTCGAACGCGTCCGACCTTGCTCAGTCGCGCGCACGCTTCAGATTATCGGGGACCGCTGGAGCTTCCTCGTTATTCGCGAATTCTTTTACGGTGTCAGGCGATTCGATGAATTCCAATCGCGCTTGGGCATCGCGACGAACATTCTCACGGATCGCCTGCAGCGCATCGTAGAGCAGGGCCTTGCGGAAAAGCACCTTTACCAGGAGCGGCCAAAGCGCTTCGAGTATCGTCTGACCGCGATGGGCAGGGACTTGTACGGTTCAATGCTCGTCATGATGGCTTGGGGCGACAGGTGGCTCTCAGGCGGGAAAGCACCACTGAAACTTCGACATGGACACTGTGACCACGACTTCCACGCGATCGTGGTCTGCGACAAGTGCGACAACGAACTTGATCCGCGTCAAATGGGATACGTAGCGCGTTACACGCTGCCTACTATGCTTTCAACGTCCGAAGCCTAGGCTCGGTCTGTCAATGAAGCACCGTCTCAAATCCACATACCTCGAAGACTCTCCACCCAGCTCCATCCTCGATCTCAACAACCTCTAGGTGAGAATCCGGTCCGCTTGCCCTAGGGCCGAGCTCCTCCACGATACCAATGAGGACCGGATCCGTCCGAAAATCCGACGAACGCGCGAGTGCAGTCAGTGCATCGTGCTCGACGTCTGCGGCACGACCGCCTCTTGTTCGATAGAGACTCAACGCCTCACTGCTCAAGCGAAAAGCGCCAATGTCGGCGTTCACTACGATCTTCATCGCACATTCCTCATCGTTGTCGGCCTGCGAGCGCCGCCGTGGCCCTCCGACCGATTCCTTCGATTGCTCCCGGCGCCTTGCGACGCTAGCCGCTCGACCGCACTGTCGGCACAGTCACATTCACGCACTTTATGTCCGGTAATGCAAGTGACGTTTTTTTGTGAGCACGCAGCGTAAACCCTATACGCGCTCGTCCATTCTTTAGTAACTGCTACATCAAATGAACCGGTGGGACCGCCGCAGGACGTTGAATTTAACGAGAGCACACCAGCGAGAGCGTTGGTCAGAATGAAAAAGATCGTGAACCTTGTAAAGCCACCGAGCGAGGTATATAGTCCAGTTATGCAAGTGATGATCGATGATCAGATCGGCTTTTACACCGGACTAACGGAGGGAATAGGTGAACGCTTTCGAGTTCCAATCCAACAAATCAACGGTCGTTGAGCCAGGCGCTGCCGCCCGGCTAGGGGAGATCGTCGAGCGACTGAAATGTCGTTCGGTATTTCTCGTCACGGATCGAGGAATCATTGAGAACGGTTTGGTCGAGCCCGCGCTGAAAAGTCTGGAGTCTCGCGACATAGCGGTCGTGGTCTACTCAGATGTGCGGGCCGATCCACCGGCCGATGTCGTCGAGGCTGCGGCTCGTGCAGCGGTTTCAGGAAAGGCAGATTGCATTGTCGGAGTTGGGGGCGGCAGTTCACTGGACGTTGCAAAGTTGGTCGCGCTTCTCGCATGCGAGACGGAAAGCCTGAGCGAGGTGTACGGGGTCGGCATGGCAAAGGGGCCGCGCTTGCCGCTCATTCTCTTACCGACCACCGCAGGCACCGGCTCCGAGGTAACACCCATCTCGATTGTGACGACGGGCGAGGGCGAGAAGAAGGGCGTGGTTTCGCCACTATTGCTTGCGGATGTCGCCGTGCTCGATGCTGATTTGACATTGAGTCTGCCGCCCGCCGTGACCGCAGCAACGGGCATTGACGCGATGGTGCATGCGATCGAGGCGTATACCAGCAAGCGTTTGAAAAATCCGGTGTCTGACTGCCTTGCCCGCGAGGCTCTTCGCTTGCTCGGATCGAATATCCACGAAGTCTGTCGGAACGGCGCGAACCGGGAAGCGCGCCAGGCTATGTTGCTCGGCTCGATGCTGGCCGGGCTAGCGTTTGCCAACGCTCCGGTCGCCGGCGTGCATGCTCTCGCTTATCCGGTCGGGGCGCGCTTCCACGTTCCCCACGGACTCTCGAATTCGCTCGTACTGCCCGCAGTACTGCGTTTCAACCTCGACTCCGCCGAGGAACTCTATGCGGACCTCGCGTCTGTTCTCGCTCCCGAGGTGCAGGGTGATCCGCGTCAACGAGCGACGGGCCTGGTGGAAAAACTGGCGCGTCTGCCGGTCGAGCTTTCGCTGCCCACTCGATTGAGGGACGTCGGTATCGCCCGCGAGCACATCAAAACGCTTGCGGAGGATGCTATGCGGCAGACGCGGCTGCTCGTCAACAATCCAAAGGAAATAGCGCTGAATGACGCAATGGCGATCTACGAGGAGGTCTTGTGAGCGGGAAGATTCGTCCTTCACATCGCGATCAGTATCGCTGTCTCATTCCGATGCAGACCCGGTGGTCCGACAACGATTCCTACGGGCACGTGAATAACGTCGTCTATTACTCGTACTTCGATACGGCTGTGAATCATAACCTGATTCGGCATGGAGTATTGGACATCGCCCACAGCGCTGTGATTGGGCTGGTCATTGAAACGAAGTGCACATACTTCTCGTCTATTTCGTTCCCCGATTCGGTGACCGCCGGATTGAAGGTCATCAACTTGGGCAACAGCAGCGCCAGATATGAGATTGGTCTGTTTCGGAACGAAGCTGACGAAGCGTCTGCATTAGGTGAATTTGTACACGTCTACGTGGAGCGGGCAACGAATCGTCCCGTTTCGATTCCTGACGAGGTTCGCGAAGTGTTGCAGTCGTTGGCTTTCTGATCTGACTGAAACACAAATCGCAGCGGAGGAGCACAAAGATGGAAATGCAAGGTGAAGCGCGGCTGGAAGCCTCGCGTGAATTGGTGTGGGAAGCACTTAACGATGCAAACGTCTTGCAGGCGAGTATTCCGGGTTGCGAATCGCTCGAGCGAACAGCCGACAATGAATTCACTGCAACGGTTGTATCGAAAGTCGGGCCGATCAAAGCGCGCTTCGGCGGCAAGGTGACCCTCTCCAATATTGAGGCTCCACGAGGCTATACGCTGACCGGAGAAGGTTCGGGTGGCGCGGCCGGCTTCGCGAAGGCAGACATAGAAGTTTCGCTCGACGCGCTCGAGCAGGAAGTGACATTGCTTCGTTACGGCGTCAAAGCCAACGTCGGGGGCAAGCTTGCGCAACTCGGGTCACGGATGATCGACGCGGCTGCCCGCAAATCTGCTGACGACTTCTTTGATCTGTTCGGGAAGCAGGTGCAGAGCCGGGCTTCGAATGGAACGGCCACGAGAAGCACAGCGAAGGGAGGGTTTGATATCTCCCAAGTTATCGCACCGGCAATCAACGGTGCGTCCACGGTGGTCCAAACTGCCAAGGAAGGACCATTGACGGAGGTCGCAGTTGCGCGCCCGCCAACGGAAGGAAAAGCGCCAGCGCCCGTGCAGGCGAGCGCTGCTCAACCCACTCTCTCCGATCATCATGCCGCTGTGACGGACGTGTTGATGACCGAAAAGATAAAGGTCTGGATCTCGGACCAAATCGCCGTGGTCACGCTCAATAGGCCGTCAAGCCGCAACGCGATGACCTATGGGATGTGGCTCGCGATTCCTTCTGTCCTTGCGGCGTTGGAGCGTAATCCCGAAGTTCGGGCCGTCCTATTGACGGGGGCCGGCCAAGACTTTTGTGCTGGCGCCGACATTCCCGAATTTGAAAAGGTCCGGGCAGACGTTTCGCAAGCCACGGCTTACGAAGTTGCGGTCGATGCATGTTGCGATGCAATCATGCGCCTGTCGAAGCCGACCATTGCGGTGCTGCGCGGCTACTGCTTGGGAGGCGGCGCCCATCTGGCGATGTCTTGCGACTTTCGCTTCGCTGCTCCGGGGGCCGTTTTTGGTATTCCGGCAGCGCGGTTGTCGATCATCTATGGCGTTAAGGGTACGCGCAAGCTGTTGTCACTGGTCGGCATAACGCAGGCGAAGAAGATTTTGTTCAGTGCCGAGCGCTTCAAGGCAGAAGAGGCGCTGCATATCGGATTCGTGGACCGTGTTGCGGGCCGCGTAGATGCACCGACGAAGCCTTCTTGGTTTGCGCGAATTGTGGGCTCGAAGCCTCGCGTCGTTCAAGGCGACCCCATGACTGAGGCCCGCGTTTTCGCCGCCTCTCTAGCGTCGAACGCGCCACTGAGCATATCTGGAGCGAAGTATCTGTTGAATGGCATGGTTACTGGGGCGGGCGCCCTCGACCTGAGTCAAGCGGAGGCGCTCATTGCCCAGGCGGCTGGCAGCGACGACTACCGGGAAGGCCGCTCCGCATTCGCCGAAAAGCGGGCACCGAAGTTCCAAGGTCGTTGACGAACGGAGGTAAAGATGAAACCCGTTGCTTTCGACTATTGCTGCCCGGATTCCGTGGAGGAAGCACTCGAGGCGCTCGCCAGTCACGAAGACGCAAAGTTGATGGCTGGTGGGCAAAGTCTCATGCCGATGCTCAATTTTCGAGTCGTCAAGCCAACGCTTATCGTTGACATCGGTAAGTTGATCGAACTCGACTATCTCCGCGAATTGGATGATGGTGGACTGAGTGTCGGCGCGCTGACTCGGCACCGCGTCATGGAGACGTCGAATGTGGTCACACGGCGCTTTCCGATCATCCCTGAAACCATGCAGAACGTGGCTCATCTAGCGATCCGGAACCGTGGAACCATTGGCGGGAGCATCTCGCACGCCGATCCGGCTGCCGAACTGCCAATGATGATGAGATTGCTGGATGCGACGATCGTAGTGCGCTCAGTTGAGGGCGAGCGATCAATTGCGGCAGGTGACTTCTTCATTGCGCCGCTCACTACCGCATTGGCAGAGAACGAGATGGTCGTGCGCATCGACCTTCCGGGCTTGCCAATTGGCATGGGTTGGTGCTTCCAAGAGTTTGCACGGCGGGCCGGCGATTTCGCACTTGCTGCGGTGGGTGTGCTTTTGGACGTACAGGACGGGATCATTTCGGAGGCGCGCGTCGCGATGATGGGCGTCGCAGACACGCCTATCAGGAGGCACGACGCGGAAGCCGTGCTTGTCGGCAAGTCTCTAACAGACGACGTTATCGCAGCGACAGTAGCCGCCGCGTGCGATTCACTTGAGCCGAGCCGCGATCTGCATGCATCCCCCGATTTCCGCCGCCATCTTGCAAGCGTATTGACCGCGCGGGTGCTGCGAACGGCGTGGGGCCGCGCTACTGGAGTTTGTCATGAGCAAGTCTGATATCCCGCTGAAGCCCGTGTGGATGCTGGTGAACGGAGAAGCGCACGAGAGATTGGTTGAGCCACGGCTACTCCTGTCCGACTTTCTGCGACGCGACCTCAACCTGACCGGTACCCATGTCGGATGTGAACATGGCGTTTGTGGCGCCTGCACGGTGATTGTCGACGGCGACAGCGTGCGCTCCTGCCTCATGCTCGCGGTATCAGCGAATGGGTGCGAGGTGCGAACCGTCGAGAGCATGGGGACGACCGAACAACTCAGTCCCTTGCAGGAAGCATTTCGTGAACACCATGGGTTGCAATGCGGATTTTGCACGCCGGGGATGCTCGCGACTTGCGCCGACGCTCTGCAGAAGTATTCACTCGACACAGATGAGGAGATTCGAGACGCCCTCTCGGGAAATCTTTGCCGCTGCACTGGATACCAGGGAATCGTCGAGGCAGTTCGAGTTTGCGTGACGGGGCGCAATGCCCTTCGCGACGCGGCGAAAGACGGCTCTCGAAAGGAGCAGAAACGATGAAGATGCACCTTCTAAGCGGCGGGCGCCTGCGCATGCGTAAGAGCGTCTACATCCCGGAGGCCGAACGGTCAGAGACGGTAGACCTCCCAGTGTCGTGTGCACTCATCCGCCATAGCCAGGGAAACGTGCTGTTCGATACTGGGTGTCACCCCAGCGTCGTGGATGATGCAGCGGCGCGTTGGGGAACGATGGCTAAGGCCATGACGCCTATCGGTGGCGCCGGCGATAACGTTGTCGCCCAACTCGCGTCCCTCGGTATGTCGCCTGCGGACGTTGACGTTGTCGTCAACTCGCACTTGCACTCGGATCATTGCGGGTGCAACGAGTATTTCAAGCGAGCGACGTTCTTCTGTCATTACAAGGAACTCGAAGCAGCGCAGGGCGCTGACGCAGTTCAAAAAGGTTATGTCCCAGCCGATTGGCAGCATCCCATGCCAACGGAGGCACTGACTGGCGAACGCGATGTCTTCGGAGACGGCAAGTTGACTCTCTTGCCGTTGCCTGGGCATACCCCGGGTAGCTTAGGGATGCTGGTGTCACTGGACCGTGATGGAAGCTTTTTGCTTGCCGCCGATGCCGTGGCACTCGAGGTGAATTTCACCCGCGAGATCATGCCTCGTAACACCTGGAACCCCGATCTTGCGCTCAGCTCGCTTCGCGAGATCCAGCGTATTGCGAATTCAGGCGCGACCGTCATCTTCGGTCATGATCCGGAACAATGGCAGCAAGTGCGCAAAGGGGAGCACGCGTATGAGTGACCGAGAGCATCATCACGCCGCTCCTGAATCCGAAACAAGTGTCACAGAGCGGCAAGCTCGAAAATTGGTCGGGCAGCCCGTGCGACGCGTAGAAGATGCACGTCTGTTGACAGGGCTCGGCCGGTATGTCGACGACCGGCCGGCGGGCAACGCATTGCACGTGGCGATACTTCGCAGCGATCAGGCACACGCTCGCATCGTGTCGATCAACTCCGCGTCTGCGCTCGCACTGCCAGGTGTATTCGGTATCTACGTCTGGCAGGACATCTCCGGATTGATCAGGCCCGCCGTCGCGGTATCTCGGATGGCAGACTACCAGCCAACCAAGATTCACGCGCTGGCAAATGGGGTGGTGCACTTCGTCGGCGAGCCGGTCGTTGCGATTCTCGCGAATAGCAGGTACGAAGCCGAGGATGCCCGTGACGCTATTGAGGTCGAATACGCGCCATTGCCTGTTGCGACCGACGCCGAAGAGGCGGCCAGGTCAGATGCTCCACTTCTTCATGAAGAACTCGTTTCGAATGTGCTCGTTGAACGGCGTTTTGTACGTGGCGACGTAGACGAAGCATTCCAGGGCGCTGCGCTCAGAGTCGGCGGAAGGTTCCGTTTTCATCGAAAGATGCCGACGGCCATGGAGCCGCGCTGTTACATGGCGGAGATCGACCCAGGGCGGGACGCATTGACTTTGTACACATCAAGCCAAGTGCCAGGAATCGTTCGGGATGCGATGGCCGATTTGCTCGGCATGCCTGGCAATCGACTGACGGTTATCGCTCCCGACGTCGGTGGAGGGTTTGGCGGGAAGACTTCGGTGTATCAAGAAGAGATGTTGGTCTGCGTCCTGGCGCGCAAAGTGGGCCGGACCGTCAAATGGACAGGTGACCGGTTAGAAGACATGCTCTCTACCAGTCAGGCGTTCGATGAGCTGGTCGATGCCGAGCTGGCAGTTGATGCAGAGGGAAGGATTCTCGGCCTCAAGGCGGAGGTGATCGGCGACGTCGGTGCTTATTCGATCTACCCATGGACCGCAGGGATCGAGCCGGTCCAGGTTATTAGTTTCATGCCAGGGCCGTATCGCGTACCGGCATATCACGGTCACGTACGCGGGGTGACGACCCCAAAATCGCCGACAGGACCGTATCGCGGAGTAGGGCGGCCAACGTCTACGTTTACGATGGAACGGCTGATGGACATGGCCGCGACTCGCCTTGGCTTGGACGCGGCGGAGATCCGCATGCGCAACTTGGTGCGGCCGGAGGAGTTTCCTTACCGTACTCCAGTAGGCATTGTGTGGGATCAATCTGCCTTCATTGAAGGGCTCCAGGCGGCACAGAAGCGATTTTCGTACAACGAGGCTAGACGCCTACAAGCTGACGCGAGAAAGCAAGGGCGTCTCGTGGGAATCGGAATCGCCTGCTACGCGGAACTCTCGGGAATCGGCTCGCGTATTTCTGCCTCGCCAGGCATGCCGATCAACACGGGTACCGACACTTGTGTGATTCAGCTCGATTCAACCGGCGCGATCACTGCGGCGTTCGGCTGCGCGTCTCACGGGCAGGGTCACGAGACTACCTTGGCTCAAGTCCTCGCTGATGAACTCGGCGCGCGGTTTGAAGACCTCCGAGTCATCACCGGCAGTAGCGCTGCCGTTCCGCATGGGACAGGAAGCTACGCCAGTCGGACAGCCGTCATCAGCAGCGGAGCGGGAATTCTAGCGGCGAAAGAGCTGCGGGAGCGGATGCTGCGTATCGCCGCCTTCCTGCTGGATGCTTCAGTCGAAGAATTAGAGGTCACGGACAGCACAATCAGTGTGGGCTTGGGTGGTGAGCGCAAACTTGCGTTCACCGAACTTGCTAGAGCGGTTTACTCGCAAATGGGCCGGGTTCCGCCCGACGTACGAGAGGAGCTATGTGTATCGCGTATCTACGACCCGATCACGGGTACGACTAGTTCCTCCACCCATCTCGCGCAAGTCGAGATCGACCCTGAAACCTACGCGGTACATATACAACGATATGTGATCGCCGAGGATTGTGGGCGAGTCATCAATCCGCTGATTGTCACCGGGCAGACACGTGGTGCATTCGCCCAGGGCGTAGGAGCAGCACTGCTTGAGGAGGTTGTGTATGACCAAGACGGCCAGTTGCTCACGGCGAGTCTTGTTGATTATTTGTTGCCCTCCGCACCGGAGGTACCGGACCTTGAACTGGTTCATCTCGACACTCGTTCGCCCAACACGTTGGGCGGCTTTCGCGGGATGGGAGAGGGGGGCACTATCGGTTCTCCAGCCGCAATCGCGAATGCCGTCGCCGATGCGCTCTCGCCATTGGGCGTTGAGATCCATGAGCTTCCTATCACGCCTGAACGCGTATTTCGACTGATTCAACAATCCACATTGAGAAAGACAAGGAGTAAGTAATGGAATTCGGACTCGAAGGTAAAGTTGCGCTCGTCACCGGTGGCGCCCGCGATGTTGGACGCGAAATTGCCGTTGGCCTTGCATCAGAAGGCGCGAGTGTTGTCATTAACTATAACGGCTCCAAGGCAGCGGCGGATTCCGCGGTTGAGGAAATTCGAGCGCGAGGTGGGAAGGCGCTGGCCCTTGCCTGCGACATCACCGACCGCCAGGCGGTTGATGAAATGGTCGCTCGAACCGTGCACGAATTCGGCAGATTGAACATCCTCGTCAATAACGCCGGTCTCGTTATACGGAAGCGATTCGCGGAGTCGAATCCTGCAGAGTGGCGCAGGCAGATTGATGTCTGTCTCTACGGAACCCTTAATTGCACTCACGCGGCTTTGCCGCATCTCGAACGCGATCCCGGTGCAGGGCGAGTCATCAGTGTTATTGGCGATTCGTCGCGCGTAGGCGAATCTGGGCTGGCGATCGGCGCGGCAGCACGCGCTGCAAACGTTGCGCTCATGAAGTCGCTTGCACGGGAAACGCGGTCGGGCATGACAGCGAATGCCATTTCTCTCGGTCTTATCGAAACTGCGCATGATCCGGAGTTCCTCGAGGCGAACCGGGAAAAACTGACCAAGCTCTACCCCCTCCGGCGATTGGGCTTTCCCAAGGACGTTGCGCCCGTTGCCGTGCTGCTTGCCTCCGAACGAGGTAGCTGGATCACGGGGCAAGTTATTAGCGTCAGTGGCGGCTTCAGCATGGTTTGACGGATTTTTGGACTTGGACAGTTGAGAAGACGTTCCCCTGCTAAGGAACGTCCTGTTAGGAGACAGGAATGATTCATACCGAGCTGATTGTGCCCGTTCATCAACTTCTTAGAAGGCATGCGGAGGCTCATCCGCAGAAGCCCGCATTCGAAGATGCGCGCTCGTCCATTAGTTATGCTGATCTGAGCGATGCCACGGCAAAACTGGCCACCCATCTCCAGCACGTGGGTGTGTTCCCGGGCGACCGAGTGGCGATCGTGCTGCCGAATAGCGTCGAGTGGGCTGTGGCATGCCTTGCGTGTGTACGAGCCGGCGCTATTGCGGTGCCCATCAGCCATGACGCGGCAGGGCCAGAGATCGAATATCGACTGGGCGATGCGAGCTGCGCCGCCGTTATCACGAGCGACATGCGGGAGCTGGAGCTGAGGCGCATCGGTTCACAACTGGGGATCGTCAAGGACTATGTGACGGTCTCTTGGTTAAATGGAGCGGTTCATGGAACGGATTACGTGAACATTATCGCGCGTGGTGCACTCTGCGAACCGCTCGATCCGGATACGTTAGATGCCCCTGCGTTCGTTATCTACACCTCTGGCACGACTGGAAAGCCAAAAGGCGTCTTGCTCTCGACTCGTGGAATGTTGTGGGTCGCGGCGACGTGCTGGGCCTCCATCGCTGGCCTAAATGCTGAAGACAAAGTCCTGAGTTGTCTGCCGCTGTACCACTCGTATGCGTTGAATTTCTCCATCTTAAGCATCGTCGCGACAGGAGCTACGTGCTACTTGATGGAAAAATATTCGTCAAGCGAGATTCCTCGTCTTCTGGCGCAAGGGCGGTTCACAGTGATGCCAGGTGTGCCGACGATGTTTCACTATCTCATCCAAACCGCTCGGACGAATGGCATCAGTAGACTCCCTGGACTGCGCATCTGCCTCTCCGCCGGAGCAATTCTTCCGGCCACAACGAATCGAGAGTTCGAACAGCTATTTGGCGTAAAGTTACTTGACGGCTATGGAATCACCGAAACCTCAACCATGGTGACCATGAACTGGCCAACTGGTTCACGGCTCTTTGGCTCCTGCGGACTTCCGCTCCCAGGCGTAGCGACAAGGATCATCGACCCAGTAGGAATGGTTGACGTTGATGTGGGTGTGGAAGGCGAATTGATAGTTCGTGGCCCGAATGTGATGAAGGGCTACTTGAACAAGCGAGCCGAGACCGATGCCGTCTTAAAGAACGGGTGGTATCACACGGGAGACCTCGCCAGGGTTGACGCGTCCGGCTACATCACGATCACGGGTCGGCTAAAGGAAGTAATCATCCGGGGAGGGCAAAACATTGCTCCCGCCGAAATTGAAGATATTGTGTCTGCACACGAGGACGTGCTGGATTGCGCAGTCGCCGGCATGCCGCACCCTCAGCTTGGGGAAGTCCCTGTCGTTTTTGTCGTCGAGCGCTCGCAGGGGGCGGTCGACATCCAAATTCTGCTGGCGCACTGCGGCAAGCACCTCTCTGCTTATAAGATTCCCCATGCGATCCACGTGGTGAAGGAAATTCCCCGTACAGGCTCGGGAAAGGTCATGCGATTCAAGCTCCGCGAATCGGTCGAAGACAGCGCTTTGCAAACGACGACCAGCGCGGTGCGCTCATAAGTCAAAGGAGATGGTTAGATGTCTAGCAACAGTTTTTCAGTGAACCTTCGCGATCCCAGCCTGGTAAAGCAGTCGTGCTTTGTGGCCGGAGAATGGTGCGCGGCAGACGACGGGAAAACGATCGACGTTGTAAACCCGTCGACCGGCCGCTCGCTTGGGACTGTTCCGCGCATGGGGCAGGCTGAGACCCGCCGCGCGATCGCTAAAGCACAGGACACGCTCAAAGAATGGGGGGCACGCACAGGAAAGGATCGCGCAGCAGTGCTTCGTCGCTGGTACGAACTGATGTTGGAGAATCAGGACGATCTCGCTGCCATTATGACCGCAGAGCAAGGTAAGCCGCTGGCGGAAAGTCGAGGAGAGATCACGTATGCCGCATCTTTCCTTGAATGGTTCGCAGAAGAGGCCAAGCGAGTATACGGCGACACCATTCCCGGGCACGCGCGCGACAAGCGGATTGTAGTGCTGAAGCAGCCGATCGGGGTATGTGCAGCAATCACCCCTTGGAACTTTCCCGCTGCGATGCTTACCCGGAAGATTGGTCCCGCCCTCGCGGCCGGATGCACCATTGTTCTCAAGCCTGCAAGTCAGACGCCGTTCTCGGCGCTCGCGCTTTGCGTGTTAGGTGAGCGCGCGGGCGTTCCGGCCGGCGTTCTCTCCTGTGTGACTGGGTCGGCCGCGGAAATCGGCAATGAGCTAACGAGTAATCCGGTCGTCCGGAAGCTCTCGTTCACGGGGTCGACAGAAGTTGGGAAAGTGCTTCTTGCGCAATGTGCCGCCACCGTCAAGAAGGCGTCGATGGAGCTCGGCGGCAATGCCCCTTTCATTGTCTTCGACGATGCAGACCTTGACGCCGCCGTCAAGGGCGCGATCACGTCCAAATATCGAAACGCCGGCCAGACTTGCGTTTGTGCGAATCGATTGCTGGTCCAAGACACCGTTTACGACGAATTCGTAGCGAAGCTTGCAACGGAGGTCCGTAAGCTGCAGGTCGGTGACGGATTCGAAGAGTCGACCACCATCGGGCCACTCATCGACGAGAAAGCCGTTGCGAAGGTCTTGGCGCACGTCGAAGACGCGGTGGAGAAGGGTGCACGAGTCGTAGTCGGCGGCCATGCGCATGGATTGGGCGGCAACTTCGTACAGCCTACGATCCTGGCAGACACCACTCCCGAGATGCAGATCTTCAGGGAGGAAACGTTCGGCCCGGTCGCACCGGTATTTCGCTTCAAAACGGATGAAGAAGCGATTGCGCTTGCGAACGACACTGAGTTCGGCCTCGCATCGTACTTCTATGGGCGAGACATCGCCCGTGTCTGGAAGGTCGCCGAGGCTCTCGAGTACGGGATCGTAGGTATTAATGAAGGTCTGATCTCGACGGAAGTCGCGCCGTTCGGTGGCGTGAAGGAGAGCGGGCTCGGGCGCGAAGGTTCGAAGTACGGGATCGAGGACTACCTCGAACTCAAGTATCTGTGCATGGGCGGAATCGTTTGAGCCGTTTGAGTGAATCGGCGCGAGGCTGTTCGGCGTTGATGATGAGGAGTTTGAGATAGCCATGTCGTTTGAGTACCTATCGACGGCGCCACTGCGGTGGCGCCCGGCACCGCCGCCGACGGCTCCTAAGAGCGCGATGAAATGGCTGCGCAGGCCTGGGTCGCTGACCGCGGCACTTTCGCGACTCGGCCCAGTTCGCGTAGAGGTGGTTCAGGAAAGCCTGACTGCCAAGACCAACAGCGCGATGGGATCGGCAGAGGATCGTCAACGCGAACCTGTTTGGACGCGGGATGTGTTGCTCTTGGTCGAAGGGGTAAGTGTTATCGCAGCTCGGAGTGTCACTCCCGCGGCCCATTCCCGATGTGCCTGGAGGGCAGTGAGAAGCTTGGGCGAGAGGCCGCTCGCGACAATCTTGTATGACGACGCATCGGTTTCACGCGGTCGATTCTCGTTTGCTTCGCTGAACGGGTCTCGGATTCGACGAGGGGATGCACTTTCGTACACCGGCTGTCGCCTTTTGGCGCGCAAATCGGTCTTCGTTCGAACCACGTCGCCGCTTTTGGTGACCGAGGTTTTCCTGCCCGAGCTCTGGAGATTGGTTGAAGAATCGGTTTGCTAGCACTTGCCACCAGTCAAAGCTTTTGCTCGTTGGTGAGTGCTCATCCACTTGTCGCGAACCTGAAAGGCCGCATGCGCGACGGTAAGCGGCAGACCGCCTCGGCCGCATCCGAGAGGGGCGCGCTGCAATTTTCAACGATCATCCATTTCGTCGAATGCAAACGTTCGAGAGATCAAAGGTGAGAGCGCCCCAGATTGCAGACCGTTGTTTAAGCGGCAGCCGCGGCCCCTTCGCACTCTCCGGCCAGTCTGGGCTTCAAGGCGTGCGGATGCGCCTTCGACGCTTTGCCTTTGGCTTCCAAGAATGGTGACGTTGCATCCTTCGGCAGCAAACATCTCACAGCAGGCGTATCCGATACCACGGGAACCGCCTGTGACCAGTACCGATTTTCCTTGAAGTTCCAGATTCATTTTTTTGCCTACGAGTTCGAGGTCTGATCGATCTCGGTGAAGAAGTCGAGCACGGCCCGATTGAACGCATCCGGCTCTTCAAGGTTCACCGGGTGGCTCGTTCGAGGGACCACCCAGAGCCGTGAGTTTGCGATTGTCTTCTTCATGAAAATCGCGGGGCCCAGGCACGGTTCGTCGTCATCGCCTGTGACGATGAGCGCAGGGACGTCCATCGCTTTCAGCTTCGATTCCAGTTCGTAAATCGTTGAGCGACGCATTTGATAGCCCCGGGTCGTCAGAGCTGAGCCCAGCGGAGAATGCTCCGCGAACTGTCTGTTGAATTCTTCGAAGCCGCGCGGGTCTTTCTCCTTGTAGCGACGCCTGATGGTGCTGTTCGCGTAGTGGACAATCCCTTCCTGCATACCCAGCGAGATCAGCCGGTCAGCCAGTTCCCCGCTATCGTGCAAAAAGCGTTCGCGTCCCTGTGGATCTGAGCCGTGTCCTGCCCCGGCGATCACCAAAGAACGCGCCATCTCCGGATGGGCGATTCCAAAATTCACCGTCGCATATCCGCCCATGGACAGGCCGACAATGTGAGCTTTCTTGACATTGCAGTACCGCATAACGTTCGCGATGTCCTCGACCGAGTGCGCCTGACTGTATTGCTCCTGATCTTCAGGCACATCCGACGGGGGGTAGCCCCGCGCGTTGAACGTGATGCATTGATAGCGACGCGACAGGAATCTAACTTGGTTTTCCCAATTCCTGTAATCACCAGCGAACTCGTGAACGAAGACGATCGGAGTGCCCTGTACTGCAAGTCCTTTTTCGACCTACCCCAGATAGTCGACGGTTGGCCTTTCCGGGTTCTCCACGGGCGCACCGCTTGCGTATTTGCGGACGGGAGGTGCCACCATGAAAGCGACCGCATTCTTGGAACAAGCCAAACGAGAAGCGCAACTCGTCGATGCGCTTCTCGTTGCGCGCTATGCGCTCGTCATCCACGACGGCATGACGCTGTTGGGCGATGACGACCCGCCAGGATGGGGGGCGCAGGCAGCGAAGACAGCAAGGATCGGCGGATCGTCTCGCGCCTGCAGGACGCGCGACCGATGTTCGAGGCGCTGTGCCGCAAGTTTCCGGAAGCCTTCCTAGCGGACGCGCGGGCCCTGCTGAAACGCTTCACGACGCGGACCTGATTTGCACGGAAAGCGTCGCGATCGGTGACCGCGCGGCCAGCGCCAATGACATGTGTCGAAGTGAACCGAAGTTTCGGGAAATTGACATAATTAGGTATCCGAAATAATGTTTGATAAGTTAGGTTATGTCAATTCCTTGGAAACAAACCTGCCGTCCACAGAAGAGCACGAATACCTGACAGACTCCTTGATGAGCAGCGAGATCTGAAGAGCAGCTCTGGCCGGCGTTCCGGCGAGATCCGTCACCAGCCGGACCTTACCGTACGGCCCGGCTGTAGCTGAGCTATAGAGAGGGATGCTCGTCGTTGACGATTCGTTCGATGTACTCTCGAAAATCTTTCTCCTCGAGAGGTTTCATATGTCTTCCGCCCGCTCCTCGGCGACGACGACGGATAACTTGTGGAAGCAACTCGCGCAAAGTTTCCTGGCGGCCAAGGGCTGACGACGACGATGCGGATGGCTTGCACACGCGCCACCACGGATGACTGCTTTCGCGTGGCTGGATTGCGCGCGCGGTGCCGAACGCTCAATGTCAAAGACATGTTTCTTCGCATCCTTGTATAGTAGTCAGCGACATCGCCGCGCTTCCACCCCAAGTCGATGGGCTGAACGATAAGGGACACGATGAGATACAAGGACTATTACGCCGTCATGGGCGTGCCGCGCACGGCGACCGAAGCGGAGATCAAGACCGCTCATCGCAAGCTCGCGCGCAAGTTTCATCCGGATCTCAACAAGGACGCCGACGCCGAAGCGCGCTTCAAGGAGGTCGGCGAAGCCTATCAGGTGCTCAAGGACCCCGAGAAGCGAGCGGCATTCGATGCGCTCGGCACCGGCTTCAAGGACGGCGACGAAATCCGCCCGCGTCCTGACGTCAGCGGCGGTTACGAATACGGCGCCGGCGGCGCGCAGGACGCCGACGACTTCTTCAGCGACCTGTTCGGCACGCGCGCGCGCCATTCAGCTCACTCCTACGAGCCCGAGTGGCCCGGAGAAGACCTTCACGCCAGGGTATCCGTCAGCCTGGACGACATCTACCACGGCGCGCAACGGACCGTGACGCTGCAAACGCCCGTGATCGACGATCAGGGGCGCGTCACCTATCAAACGCGCACGCTCGATGTCGCAATACCGAAGGGCATCCTCGACGGTCAGCGGCTGCGGCTCGCGGGTCAGGGCGGCGTGGGCATCGGCAATGCGCCGCGCGGCGACCTGTATCTGGAGATTGCACTCGACGTGCCCAAGCGATACCGCGTCGACGGCCGGGATGTGACGACCGACCTGCCCCTGGCGCCGTGGGAAGCAGCGCTTGGCGCCGAAGTCGTCGTGCCCACGCCTTCGGGGGACGTCACCGTGACCGTTCCCGCGGGGTCGTCGGCCGGCCGGCGTCTCAGGCTCAAGGGGCGCGGCATTCCCGGCAACCCGCCCGGCGACTTCTACGTGATGCTGGGCATCGTGCTGCCGCCCGCGGATACCGACGCTAAAAGAGCCGCCTACGCCGCGATGCGCGAGGCGTTCGATTTCAATCCGCGCGCGCATTTTTACGGATGATCATCATGAACGGAAACGATCCTTCTTATCTGCAAGGCGAGATTGTCGAGGAACGCATCGAGTTCACGCTGGTTGAGCTATGCCACATTACCGGCGCATCGCGCGATGATTTTGCCCGCTGGGTCGAAGAAGGCGCGTTCGAGCCACAGGGCGCGCGCATGGAGGAATGGCGGTTCAGCGGCACATGCGTGCGCCGCGCCATCACGGCGCAACATCTGACCGCCGATCTGGAAGTGAACGCGCCCGGCGTGGCGCTCGCGCTGGATCTGCTCGATCAGATCGCCGCGTTGCGCAAGCGGCTCGCCCGTTATGGCGATCGTGGCGAGGTGTCTGGCGCTCCCTGAGCCTGCCTGCCAATCATCGATGGAGCGCTCGCGCCGTTCACTTGAAGAAAGCCTGAAGGCTGCTGACCATCATTTCCATTGCGATCACCGCCAAGATCATGCCCATCAACCTTTGCGCGATGGCGATCGCCTTCGCAGATAAATATCTTGCAATGAATGGTGCAGAAAGCAGGGTGATCGCGAGCACGAGCAGGAATACGGAGAGTCCGATCGCCAGGCTGGGCAGTTTGCGCTCGGTTTCGGCCGTGTGTCCAAAGACGATCAACGTGGAGATCGTTCCGGGCCCGACGAGTAGCGGGACGGCCAACGGATAGATGGCTACCGACGAAGGCGCTGCGGCCGAATTCATTTCTTTTTCGTTCGGATGGTGTTGCGGGCTTGCCGTGCCGTGGAGCATATTGAGCGCGATCAATAGGACCAGTAAGCCGCCCGCCAAGCGAAACCCGTCGATGGTGACGCCAAACGAGCGTTAGACGGCGCCGCCAAGGCTCACGGACACCGCACACCCGATAACAACGCCTATGAGCGTAACCAGTGCAACACGTTGCTTTTCCGCTTCGGTTGCGCCCTGGGTCAGCAACAGGAACACAGGAATGTTTGCGATCGGATTCATGATCGCAAACATCGCGGCGAACACCTTCATCGCAAAAGCGAAATCGAATGTCATGGAGTGTTCCTGCGGACAAAGTGGACGCCGGAGGTAGCCGGACACGCGGAGCGAGCGCACTCCGAAATCAGCGTTGCTTCAGGTGTTTTACCGCACAAGACGCCGGAATCGAGCAAAGGAGAATCACGAAGTAGCGCTGCGCAGTTCGTCGCGAATCTGCACCAAAACCGCTGACTCACTTCAACCGGTTCGCCGAAGAAAACGGATATGTCAGAATCCGGAATCGATATTGTTCACGTAGTGATCCACAGCGACCTTGCAGTCGTCGATCACCACCTGGAGGAACGGCGGCTTATTCTCTTCAAACCATTGCTCGAGATGAATAAACCGCCCTCTTCCCAAGTCGTCAACCAATCTCTGCTCGGAGGTTGTCACGTCGACGGTCACGACCGCGCGATTGTTATTGATCGCATCGATTTTGGCTGAAAAACTGAATCCACGGTAATCGAAGTTTTGGGTCGTCATATTCGGATCAGTTAAAAATAAATGGACACTTAGGAATGCTTCAGTCTACGCCCGTGCCCCGTGGCTCGAAGAAAATATTCCGCCGAAATGCGCTCGTGGCATTCTCCTGAATAATTTCGTCGACGGCATAGGGCGTAGATTCCCTCGCTTCGATGACCAGCGCCAGATTTCCGGCTGTGAGCGCACTGTCGACCGAGTGAACGAACCCGTGTTCGACGATGTCCTTCACGGCGCGCTCCGCGCCTTCGGCCAGCGCCCCTACCGTGAGCCCCAATGCTGCGCCCACTGGTCCGCCCAGCGCGCCAAGCAAGGTGCCTGTCGCCGCACCGATGACCGTCCCTCGTAGCGACTCGGTCTCCTTTCGCAGGACAACCGATTTACCCGCTTCATCCTTCTGTATCCTGCGCTATCGATAGCGAATCCCTCGCCCGCCCTTTCAAGCGCATCCAGTGCGTTGAAGGCTCGTTCCGCACGGTCTATGGTTTCGAAAAACATGACGACCATTTTGGTCTGCATTCTCGACTCCGGTAATCTTTTGGCCATCTGGCCGAAGCCAGCCGCTTGCGCTTTTCCATACTACCCGCGATGCCGACTTCGAGCCCTGGCGTCGTGCGAATCCTGACGGATCGCCGGCCGATACTCACTATCGCAAGTCGCCGTATGGAGCCGAAGTCGAGCCGCCCGATTCGGCGCTATGATCGTGACGTTCCTTGCCACCCCACATGCACTAGACTGTAAGCTGCCGCCGCCGCTTCGGCTGCGAATGCGCCAGCCCATTCATCCCTTCAGGAGGGTCTTGTAATGAGTCAAGACGACGGCCTCAGCGCAGACTTCATCGCGAAGCAGCGAGCACGGCTCGAGCAATTGCAGATGGGAGTCCTTGGCAATGAAGAAAGCACCGTTGCAACCGAACGGCGGTATCAGGAGGAGCATGGCTTCGAGGCCGAGGAATCCGAAGACGACGCGCAGCGCCGTGAGCAATATGTCGCCAATCAGGCACTGCGCGATGCCAACGACCAGCGGATCAATGATGTTCAGCGCGCGTTGCAAAAGATTGACGAAGGCACCTATGGGTTTTCGGATGCGAGCGGAGCGCCTATTCCCAAGGCCCGGCTCGAGGTGATGCCCGAGGCCATCTTCACGGTTGCGGAGCAGGAGAAGCGCGAGGCTCAGCGATAACGGATCGACTCGGCGGGGCCGCGCTAAAAATCTGATCGCGCGCCCCGCCCTCGAGGCCACTTGCTTCACACCTCTAGTGGGCGAGATAAGCGACGATTTTACCCACGGTAATCAGCGCCTCTTCCATTCTGGTAGACCACGGACTGCTGCAGTTGATGCGGATGAAGTTCCGATAGGTATCCTCGAAGACGGAAAACATGTGACCCGGCCCCACGGTAATGCCGCGCTCGAGCGCCTGGCGATAGACTTCCATCGCATCTACCCTGGCAGGCATCTCCACCCACAAGACATAGCCTCCGCGGGGTTCGGAAATCCGCGTCCCCGGGGGGAAAAATCGATGAATCAGCGCCCTTGTCAGCTTAGTCTGTTGCGCGTAAGTCTTCCGCAGACGCCGCAGATGACGCTCATACCCTCCTGACTCCAGAAACTCCGCGATCGCCATTTGCGGAATGGGGGGAGAAGTCAGCGTGTTCAGAAACTTCAGGTTTTCGATTTTGTCCCGATACACGCCCGGGACGACCCATCCGATGCGGTACGCCGCCGTCAAACTCTTTGAAAAGGACGCGCATGTCACGACCAGTCCTTTCTTATCAAACTTCTTTAGAGTAGACGGTGCGGTTTTCCCGAAATACAGCTCGTTATAGACCGCATTTTCCACGACGGGTATTTCATGCTCGCCGAGCAATGCCACCAATTCTTCTTTTTGCTCGTCCGGCATTTCAAACCCGAGCGGATTCTGGAAATTCGGCATCAGCATGCACGCCTTCACATTTTCCCGTTTGATCAGACCGGAGAGCGCAGTCGTATCGATTCCGAGCGTCGGATGGGTTGGAACCTCGATCGCCCGCATTCCCAACCGTTCGATGGCGTGCAACATGGCGTAAAAAGTGGGCGATTCAACGGCAACTGTATCCCCAGGATTCGCGACTGCCTGCAAGGCAAGATTGATCGCTTCGGTTGCGCCGACCGTGATGATGATCTGATTCGGGTCCACGAGCAGTCCGCCTTCCAGATGACGCTTCGCTATTTGCCGGATCAGTTCGCAATTTCCCGGCGGCAGAGCGTCACCCACGCCCCACCTCTTCTGAGAGCGGCCAATCTTTGCCGCTATGCGGTTCAGTTTGTCGAAAGGAAACGCCGTGGCATCCGGATACGGCGATCCCAACGGCACAGCATGGTCCACTTGAATCCTGCGTAGCGTCGACAGCACCAGTCTGCTTACGTCCACGGGACTGGACACAGAGACCGGTGTGGAAGGAAGGATCGGCAAAAACGGCCGGTCGTCGGCGCTCGCTGAACTCTCACGCACGTAGAAGCCGGATTGAGGCCGCGAGGAAATCAAGCCCTTAGTCTCCAGGCGCAGATAGGCGCGAATGACCGTGGATATGGACCGGCCATGTTGCTGGCTCAACTCCCGAACGGATGGCAGGCGGTCACCCGGTTTATAGACCCCGCTGCGGATCAGCCCCTCGACGTCGTTCGCAAGCTTTTCATACAGCGCCATTCAACCCTCAGACAAAAGTCAGGCCGCCGTTCGCCGGTAGGAACGCACAAGGAACAGCGGACCGTTTTACGGTATATCCGAACTGTACTCTATCCAAACTGCCTGATCTGTAATGCATGTGCTTGCGGTAACGCGCCTATCGTGGAAGCAATCAAATAGCTGATAGGTATTGAACATGCACAACAGACACTCCGCTGTCCGACTGCAAGAAGACGACCGTGCCGCGCTTCAAAGCAATCAGGCGTGCGCCCGCCCCGTTCCCGCGCAAGGCAGTACGGGAGGGCCTTGTCGATGAACCTCATCGAGAGCATGCGTATTTATGTACGGGTGGTTGAACGCGCGAGCATCTCCGATGCAGCGCGCGATCTCGAGATCGGCCAGTCGACGGTGAGCGAGCGGATCGAGAGGCTTGAGAAGTTCGTCGGGTGCCGCTTGCTTCTGCGAAGCGCGAGAGCCTTCAGTTGCACGCCCGAGGGTCAGACGTTCTACGAGCGAAGCAAGACGATCCTTCAGGCCGCTTCCGAGGCGATAAGCGAGATTTCCGGAGATCAGCAGCTTGCAAATGGCATTACGCGCATCGCGGCACCACATTGCTTCGGAGAGACGATACTGCCCCACCTCATCGAATACTTTCGAAGCAATTTCCCGCCGATGCCATTGAGCCTGACGCTGAATGACCGGGTGGTCGATCTGGTCACCGAGGGGGTGGACATATCGTTTCGCACCGGGCCTCTTGGAGAAGGCGCGTTCATCGCTTACCCGCTCGGAAAGGTGAACCGGTTTCTCGTGGCTTCGCCCGCCTACGTCGAAAAGAACGGTCCTATCGAATCGCCGGGTGATCTCGCCTCGCATACCCTGATCAGTTTCAACAACCCAGCGGATCAGATTGCGATGATCAGCGACTCGGGCGTGGTGGAGAACATCCCTTTTCCAAGCGACATCAAGACAAGCCACTGGCGCCCGGCGTTTGAAATGGTCCGAATGGGCATGGGTATCGGCGCGTTCGAGGAATATGCCTGCACGGAAGCACTTGAAAAAGGCGATCTCGTGAAAGTGCTGCCCGGCTTCAAGATCGTCCCGCTGGATTTGAATCTATTGATCCAGGCCCAACGTCCCGTGCCGCAGCGTGTGCGAACTATCGTCTCCATTCTGAGGAATGTTGTTCCTAACTTTCTGCCGCGGACCTCATAGCAGCGTTGACGAAAGGGAGCACTCGACGGTGGTTTCCAACAGGCATGAGCAAGCGCTGCCATGCCTCTATTACCCTGTTCCTTTGATCGTTATATTCGATAAAACATTACGACTTAGTCGTTGACGATACTTAGCATCGTTTAGCACATCACACCAGTCATTGTGACAACACCTACAATGACTCATCCCTTGTCACACTGAATTCGATTCGAATAACTTCATCATAAGCGCACACAGGAAACCTGTACGCGTTCCTGATTGCGCAGCGCCGGATCGCTTTATCAGCAACGACCCGCAATTCTTATCCGCATCCCTTCGGAGGCCGGCATGGCAAAAAGAGAGGTTCCTGGTGTTCGTCCGTATGATTCGCCGGCGGGTGGCTGGGGCGCGCTGAAAGCCACGGCACAAGCTGTGAGAACGCAAATGGAGACGGTCGAGGCACCTATCATCCTGATGCGCACCAACCAGCCTGATGGTTTCGATTGCCCCGGCTGCGCATGGCCTGACAAGGAGCATCGGTCTACGTTCCAGTTTTGCGAGAACGGAGCGAAGGCCGTCACCTGGGAGGCCACCACCAAGCGCGTCGGCCCTGATTTCTTTGCTGCGAATACGGTCACCTCCTTGCGCGGCATGACCGATTTCGAACTGGAAGGAATGGGGCGACTGACGCACCCGCTCGTGTACGATCGGGCAAGCGACAAATTTCTCCCGGTTGACTGGGAGGAAGCATTCCGCCGCATCGGAGAAATTCTCCGCAATCTGCCTCCGGATGAGGCCGAGTTCTACACATCGGGCCGAGCGTCAAACGAAGCAGCCTACCTGTTTCAACTGTTTGCGCGCGAGCATGGCACGAACAACTTCCCCGACTGCTCCAACATGTGTCACGAGCCGACAAGCGTCGGCCTCCCGCAATCCATCGGCATTGGTAAAGGGACGGTCTCACTGGAGGACTTCGACGTAACGGAGCTCATCATATCCATTGGGCACAATCCCGGTACGAACCATCCTCGCATGATGGGAACCCTCCACGAGGCTTCCCGACGCAACGTGCCGATCATCGTCTTCAATCCGTTGCGTGAACGCGCGCTCGAACGCTTCGCCGATCCCCAGGACGCCATCGAAATGGCAACCTTCAGCTCGACGAGAATCGCATCGACCTATTATCAGCTCGACGCCGGAGGCGACGCGGCGGCGATCAAGGGCGTCATCAAGGCATTGTTGGCGATGGACGAGGAAGAAGGAAACGTGCTCGATCACGAGTTCATCGCCCAGCACACCAACAACTTCGAGGCATTCAAGCAGGATATCGAAGCGACGGAATGGGCCGACATCGAGAAAGCAAGCGGACTCAACCGGCCGGGACTCGAGCAGGTCGCGCTCGCCTATGCAAAGTCGAAGGCGACGATCGTTACCTATGGCATGGGAATCACCCAGCATAACCGGGGAACGGCGAACGTCAGGCTGATCGCCGATCTGCTGTTGCTGAAGGGAAACTTCGGCAAGCCCGGCGCGGGCATTTGCCCTCTCAGAGGGCATTCCAATGTGCAAGGAAATCGAACCGTCGGGATCACAGAAAAGCCTTCGACTGCGTTTCTCAGCAGCATAGAATCGGTCTTTGGCTTTTCCCCGCCACAAGCGCACGGTCACGATGCCGTGCAGGCGATGCAGGCCATGATCGAGGGGAAATCCAAAGCGCTCATCTGCCTTGGCGGCAACTTCGCTGTCGCCCTGCCTGACTCCGACCTGGCCTTTCCCGCCATGAGAGAACTCGATCTCAGCGTTCACATCGGCACAAAGCTCAATCGAACCCATCTCCTGGTCGGGAAAGAGACCTACGTGCTGCCGTGCCTGGGCCGGACAGAGCTCGATATGCAGGCCACCGGCCGGCAGTCGATCACCGTCGAGGACTCGATGTCGATGGTCCATGCGTCCTCGGGCAAGTTGACGCCCGCATCCGAATTCCTGCGCTCCGAGCCCGCGATCGTTGCCGGCATGGCAAAAGCGACCCTGCCGACGAGCAAGGTCAAGTGGGACGAACTCATCGCGGATTACGACAAGATCCGCGATGCCATCGAGCGAACTATTCCCGGATTCGAAGCGTTCAATGAGCGCATTCGCGTCCCCGGTGGATTCAGGCTTCCCCTCCCGCCTACCGAACGTGTTTGGCATACGCCCTCCGGCAAAGCCGAATTTTCGATCTACCAGGGCGTGAAGGAGGATGCCGACGTTCTGGGCGCCGAAGGCGTGCTGCGCCTGATTACCATCCGTAGCCACGATCAATACAACACGACGATCTACGCAATGGATGATCGCTATCGCGGCGTGTTCGGGAGACGCGATATCCTCTTCATGAACGGAGCCGATTTGACTGCGCTTGGCCTCGAACATGGCGATGTCGTGGACATCGAGACGATCTGTACCGACCGGACACTCACGCTAAAGGGGATAACGGCAATCGAATACAAGATCGCTCCGGGCTCGGTCGCCGCGTATTACCCGGAGGCGAATGTGCTCGTTCCGCTGGATTACATCGATAAGGAAAGCGGAACGCCATCGTACAAGTCCGTGCCGGTGCGCGTGCGCCGCTCGGAGGCGACCGCGCCCTGACATGCCGGAGCGGCAGCGTCTAAAGGCAATTGCCTGAACAACACATCAGAATAGCCGCGTCTCGGCACGCTCCAGGGCATCATCACTTTGAACATGATGTCCCTGGAACTCATTGCCTGAATAGTGACCTCGCGTCCTGCCAATGGAGCCGCGCCAAATGGATATCTTCGACGCCTTTCATCTTGCGAGATTGCAATTCGCATTCACCGTATCGTTTCATATCGTTTTTCCGGCAATCAGCATCGGGATGGCCAGTTTCCTCGCGGTACTGGAATGGCGATGGCTTGCAACCGGAAACGTCGCTTACAGGGAGATGTTCCACTTCTGGTCGCGCATTTTCGCGGTCGGCTTTGGCATGGGCGTGGTGTCGGGCGTCGTGATGGCCTACGAATTCGGGACCAACTGGAGCGGCTTCTCCGAGGTCGCAGGCAACATCACCGGACCGCTACTCACCTACGAGGTCCTGACCGCCTTCTTTCTCGAAGCCGGATTTCTGGGCGTCATGCTTTTCGGATGGAACCGTGTCGGGCCGCGCGCGCATTTCTTTGCGACGCTCATGGTGGCCGTTGGTACGCTGATTTCGACGTTCTGGATTCTTGCTTCCAATAGCTTCATGCACACCCCGCAAGGGTTTGCCATGGTCAACGGTCGCATCGTGCCCACCGACTGGCTCAAGGTCATTTTCAATCCGTCGTTTCCGTACCGGCTCGCGCACATGACGATCGCGGCTTTCATCGTTGCCGCGTTCATCATCGCCGCGTGTGGCGCCTGGCATCTACGCAACGGCCGTGCCGACGAGCCCGTCAAGCGCAGTTTCTCGATGGCCCTCTGGATCTTGCTGTTCCTCGCGCCGCTTCAAATCGTGGTCGGTGACGCACACGGGCTGAACACGCGCGAGCATCAACCGGCGAAGATCGCAGCCATCGAAGGCCTGTGGGATACGGAAAAAGGCGGGACTGCCCTGAACCTCGTGGGGCTTCCCGATATGGAAGCGGAGGTCACGCGCTACGCAATCTCGATACCGCATCTGGGCAGCCTTATTCTCACCCATAGCTGGACCGGCGAGATCCGCGGACTGAAGGAATTCAAGAAGGAAGATCGGCCTTATTCGCCGATCATATTCTGGACCTTCCGGCTGATGGCGGGCCTGGGCATGCTCATGCTGCTGACCGCGCTAATCGCCTTGTTTCTCCGCTTCCAGGGACGGCTGTATGAAGCGCGCTGGTTTCACGGCTTCGTATTCTGCATGGGGCCTTCAGGCATCGTCGCCTTGCTCGCGGGGTGGATTACCACCGAGGTCGGGAGACAGCCGTGGACGGTCTATGGCGTCCTTCGAACGATCGATTCGGTGTCTCCGATCGGCGCGCAGCAGGCAGGCGTCTCCCTCCTGATCTTCGTGATGGTCTACTTCCTGGTGTTCGGTGTCGGCATCTATTACATGCTCAAGATGATGAAGCGTGGACCGAATGCCGTGGTCGATCAGTGGGCGCATCTGCGTCACCCTGTGCTTCGCAACCGTCCGCTCGACGCGCTGGAAGGAGAAAAATAAATGCAACTCGAACTTCCGATTGTCTGGGCACTCATCATCGGTCTCGCCGTCTTTATTTATGTCATCCTCGACGGATTCGATCTCGGCATCGGTCTGCTATTCCCGTTCTTCGAAAGCAAGGGGGAGCGGGAAGTCATGCTCAATACCGTTGCGCCAGTCTGGGACGGCAACGAGACCTTCCTCGTATTAGGAGGGGCGGGTCTGTATGGGGCGTTCCCGATCGTGTATTCGACGCTGCTGCCCGCGAACTACATGCCGCTCATTCTGATGGTGATCGGTCTGATCTTCAGAGGCGCGGCGTTCGAGCTCCGGGCCAAGGCCCGCCGAACCCAGCATGCCTGGGATCTCGCCTTCATTGGCGGATCGGCTCTTGCATCGTTCTGTCAGGGCGTGGTTCTCGGTTCGCTCCTGCAAGGCATCAGGATCGTCGACGGCCGCTTCGCGGGCGCGCCTTTCGACTGGCTCTCGCCATTCAGCCTCTTCTGCGGCTTCGGCCTGATGACGACCTACGCGACCTTGGGCTGCGGATGGCTCATCATGAAGACCGACGGCGAAATGCAAAGCAAGATGCGCGCGGTGATGAAACCGTTGGTTGCCGTCTTGTTCGGCACGATCGTGGTTGTCAGCATCTGGACGGTGCTGGGACTTCCGAGGGTGGAGGCGCGCTGGTTCGGGAGCGGCAACACGAAGTACTTTGCACCGGTGCCGATCCTGGTTGGCGCATGCACCTGGGGCATTTACCACGCCCTCAAGCAACGTCACGAGGCGACACCCTTCCTTCTAACGCTGGCGATATGCTTCCTCGGTTTCAGCGGTCTGATAATCAGCATCTGGCCGTACATCGTTCCGCCCTCCCTCACCATCTGGGAGGCGTCGTCTTCCCGATCGAGCCAGATTTTTGCACTGGTCGGAACCGCCATCGTCCTGCCGGTAATTCTGGTCTACAACGCGATGCAATACCGGGTGTTTCGCGGAAAAGTCCGTGAGGGCGACGCCGGATATCACTAGCCCATTCTCCAGGAGCTCACGCGGCATTGGGCCGGACGAACGCGATCAGTCCGGCCGAAGCGATCGACTCCCGACCTATCCGCCTATTGAGGGCATCCATGATCGTCCGACCGAATCAAAACTGGTTCACGTTGCTTTTCGTATGGAATGGCTCGGTGCTCCAATCGATTATCCCCCAGCTTGTTTTCATGCTGATCATCAGTAGCCTTGCAGTCCTGACCCAGGGAAAAATCTTTGGCGAGAAAATCCCGCTGAACACGACTCCGTTCACACTCTTAGGCATTGCGTTGGCGATATTTCTGGCGTTTCGGAACAATGAAAGTTACGCGAGATTCAACGAGGCTCGCCACCTGTGGGGCAACATTCTGATTGCCAGTCGCAATCTTGCCTCGCAAACGCTCTCTTACTTTCCGACGCAGATGGATCATGTCCGGTTCTGCAATTTGATCGTCGCTGTTCCCTATGCGCTCAAGCATCAGTTACGTCGAACCGACTCCATGCACGATCTTGACCGATTGCTCGACGGCGGTGAGAAGACAACGTTTCGCATGAAAGCCTATCTGCCGGCCGCCATATTGAGCGCAATGCGTGAACGCCTCGCTCAACTCGAAGACCTGAACGGAAGCGCGATGACTAGGCTCATTATTCTGGACAATCAGATTTCAGACCTCGAAAGATCAGTTGGCGGATGCGAGCGTATCGCATCAACGCCCATTCCGTTCGCCTATAGCGTGCTACTGCACCGCACCGTCTACGCGTATTGTGTCTTGCTTCCTTTTGGGCTTGTGGATTCCACGGAGTTCTTCACCCCATTGCTCTGTGTCTTCATTTCATACACCTTGATCGCATTGGAGGCAATCGCGAGCGAGGTGGCGGACCCGTTCAGCGAGGCACCCAATGCACTCGCGCTCGACTCCATATCACGGAACATCGAACGGTCGGTCTTCGAGATCTATGGTCGCGCGTTGCCCGATGAATTGCGGCCCAGGCGCCCCTATCAATTCACGTGACGTTCAAGCGAGGAGGTCAGCATGTCGAGCCATCTGATAATCGCCACGTTTTCGAACGTGGCAACTGCCGAACAGGCTAGCCGGGAGATCCATCGTTTCGCATCCGAAGATGACGGACTGACGATTCATAGCGGCGTACTCGTGCAGAAAGGTTCCGACGGCAACACCCACGTCCTCTCCACGCAATCAAGAGCAATCTGGGGCCCGGTCATCGGCGCCATTACCGGCACGCTTCTTGGCTTGCTCGGCGGCCCCGCGGGGGCGCTATTGGGTTTCACCGTGGGTACTTCCGCAGGCATTGCCGAGCAGCTCATATCCGATGTTCTGGACGATGAATCAGTGAAATCGATCCTTACGCGCCTTCCAGCCGGTCAGGTGGCCCTGATCCTGGAAGCCGACGAGGACTCACCCGCGCAGGTCGATACATTGATCGCCGCAACCGGAGGCAGCGTTTTCCGTCGCAATCTCTGAGGAGACGGGGTGCGCGTGCTCGATTCGAAACGGATGATGATCGCGGCGTCGATGCCTTCGCGATTTTCCGTCAGCCTCCAACCATGCTTGCCGCAATATTCACGCAGAGACCTAACACCGTGACATTGAAATAGAACGCTAGGATGGATTGCGCCAGCACGGTTCGCCGCGCGCTGCGCCCGCGCAAGCCGATATCGGCGGTCTGAGATGCGAGGGCGATCGTGAAAGAAGCCTCTTTTGAAATCAGAGTGGGTGGTTGTGCGGGTCAAGGGCGGGCGGGAGCCCGGCGCAGCGAACCCTTGAGGCGCTTTGCATCGGCAGAATGCGGCAACCAGCCATGCACGACCAAGCGA
>Ga0160459_100146_pt1 | contig 40588 bp, 37 predicted proteins | sample HID1973K_E6MG_FD_108208 | JGI IMG/M metagenome (GOLD analysis project Ga0160459, IMG submission 108208) | Enriched mosquito-associated microbial communities from UW Madison campus, WI, USA - HID1973K_E6 MG | ecosystem: Host-associated > Arthropoda: Insects > Digestive system > Unclassified ...
CTTCCCATCCCGAACAGGACCGTGAAACGACTCCACGCCGATGATAGTGCGGGTTCCCGTGTGAAAGTAGGTAATCGTCAGGCTCCTCATGCCGAAAACAAAAACCCCACCCCGCAAAGGTGGGGTTTTTGCGTTTCTGCTGCGCGCGATAGCGAAGCAGGCAGCCGCACGCCGCGCAAGCGCTAAAATCCCATACGTATTCCCCAAGAGCGGCCAATGCCGTCGATCTCCCCATGCTACGTCTAAGCGAAATCAAGCTCTCGCTCGATCATCCCGAATCGGCTATCGAATCTGCTGTTCTCGCGCGTCTCGCGGAGATCGGGGTTGGCGCGAACGAACTCGTGAGCTTTCACGTATTTCGTCGTGCACACGATGCCCGCAAGCGCGCCGATATCAAACTCACCTACATCATCGATGTCGAGTTGCAAGACGAAGCGTCGGTGTTGAAGCGTCTCGAATCGCGTCCTCATCCGCATTGCAGCGCGACGCCGGACATGGCGTATCGCTTCGTGGCCAACGCGCCGGCGCATTCGACGCTGCTGCGTCCTGTCGTCATTGGCATGGGGCCGTGCGGGCTTTTCGCCGGCCTCATTCTCGCGCAGATGGGCTTCCGGCCGATCATCCTCGAGCGAGGCAAAGCCGTGCGTGAGCGCACCAAGGACACATGGGGTCTCTGGCGACGTAACGAGCTCAACCCGGAGTCGAACGTGCAGTTCGGCGAAGGCGGCGCCGGCACGTTTTCGGACGGCAAGCTGTACAGCCAGATCAAGGATCCGAAGCACTACGGACGCAAGGTGCTCGACGAATTCGTCAAGGCAGGCGCGCCCGAGGACATCCTGTACTTGAGCCGACCGCACATCGGCACGTTCCGGCTCGTGAGCATGGTCGAGAAGATGCGCGCGCAGATACATCAGCTCGGCGGCGAAGTGCGATTCCAGCAACGCGTCGAAGACATCGAAATCGATAACGGCAAGGTGCGCGGACTCACACTCTCGACCGGCGAATCGCTGCGCTGCGATCACGTCGTGCTGGCTGTTGGTCATAGCGCGCGCGACACCTTCCAGATGCTGCACGACCGCGGCGTTTACATGGAAGCCAAACCGTTCTCGCTAGGCTTTCGCATCGAGCATCCGCAAGGTTTGATCGATCGAAGCCGCTTCGGCAAATTCGCTGGTCACGAGAAGCTGGGCGCGGCCGATTACAAAGTAGTCCATCACTGCAGCAACGGTCGCGCGGTCTACAGCTTCTGCATGTGCCCGGGCGGCACGGTCGTCGCGGCGACTTCCGAGCCGGGTCGCGTCGTGACCAACGGCATGAGCCAGTATTCGCGCGCCGAGCGCAATGCGAATGCGGGCATCGTCGTCGGCATTACGCCGGACGACTTTCCCGGCGGCCCGCTCGCGGGCATCGCGTTCCAGCGCAAGTGGGAAGAGCGCGCGTTCGAACTGGGCGGTGGCGACTACAGCGCGCCGGGCCAACTCGTTGGCGACTTCATCGCGGGTCGGGCTTCGACGTCGCTTGGTTCGGTTGTTCCCTCGTACAAGCCGGGCGTCAAGCCGACCGACCTGAGCACAGCGCTTCCCGATTACGTGATCGAAGCGATCCGCGAAGCCTTGCCCGAACTCGACAAGAAGATCAATGGATTCGCGATGCACGATGCCGTGTTGACCGGCGTCGAGACGCGCACGTCGTCACCGATCCGCGTGCGTCGTAAGGACGATTATCAGAGCGTCAACGTCGACGGTTTGTATCCGGCAGGCGAGGGCGCAGGTTATGCCGGCGGCATCTATTCGGCGGCCATCGATGGCATCGAAGTCGCAGAGGCGGTGGCGCTGCAAATGATGGCGCAGCACGCGGCGACAGCCTGAAGAAGAAAAAAGGCGCATCCGCGAAAGCGATGCGCCTCTTGATCAGGTGACCACGCCGACCTGCCACGGCACGAATTCGCTCTGCCCGTACCCGTGAAGCTCGCTCTTCGACGCCACGCCTGACGCGCAGTCCAGCATCATCTGGAAGATCTGCTCACCGAGCTGCTCGATGGTCGCGGAGCCGTCGATCACGCCGCCGCAGTTGATATCCATATCCTCTTCCTGCCGCTCCCACAACGCGGTGTTCGTCGCGAGCTTGAGCGAAGGCGAGGGCGCGCATCCATAGGCCGAGCCGCGACCGGTCGTGAAGCAGATCAGATTCGCACCCGACGCAACCTGGCCCGTCGCCGACATCGGATCGTAGCCGGGCGAGTCCATGAAGACGAAGCCTTTCGCATCGATGCGCTGAGCGTACTCGTACACTTCGACGAGATTCGTCGTTCCGCCCTTCGCGACCGCGCCGAGCGACTTTTCGAGGATCGTCGTGAGACCGCCGACCTTGTTGCCCGCCGACGGGTTGTTGTCCATCGCCGCGCCGTTGCGTGCGCAATACGCTTCCCACCACGTGATACGCGCGAGCAGTTTTTCGCCGACCTCGCGGCTCACCGCGCGACGCGTCAGCAGATGCTCCGCGCCATAGACTTCGGGCGTCTCCGACAGAATCGCCGTGCCGCCATTCGCGACGAGCTTGTCGACCGCCGCGCCGAGCGCGGGATTGGCCGAAATGCCCGAATAGCCATCGGACCCGCCGCACTGCAATCCGACGATCAAATGTGAAGCCGGCACCGGCTCACGTTTGACGCGATTCGCATCTGCGAGCATTTCCTTCACGATCGCGATGCCGCGCTCGATCGTCTTCCTCGTGCCGCCGCTGTCCTGAATCGTGAAACTGCGCAGTTTTTCGCCGTCCTTCAAACCGCTCGATTCGAGCACGCCCGAAATCTGATTGGTCTCGCATCCCAGCCCGACGAACAGCACCGCATGAAAATTCGGATGCACCGCGTAACCCGCGAGCGTGCGGCGCAAGATGCCGAGCCCTTCGCCCTGCATGTCGATGCCACATCCGAGACCATGCGTCAGCGCGATCACGCCATCCACGTTGGGATAATCCGCGAGCGCTTCCGGATGCACATCGCGGCGAAAGTGATCCGCGATCGCGCGGGCCACCGTCGCCGAGCAGTTCACGCTCGTCAGCACGCCGACAAAATTGCGCGTCGCCACGCGGCCGTCGTCGCGGCGGATGCCCATGAACGTCGCGGGCGCATCGACGAACGGCGTCGGATGCAGATCGACGCCGAACTCGTGTTCGCGCGCGAAATCGGCCATCGACAGATTGTGCGTGTGCACGTGCTGTCCGCGCGAAATCGCATCGCGCGCCACGCCGATGATCTGGTTGTAGCGCTTTACGGGCGCACCCGCCGCGATATCGCGCGTCGCGATCTTGTGCCCCGGCGGGATCAGCCCGGCGACGACGAGATCCTCCGACGCGATGCGCGCGCCGGAGAGCAACTGACGCGTCGCGATCACGACGTCGTCATTGGGATGCAGCCGGATGACCGCATGGTCGGTGGATGTGGTGGACATGGTTTGTTCTCAGACCGTGGAAGGTGCGCGGTTGTCGCGCCGGGCTTGCTCTTCTTCGGCAAGATTGAGCGGCTCGATCTTGCCTACGATTACAAGATAGCTGAACGCGCCGAGGAAGCAGAAGCCGCCCGCGACACACAGCGGAATCACGAACGAGCCCTTGGTGATCGAGAGCATCACGCCGGTGAAGGTCGTGATGACGATGCCCGCCAGGTTCGACGCGAAGTTCTGAATGCCGCCGATCGACGCGACGTGATCCGGCGTCGGCGCGACGTCGCTCGGCAGCGACCAGATGCTGGCGGCCGCGAACGCAAGGCTGGCGTAAGCGATGCCGAAGAATGCGAGCATCAGATAGACGTTGGTCGCGAACGCCGAAAGCGTGATGACCGACGACAGCAGCATGCCGCCGACCATGCAGGTCTTGCGTGCGGCGGTCAGGCTCCAGCCGCGCCGGAACAGCGAGTCCGACACATAGCCGCCGAGCCAGCCACCCGGAATCGACATCAGCGCGGGAATCGTGCCGAGCGTGCCGAGCGACTTCAGCGAGAAGCCATGCGCCTGCACGAGATAGCTCGGGAACCAGGTGATGAAGAAGTAGATCACGAAGTTCAGGCAGAAAAAGCCGAGCATCATGCCCCACAGCGTGCGGTACTTGAAGAGAGACGCCCACGACACCTTGTTCTTCGGCGCGACCGGAACCGGCGCGACATCGGTTTCGCCGGTCAGATCGCCCTTCGACTTGTTACGGTAGATCAGGAACCAGCCGAGAATCCACACGAAGCCGATCACGCCGGTGATGACAAACGACGCTTCCCAGCCGAACGAACTGATGATGAGGGCGACCACGGGAATCGACAGCGCCGAGCCGACGCGCGAGCCGCTATCGAAGATGCTGGTTGCGAAGGCGCGTTGTTCCTTCTTGAACCATTGCGACACGAGCTTGGCGCACGACGGATACGCGCCCGCTTCGCCGATGCCCAGCATCAGACGGCAGCCGAACATGCCGAAGACGCTCGTCGCGACGGCGGTCAGCGCCGTGAACACCGACCACCAGCCCACCGCCAGCGGCAGCGCGATGCGCGCACCGACGCGGTCGACGAACCAGCCGAACGGCATCTGCATGAGCGCATAGCTCCAGAAAAAGCCGCTCAGGATGAAGCCCATTTCAGCCGGGCCGATGCCGAGCGCTTTCTCGATCTGCGGCGCGGCGACCGCAAGATTCGCGCGGTCGATGTAATTAATTGCGATTGCCAGAAAAGCCAGAAATATCACTACCCAACGCATTTTGCGCATCGTTCGTCTCCTCAATGGGCGGCACTTCATGTATTCCGACTCGATCCGCGATGCCGGCGCGGCGAGGCGTGATTCAGGGAAAATGTGTTCAGCGCGCGTTGAGCGCGTCGTGCAGACGCTTCTGCTCGATTTCGAGGTTCAATTCGCGCGCGAGATCGATGACCGGCTGAAAGCGGCGCAGCTTTTTCTCGTCGTGATTGCGCGCGATATCCGCGAGCCGATGCACGAGAAACGGGTTTTCGAAGCGGTCGCGCACGCTCGCGAGATAGTCGGCCGCGATGTCGTGCTTGCCGAGTGCCGCGAACACCGGCAGGACTTCGTCCCGCCAAGTCGCTTCGAGCGGCTCGCGATAGGCCGGATCGCGCATCGCATCGAGCACGGTCATGTCGGGTGAGCCGTCGCGAGTGCGCCAGATTTCCGCGAGCATCGTGTGGCCCAGATTGAGCATCAGAAGCTTGAGACGTTCGTAGTGCGCGAGATCGTCGGTGACGACGATGTCCTCGTGCTCGCACGGCAGCACCATGCCGGCCTGGCGCTCGATCGCCCACAGCGCGTACGGCTCGGCGATCGCGCCGACCGGCTGGATCGGCTCGGACACGATCCGGTCGACGAGCGAATTCACCCACACACAGTCTTTCGTCAGATAGCCGATGAACGCCTCGTCGACATTCCAGCCGCGCGCCACGCCGATGACCAGATCGCGCAACGTATCGCCGTTGCGCGAAACCAGTTCGCAGGGCAGAAGCGTGATCGGCGCGGCGCCCGCCCGATATCGCGCATGGAGCAGCACCGCGAGTTTTGCCGCGAACCCGCGCGGAGTGTGCCGGCCGTCGAGCAGATCGGCGCGGTCTTCATCGAAGAGCGCGTAGCCCGCGTCCGCCGTGTTCGAGACGATCACTTTCACGTCGTGCTTCACGCGCTCGATCAGCAATGGCCAGTCATCGTTCGCGTGCAGCGCTTCGGTGATCGAATCGCATTCGACGATCGTATCGACCGTTTCATCCCGGCGACGGCCGCGGATGCGTACCGGATAGCGGCCCGACGAGCGCAGCGCGTCGACGCGCGCGCGGCTGTCGGCGCTGGCGGTGGTCTGTACGACCGTGATCTTTCCCAGCGCCTTCGACGGGTCGCGCCGCGCCGCTTCGGTGACGAAGAAATCGACATGCGCCTGCAGAAACCGGCTCGTGCCGAATTGAAGGATTGAATTGTTCATGTTTGCGCATGCCGCTCGTCGCGACGGCTCGGTGTTGATTCGAGTGGGAACGGTTCCAGATCGGCCAAAAAAAAATCGGCCACCTGGCCTTACCGGATTGCATACTAGTGTCTTGAAATAGAATTGGTCAAGCCACTTGTAAGCGGTCTGAGAACGGCAAATGCCCGCCATGCGGTGCATCGGCCCTTCCGCTGATTACAATCCACGTTTTCCCCGAGACAAAAAGCAGGAGCCAGCACGTGAGCGTGAAACCAGCCGAAACGCGCCGCCTCTATCTTCAGATCGCCGACAAGCTGCGCGGGCTGATCGAACAGCAGGATTTCGCCCCCAACGGCCGTTTGCCGTCGGAGCGCGAACTCGCGCTGACGCTCGGCGTGTCGCGGCCTTCGGTGCGCGAGGCGCTGGTCGCGCTCGAACTGGAAGGGCGCGTCGAGATTCGCATGGGCTCGGGCGTGTATATCGTCGCGACGCCGGCCGCCAAGCCGCCGACAACCGAAGCGGAACTGGGCGAAAGCCCGATCGAAATCATGAACGCGCGCAGCGTGATCGAGGGCGCGATCGCGGCGAGCGTCGCGCCGTTTGCGAAGCCGAAGGAGTTGAAGACGCTGCGCGCGGTGTACGAGACGATGGCGCGCGAAGTCGCGAACGGCCAGGTGCCGATGAGCGCCGACCGCGCGTTTCACATTGCGATCGCGCAGATGACCGGCAACGACGTGCTGGTACGCACGGTCGGCAGCCTGTACGACGAACGGCACAGCCCGTTGTCATCGACGCTGCGCGGACACTTCGAAGGGGAAGAAACGTGGGCGGCGGCGCTCGGCGAGCATCGCGAGATTCTGGAGGCGCTCGAGGCGCGCGACGCGATCCAGGCGCAGGCCGCGATGCAGCGGCACATGCGTCAGTCCGCGGCACGCCTGATGACGAGACGCAAAAGCTGACGCCGGCGCGCATCCGGAATGCGCACCGGTTTCGGGAAGATGACCGCGTCAGCCCGGATAGGCCTCATCGACCTTCAGACCCGCCAGCTTGAAGATGACGCGCAGCGTTTGCGGCGCGATATCCCGGCGTGAGGCGAGCGTCGTCAGGACGAAGTCCATCACCTTGGCGTACTTCAGCATCGTCAGGCAGCTCTCGATGTCAGTGGAGCCGTCGCGCATCGACTCGGCGAGGCGCAACATCTCCACGGAGATCTCTCGAGCCATTTCCAGTTCGAGCTGCTGCTTTTCGCTCCACGCGGGCATCGCGGTCAGTGCCGCGAGCATCTCCTGAAACTGTTTTTCTGCTTTCTTGTCGGGGATCGCATCCATTGCCGTCCTCTCATGTTCATGGCGCCGGCGAGTCGCATTCGCCGCGCTGTGCGTTAGGTGTTACGTAACAAGGTTGGCGCGGGTGACGACGTTGGACGTGTCGAGGCGCGGCTTGTTACTGGCGTGTTGCTCCTGCTTGCTGATCGGTACGTGGCCCGGGCCACGCCGTGTCGTCTCTTCCAATGGCCTCATTGTCGGACGATGCACGAACCGTTCCATCCGTTCTGGCGTCACGCCTGAAGTGACGAGCCAGTGGCTGAAACAAGAGCGTCTTTGCGCTTTTGGGTAAACTTCCCCTTTTGAGACGGCAGAACCAGCGGTTAGCGCACATTCAGCGCGAACTGCTCCGCATTTTTTATTCACCACACCTTCACAATGACCAGGAAGTCTCCCGCGCCGGCTCCGGGTACGCCCGACCCCTCCACCAAGCACGATATCCGTCCAGGCCAGTCGATCGAACTGCTGAAGGAACTCCATATCCTCACGCGCGACGGCAAGATGAACCAGGACAGCCGTCGCAAGCTGAAACAGGTGTATCACCTCTATCAGTTCATCGAACCGCTGCTCGCCGACGTGCATGCACATCAAGGGGCCGTATCACTCGTCGACCACGGCGCAGGCAAGTCCTATCTTGGGTTCATTCTCTACGATCTCTTCTTCAAGACTCTGCGCGATCGGTCACACATCTTTGGAATCGAGACGCGCGAGGAGCTGGTAAAAAAATCCGAAGAATTGGCGGAGCGCCTCGGGTTTACAGGGATGTCGTTCCTGAATCTGTCGGTGGCCGAATCAATCGATTCGGATCGTCTGCCCGCTTCGATCGATATCGTCACAGCGCTGCACGCCTGCAATACCGCCACCGACGACGCAATCCAGTTCGCTCTGCAGAAGAATGCGAAGTACATCGTCGTGGTGCCGTGCTGTCAGGCCGAAGTGGCCTCGGTGCTGCGCAAGAACAAGGGACACTCGCTCTCGAAGAACGTGCTGACGGAAATGTGGCGGCATCCGCTGCACACGCGGGAATTTGGGAGCCAGATCACAAACGTGCTGCGCTGCCTGCAACTCGAATCGCATGGCTATCAGGTGAGCGTGACGGAACTCGTCGGCTGGGAGCACTCGATGAAGAACGAACTGATCATCGCGCAATTCAAGGATTTGCCGCGCGGCCGGCCCGCGCAACGGCTCTCGGACGTGCTCGAAACGCTCGGACTGGACGAACTGCGCGCGCGCTTCTTCGCGCCTGCGAACTGATCAGGTTTTGTCTTTCAACCACGCGTCGAAGCCGTCGTGCCCGAGACGGCGCAGGGTTTCGATATTGCGTTGGTAAATTTCGGAGGCCTCGGGAAACGCGTCGACGGCGCGATCAATGCTCGCTTCGCGCAGCAGATGAAAGATCGGATAGGGCGCGCGATTCGTGTAGTTGTCGATATCGTCGGGCGCGGTGCCTTCGAACTGATAGTGCGGATGAAAGCTTGCGATCTGTAATTCGCCCGCAAGCCCCAGTTGGTCGAGCAGACGTTCGGCGAAGAAAAGGGCGTCGTTGTATTCGGCGAAATCCGCGAACGCGTGCGGCGTGATGAAAAGCGTGGTGTCGATGGCGTCGGGGTCCGTGTCGCGCAGCAGACGCAGTTCGTCGGTCAGTTCGACGACGAGATCGTCCACGCCGCGCGCCTCGCTCACCACATAACGAATCTGGTTTTTGACATGCACGCTCTTCGCGAACGGGCACAGATTGAGGCCGATCACCGCGCGGGTGAGCCAGTGTCGGGTCGCCGCGATCACGTCGTCGCGGGTGCTGCTGTCAGTCATGAACCATCCTGTTTGCGATGCGCGGCGCACGCCGCGGCGATCAGCACGCGCGCGATGCGCGGCGCCGCGAGCAGCGGGCCCGAGCCGGGGCCGTATGTCTGGCTCGTCGCATAGATGCCGTCGACCAGCAACGCGAGCGATTCCGCCAGTTCAACCGGATTATCCGCTCCGGCGGCCGTCGACATCTCGACGAGGCGTGTCATCAGGTAACTTTTGTTGCGCTCGACCGATTGCCGCGCGGGATGCGCCGGATCGCCGAATTCGCACGCGATGTTCAGGAACGGGCAGCCGCGATAGTCCGGCGAGGACGCCCGCTTCACCAGGTCCTCCAGCGCCTGAATCATCTGCCGTGCCGGCTCGCCCGGATGTTTCGCGACGCTCGCCTCGAAGCGCCGCCGAAACCCGTCGTCCATGCGCTCCAGGTAGGCGACGACCAGTTCGTCCTTCGACGCGAACTGCCGGTACAGGCTCATCTTGTTGACGCCCGCGCGCTCCACGACGGCATCGACGCCGATCGCGCGGATGCCGTCGCGATAGAACAATTCCTGCGCCGCGTCGAGCAACTGCTCTTGCGCCGTCGCGCCGTCAGTGCGGACATTGCGCCGGGCATGGGTTTTCGGCTGATCGGCAGATGATCGTGTCAAAGTCGCTCCTCGAAAAATTCTGCTGCACGCTTGACATGTTACCGATCGGTAACTAAGCTCGCAACTCTGATGTGACAGAGCGGTAACGAATCATATCGCCACAGGCTGGAAATCAACGAAACGGAGCAGCGATGAACTGGGTAGCGAGACGGCTGAACGGCCGGATACATTATGGCTGGGTCGCGGTGGGCGTCGTGTTCTTCGTGCTGCTGGCGGCTGCGGGCACGCGCGCGACGCCGAGCGTCATGATGTTGCCGCTCGAAAAGCAGTTCGGCTGGTCGCGCGGCACGATTTCGCTCGCCATCTCGATCAACCTCGCGCTCTACGGTCTCGCCGGCCCGTTCGCGGCGGCGGCGATGCAGCGCTTCGGCGTGCGCCCGACCGTGCTCGCCGCGATCACGACGCTTGCAGCGGGCGTCGGCCTCTCGTCGATGATGACCGAGCCGTGGCAAATGGTGCTCGTCTGGGGCGTGATGGTCGGCAGTGCGACGGGCGTCGCCGCGCTGACCTTGTCGGCGACGATCGTGAACCGCTGGTTCACCACCCATCGCGGTCTCGCGATGGGCATTCTCACCGCCAGCTCCGCAACCGGCCAGCTCGTCTTCCTGCCGCTCCTCGCGTCGATTTCCGAGCGCTTCGGCTGGCGTCCGGTCGTGTTCGTGGTTGCGGCGGCGGTGGCGGTCGTGCTGCCGCTCGTCGCGTGGCTGCTGCCCGAGCGTCCCGTCGATCTTTCGCTGCGTCCCGTCGGCGAACACGCAGATCTGCCGCCCGCCGCGGTGTCGCCGCCGAAGAATCCGATCAAGGTCGCGTTCGCCACGCTTGCATCGGCCAGCAAGACGCGCGATTTCTGGCTGCTGTTCTTCAGCTTTTTCGTCTGCGGCGCGAGCACCAACGGTTATGTCGGCACGCACCTGATCGCGATGTGTTCCGATTACGGCATGACGCAGGTGCAGGGCGCGACGCTGCTCGCCGCCATGGGCATCTTCGATCTCTTCGGCACGACGCTTTCCGGCTGGCTTTCGGACCGCTTCAACGCGCGCGTGCTGCTGTTCTGGTACTACGGGCTGCGCGGACTGTCGCTGATTTATCTGCCGTACGCGTTCGGCATCGATTTCTTCGGCCTGCCGCTTTTTGCCGTGTTCTACGGTCTCGACTGGATCGCCACCGTGCCGCCGACGGTGCGCCTCGCCACCGATGCCTATGGCAAGGAATCGGCGCCGATCGTGTTCGGCTGGATCGTCGCGGGGCACCAGCTCGGCGCGGCATTCGCGGCGCTCGGCGGCGGCATGTTGCGCTCGAGTCTCGGCAGCTACACCGTCGCGACGATGATTTCGGGCGGCCTGTGCCTCGTGGCGGCGGTCACGGTGTTGCGCATCAATCGCGCGAACCGGTCGATAGGCGTCGCCGCGACCTGAGGCGCTTCACGCGCGCTTGTTATCCTTGTCGCCTGGAACGGCGCGCATCCCTGGCCGATGCGCGCCGTTTGCCTTTCATCACGCCAACGAGGATCAACATGACCACGAAGCCCGCTCCCACCGATGTCGACATCCACGAACTGATCGCCGGCCGCTGGAGCCCGCGCGCGTTCTCCAGTGCGCCGATCGAGCGCGCGCAGTTGCATCGTCTGCTCGAAGCGGCGCGCTGGGCGCCGTCGTCGAACAATCTGCAGCCGTGGCGCTTCATCGCGTTCGACCGTCAGCGCGACGAAGCCGCGTTCAAGCGCGCGTTCGACACGCTCGCGCCATCGAATCAGAAGTGGAATGTGAGCGTGCCGCTGCTCGTCTGCGTGACGGCGTCGACGCTCACGCCGAAGGGTGACGCGAACCGCACCGCGACTTACGACACCGGCGCGGCCGCGATGGCGCTGGTGCTCCAGGCGCACGCGCTGGGGCTGGCGACGCATCAGATGGGCGGTTTCGATCGCGACGCGTTCCGTCAGGCGTTTTCGATTCCGTCGGACGTGGAGATCATCGCGATGATCGCAATCGGCCATCACGGCGACGTCAATCAGCTCGACGAAGCGCTGCGCGAGCGCGAAGCGGCGCCGCGCGCGCGCAAGACGCTGAGCGAGACCGCCTTCGAAGGCGGCTGGGACAAGGCGTTCGAGTAAAGCGAAACGCTCAATGCTCGTCCGCGGCTGAGAGTGGGCGAGCGACATCTTCAAGCGACTTGCGCTCGGCCGCGACGCCCCAGATACCGGCGACGACCGCCGCCGCGATCATCAGCAGCGAGCCGATCAAATAGCCCACGAACACGGCGCCGCGCTGATGGGTGTCGATCAGTTGCCCGAACAGCGTCGGCCCGATGATGCCGCCGAGCGCCGTGCCGAATGCGTAGAACACCGCGATGGCGAGCGCGCGAATCTCCAGCGGAAAGGTTTCACTCACCGTCAGATAGGCAGAACTCGCCGCCGCCGACGCGAAAAAGAAAATCACCATCCACGCGATGGTCTGCGTGGTCACGGTGAGCATGCCCTCCATGAACATCCAGCCGCTCACGGTAAGCAGCACGCCGGAAATCGCATACGTGAACGCGATCATCCTGCGACGGCCGAGCACGTCGAAAAGCTTGCCGAGCAGCACCGGACCGAGGAAATTTCCCGCCGCGAACGGCAGCACGTACCAGCCGATGTGATCGCCGGGCACGTGATAGAAGTCGGTCAGCACGAGGGCATACGTGAAAAAGATCGCGTTGTAGAAGAACGCCTGCGCCGTCATCAGCGTGAGTCCGACGAGCGAACGGCTGCGGTGCGCCTTGAAAAGCGTGTGTACGACTTCGCTCATCCGCGTGTGTTCGCGCGCGTGCAGGCGCAGCGGTTTGATGGGCGTGTCCGGAATCGCGACGCCGTGCTGCCGGAACTGCGCCTCGATATCCTCGACGATCTGCTTCGCTTCTTCCGCGCGATTGTGCGTGATGAGCCAGCGCGGGCTTTCCGGCACCCACATCCGCATGAGCAGAATCGCGAGTCCGAGCGCCGCGCCGATCAGAAAGCACGCGCGCCAGCCCCAGTCGGGCGGGAGCAGGCCGGGATCGAGCAGGACGATCGAGCCCGCCGCGCCGATGCCCGCGCCGATCCAGAAGGTGCCGTTGATCGCGAGATCGGTCCAGCCGCGCAGGCGGGCCGGAGTGAACTCCTGAATCGTCGAGTTGATCGCCGTGTATTCGCCGCCGATGCCCGCGCCCGTCAGAAAGCGAAACAGCACGAAGGTCGCGAGGTTCCACGAGAACGCGGTCGCGGCGGTGGCCGCCACGTAAAGAAACAGCGTGATGAAGAACAGCTTGCGGCGACCGAGCCGGTCCGTGAGCCAGCCGAAGCCGAGCGCACCGAGCACCGCGCCCGCGATATACGCACTGCCCGCGATGCCGACATCCGCGTTGGAGAATTGCAGCGCCGGGCTCGTTTTGAGCGCGCTCGCGACGGCGCCGGCCAGCGTCACTTCGAGTCCGTCGAGCAACCACGTGATGCCGAGCGCGAGCACGATCAGCGTGTGAAAGCGGCCCCACGGGAGGCGGTCGAGGCGTCCGGGCAAATCCGTTTCGATGATGGCGGGGCGCTCGCCGGCGTTGTCGCTCAAACGATTCTCCTGTTGCACGGCGGGTTCCGTTACGCTCATGGGACTGAAGCGTGCTTCACTGAGATCAGGCACGCAATAGAATGAACAAATTGCCGCCTGTCGAGCAAGTTGCATTCCGCTTTTGTTGAATAGCCTCAATGGTTTAAAAATGGCTTGAATGCGATTGATGCCCGTCTCGGAACGTGTTAAAAACGCCGTCCATGTTTGATTGCGGCGTCCCCTGAGCGACGCCGCCGATGCCCATGACTTATTGCGCGATTGACTTCGGCACGTCGAATTCCGCCGTCGCTCTTCCTGACGGCCTGTCGATCCGGCTTGCGCCCGTCGAAGGGGAGGCGACCACGCTGCCTACAGCCGTCTTCTTCAACACCGACGAGAACAGCCAGTCGTATGGCCGCGCGGCGCTCGAGGCGTACATCGACGGCTTCGACGGCCGTCTGATGCGTTCGATGAAGAGCATCCTCGGCTCGCCGCTCGCGGACAACAGCACCGATCTCGGCGATGGCTCGGCGATCAAATACACCGACGTCATCACGCTCTTTCTGCAGCATCTGAAGCAAAAGGCGCAGGCGCTCGCCGCCGAACCGCTCACCCGCGCGGTGCTCGGCCGCCCGGTCTTTTTCGTCGACGACGATCCGCGCGCGGATCACCTCGCGCAAAAGCAGCTCGAAGCGTGCGCGCACGCGGTCGGCTTGCGCGAAATCCATTTCCAGTACGAACCGATCGCCGCGGCCTTCGATTACGAAGCGGGCCTGACGAAAGAAGGGCTCGTGCTGGTCGCGGATATCGGCGGCGGTACGTCGGACTTTTCGCTCGTGCGCGTCGGCCCGGAGCGCGCGCATCGTCTGGAGCGCAAGGACGATGTGCTCGCGCATCATGGCGTGCATGTCGCCGGCACGGACTTCGACCGCCGCGTGGAACTCGTGACCGTGCTGCGCGAACTCGGCTACCAGGCGCTCGATCCCAAAGGACGCGAACTGCCGAGCCCCGTGTACTTCGATCTCGCGACCTGGCATCTGATCAACACGGTCTACACGCCGAAGCGCGTCAGCGAGCTGCAACTGATGCGCCATCTCTACACCGACACGCGCCATCACGATCGCCTGATGCGCGTCGTGGATCGGCGGCTCGGTCACGCGCTGACGGCACACGCGGAGGAAGCGAAGATCGACGTGGCGGCGGGCGGCACGACCGAAATCGATATGGAAGAGGTGGAAGAAGCGCTGCGCGTTGCCTTCGACGAGGCGCAACTGATCGCGGCCGGGGCGGACGAGACGCGGCGGATCGTCGAGGCGGCGCAGGAAACGCTCAGACGGGCGGGCGTGGCGCCTGAAGACGTCGACGCAGTCTATTTCACGGGCGGGACGACGGGGCTGCGATTCCTGTCGGAGGCGCTGTCGGCGGCGTTTCCCGCTGCGCAGCCGGTGTTCGGCGATCGCCTCGCCAGCGTGGCGAAGGGACTCGGAATCTATGCCCAACGCGTTTTCGCGTGACGCCCGCGTACTCTGCGCGCGCCAGAAAAAAGAAAAACCCCGCCGAGGCGGGGTTTTTTGCATAAATCGTAGCGGGTCTTAGACCGGCTTGATGTTTGCTGCTTGCTTGCCCTTCGGGCCAGTCTTCACTTCGTAGGAAACCTTTTGGTTTTCCTGAAGCGTCTTGAAGCCTTCGATGCGGATTTCCGAGAAGTGCGCGAACAGATCTTCGCCGCCGCCATCCGGAGTGATGAAGCCAAAGCCCTTTGCGTCATTGAACCACTTGACGGTACCGGTTTCCATGTTACGTATTCCAAAAAATTGATGAATAAGGCCGAAGCCCAAGGGTGCGGAAAATCAAGGAAGGGGCAATGGGACCAACCGGAGTACCGTGATGGCGAACTCGAAAAGACCAATTCACTCGCCACTTGAAATCCTGCAAGAAGCTTTATACGGCGAAACGATTTCTGGGTCAATTAATATCCGACAACTCCGAAGGGATTTTTTCGAGATACGTAAGCAAAATTTACAAGACTTGCAATTTCGGTAGCGATCAGCCTACAAAAACCCCAAATTGGGGCGAACTTTTTCTCAGCATGCACTGCAAACGAAAGGTGCAACCGGTAAACTACGCGCCGACTTAACAGTTGCACCGGCATCGTCGCGAGGTCGAAAAAATGACCGCGTTTCATGGCGATGCGCGCGTGGCGCGAGACACTGGAGAGAGAGTTTGAAGAGTTCGATACAAAGAAATATCGGGCCGATGGCCCTGATGCTGACCGGCCTCGGATCCATCATCGGGTCGGGCTGGCTGTTTGGCGCGTGGAAGGCTGCGAAGATCGCCGGGCCGGCTGCGATCGTCGCGTGGGTGATCGGCGCGGTCGTCATTCTGGCGATCGCACTGACCTATGCCGAGCTCGGCGCGATGTTTCCCGAATCCGGCGGCATGGTGCGCTACGCGCGTTACTCGCACGGCGCGCTGGTCGGTTTCATCAGCGCGTGGGCCAACTGGATCGCGATCGTTTCGGTGATCCCCATCGAAGCCGAAGCGTCGATTCAATACATGAGCACCTGGCCCTATGACTGGGCGCACGCGCTGTTCGTCAACGAGTCGCTCACGCCGATGGGCATCGCGCTCTCGGCGCTGCTGGTGATCGTCTACTTCATGCTGAACTACTGGGGCGTGAAAGTATTCGCGCGGGCCAATTCCGCGATCACGATCTTCAAGTTCCTGATTCCTGGCGCGACGATCGCCGGCCTCATCTACACCGGCTTCCATGCGGAGAACTTCGGCACCACGTCCGATTTCGCGCCGTACGGCTGGCCGGCCGTGCTGACGGCGGTGGCGACGAGCGGCATCGTCTTCAGTTTCAACGGCTTCCAGAGCCCGATCAACCTCGCCGGCGAGGCGCGGAACCCGTCGCGCAGCGTGCCGTTCGCCGTGATCGGCTCGATCTTGCTTGCGCTCGTGATCTACGTGCTGCTGCAGGTCGCGTATATCGGCGCGGTGAATCCGGCAGACGTGATGAAGGGCTGGTCGCATTTCAACTTCGCGTCGCCGTTCGCGGAACTGGCGCTCGCGCTGAATCTGAACTGGCTCGCGATCCTGCTTTACGTCGATGCGTTCGTCAGCCCGAGCGGCACCGGCACGACCTACATGGCGACGACCACCCGCATGATCTACGCGATGCAGCGTAACAATACGATGCCGAAGATCTTCGGCGTCGTGCATCCGTTCTACGGCGTGCCGCGTCCGGCGATGTGGTTCAACCTGTGCGTCGCGTTCGTGTTCCTGTTCTTCTTCCGTGGCTGGAGTTCGCTCGCGGCGGTGATTTCGGTCGCGACGGTGATCTCGTATCTCACCGGTCCCGTCAGCCTGATGGCGCTGCGCCGCTCGGCCTCCGATCTCGATCGCCCGCTCAAGTTGCCGCTGATGTGCGTGATCGCGCCGTTCGCGTTCGTTTGCGCGTCGCTCGTGCTGTTCTGGGCGAAATGGCCGCTGACCGGCGAGATCATTCTGCTGATGGTCGTCGCGCTGCCGGTCTATTTCTACTTTCAAAGCAAGACGGGCTTTGCGGGCTGGGGCCGCGATCTCAAGGCGGCGTGGTGGCTCGTGACCTATCTGCCGTCGATGGCGGTGATGTCGCTGATCGGCAGCAAGGACTTTGGCGGCAGCGGATTGCTGCCGTACGGCTGGGACATGGCCGCGGTAGCCGTGCTGGCGCTGATCTTCTACTACTGGGGCGTGCACACGGGTTATCGCACGACGTACCTCGACGAGCGCGAAAGCCGCGACGACATTCTCCACGACGTCGGCGCGTGAGTTTTTTCCGCTTCACGACGAAGCCCGCCTGAGCGATCAGGCGGGCTTTTTGTCACGTCAAGCGTCGGTGAACACGTAGTTCGTCATGGCGAGCGCGCGCTGGAACGTGCCGAGCGACTGAATGCCAAGCCGATAATCATCCGCCGCTGCGCCGAGCGCGCTGAAGACCGGCAGCAGATGCTCGTCGGTCGGATGCATCAGCGCGGCGTGCGGCGCGCGAGCGCGATAGTCGAGCAGGGCGTCGATGTCGCGTTCGGCCATGCGGTCCTCGAACCAGTCGGTGAATTCGGTCACGCGCGGATCGGCGTCTTCGGGGCGGGCGCTGAAATCGGCCATGCGCAAATTGTGCGTGATCTGCCCGGAACCGACGATCATCACGCCGTCATCGCGCAGATTGCGCAGCGCGCGGCCGATGCGGAAATGATGCGCGGCGTCGAGCCTCGGCTGGATCGATAGCTGGGCGACGGGCACATCGGCGTCGGGGAACATCAGCAGCAACGGCACCCACGCGCCGTGATCGAGGCCGTGATCGGTCGTCGCGGCGGGAATATCCTGTTTTCCGAGCAAGGCGGCGGCGCGCTTCGCCAGATCGGGTGCGCCGGGCGCCGGATAACGGAGTTCGTAGAGTGCGCGCGGAAATCCGTAGAAATCGTGGATCGTCTCAGGCCGCTCGGCGGTGCTCGCCACAGGCTGCGCCGTGCCCCAGTGCGCGGACAACATCAGAATGGCGCGCGGACGCGGCAGCGTTTGTGCGAGCGAGGCGAATTCGGCGGACGGCATCGACGGGTCGATCGGCAATGTCGGTGCGCCGTGGGAAATGAAAACGGTGGGCAGTCGGCTCATGGCGGCAAGAATTCCTGTGGGATTGCCATGAATGTAGGGCCGCGATCCGGGTTGATAAACAGCGCAGACGGCAACGAATTGTGTCGCCGTTGTTGTCAATTCCAAGGACGTCAGTCGGTTTCGCCGCGAAGTCCTTGCCAGGCGGACGCGACAGGCTGCGCAAGGCCAAACAGATCGATGACGCGCGCGACCGTGTGATCGACCATGTCGTCGATGGTCGCAGGCTTCTGATAGAACGCGGGCAGCGGCGGGAAGATCACGCCGCCCATTTCGGTGACGGCCGTCATGTTGCGCAGATGCGCGAGATTGAGCGGCGTTTCGCGCACGAGCAGCACGAGGCGGCGGCGCTCCTTCAACACGACGTCGGCGGCGCGGGTGATGAGATTGTCGGAGAGACCGTGCGCGATGCTCGCAAGCGTACGCATCGAGCAGGGCGCGACGACCATGCCGTCGGTCGCGAAGGAACCCGAGGCGATGCTCGCGCCGACGTCGCGCACGCTGTGGACGACATCGGCCAGCGCGTGGACGGTGGCTTTGTCGAGATCGAGCTCGTGCTGGATATTCAGCCAGCCGGCGCTGGAAACGAGCAGATGCGTCTCGACGCCGCCCAGCCGGCGTAGCGTCTCGAGCAGACGTACGCCGTAGATGGCGCCCGTTGCCCCGGTTATCGCGACGATGAGCCGTCGCGTTGCGGCAGCGGGCGCGCTCACTTGCAAAGAACTCAGGCGGCGGCGAAAAGCTGTTGCAGCTCGCCCGACTGATACATCTCCATCATGATGTCCGAACCGCCGATGAACTCGCCGTTCACGTAAAGCTGCGGAATGGTCGGCCAGTTGGAGAATTGCTTGATGCCCTGGCGAACCTCATCGTCTTCGAGGACGTTCACGGTCTTGATCTGATCGACGCCGCATGCCTTGAGCACCTGAATGGCGCGGCCGGAGAAACCGCACATCGGGAATTGCGCGGTGCCCTTCATGAAGAGGACGACCGGGTTCTGATCGACGATCTGCTTGATGCGTTCTTGCGTGTCCATGGCGTTCCTGCGCTTGAAGTCGGTGGATTGATGGTTGAAATGATAGCGGATTTCGGTTTCGCGGGCTGATCGCGGCCCGGCGCTCAGACCGTGAACAGTCCGCCGGAGCAGCGTTCGATGCCCGCGAGATCGCGCATCGAGCGCACGTCGGTGAAGCCGCGCGCCTTGAGCAGCGCACGCACCTCTTCGGCCTGATCGTAGCCGTGTTCGAGCCACAGTGCGCCGCGATTCGCCAGCAGAAACGGCGCGTTCCCGATGATCGTGCGGATCGCGGACAAGCCGTCGGCGTCGTCGGTGAGCGCGCCGCGCGGTTCGAAGCGCAAGTCGCCTTGTTCGAGATGCGGATCGTCGCTCGCGATATAAGGCGGATTGCTGACGATCGCTTCGAACAGCAACGATGGGTCGACGTTGCCCGTCCAGTCGCTTTGAACGAATGAGACCGGGCCGCCCGCGCGTGCCGCATCGAGCAGCGCGCGCGCATTGCCGCGTGCGACATCGAGCGCCGCGTTCGAGCGATCGACCGCCCACACGCGCGCATCGGGCCGCGCGTGAGCGAGCGAGATCGCGATTGCGCCCGTTCCCGTGCCGAGATCGAGCACGCGCGCGTTCGGCGTATCGGCGATGGCTTCGAGTGCGAGTTCCACGAGCAATTCGGTTTCCGGGCGCGGAATCAGCACGTCCGGTGTCACGTCGAATTCGAGGCCGAAGAATTCGCGCTTGCCGGTCAGTTGCGCGATGGGTTCGCCGTTCAGGCGACGCGCCGCGAGCGCTTCGAAACGCGCGATGGCATCGTGCTCGAGCGCTTCGCCATCGCGCGTGATGAGTTCCGTGCGCCGCCAGCCGAGCACATGCATCAGCAGAATGCGCGCTTCGAGTTGCGGCAGTCCGGCAGTGCGCAGCAAGTCGGCCGCGGTGCTCACTCGGTTTCCCCGAGCGCGGCAAGCAGTTCCGCCTGATGCTCGGAAACCAGCGAGGCGATCATCTCGTCGAGATCGCCGTCCATGATGTATTCGAGCTTGTAGAGCGTCAGATTGATGCGGTGATCCGTCATGCGCCCTTGCGGAAAGTTGTACGTGCGGATGCGCTCCGAGCGGTCGCCCGAGCCGATCAGACTCTTGCGCGTCGCGGCTTCCTTAGCGTGCTGCTCGTGATACTGCTTGTCCTTGATGCGCGCGGCGAGCACTTTCAGCGCGCGATCCTTGTTCTTGTGCTGCGAGCGGTCGTCCTGACATTCGACGACGATGCCCGTCGGCAAGTGCGTCACGCGCACGGCGGAATCCGTCTTGTTGATGTGCTGGCCGCCCGCGCCCGACGCGCGAAACGTGTCGATGCGCAAATCCGCCGGATTGATCACGACTTCGCTGATTTCATCGGCTTCCGGCATCACCGCGACCGTACACGCCGACGTATGGATGCGCCCCTGCGTTTCGGTCGCCGGCACGCGTTGCACGCGATGCCCGCCGGATTCGAACTTGAGCCGCGAATACGCGCCTTGCCCCGCGATCCGCACGATCACTTCCTTGTAGCCGCCGAGATCGGACACGCTTTCGGACATCGTTTCGGCGGTCCAGCGGTTGCGTTCCGCGTAACGCAGATACATGCGCAGCAGATCGCCCGCGAACAGCGCGGATTCGTCGCCACCGGTGCCCGCGCGGATTTCGATGAAGATGTTGCGGTCGTCGTTCGGATCTTTCGGCAAGAGCATCGTCTGCAAATCGCCTTCGATCTTCACCATGCGCTCGCGCGCCTCGCCGATCTCTTCTTCGGCGAAATCGCGCATCGACGGATCGGAGAGCAGTTCCTGCGCGGTGGCTTCGTCGGTCAGCGCCTGACGCCAGAGTGCGTATTGATCGACGATCGGGCTGATTTCCGCGTGCTCCCGCGTCAGTTTCCGATACTGGTCCATATCGGCTGTCACGTCTTCGCGGCTCAACAGTTCGTTGAGATCGACCTGCCGTTTTGCAAGCTGGTCGAGCTTGCTTTGCATGCTCGTTTTCATCGGGCGGAATCGGCGCGGTCAGCGCCAGGAAATACTGCGATCAGGGAGCCGCCACGCTAGCCGCGCGGGGCATTTGAGAATAGCAAAGAGAAGGCCGCTAACGTTCCGACGAATCGGACGACGAGCCGTGTCGATAGAAACCGCTCATCAGGTCGATGAGCTGGCTGCGCTCTTCGCGGCTCGCGCGGTTGAGCGCGTGCGTCGGGCCGTGAATCAGCTTGTTCGTGAGCGATTGCGACAGCGCTTCGAGCACGGCGGCCGGATCGTCGCCGCGCGCGAGCATCTTGCGCGCGCGCTCGACTTCGGCGCGGCGCAGCGTGTCCGCCTGCGTGTGCATGTGGCGGATGACGGGCACGATGCTGCGCGCATCGAGCCACTGCATGAAATTCGCGACGCGCGTCTCGATGATCGCTTCCGCCTGCGCGACCGCGGCCTGACGCGACGCGTTGCCTTCACGCACGATCGCGCCGAGATCGTCGACGGTGTACAGGAAGACATCGTGCAGATTGCCGGCTTCGGGCTCGATGTCGCGCGGCACGGCGAGATCGACCATGAAGATCGGGCGATGGCGGCGCGCGCGCACCGCACGTTCGACCGCGCCGAGACCGATGATCGGCAGCGTCGAGGCCGTGCACGACACGATAATGTCGAACTCGTGCATGCGCGCGGGCAGTTCGGAAAGCGGAATCGCGCGGCCGTTGAAGCGGCTCGCGAGCTTTTCGCCGCGCTCGGCCGTGCGGTTCGCGACGACCAGTTCGCGCGGATTCTGCGCGGCAAAGTGCGTTGCGCAGAGTTCGATCATTTCGCCCGCGCCGATGAACAGCACGCGCTGGCTCGAAATGTTCTCGAAGATGCGCTGCGCGAGACGCACGGCTGCGGCGGCCATCGACACCGACTGCGCGCCGATTTCGGTCGTCGTGCGTACTTCCTTCGCGACGGCGAAGGTGCGCTGGAACAACTGGTTCAGATACGTGCCGAGCGCGCCGGCTTCGGACGCCGTACGCACGGCATCCTTCATTTGTCCGACGATCTGCGTTTCGCCGAGCACCATCGAGTCCAGCCCCGAGGCGACGCGAAACGCGTGGCGCACGGCTTCCGACTGCGGCAGCGCATAGACATGCGGCGCAAGATCGGGAACGGGGATGTTGTGGTACTTGGAGAGCCACTGAAGCGCGGCTTCGCGGGCGGCGGAGTTGTCAGTGGCGCAGTAGAGTTCGGTGCGGTTGCAGGTCGAAAGGATGGCCGCTTCAGGCGATGCCTTCGCGAGCGGGCCCAGCCAGACGTCCTTCAGCGCGCCCAGCGCGGGTTTGAGCTGTTCGAGCGGAAACGCCACGCGTTCGCGCAGGGCGACAGGCGCAGTGTGGTGGTTGATCCCGATCGTGAGGAGCTGCATTGTTTTGGGCTGATGCTTTGGGCCTAAGCCGATGGCCTTTCAGATAGCCCAATATTATAGCCTTTTGCGTATTTCTTCATTTATAGGCGGCATTTGGGGCGCGAGCAGCTTTCTGAGCACGCCGAACGGGCGTCGAAGGCACGCCGCAACGGGCTCCGCGGTCATTTGAAGTACTTCGCCAGCGCCGCTGCCCGACTCTCCACCTGAGGGAGCGGTATTTCGCCGCACTCGAATCCTTTCTTGCGATTCGCCTCCACCTCAGGCCGGTTGTACCAATCGGCGCGGAGGGCGGTGTCGTGATGCATGTGGAACAGCAGTGCATCCGTGCCCGAAAGCATATGCCATCGGACACCCAGGCGGGTGGCGCGCAGCAGCAGGTCATCGTCCTCGCCGCCCCAACCTTCGAAGACGGGATCGAACCCGCCGATGCGAATGAATTCCGAGCGAAGGAAGACGTTCAGCGCTCCGGAGGTGTTCGCATAGAGCAGGTTCATATCGGGTGGCAGATCGGCTTCGTCGCACGATGCAAAGGGCGCGAGTTCGTCATAATTGCCGGACTCGATAAACGAGCGGCGAAGTTCGCCCGCGGTATTCACCACCCGAATGAACGGGCACACCGCGTCGCTGTTATTCGTGTCCATCAATGAGTCGATCGCCGCTTTCATGTACCTCGGATTGGCGATCATGTCGATATCTTGAAAACAGATGACTCGGCTCGTGCACATGCGTGCGCCCAGATTGGCGAGGCGGGCGCGCGAAAACCGCCCCGTGTCATGCACGAAGACATGACGGATCTTCGGATCGGACAGTTGTTGCCAGGAGAAGGTCGGGCTCGCATCCGCCTCGATCAGCCAGACGGTGAAATCCGAATATGTCCGATCGAGATAGCGGAGCGTGCCGAGCAGGTTTTCGCGTCGCTCCTGACTCGCGCCACGATATGTGACAACGAATTCGACGCCTCGGAGTGAGATCTGACTGGTATCGCTCATGTATATCAAGCTGGGTGGAACAGTGCAAAAAGACACGCAGATGCCCGAAAACAAGCATCGTGTTATTCGGGCAGCGGACTTTGAGTCTAGCATCGAACGAAACGAATTAATCTCAGACAAAGCCGCGAGATAATCACGCGATTTATCTCAAAAAAAAAGCCATGGCGGATGTCGCCGGGCCGATATTCTTGCCAACGACAACCCGTCCCCCTAAACTCAGCCGCTATCGTTTGATGTCGACGGAGCGCTCGCGCTGATGGGCTGGATCGGACTGATTTTTCTCGGCGCGGTCATCGGCGCCGCGGGCTGGTGGCTGCATCCGTTGCGGCGTGCGGGACGCGTCGCGCGCGCGCCGGCGGGACGCATCTGGACGGCCATCGGCGCTGGCATACTGGCGACGGTCGTCGCGCGCATGCTCGGCAATATCGTCGATGTTTATCACGACGGCGATACGCTCGAATGGCTGGCGTGCGCGGTCTTCGCGCTCGTTGTCGTGACGACGACGGTCGGGCTGGCGGCGCGCCGCTGAACTCTTTTCCGACAGCGCGGTGGGTGATCCTCACCGCGAGTCTTGCTCTTCGCGCCCCACGCGGGCTTTCAAGCAGGTGACTTCATGAACGATCGCATTGCAGATTCCGCCATTCCAGAGCCCGCCATGTTCGCGCGGCGCATCGAGTCGTTGCGCGGCCAGATGGCGCTCGAAAAGCTCGCCGCCGTGCTCATTCCGTCCGCGGACCCGCATCTCTCCGAGTACCTGCCGGAACGCTGGCAAGGGCGTCAATGGCTTTCGGGCTTCACCGGTTCGGTGGGCACGCTCGTGGTGACGGCGGATTTCGCGGGCGTCTGGGTCGACAGCCGTTACTGGACGCAGGCCGAAGCGCAACTCGCTGGCACCGGCATCGCGCTCATGAAGATGATGGGTGGCCAGCAGACCGCGCCGCACATCGACTGGCTCGCGCAAAACGTGCCGTCGGGCGCGACCGTCGCGGCCGACGGCGCGGTGCTCGGCGTCGCGGCGGCGCGTGCATTGTCCGATGCGCTCACGGCGCGCGGCATCGTGCTGCGAACGGATCTCGATTTGCTGGATTCGGTGTGGCCCGCGCGTCCCGGCTTGCCGGAGTCGCCCGTCTACGAACACGCCGCGCCGCATGCGAGCGTCGCGCGGGCGGACAAGCTTGCGCAAGTGCGCGAGACGATGCGCGCGAAAGGCGCGCAGTGGCACTTCGTTTCCACGCTCGACGATCTCGCGTGGATCTTCAACCTGCGCGGCGGCGACGTGAGCTACAACCCGGTCTTCGTGGCGCACGCGCTCATCGGGCTCGATGACGCGACGATCTTCGTCGCCGACGGCAAGGTTCCGGCTGCGCTCGTCGAATCGCTCGCGCGCGACAACGTGCGCGTCGCGCCATACGCCGCTGCGCCCGACGCGCTCGCGTCATTGGCGGCGGGCTCGACGCTGCTGATCGATCCGCGCCGCATCACACACGGCCTGCTGGAGAAAGTGCCCGCGGCGGTGACGATCGTCGAGGCGGTGAATCCGTCGACCTTTGCCAAGTCGCGCAAGACTGCGGCGGAAGCGGAGCATATCCGCGCGACGATGGAGCAGGACGGCGCCGCGCTTGCCGAATTCTTCGCGTGGTTCGAAGACGCGCTCGGCCGCGAGCGCATCACGGAACTGACCATCGACGAGAAACTGACCGCCGCGCGCGCACGCCGGCCGGGTTTCGTCACGTTGAGCTTCGGCACGATCGCGGGCTTCAACGCCAACGGCGCGATGCCGCATTACCGCGCGACCGAGGCGTCGCATGCGGTGATCGAAGGCAACGGCCTGCTGCTGATCGACTCAGGCGGACAGTATCTGAGTGGCACGACGGACATCACGCGTGTCGTTCCGATCGGCGAGATCAACGCCGATCACAAGCGCGATTTCACCGTCGTGCTGAAGGGCACGATGGCGCTTTCGCGCGCGCGCTTCCCGCGCGGCATCCGCTCGCCGATGCTCGATTCGATCGCACGCGCGCCGATCTGGGAAGCGGGCGCGGACTACGGGCATGGCACGGGGCATGGCGTCGGCTACTTCCTGAACGTGCACGAAGGCCCGCAGGTGATCTCGCACTACGCGCCCGCCGAACCGTGGACGGCGATGGAAGAGGGCATGATCACATCGATCGAGCCGGGCATTTATCGGCCGGGCAAGTGGGGCATCCGCATCGAGAATCTCGTGATGAACCAGGCCGCGGAAAAGACCGAGTTCGGCGATTTCCTCGAATTCGAAACGCTGACGCTGTGCCCGATCGATACGCGCTGCATCGACTTGTCGCTGTTGCGCGACGACGAGCGCGCGTGGCTCAACGCCTATCACGAGACGGTGCGCTCGCGCGTGTCGCCGCATGTGTCGGGGAAGGCGCTGGCGTGGCTCGAAGAGCGGACGAAGGCGATTTGACTCAACGGAGCGCGGCAAGATGACCATCAAGGCAGTCGTGTTCGATTTCGGCGGCGTGCTGATCGACTGGAATCGCGAGTATCTCTACAAACAACTGATTCCGGACGAGACCGAGCGGCGCTGGTTTCTCGACAACGTCTGCAAGATGGAGTGGGTCGTGCAGCAGGACGGCGGGCAGACGATCGAGGAAGGCACCGCCGAACTGATCGCGCTCCATCCCGGTCACGAAGCGTTGATCCGCGCGTTCTATGCGCGCTGGCCGGAGATGGTGTCGGGCGTGCTGGAAGAGGGCGTCGCGCTCGTCGACAGGCTGGAGGCAGCGGGCGTGCCGCTCTTCGGCCTGACGAACTGGTCGGCGGAGACCTTTCCGTACGCGTGGGAGCGTTTCGACGTGCTGCGCAAGTTCCGGAAGATCGTCGTGTCGGGGCGCGTTGGACTGGTAAAGCCCGATCCGCAAATTTTCGCCTTGATGCGCGCGGAAATTGACAAGCAGTTGCCGGGCATTGAACCGAACGAACTCGTGTTCATCGACGACAATTTGAACAACGCGCAAGCTGCGTCCGCGCTCGGCTGGCACGGCGTTCACTACACCGGCGCCGCGGACACCGAAACGAAGCTGCGCGCGCTCAACCTGCCGACCTGAACGCACGAAGGCAACGCGCTACTGCCCCAGCAGATTCTTCAGCGCGTTGCCGATTCCCCGCACCGTATCGCCCGCGCCTCGCGCGACGCCTTCAGCGCTCACGCCGAGCGCCTTCGCGAAGCCCGCCGCGAGTTTCTTCGACAGACTTTCGCTCAGCGAAAACTTCGGATCGCGCAAATCGCCTTCGAGCACGAAATCGAGCTTGATCTGCTGCTTGCGGTCCTTCAGCGCGGCGATCGCGGCCTTCGTCGGAATCGAGAGAAAGGTGTCGAGCGCGTTGCCGGTATCGCTGATCTGAAGATGATTCAACGTGAGCGTGCCGGGCGCGTGGATGCGGGAATCCTTCACCGTTGCGTCGATCGTCAGGTCGATGGTGCCGCCCGTCACCGCCGCCTTCGCGCCCGCTTTCTTGAGCAGATACGGATCGAGCGTCGCGACGTCGACGTTGTGCAGCGTCACGCGCGTCTGCGAATCCTTGTTCGCGATGATCATCCAGCCGCCCCACGTCACATTGCCGGTGTGCGACGGACCCTTGATCGAACCGGTCATAGAGAGGTCGGTGCGGTCGGCGAGAGCGGGCAGATGAATGTGATCGACGGTCGCGCGCGCATCGCCGATCAGCACGCGATACGGCGGCTCCTGCACGGAGCCGTCGAAGAACTCCATCGAACCGCGTTCGAACGACACGCGATCGATCAGCTTTTCTTCCTGCGCGTGCTCCTGGCGCGCCTTGCTGTCGGGCGTCGCGTCGGCTTCGCGCGCGGTTTCCTTGAGTCCGGGCAGGATGCGTACGCGGCCATCGGCGGAGCGCACGATCGACAGATAGTAGTTATCGACGCTCACGCTGCGCAGATGAATCGGTCGGGAGATGAGCGAGCGCATGTCGACGTCGAGCACGATGCGCTCGGCGCGCATGGCGTCGCTAGCGGGCCAGTCTTTCGGGCCGCGCAGGCGCACGCGCGAGAGCGTCACGTGACCAAAGCCGACATCGATTTCTTCGACCGAACCGTTCGGGCCGAGCGTCTCGACGATGCGCTCTTTCATCTGATGCACGACAAACAGCCAGCCACCGACAGCCACGACGACGAGCGCCACGACGATGCCGATTGCCCAAAGCGCCCCCCGCCTCGCGCTCGATCCCGCCATCTGCGTGTGTCTCCGGTGTCGGCCATTGAAAAGCGCCGCTCGAAAAAGAAAGTGGCGACTGCGTCCTACACAGTCGCCACTTTTATGCCTGAAGTCGGTGCGCGTGCCCGCATAGACGCGCGCTGTTTATCGTCAGACGTTTTGCCGTGTTCAGCGCGTGATCGGCTTGTAGCGCAGACGCTTCGGCTTCGCGGCTTCTTCGCCGAGACGCTTGCGCTTATCGGCCTCGTATTCCTGATAGTTGCCGTCGAAGAACTCGACGTGTGAATCGCCTTCGAACGCGAGGATATGCGTCGCGATGCGGTCCAGGAACCAGCGATCGTGCGAAATCACCATCACGGAGCCGGCGAATTCGAGCAGCGCGTCTTCGAGCGCGCGCAGCGTTTCGACGTCGAGATCGTTCGACGGTTCGTCGAGCAGCAGCATGTTGCCGCCCGCGATGAGCGTCTTTGCCAGATGCAGACGTCCGCGCTCACCGCCCGACAGATTGCCGACGAGTTTTTGCTGATCGCTGCCCTTGAAGTTGAAGCGGCCGATATACGCGCGCGACGGCGTTTCGTACTTGCCGACCGTGAGCACATCGGCGCCGCCGGAGATTTCCTCGAACACGGTCTTGTCTGCGGCGAGCGCGTCGCGGCTCTGATCGACATAGGCGAGCTTGACGGTCGGTCCCTTGACGATTTCGCCCGAATCCGGTTGTTCCTTGCCGGTCAGCATGCGGAAGAGTGTCGACTTGCCGGCGCCGTTCGGCCCGATGATGCCGACGATCGCGCCCGCCGGAATCTTCATGCTCAGATTGTCGATGAGCAGACGATCGCCATAGGCTTTGCTGACGTTCTTGAACTCGATGACTTCATTGCCCAGCCGATCGCCGACCGGAATGAAGATTTCCTGCGTTTCATTGCGCTTCTGATATTCCTGGCTGTTGAGCTCCTCGAAGCGCGCGATACGCGCCTTCGATTTAGCCTGACGGCCCTTCGGGTTCTGGCGCACCCATTCGAGTTCTTTCTTGATCGCTTTCTGGCGCGCGGATTCGCTCGATTCTTCCTGCTTCAGGCGGTCTTCCTTCTGGTCGAGCCAGCTCGAATAATTGCCCTTCCACGGAATGCCGTGGCCGCGGTCGAGTTCGAGAATCCATTCGGCGGCGTTATCGAGGAAGTAGCGATCGTGCGTCACGGCGACGACGGTGCCCGGATAGCGCGTCAGGAACTGTTCGAGCCATTCGACGGATTCGGCGTCGAGGTGGTTGGTCGGCTCGTCGAGCAGCAGCATGTCGGGCTTTTGCAGCAGCAGCTTGCACAGCGCGACACGGCGTTTTTCGCCACCCGACAGATGTTCGATTTTCGCGTCCCACGCGGGCAGGCGAAGCGCGTCGGCCGCGACTTCGAGTTGCTGCTCGGGGCTGCCGCCATCGCTCGTGGAGAGAATGGCTTCGTACTTCGCCTGTTCGGCGGCGAGCTTGTCGAAGTCGGCGTCGGGTTCGGCGTAGGCGGCGTAGATTTCGTCGAGTTTCTTTTGCGCCTGGAAGACATCGCCGAGACCTTCCTCGACGGCCTCACGCACGGTCTGCTGCGGATCCAGTTGCGGCTCCTGCGGCAGATAGCCGATGTTCAGGTTCGGCATCGGCGTGGCGTCGCCTTCGATGTCCTTGTCGACGCCGGCCATGATCCTGATGAGCGTCGACTTGCCGGAACCGTTCAGACCGAGCAGGCCGATCTTCGCGCCGGGGAAGAACGAGAGGGAGATGTCTTTCAGGATCTGACGCTTCGGCGGGACGATCTTGCCGACGCGGTTCATGGTGAAGACGTATTGGGCCATGTCGAGTGTTCTGTGATGGTGTGATGAAGGGTGCGAACGCCGTGCGTCCGATGATGTCGCACGCGCGGTCTGGCGCGCGTTCCCGGGGCCGCGTCAGGCGGCGCAGGCGGGGTTATGTGGCATTGTACTTCGCGGTGCGTTTCCGTCACTGCCAGCTCGCGACCGCGCTGCCTCGTCCGGAAAAGAAAAAAGCGGAGTCCCTTTTATCGGGTACTCCGCTTTGCGAGGCAGGCAGTGTCGACAGTTCTTGACGCTTAGACGTTGAACAAAAAGTTCATCACATCCCCGTCATGCACGACATACTCCTTCCCTTCCGCCCGCATCTTCCCGGCTTCCTTCGCGCCTTGCTCGCCCTTATAAGCGATGTAGTCATCGAACGAAATTGTCTGCGCGCGAATGAAGCCACGTTCGAAATCCGTATGAATCGCGCCCGCGGCCTGCGGCGCCGTATCGCCGATATGAATCGTCCACGCGCGCACTTCCTTCACGCCCGCCGTGAAGTACGTGTGCAAACCGAGCAGCTTGAAACCCGCGCGAATCACGCGGTTCAAACCCGGCTCGTCCATGCCCATATCAGCCAGGAAGTCTTGCTTGTCGGCATCTTCGAGGTCGGCGATTTCCGCTTCGATCGCCGCGCACACCGCGACCACCGGCGCGTTCTCCGCTTCCGCGTGCTTGCGCACCGCGTCGAGATACGGGTTGTTCTCGAAGCCATCGTCCTTCACGTTCGCGACGTACATCGTGGGCTTCGACGTGATCAGGCACAACGGCTTGATGGTCAACTGCTCTTCGTCGGTCAGCGACAGACCGCGCACCGGCTTCGCCTGATCCAGTTGCGCGCGCACCTTTTCGAGCACGGCGACGAGCTTCGCAGCTTCCTTGTCGTTGCCCGACTTCGCCGCCTTCGAGTAACGCGTGAATGCCTTCTCGACCGTCGCCAGATCGGCGAGCGCGAGTTCGGTGTTGATGACTTCGATATCCGCGATCGGATCGATCTTGCCCGCGACGTGGATCACGTTCTCGTCCTCGAAGCAGCGCACGACGTGCGTGATCGCGTCCGTTTCGCGGATGTTCGCGAGGAACTGGTTGCCGAGGCCTTCACCCTTCGACGCGCCCGCGACGAGACCCGCGATATCGACGAACTCGACCACCGCCGGCAGGATGCGCTCGGGCTTCACGATTTCGGCGAGTGCGTTCAGACGTGCGTCCGGTACTTCGACCACGCCGACATTCGGCTCGATCGTGCAGAACGGATAGTTTTCGGCGGCGATGCCCGCCTTGGTCAAAGCATTGAAAAGTGTGGACTTGCCGACGTTGGGCAAGCCGACGATGCCGCATTGGAGGCTCATGGGATCCTTCGAACTGGTGAGACGGCGCGGGCCGCGCGGGTTTCGTCAAAAATGGTGCGCAATGAGCGGGCGAGAACCGTCCGCTACGCTGCGGCCGCATCCGGCGGCCGGGCAAACCGCTATTGTAACGCCGCGCCGGGCCGCCTAGCTCCGCCCGGCAGGCCTCGCGCCGTGGGCAAACCCGTTCGTACCCCACGGCTATAATGCCCGGATGACTCCGCATCCCCTCAAATTTCACGCGGTCGTGGTCGGCGGCGGGCTCGTCGGCAAGACGGCCGCGCTCGCGCTCGCGCAATCCGGGCTGCGCACCGCGCTCATCGCGGCGCGCGCAACCGGCCTGCCGCCGGGCGCCGCGTTCGATTCGCGCATCTACGCGCTGTCGTCGAGCTCGCAGACGCTGCTGGAACGCCTGCGCGTCTGGCAGGCGCTCGATCGATCGCGTCTCGGTCCTGTCTTCGACATGCGCGTGTTCGGCGATGCCCACGCGGAACTGCACTTTTCGGCTTTTCAGGCATCGGTGCCGCAGCTTGCGTGGATCGTGGAATCGTCGCTTATCGAAGAATCGCTCGACACCGCGCTGCGCTTTCAGCCGAGCCTGTCGTGGTTCGAATCGCGCGCGCAAGGGATGACGGTCGAAGCCGACGCGGCGCACATCGCGCTCGCGAGCGGCGAAATGCTCGAAACGGATCTGATCGTCGGCGCCGATGGCGCGCATTCATGGGTGCGCGCGCAAATGGGCGCGAAGATGAATCGTCGCGATTACCGGCAAACCGGCGTCGTCGCCAATTTCAAGGCCGAGCGGCCGCACGGCGAGACCGCGTATCAATGGTTTCGCGATACCGAAATCATCGCGCTCCTGCCGCTGCCGGGCGATCACGTATCGCTCGTCTGGTCCGCGCGCACGGAGCACGCCGACGAACTGCTCGCGCTCGATCCCGCGCAACTCTCGGCGCAAGTCGAACAGGCGACACAAAACACGCTCGGCGCGCTCGATTGCGTCACGCCCGCGCAAGGCTTCCCGCTCGGGCTGCAAACCGTCGACAAGCTGATCGCGCCGCGCGTCGCGCTGGTCGGCGACGCCGCGCATCTGATTCACCCGCTCGCCGGGCAGGGCATGAACCTCGGCCTGCGCGACGTAGCCGCGCTGGCGGATGTCATCGCGAACAAGGAGTCGTTCCGTGATCTCGGCGATCCAATCCTGCTGCGCCGCTATGAGCGCGCGCGCCGCGAAGACATCCAGAAGCTCATGTTCGCAACCGATGGCCTGCAGCGTCTCTTTGCCGTGCCGGGCACGCTCGCGCGCGCGGTCCGCAACACCGGCATGGCGTTCGTCGGCGCGCAGCCGCTCGTCAAGCGCTGGCTGGTGTCGGCGGCGCTCGGTTGAAATACTCCATCGATATTCCACAGGCGCGGCGCTCGCGTCACGCTCAGGCGACTCACAGGAACCCGCATGAAAACCACCTTCCGCTTCGCTCTCGCCACGGCCGCGGCGCTCGCCGTGACGCTCGGCATCGGTTGCTCGGCGCAGGCCGACCAGACCACCGACAAGATCAAGTCCACGCTCGAATCGCGCATGGGCGACGCCACCATCAAGAGCATCGAGAAGACGCCCGTGCCGGGGCTCTACGAAGTGAATCTCGGCTCGCAGATCGTCTATAGCGATGCAACCGGAAACTACGTCCTGATCGGCGATCTCGTCGATACGCGCAACAGCAAGAATCTCACCGAGGCGCGGCTCGCGGACACGAACAAGATCGAGTTCGCAAAGCTGCCGCTCGAGAACGCGGTGAAGGTCGTAAAGGGCAACGGCAGCCGCAAGATCGCGGTGTTCTCCGATCCGAACTGTCCATACTGCAAGCAGCTCGAATCGACGCTGAAGTCGATCGATAACGTGACGGTCTACACGTTCCTGTATCCGGTGCTGTCGCCCGATTCGACCGCCAAGTCGAAGTCGATCTGGTGCTCGAAGGATCGCGGCACGACGTGGGAAGGCTGGATGCTCGATCACAAGGCGCCCACCACCGCGGGCACTTGCGACACGACCGCGATCGACAAGAACCTGAAGCTCGGCCGCTCGATGAACGTCACCGGCACGCCGACCGTGTTTCTCACCGATGGCCGCCGTCTGCCGGGCGCCGTGCCCGCCGACCGGCTCGAAAAGGAACTGTCGGCCGTGCACTGAGCGCGGGGCTGAACGAAGAAGGGAGGCGCGTGATGCGCCTCCTGTGTTTTTACGGCCTTGCTTTTGCGAAAGCGCAGCGTAATGAAGAAAGGCGGAAGCAAGGCATCGGGCGCGCTCATTGCCAATCACGCGCCCAGAACAAGAACAAGGACATCGAGATGACTACGCTCATGCAAACGGTGCAGCCCATCCGCTATGGCATCGTTCCGAAGAATCCCGCGGCGCATCTCTTCGAAGTGACGCTGACCGTCGCCGAACCCGATCCGGCCGGCCAGCGCTTCATGCTGCCGGTCTGGATTCCGGGCAGCTACATGATCCGCGAGTTCGCGCGCAATATCGTCACGCTGCAGGCGTTCAACGCGGCGGGCCGCAAGGTCGCCATCGAAAAGACCGACAAGCACGCGTGGCAGGCCGCGCCGGTCGACGGTCCGATCACGCTGCGCTACGAGGTCTACGCGTGGGACATGTCGGTGCGTGCCGCGCATCTGGACGACACCGTCGGCTTTTTCAACGGCACGAGTACGTTCCTCGCCGTGGAAGGGCAGTCGGGCGCGCCGTGCATCGTCGATATCCAGCCGCCGCAGGGCGGCGCGTATCGCAACTGGCGCGTCGCGACGGCGCTCGCGGAAGCGCGCGGCACGAAGCGCTACGGCTTCGGCACGTATGAGGCGGCGAATTACGACGAACTCGTCGATCATCCGGTCGCGCTCGGCGAATTCGCGCTCGGCAGCTTCAACGCGCACGGCGTGAAGCACGACATCGTGATCTCGGGGCGCGTCGTCAATCTCGACATGAACCGGCTCGCGGCCGACCTGAAGCGCGTGTGCGAAGCGCAGATCGCGCTTTTCGAGCCGCGCACGAAGAAAGCGCCGATGGAGCGCTACGTGTTCATGACCGTCGCCGTCGGCGATGGTTACGGCGGGCTCGAACATCGCGCATCGACGGCGCTGATCTGCAATCGCACGGATCTGCCGGTGCAGGGCCGCCCGGAAGTGACCGAGGGCTATCGCACCTATCTCGGGCTGTGCAGCCACGAATATTTCCACACGTGGAACGTGAAGCGCATCAAACCGGCGACGTTCGCGCCGTACGATCTGTCGCAGGAAAATTACACGACGCTGCTGTGGCTCTTCGAAGGCTTCACGTCCTATTACGACGACCTGATGCTCGTGCGCAGCGGACTGATTTCGGCGGGCGACTACTTCAACCTGCTCGGCAAGACGATCGGCGGCGTGCTGCGTGGCAGCGGGCGTCTGAAGCAATCCGTCGCGCAAAGCTCGTTCGATGCGTGGGTGAAGTACTACCGCGCCGACGAAAACGCGCCGAACGCGATCGTCAGCTATTACCAGAAGGGCTCGCTCGTCGCGCTTGCGTTCGATCTGTCGATTCGCGCGCAAACGGGCAACCGCAAATCGCTCGACGACGTGATGCGCCTCCTGTGGCAGCGCTACGGCCGCGAGTTCTACAACGGCAAGCCGCGCGGCATTCCGGAAGGGGACGTCGAGGCGCTCTTCGCCGAAGCGACCGGCGCGGACCTGCGCTCGCTGTTCCGCGACGGTGTGCGCGGCACGCGCGATCTGCCGCTCGATGCACTGTTCGAGCCGTTCGGCATTGCGCTCGCGCCCGATTTGCCGGGCAACGGGGTGTCGGTGAAGCCGTCGCTCGGCGTGCGCGTGCGCGGCGGCGCGGACTGCACGCTCGCCGTCGTCCACGAAGGCAGCGCGGCGCAGAAGGCGGGCTTGTCGGCGGGCGACGTGCTCGTCGCGATCGACGGGCTGCGTGTCACCGGATCGAATCTCGACGCGCTGCTGTCGCGCTATCTGCCGGGCGCGAAGGTGGAAGTGCACGCGTTCCGCCGCGAGGACTTGCGTCGCACCGACGTGAAACTCGACGGACCGGAAGTCGCGCGCTACGTGCTGACGGCCATCGACGGACGCGGCCCGTCGAAACAATGGCGCGAGCGCTGGCTGAAAGGCTGATTCGGCGGGGTCTGGCGGATTGTTCTACTGATGCAACGATCCGTCATGACCGCACGGCTTTTTCCCGGACGCCGAAACACGAAGAATGCTTCCTAAGCCGGACGCCGAGGGCGCCCGAAACCTCATAGAGATAGGAAGCCATCATGACGACGATTCTGCAAATCAACTCCGCCGCCCGTTCGCAAGGTGCTCAATCGACGCTGCTCGCCGATGAACTGACCGCAAAACTGCAACAAGCCAACGCAGGTGCGAAGGTGGTTGTGCGCAATCTGCTCGGCGACAGCCTGCCGCACCTCGACGACGCCACGCTCGGCGCGTTCTTCACGCCCGCCGATCAGCGCAGCGCGGAACAGGTCGCGATCAACGCGAAGAGCGAAGCGCTGATCAACGAACTGCAAGCGGCGGATATCGTCGTGATCGCGGCGCCGCTGTACAACTTCGGCATCTCGTCGCAACTGAAGACGTATTTCGACTGGATCGCGCGTGCGGGCATCACGTTCAGCTACACCGCGAACGGTCCGGAAGGTCTCGTGAAGGGCAAGAAGGTGTACGTGGTCTCGGCGCGCGGCGGCAAGTACGCGGGCACGCCGCATGATTCGCAGACGCCGTACCTGAAGACTTTCCTTGCCTTCCTCGGCATGACCGACGTGAACTTCATCTACGCCGAAGGCCTGAACATGGGCCCGGACGCGGCTGGCGCGGCGCTGGCGTCGGCGCGTGAGGCCATCGCGGCTGTTTAAGCGTCTCCGCTTCGATAAAAAACCCCGCTGATGCGGGGTTTTTTGCTTTTCAGGCGAGCAATTCCGGCTCGGCGGGCAAACGCCAGTCGATCGGCTCGCGACCGTGTTTCGTCAGATAGTCGTTGGCGAGCGCGAAATGTCCGCAGCCGAAAAATCCGCGATACGCCGACAACGGCGACGGATGCACCGCTTCCAGCACGCAATGCGATTTCCCCGTGCCTTCGATCAAGCCGCGCTTCGCCTGAGCATGCGCGCCCCACAGCATGAACACGAGGCCGTCGTGACGCTGCGCCATTTCGTGGATCAGCGTGTCGGTGCATTGCTCCCAGCCGCGTTTCGCGTGGCTGCCGGCCTTGTCGCGCTCGACGGTCAGCGACGTATTGAGCAGCAACACGCCTTGTTTTGCCCACGAATCGAGGCATCCGTGCGCGGGCGCCGGAAAACCGAGGCTCGCGTGGATTTCCTTGAAGATGTTGCGCAACGACGGCGGTGGCCGCACCGGCGCGGGCACCGAGAACGCGAGGCCATGCGCTTGCGGCGCGCCCTTGTCTTCGCCGTGATACGGGTCTTGCCCGAGAATCACGACTTTCACGTCGCCGGGACTCGTGAGACGCAGCGCGCGAAAGACATCGGCGGGATAGACCGTCTTTCCGGCGGCGCGCTCGGCATTGACGAACGCGCATAGCGCCGCATAGTGCTTGCCGTCGATGAACGGCTTCAGATGGCGGCGCCAGTCGGCGGGCAGCGCGTCGAACTGGCTTTCGAGCGTCGTGACATCCGACGCGGACGCGGGCTCGTTATCCGCGAAGAGGGAAGGCTGCTGATTCATGCCGGTTGAGTCATACTCACGCGTTGCGGTTTTTTTCGGATGGTTCGCGCAGAAGATAACCGCGCTGGGCCTTGCTGAGATCTTCGGGTACGAGTTCGGGAAACGCGCCGCGCAATTCCGCCGCGAGCATCGAGAGCGCGCTTTCTTCGCCGGATTTCAGTTCGAGTTCGAGTTCGCTGATTTCCGCGCGACGCGTTTCGCCATCGACATCGGCGGTGATTTCGCCGAGATCCAGCGCCACTTCGATCTGCGATCCCTCGCGCTCGATGTCCCACACGAGGCGCCTGAAGTCGGTCTTGAAGAGCGCGATGACATCCGGCGCGGCGCGTTCCAGCGCTTCGTGCGCGGCGGCGTCGTCGCATGCGTCGAGCAGCGCTTCGAATTCGAGCGCTTCGCCTTCGACCGGCAATTCCCATTCTTGCCGATTGCTCAGACCAGCCACCGATTTTCCGAGCGTCTTGTAGGTCTGCAGCCACTGCTCGGGCGTGCGGCGCAGGCGCAGCGCGGACTTTGCCTTCGCGAGCGCGCAGTCCGGCGTATCGAAATAGACGTTGGCAAGCTCGATCGGCTTGCCCGCGCCGGTGCGCTCGTCGAAGAAGCGCGCGACGTCGTCGTGTTGCGACGGCGCGAGCGCGAGCTTGAGTTCCCGTTCGATTCCCATGGCGTTCAGAAGAACATGCGCGCGAGTTCCGCGCCGGGATCGTCGGCGCGCATGAACGCTTCGCCGACGAGGAAGGTATGCACGCGCATCGCGCGCAGCCGGTCGACATCCAGACGCGACAGGATGCCCGATTCCGTCACGACGATCCGGTCATCCGGCACCTGTTCCAGCATGCCGATGGTCGTGTCGATCGTGGTCTCGAACGTGCGCAGATTGCGATTGTTGATGCCGATGAGCGGCGTCTTCAGCGTGAGCGCGTCGCGCAGTTCGTCGGCATCGTGCACTTCGACGAGCACCGCGAGCCCGAGCGAATGCGCGTACGCTTCGAGGTCCTGCATGTGCGAAAGCTCGAGCGCGGCGGCGATCAGCAGAATGCAGTCCGCGCCCATCGCGCGCGCTTCCATGATCTGATACGGATCGATGATGAAGTCCTTGCGCAGCACCGGCAGGCTGCACGCGGCGCGCGCTTCCTCCAGATAGGCGACGCTGCCCTTGAAGAACTGCACGTCGGTGAGCACGGAAAGGCACGCGGCGCCGCCTTTTTCGTACGAGCGCGCGATGTCGGCGGGCACGAAGTGTTCGCGCAACACGCCTTTCGACGGGCTCGCCTTCTTCACCTCGGCGATCACCGCAGCCTGATTTGCCGCATGCTTGGCACGCAACGCGCCGGTGAAATCGCGCAGGTCGCGCGCGCTGGCTTCGAGCTTCAGCTCTTCGAGCGGCGCGCTCAGTTCGGCGGCGCGGATTTCCTCGCGCTTGACCGCGATGATGCGATCCAGAATGTCACTCATATTGGCTTCCGTTATTTCTTCGCAAACTGCTGCGTGAATTTCGCGAGCGTTTCGATCTTCTCGCGCGCCGCGCCGCTTTCGATTGCTTCGCGCGCGGCGGCCATGCCCGCTTCGATCGACTCGGCGACATCCGCAGCATAAAGCGCCGTGCCGGCATTCAATGTGACGATCTCGCGCGCGACGCCCGCCTTGTTGTTCAGCGCGCCGAGCAGCATCGCCTTCGATTCCTGCGCGTCCTGCACTTTCAGCGTGCGGTTCGACACCATCTGCAGGCCGAAGTCCTCCGGGTGGATTTCGTACTCGGTCACTTCGCCATGCTTCAGCTCGCCGACTTTCGTCGCGGCGCCGAGCGACACTTCGTCCATGCCGTCCTTGCCGTACACCACCAGCACGTGTTTCGCGCCGAGCCGCTGCATCACGCGCACCTGAATGCCGACGAGGTCTTCGTGGAACACGCCCTGAAGCTGGTTCGGCGCGCCGGCCGGATTGGTCAACGGCCCGAGAATGTTGAAGATGGTACGCACGCCGAGTTCGCGGCGCACCGGCGCGATGTTTTTCATCGCCGGATGATGATTCGGCGCGAACATGAAGCCCATGCCGGTTTCGGCGATCGACGCGGCCACTTGTTCCGGCGTCAGATCGATATTCACGCCGAGCGCTTCGAGCACGTCCGCGCTGCCCGATTTGCTCGATACGCCGCGATTGCCGTGCTTCGCGACCTTCGCGCCCGCCGCCGCCGCGACGAACATCGACGCGGTGGAGATGTTGAAGGTATGCGAGCCGTCGCCGCCCGTGCCGACGATATCGACGAAATTCGAGTTGTCCTCGACTTCGACGTGATTGGCGAACTCGCGCATCACGGTCGCGGCCGCGGCGATCTCGCCGATGGTTTCCTTCTTCACGCGCAAGCCGGTGATGATCGCGGCGGCCATGACGGACGACATCTCGCCGCGCATGATCTGGCGCATCAGATGCAGCATTTCGTCGTGGAAAATCTCGCGATGCTCGATCGTGCGTTGCAGCGCTTCCTGTGCGGTGATGGTCATGTTTTCAGGCCCGCTTGCCGGTCAAGGAGTTTTTCACGAAGTTTTCGAGCAGCGCGTGGCCGTGCTCGGAAAGAATCGATTCCGGATGGAACTGCACGCCTTCCACTTCGAGTTCCCGGTGACGCACGCCCATGATTTCACCGTCCGGCGTCCATGCGGACACTTCGAGACAGTCAGGCAAAGACTCGCGCTCGATGGCGAGCGAGTGATAGCGCGTCACATTGAAGTGTTTGGGGAGATCGGAGAACACCCCTTTACAGTCGGTTTCGATCTGGCTCACCTTGCCGTGCATGATCGTCTGCGCGCGCACGACGCGACCGCCGAACGCCTCGCCGATCGCCTGATGGCCGAGGCACACGCCGAGAATCGGCAGTTTGCCGGAGAATTCGCGCAATACGTCGAGCGTGATGCCCGCGTGCTGCGGATTGCTCGGTCCAGGCGAGAGGCAGATGCGTTCGGGGTTCAGCTTCGCGATTTCATCGAGCGTGATTTCGTCGTTGCGATACGTGTGCACGTCCTCGCCGAGTTCGCCGAAATACTGGACCAGGTTGTAGGTGAAGGAATCGTAGTTGTCGATCATCAGCAGCATGGTCTTGTCTCCTCAGAAGTCGCTGTCGAGGCCGTCTTGCACTTGCTCGGCGGCACGCAGCACGGCGCGCGCCTTGTTCTCCGTTTCCTGCCATTCGGATTCCGGCACCGAATCGGCGACGACGCCCGCGGCCGCCTGAACGTAGAGATTGCCTTTGTGGATGAGGCCGGTGCGGATCGCGATGGCGAGATCCATTTCGCCGCTGAAGGAGAGATAACCGACTGCGCCGCCGTACAGTCCGCGCTTGACCGGTTCGAGTTCGTCGATGAGTTCCATCGCGCGGACCTTCGGCGCGCCGGACAGCGTGCCGGCGGGGAAGGTTGCGCGCAGCACGTCGAAGTTGCTCATGCCGGGTTTCAGCTTGCCTTCGACCGAACTCACGATGTGCTGCACGTGCGAATACTTTTCGATGATCATCTTGTCCGTCACGGCAACCGAGCCCGTCTGCGCGATGCGGCCGACGTCGTTGCGCGCGAGGTCGATCAGCATCACGTGCTCGGCGACTTCCTTCGGATCGTTCAGGAGTTCGGTGGCGAGTTCGGCGTCGCGCTCCGGCGTGTTGCCGCGCGGCCGCGTGCCGGCGAGCGGACGAATCGTCACGATGCGATCTTCCGCGCGCTTTTCCTGACGCACGAGAATTTCCGGCGACGCGCCGACTACATGCATTTCGCCGCCGAAGTTGTAGTAGTACATGTACGGCGAAGGATTCAGCGAACGCAGCGCGCGATACAGCGAAAGCGGGTTGTCGCGGAACGGCTTGATGAGACGCTGGCCGACCTGGACCTGCATCAGTTCGCCCGCAGCGATGTATTCCTTCGCACGGCGCACGGCGTTCAGATAGTCGTCCTTCTTGAACTCGCGGAACGTTTCGGTACGCACGCTCGCGGACGTCACCGGCGGCTGCACCGTCACGCGCAGGCGCGCGCGCAACTCGCGCAGCCGATGCTTCGCTTTCGCATACGCCTCGGGCCGGGTCGGATCGGCGTAGACGATCAGATAGAGCTTGCCCGCGAGGTTGTCGATGACC